>JAABUX010000921.1_pt1 | contig 46920 bp, 44 predicted proteins | sample 5561851 | NCBI WGS metagenome assembly JAABUX01 (sample SAMN10711883, study PRJNA513361) | rock metagenome | isolation source: Antarctica rocks | place: Antarctica: Victoria Land, Richard Nunatak red sandstone | collected 2016-01-03 | reverse complement strand
TCGTCAGGCTCATAACCTGAAGGTCACAGGTTCAAATCCTGTCCCCGCAACCACACGCTCCGCCACAAACCGAACGCCCCCGCCCCAACCACCGGACGGGGGCGTTCGTCGTTCCACGGACATGCTTGCAAGACTTGGCAAACCGCTCTCGGCTGCCGACGTCACGGTCATGAAGATCGTGATTGTCGGTGGTGGTGTGATGGGCAGTTCCATCGCCTATCACCTGGCCAGCCGCCCCGACTTGCAACACGCCCGGATCACCGTCATCGAGCGCGACCCGACCTATAGTCGCGCCTCGTCCTCGCTGTCGGCCTCGTCGATCCGCGAGCAGTTCTCGACACCGATCAACGTCGCCATGTCACAATTCGGCCTGTCATTCTTGCGCGACGCACCGATGCTGTTAGCGACCGACGATGCTGTGCCGCTGCTGTCTTTGCACCTCGACGGCTACTTGTTTCTGGCCACTGGCGAGGGGATGGCCGCGTTGCGTGCGCGTCACGATACACAGCGCGCCATGTCCGCCGACGTGGTGTTGCTGACATCGGCGGAAATCGCGGCACGGTTTCCATGGATCAACGCCGACGACGTGGCCGGCGGCTCGCTCGGCCTGTCGCGCGAAGGCTGGTTCGACGGCCCGGCGCTGCTGGCCGCGTTCCGGCGCAAGGCGCGGTCGTTGGGCGTGACCTATGTCAAAGCCAACGCCCTGGGTTTCCGTCGTGGCGAAGCCGCCACGGCTGACGGCGTGGTGCTGGACGACGGCGCCACGATCGCCTGCGACATCGCGATCAACGCCGCCGGGCCGTGGGCGGGAACGCTGGCGGCGACGCTCGGCGAGGCGATCCCGATCCGGCCGCGCAAACGCATGGTGTTCGTGCTCGCCTGCCGGCAACCCCTGCCGGCATGTCCGCTGCTGATCGATCCGACCGGCTTCTGGATGCGACCCGAGGGTGGTTTGTTCCTGACCGGGCGCTCCCCCACCGGGGACGAGGCGGACCCGGACGAGCCGCCGTTGGACGTGGACGAGGCGATGTTCAACGACGTGATCTGGCCGGCGCTGGCGCATCGCATCCCGGCGATGGAGGCGGTGCGGGTCACCTCGTCCTGGGCCGGCTACTATGAGGTCAATACATTCGACCACAACGGGTTGGTCGGCGCTTTGCCGGGATGCCCCAACGTCATCATCGCCGCCGGCTTTAGTGGCCACGGCATGCAGCACTCGCCGGCGGTCGGCCGGGGGATCGCCGAGCTGGTAGCGGCCGGCGAATACGAGACGCTCGATCTGTCGCCGCTGTCGCCCCTCCGGCTGATCGAGCGGCGGCCGTTGCTGGAATTGAACGTGGTCTAGCCGGCCACGCGCAACTGGCATGCCGCGCTGCCGGTGCCGCCTAGTCTGGAGGTCACTCCGCCTCGATTGGCATCGGTGCCTAGCCACTGCAACGCAACGTTACTGTCGCTCGGCCGACAGGCGACCATGCCGACATCTTTGCGCCACATCGCAGAGACACGGTGCGCTTGTTGCAACAAAGCCGGACTGGTGATGTTGTTACGATAACGAACTCGCAGCAAAGAGCTGCCGTGCGCCGACAGGAAACCACCGTGTTCCGCCATGCGAAAACGTTTCGCGTCACCACCGCCATGGCGATCGGCGGTCTGGTGCTCGGCCCGATCCAGCCGGTGCAAGCGCAGCCAACACCGGCGAGCGCCGATCCCCCGGCCCGGGTTGGCCGGCTGGCCGACCTGAGCGGGACGGTGTCCTTCCACACCGCCGAGGAGACGCAGTGGTCGGCCGCGACGCTGAACTATCCGATCACCGGCGGCAACTCGGTCTGGACCGAGCCGCAGGCCTCGGCCGTGCTCGACCTGGGCGGCGGCGGCATGACGCTCGACCAGGCGTCGCAGGTCGACATCGACGCGCTGGATACGCGGACCGTCACCGCCACCGAAAAACAGGGTGACGTATACCTGCGGGTGCGTTCGGTGGTGCCGGGCGAGACCTATACGGTGGTGACACCGCGCGGGTCGGTGGTCATCACCCAGCCCGGCCGCTACGGCATCGTCGCGGGCGATACCCAGACGCCGACCTCGGTTACCGTGATCGACGGCGCGGCGCACGTCACCGGCGTAAATGTCGACTTGCAGGTGCAGGCGCACCAGACCGCGTCGATCACCGGCGCCGACACTTTTGACGGCACCGTCGGCCCGGAGGCGGACGGTCCGTTCCTGGCCGCCCAGTTGCGGGCCGAACAGCCGCGCGTGGCCCGGCGCGCGCCCCCCGCGCCCCGGCCATCGGCACCCCAACTAACGCAATCCATGCCGGCCCTGACACGATCGCCGGAGCCCGACCCGGAGGTTGCGGCGTACGAGCCGCCGCCAGTGGTGCAGCAGATGACCGGCGCCGAGGAGTTGCAGGACGCCGGCACGTGGTCCGAGGTGCCGCAGTACGGGCGCGTCTGGTATCCGCCGGTCGAACAAGGCTATGTGCCTTACCGCCACGGCCATTGGGCGTTCGTGGCACCCTGGGGCTGGACCTGGGTCGACGAGGCGCGGTGGGGTTTCGCGCCATTCCACTACGGCCGCTGGGTCGAGGTGCGCGATCGCTGGGGCTGGACGCCGGTGGCGGAGGGCTGTGACTACGAACAACCGCCGGTCTATTCGCCGGCGCTGGTGAGCTTCGTCGATCCGGGTGCCGTGTGGGCCGGGGCCGCGATCGGCCTCGCGGTCGGGTTGGCGATCGGCGGCGAGCACCGCCGTGACGGTCGCTATGGCCGCGACGTCGGCTGGGTGCCGCTCGGCTACCGCGAGCCGTACTATCCGCCATACCGGGCCAGCCCCGACTACGTGTCGCGGATCAACAGCCCGAACGTGACCCACGTCGAGATCACCCGCGTCGCCAACAATTACACGACCAACAACTACTACGGCGCGCCGACGACGGCGGGCCGCGCGGCGATCCAGCTGCCACGCTTCGCCAACGCCGGCGCCGCGACGGCGGTGCCGGGTGTGGTGATGGCCAACTCCGCGCCGATCGCGCCGGTGGCGCGGCCGCTGACGCCGCAACAGCTGGTCGCCGCCCGCCCGATCCCGCAGGTGCCGCTGGCGCCGACCGCCCGCACGATCGGCATCACGCCGGTGGTGGCGCAACGCTACCAGATCCCGCCGTCGCAGCTGGCCCAGCAACAGGCGGTGCGCACCGTGCCTGGCCCGGCGGTGACGCCCCGGCCGTTTCTGCCCGCGCAGTCGCGACCGGCGATCGGCGCGGCGGCGCTCGGTGCGGGCGTGCTCGGTGCGGGCGCGCTCGGCGCTGCGGTGCTGGCTGCGCGGCCGCCGTTGCCGCCGGCCGGCGGGTTCAGGGCGCAACCGTCGTCGGGCCGGCCCGCGCCGCTGGCGACCCCGGCAGTCGTGCCTTCGGCGGTCGGGGTGCCGGGCCGGCCGACGCCCGCATTGTCGAACGTGGCCCCCGCTCCGGCGCGGCTTGGCGCTCCGTCGCTCCCGGTGGCACCCGGACCGGTAACCACGCCGAGAGCGACGACGCCGACCCTGCCATCGCCGGCCCTGACGCTGCCGGCTCTGCCGAAAGCGGCCCCCGCTCCGGCGCGGCTTGGCGTGCCGTCGGTTCCTGTGGCACCCGGACCCGCAACCGCGCCGAGAGCGACAATGCCAGCCGCTCCGGGCGTTACTGCCGTCGCACGTCCGGCTACTCCGCCGTTGACTGTTACACCGCCGTTGACTGGCCGGCCCAACGTGGCTGCGCCGCTAGCTCCGCCCGCGCCGGCGCAAACCCTTGCCGCACCCGGTCCCCTCGCACCACGCCCGACCTTGCCGACGATCGCGCCACACCTGTCCGCGCCACCGGCAGCCGCCCCAACAGCGCTGCCGCGTCCCACTCCGCCCGTGCCGCCCACGGCTCCGCGTCCAGCCCCGCCGATTTTGCAGGCGGCACCTCGGCCCGCCCCGCTGGTTCCGCAACCGGTGCCACGTGTCGCGCCGCCGATCCAGCAGTCGGCACCCGTGACGCCGCGCTTCACTCCGCCGGTTCAGCAGGCGGCGCCGATTCCGACCGTCCAGCAACCGGCCCCGCGTTTCACTCCACCCGCGCAGCAACCGGCCCCGCCGCCGGTGCGCTACACCCCGCCGGCTCCGCCCCCGCCTATGCACTTCGCCGCTCCGGCAGCACCGCCACCTCGTCCGCCGCCAGCCTCGCAGCCGCCGCCGCAACCGGCCCGCAGGGCATGTCCGCCCGGCCACCCGGTTTGCTAGCTGCCCGTAGCAGCAGCCGTCAGCCTGCCTGCGTCAGCCGCTTGGCCACAGCGCAAATCTCGGACGGCAAGTATGGTTTCGGGATGAACACGTCGCGCGCCGTCTCGACGGTGCGTCCCAGCGTGTCCGGCCGGCCGCTCATGTAAATCACCGGCAACGCCGGATGGCGGGTGCGGGCGGCGTCGACCAGCCCCAATCCGTCGGTGCCACCGGGCAGCTGGATGTCGGTCAGCATCAGCGCGAACCCGTCCGGGCCATCGAGCCACCGCAGCGCCTCGGCCGCATCGCTCGCTTCGGCGACCTCGAAGCCATCGTCGGCCAACGCCTCGGCCAGGGTCATGCGGATCAGGAACTCGTCCTCGACGACTAAAATACGCAGCTTGTTCATACACTCCGCCCTATGCCGCGCGCGCCGCTGCGAGCAAGCCATTTCTGCGTGTGCCGCGCCACCGTCCGCGTTTGACGATCGACACCGCCGCCCCACATCCAAATCCTATGAACGCGCAAGGACCACGCCGCATGCCCGACGGTCACGCCGCCGTTGCCACCCAACCTGACGCCGGCGCCCTGCCGACCTGGGATCTGTCCGACCTGTTCCCGACCTCGAATGGCCCGGAGGTCGAGGCCGAGTTGACCGCCGCCGACACGGCCGCCCGGGCGTTCGCGACATCCGTGGCCGGCACGCTGGCCATAGCCACGCCGCAGGCGATCGCCGGTGCGTTGTCCGAATACGAGCGGATCGAGGAGCGGCTGGGGCGGATCGTCTCATACGGCCAGCTGTTGTTCAGCGCCGACAGCAGCGATCCCGAGACCGGGAAGCTGTATCAGACGCTGAACGAGCGGGTGACGGCGATCAGCAGCCACCTGATCTTCTTCACGCTCGAACTGAACCGGATCGATGACGCGGCGCTCGATGCGAAGCTCGCCGACCCGGTGCTGGCCCGCTGGCGGCCGTTGCTGCGCGACCTGCGGGTGTTCCGCCCGCACCAACTCGTCGACGAGCTGGAGCGTTTGCTGCACGAAAAGGATGTGAGCGGCAGCGCCGCGTGGTCGCGCCTGTTCGACGAGACGATGGCCGGGATGACGGTGCCGGTGCGGGGCAAGGACCTCACGGTTAGCGCCGCGTTGAACAAGCTGTCGGACGCCGATCGTGACGTGCGCGAGGCGGCGGCGCACGCGGTCGGCGAGGCGTTCGCGAAGAACATCAAGCTGTTCTCGCTGATCACCAACACGCTCGCCAAGGATAAGGAGACCGTCGACACGTGGCGGCACTACCCCCGTCCGGAGAGCAGCCGCAATCGCGGCAACATGGTCGAGGACGAAGTGGTGGACGCGCTGGTGAGCGCCGTCACCTCCGACTACGGGCGGCTGTCGCACCGCTACTACCTGCTCAAGGCAAAGTGGCTGGGGCTGGAAAAGCTGCAGCACTGGGATCGCAACGCGCCGCTGCCGGGCGACGACGACCGCAAGATCGGCTGGGACGAAGCGCGCAACACCGTACTCGGCGCGTATGGGGCGTTCTCACCCGATCTGGCGCAGGTGGCACGGCCGTTCTTCGACCACGCCTGGATCGACGCGCCGCCGCGGGTCGGCAAGTCGGGCGGCGCGTTCGCGCATCCGACCGTGCCCTCGGCGCATCCATACCTGTTGCTGAACTATCACGGCCGCACCCGCGACGTGATGACGCTGGCGCACGAGCTGGGCCACGGCGTCCACCAGCGGCTGGCGGCCGAGCAGGGCTACCTGATGAGCGGCACGCCGCTGACGTTGGCTGAAACCGCCAGCGTGTTCGGCGAGATGCTGACGTTCCGCGCCTTGTTGGACGCGGAAACAGATCCCGCGCGTCGAAAGATCATGCTGGCCGGCAAGGTCGAGGACATGCTGAACACGGTGGTGCGCCAGGTCGCGTTCTACCAGTTCGAGCAGCGCGTCCACGCCGAGCGGCGCACCGGGGAGCTGGTGCCCGAGCGGATCAACCAGATCTGGCTCGAGGTGCAGACCGCGAGCCTCGGCCCGGCGTTCACCTTCGACGATGAATACCGGGTGTTCTGGTCGTATGTGCCGCACTTCATCCACTCGCCGTTCTACGTCTACGCGTACGCGTTCGGCGACTGTTTGGTGAACGCGCTGTATGGCGTGTTCCAGTCCGGCCACCCGGGGTTCCAGGCCAAGTATCTCGACCTGCTGCGGGCCGGCGGCACCAAGCGGCACAAGGAGCTGCTGGCCCCGTTCGGCCTCGACGCCACCGACCCGGCGTTCTGGCGCAAGGGGCTCGACGTCATTTCCGGCTTCATCGACGAGTTGGAGCGCGCCTGATGTCCGGCACACGGTTACCGCCCAAGCCGAGCAGCGAGGATCGCCCGAACCTGTTGGCCGAGGTCCGTCGGTTCGCCCGCACGTCCGGCGCCGTCGGCGGGATCGCCGCGCGCGTCGTCGGACAGCGGGCGTTCGGCATCAAGGGCGACCCCGCCGGCCACGCCGAAGACCTGAAGGCCGTCCTGGGCGGCCTCAAAGGCCCGCTGATGAAGGTGGCGCAGTTCCTGTCCACCGTCCCCGACGTGCTGCCGCCCGAGTACGCCGAGCAGCTGGCGCAGCTGCAGGCCAACGCGCCGCCGATGGGATGGAGCTTCGTCCGCCGACGCATGTCGGCCGAGTTGGGGCCGGACTGGCAAAGCAAGTTCCGCCAGTTCGGTCAGGACGCCGCCGCCGCGGCGAGCCTGGGCCAGGTGCATCGCGCGACGCTGCTGGATGGCACCGAGGTCGCCTGCAAGCTGCAGTATCCGGACATGGCCAGCACGTTCGAGGCGGACCTCAAGCAGCTGAAACTGGCGATGCAGTTCTATAAGCGCATCGACAACGTCATCGACACCGACGAGGTCTACGGCGAACTGCAGGAGCGGCTGCGCGAGGAGCTGGACTACCTGCGCGAGGCGTCGCAGATGCGCCTCTACAGCAACATGCTGGCCGACGAGCCGACGGTGCACGTACCCGAGGCGGTCGAGGCGCTGACCACGCGGCGCTTGCTCACGATGACCTGGCTGCCGGGGCGGGCCATCATGGACCGGCTGGCCGAGAACCCGCCGCTCGCCGAACGCAATGCGTTGGCAACCGCGCTGTTCCGCGCCTGGTACGTGCCGTTCTACCGCTACGGCGTGATCCACGGCGACCCGCACCTGGGCAACTACCAGGTGCGGCCGGACGGCACGGTGAACCTGCTCGATTTCGGCACCATCCGGGTGTTCCCGCCGAGCTTCGTCGCCGGCGTGATCGGGCTGCACGAGGCGATCCGCGACAACGACGACGCGAAGTCGATGCACGCCTACCAGTCCTGGGGTTTTAAAGGCATGACCGCCGAGCGGATGGCGGTGCTGAACGAGTGGGCGCGGTTCGTCTACGAGCCGCTGCTGCAGGACAGGGTGCGCCGCATTCAGGAGAGCAACGACCCGCAATACGGCCGCGAGGTCGCCGAGCGCGTTCATCGTGGCCTGAAACAGGTGGGCGGGATCAAGCCGCCGCGCGAGTTCGTGCTGATGGACCGCAGCGCCATCGGCCTCGGCAGCGTGTTCCTGCGGCTCGGCGCCGAGCTGAACTGGTCGCGCATGTATCACGAGCTGGTGGACGGCTTCTCGGTCGAGGCGCTGGCCGAACGGCAGGCGGCGGCCTTGGCGGCGGCGGGCGTACCGCCCACGGCGACGGCCAACACGGCCTGACCGCGCCTTGCAACGTTTCGGGACTGCGGCATAACTACCGCTAGCCCACGGAAGTCGGAGTTTTGACATGCGCCTTGCGGTGCTCAAGGAACGGCGCGCGTCGGAAACGCGCGTCGGTGCCACGCCGGATACGGTCAAGAAGCTGGTCGGCCTGGGCCTGACGGTCGCTGTCGAGGCCGGGGCCGGACTGCATGCGGCCATCTCGGACAGCGACTATACCGCCGCCGGGGCCGAGGTTGTGGCCGACGCCGGGGCGGCGCTGAACGGTGCTGCCATCGTGTTCGCGGTCCAGCCGGACGACGCCATGCGAGCGCAAATCCCGCGTGGCGCGCTATTGGTCTGCATCGCTAACGCCTACGCGGAGCCGCAATCCGTCGAGACCCTGGCGCGCCAGGGCGTCGACCTCGCGGCAATGGAGCTGCTGCCGCGCATCACCCGCGCGCAGTCGATGGACGTGCTGAGCAGCCAAGCCAACCTGTCCGGCTACCGCGCGGTGATCGAGGGTGCGGCCGTGTTCGAGCGCGGCTTTCCGATGATGATGACCGCCGCCGGCACCGTGCCGCCCGCCCGGGTCTTTGTAATCGGCGCGGGCGTCGCCGGGTTGCAGGCCATCGCCACCGCCCGCCGGCTCGGCGCGATCGTGTCGGCCACCGACGTGCGGCCAGCCGCCAAGGAGGAGATCAAGAGCCTTGGGGCCAACTACGTGGGCGTCGAGGACGCAGAGACCGCCGGGCAGACGGGCGCGTATGCCAAGGAGATGACCGACGCGTTCCGCCTGAAGCAGGCCGAGTTGATGGCGACGACCGTGGCGAAGAACGACCTCGTCATCTGCACGGCACTGGTGATGGGCCGCAAGGCGCCGGTCATCGTCACCAACGAGATGGTCGCCTCGATGCGCGCCGGCAGCGTGGTGGTCGATCTCGCGGCCGAGGCCGGCGGCAACTGCGCCGCGACCCACCCGGGGTCGGAGATCACCACCCCGAATGGCGTCAAAGTGCTGGGCTGGAACAACTGGCCGGGCCGCATCGCGGTCGCCAGCAGCCAGCTCTACTCGCGCAACCTGCTGACCTTCCTGACGACGTTCTGGGACAAGGCGGCCAACGCGCCGAGCCTGCCCGACAGCGACGAGATCGTGCGCGGCGTGTTGCTGACGCGCGGCGGCGCCGTGATCTCGCCGCACTTCCAGCCCGCCCAAGCCGCCTGAAGGAAACTTTTATGACCCCCGACCAGCTTGCCGACCAGGCGGCCCTGCTCGCCGGCCGCGCCAACGACCTCGCGGTGGCGGCGCGCTCGATGTCGTCCGGCGTCGGGCCGATCGCCGAGGCGGTGGAACCGTTCGTCTTCCTGTTCGCGGTATTCCTGATGGCCTGCTTCGTCGGCTACTATGTCGTCTGGAACGTGACGCCGGCGCTGCACTCGCCGCTGATGGGTGTCACCAATGCGATCTCGTCGGTGATCATCGTCGGCGCGATGCTGGCGACCGGGCTCGCCAACTCCGGCTGGGCGATGGCATTCGGCTTCATCGGCGTCACCCTGGCCAGCGTGAACATTTTTGGCGGCTTCGTGGTGACGCAGCGCATGCTGCAGATGTTCAAGCGGCGCGGGTAGGGCGCATGTCAGCCAGTTTCACTTCGCTGCTGTATCTCGTCGCGGCGGTCCTGTTCGTCCTGGCGCTGCGGGGGTTGTCCAACCCGGAGACGTCGCGGCGCGGCAACCAGATGGGCATGGCGGGCATGGCGATCGCCGTCCTCGCCACGCTGGCCCACGCCAACATGAGCGGTGCCGGCTATCTGCTGATCCTGCTCGGCATCCTGATCGGCGGCGGCATCGGCACCTATGTCGCGATGCGGATCCAGATGACGGCGCTGCCGCAGCTGGTGGCGGCGTTCCACAGCCTTGTTGGCCTCGCCGCCGTGTTCGTCGCGGCGGCGGCTCTGAACGCGCCCGAGGCGTTCGGCATCGGCACCGCGCTGCACATCCACACGCAGAGCCTGGTCGAGATGTCGATCGGGCTGGCGATCGGCGGGATCACCTTCTCCGGCTCGCTGATCGCGTTCGCCAAGTTGCAGGCGCTGATGCCGGGTTCTCCGGTCATGTTCCGCAACCAGCACTACCTCAACGCCGGGCTGGGCGTGCTGGCGCTGGTGCTGATCGTGCTGTTCGTGTCGACCGGCAGCCAGGTGGTGTTCTGGCTGGTGGCGCTGGTGGCGATCGCACTCGGCTTCCTGCTGATCATCCCGATCGGCGGCGCGGACATGCCGGTCGTGGTGTCGATGCTGAATAGCTACTCCGGGTGGGCCGCGTGCGGCATCGGCTTCACCATCCAGAACCTCGCCTTGATCATCACCGGGGCGCTGGTCGGCGCGTCGGGCGCCATCCTGTCCTACATCATGTGCAAGGGCATGAACCGCAGCATCTTCAACGTGCTGCTGGGCGGCTTTGGCACCGGGACCGCGTTGGCCGGGCGGCGGCGGGAGGGGCCGAACGGCACGTCAAGGCGGGCAACGCCGACGACGCCGCGTTCATCATGAAGAACGCGAGCAAGGTAATCGTGGTGCCCGGCTACGGCATGGCGGTGGCGCAGGCCCAGCATTCGCTGCGCGAGATGGGCGACACACTCAAGAAGGAGGGGGTGGACGTCAAATACGCGATCCATCCCGTCGCGGGCCGGATGCCGGGGCATATGAACGTGCTGCTGGCCGAGGCGAACGTGCCATACGACGAGGTGTTCGAGCTCGACGAGATCAACAACGACTTCTCGACCGCCGACGTAGTGTACGTGATCGGCGCCAACGACGTGACCAATCCGGCCGCCAAGACCGACCCGACCAGCGCCATCTACGGCATGCCAATTCTCGAGGTCGAGAAGGCTCGGACGGTGCTGTTCGTCAAACGCTCGATGGCGTCGGGATATGCCGGCGTGGACAACGAGCTGTTCTTCCGGCCCAACACGATGATGCTGTTCGGCGACGCCAAGAAGATGACGGAGTCGATCGTCAAGGCGCTCGGCTAGGCGGACGCCATGCGGGACGAGATCCGCTTCATTCACGGGCAGGTCGAGACCGGCCTGCGCGGGGTCTCGCCCACTACGACCGTCCTGGAATGGCTGCGGTTGCATACCAAAAGCATCGGCACCAAGGAGGGTTGCGCCGAGGGTGATTGCGGTGCGTGCACCGTGGTTCTTGGCGAGCCGGACGGCGAGACGATGCGCTACCGGCCGGTAAACGCCTGCATCTTGTTCGTGGCGGCACTCGACGGGCGTCAGCTTTTGACGGTCGAACACTTGCGGTCGCACCCGGCGCAGCGCGCGATGGTCGAGCACCATGCCAGCCAATGCGGCTTCTGCACGCCGGGGTTTGTCATGTCGCTATGGGCGATGGGGCAGGCGGCGGTGGCGCCGGACCGGGCCGAGGTGGTCGAAGCGCTGGCCGGCAACCTTTGCCGCTGCACCGGCTATCGGCCGATCGTCGACGCGGCGCTGGACACAGTCGGCGATCGGCACCGCATCGAACCCGATCAGGCGGCGATGGCCGAACGTTTGCGGGCATTGCCAACCGGCCCGTTGCGCCTCAGCCATGGCGGTTGCGTGATGGACGTGCCGGCGACGGTGGCGGACGCCGTGGCGGCCCGGGCCCGCGCGCCGGAGGCGACACTGTTGGCGGGCGGCACCGACATCGGGCTGTGGGTCACCAAGGATCGACGGGACTTGCCGCATGTAATCGCCCTCGAGCGGGTTGCCGAACTCGCCGCAGTGCAACGCACGGACCGGCGCATCACGATCGGGGCTATGGTGCCGTATGAGGACGCACTTGCCGTCCTGGGCAAGGAGTGGCCGCAGCTTGGCAGGATGCTGCGGCGGCTCGGCTCGCGGCAAATCCGCCATCGGGGCACGATCGGCGGCAATCTTGGCACGGCGTCGCCGATCGGCGACATGGCTCCGTCATTGATCGCGCTCGACGCGTCGGTGGTGCTGGTCGGGCCGACCGGCGAGCGGGCGGTGCCGGTCGCGGAGTTCTTCAGCGGCTATCGCCGCACCGTGTTGCGCGCCGACGAGATCATCGCGCGCGTCGAGCTGCCCCGCGCCGCGCCGAACGAGACGCTGCACGTCAGCAAGGTCACCAAGCGGCGCGAGGAGGATATCTCATCCGTCTGCGCCGCTTTCCGGCTGCGGCTGGACGGCGACCGGGTTGCCGACTTCAGGGCCGGTTTCGGCGGTGTCGCGGCGACACCGCTACGGCTGCGGGCGCTGGAGGTCGCGATGGCCGGACAAGCCTGGACGCCGGCAACCGTGCAGGCCGGATGCGCGGTGATCGAGGCGGCGCTGACGCCGCTCGACGACGTGCGGGCTTCGGCGGCGTATCGGCTGCGGGTGGCCAAGAACCTGCTGCTGCGGTTCTGGCACGAGACCAGGGTGCCCGCAGCAGCGTAGCGCGTCAGGCGGCTTTGGCGACGTTCGACACTTCCGGCAGATACTGGCTGAGGAACTCCGGCATCTCGGCCTTCCCCATGTCGATCGCGGCCGTCCCACCGGCCAGCACCACAGTCACGTCGGCGATGCCGATGAAGCCGAGGATCTGCTTCATGTAGCTGCTGGCGACGTTGTAGGACTCGGTCTGTGTCCCCGGGGCGTAGTTGCCGCCCGACGCGAGGAGGACAACGGCCTTCTTGCCTTTGACCAAGCCTTCGTAGCTCTGGGAGAACGTCACGCCAATGCGAACGATGTGGTCGATGTACGCCTTCAGGTTGGCGGGAATGGAGAAGTTGTACATCGACGTGCCGATCACGATCTGGTCGGCCGCCATCAGCTCGGCGATCAGCTTGTTCGAGATTTCGAGCGCCTTCTGCATCTCCGGCGAGTGCTGCTCGGCGGGCGTGTAGGCGCCGGCGATCCAGGGCTGGTCGACGAACGGCAGCTCCGTCGTCACCAAGTCGCGCATGACGACGGTCCCGCCGGCGTGGTTGGCCTTCCAGTCCTCGATGAACTTGGCGGTCAGTTGGCGCGAGACGGATCGGTCGCCGCGCGGGCTGGACTGGATCGCGAGAAGGCTTGGCATGAAGACCTCGTGTGGGTGGGTGCGGGACGGAGCGAGTGTGACCTCGCGAACGACTTTGGCAATGGCCGCTAGCCGGGGTGCGGCGTTGCGGCGCGACGGAACCAGTCCGCCATGACGTCGGCGATCGTGACGTCCCACGCGACGGCCGGCGACCAGCCCAGCAGCTCGCGCCCAGACGTCGCGTCGGTGGCGGCGACCGCGATTTCGCCATGCCGCAGTCGGGCCGGGTCGGTTTCGATCCGGGCGGTGACGCCGGCCGACGCCATCAGCCGCTCCAGGATGTCGCCGATCCGGCGCGGGTGACCCGATGCCACGTTGATGATCGCGCCGGCCGGGATGTCGTCGGCGCGACGCAGGCACGCGACATAGGCCCGGCACACGTCGCGCACGTCGAGGAAGTCGCGGCGGTGTTCGAGCGCCCCGACCCGCAGCACCGGCGGCTGTAACCCGGCGCGCACCCTGGCGATCTGACGCGCGAACGCCGCGATGACAAATTCCTCCGACTGACCCGGGCCGGTGTGGTTGGCCGGCCGCGCCCGGACGCAGCGCAACCCGTCCGCCACCATGGCGCCGAGCGCCAGGTCGGCCGCCGCCTTGGTGGCCGCATACGTGCTCAGCGGGGCCAATACCGCCGCTTCGGTCAGCGCCACGCCGGAGCGGAACGAGCCGCCGTAGCAATCCGCACTCGACGCGAACACGAGGAGGCAATCCGGCGTCTCGGCCATGATCGCCCGCGCCAGGTGGAGCGTCCCGTGCAGGTTCACCTGCCATGCGCGACCGGGATTGTGGCTTGCGGCGGAGACGGCCGACACCGCCGCCAGATGCAGGCAGGCGTCGGGCGCGAACGCGCGAACCTCGGCGGCGACCGCGGCGGCGTCGGTCAGATCGGCCGCGAGCGCGCGGACGTCGGCCGCCGGGAGATCGATCGCGAGCCGCGCCAGCAGGTGCCGGCCGACGAAGCCGCGCGCCCCGGTGACCAGCACGCGACCGAGCCGCACCGGCTAGGTCTTGGCGTGCGCCCGATGGCGGGCGACGTCGGCGTCCACCATCTCGGCGACCATCGATTCGAGCGAGATGTCCGGCGTCCAGCCCAGCCGGTCGCGCGCCTTGCCGGCGTCGCCCTGCAGCACCTCGACCTCGGCGGGGCGCAGCAGCGAGTTGCTGGTCCGGATGTATTGCTCCGGGTCCAGCCCGACATGGCCGAACGCCATCTGGCAAAACTCCCGGATGGTGGTCGTGCGGCCGGTGGCGACGACGTAGTCGGCCGGCACCTCCTGCTGCTGCATCAGCCACATCGCCCGGACGTAGTCCCGCGCGTGGCCCCAGTCGCGCTTGGCGTCGAGGTTGCCCAGCGTCACGTGGTCGGCGAGGCCGAGCGAGATCCGCGCCACCGCGTCGGTGATCTTGCGCGTCACGAACTCGATGCCGCGCAGCGGGCTCTCGTGGTTGAACAGGATGCCGGAGCTGGCGTGCAGCCCGAAACTCTCGCGGTAGTTGATGGTGATCCAGTGCGCGTACAGTTTCGCGCAGGCGTACGGGCTGCGCGGGTAGAACGGCGTGTGCTCGTTCTGCACCCGCTCCTGGATCAGCCCGAACATCTCCGAGCTCGACGCCTGGTAGAACCGCGCCTGTGGCCACACCATCCGCAGCGCCTCGAGCATGTTGGCCGCCCCGAGGCCGGTGACGTTGCCGGTCAGCAGCGGCTGCTGCCACGACGCCGCGACAAAGCTCTGTGCCGCAAGGTTGTAGACCTCGTCCGGTTTGGTGTCCTGCATCACCCGGATCAGGCTCGACACGTCGGTCAGGTTGCCGTCCACCAGCTCGACGTGGTCCAGCACGCCGAGCCAGCGCAGCCGCTCGCCGATCACGTCCGACGACGCGGAGCGGCGCAGCAGGCCGACCACGCGGTAGCCTTTGCCGAGCAGCAACTCACTGAGGTAGGCGCCGTCCTGGCCGGTGATGCCGGTGATCAAGGCTGTCTTCACGAGGCAAAACCCTGCGCGGCGAGGGCGATGCCCAGCGCATCGACGACCCGGACCACGTCGTCGTCGGGCAGGGTCGGAAAGCTCGGCAGCGAGATGCCCCGCGCGCTGACATCCTGGGCGACCGGGAAGTGCTCGTCGCTGAGGAACACCGGCATCGAGTGCGCGCAGTAGAACACCGGGCGGGTCTCGATCCCTTGCTCGTCCAGGTCGGCCATCAGGCGGTCGCGGTCGCAGGTGGCCGGCAGCAACAGGCTCACCAGCCAGTCCGAGGTCACGACGTCGTCCGCCGGCACCTGGAACGACACCGGCAACGGCGCCGCGAGTTGCCGATATAACGCCGCGATCTCGCGTTTGCGCGCCAGCAAGGGTGCCACGCGCTCCATCTGCGCCACTCCGATCGCGGCGGCGATGTTGGTCATGCGGTAGTTGAAGCCAAGGATGACGTGCCAGTATCGGCGCGTCAGCGATTGGCCCTGGCCCTTGGTCATCCGCAGCCGGGCGGCCAGCTCGTCGTCGCCGGTGATGACCAGGCCGCCCTCGCCGGTGGTGACCGTCTTGTTGCCGAAGAAGCTGAACGTGCCGACGTCGCCGAACGTGCCGACGTGGCGGCCGTCGATCGTGGTGCCCAGCGCCTCGGCGCAATCTTCGACGACCTTCAACCCGTGGCGGTCGGCGATGGCCATGATCGCCGCCATGTCGCAGGCCGCCCCGTACAGGTGCACCGGCAGGATCGCCTTGGTGCGCGGCGTGATCCGGCGCTCCACGTCGGCGGGGTCGAGCAGCCAGTCGCTCGCTCGGCAGTCGGCGAACACCGGGGTGGCCCCGGTCTGGGCGATCGTGTTGACCGAGGCGATGTAGGTGAAGGTCGGCACGATCACCTCGTCCCCCGGCCCGATGTCGAGGCTGTGCAGCGCGAGGTGCAGGCCGACGGTGCCGTTGCAGACGGCGACCGCGTGCGGGGCGCCGGTCAGCTTGGCGACCGCAGATTCGAACCGGCCGATGAACACGCCGAGCGAGGAGATCCAGCTCGTGTCCATGCATTCGAGCACGTAAGCGCGCTCGTTGCCCGACAGGTCGGGACGGTAGACCGGGATGCGCTCGCGAATCGCCGGGTGGTTCGCCGCCGCCATCGATGCCGTCAAACTACCTGCTCCCGATCTTGCCAGCGGTCCGGCACGCCTCGCCGCGCTGCCATTGTGTCATCGCACGGGGGCTCGCCGCAACGGCCGCGCCGGCACCCCGCCGACCGTGGCCCCGGGTGGGACGTCGGCGACCACGGCACCGCCGGCCCCGACGGTCGCGTCGTCGCCGATCGTGATCTCCGGCCGCACCGCGCAACCGACGCCGAGCATCGCCCGCGCGCCCACCGTCACGGTGCCCGCCAGCGCGCAGCCGGACGCCACGTGGGCGGCGCGGCCGATTCGGTTGTCGTGCTCGATGACCGCGCCGGAGTTCACGATCGCCAGCTCGCCGATCCAGGCGGCGGTGCCGATCACCGCGCGCGCCATCACGACGCAGCCGTCGCCGAGCCGCGCGCTGGGCGACACTGTGGCCGACGGGTGGACGATCGCGGGCAGGTTCAGGCCGGAAGCGCGTGCCACATCCGCGACCCGCTCGCGCAGGCGGTTGTCGCCGATCGCCACCACGACCGAGCGCAGTCCGAGTCCGGGCAGTTCGGGAAGCAGGTCGTCGTCACCCAGGATCGGCGCGCCGAGGACATCGGAGCCAGGTATTGCGGCGCCAACGCGGTCCAGCACGCCCGCGACCTCGTGTCCCATCGCCCGGATCGCCTCGATCACCACGCGGGCATGCGCGTTGGCGCCGAGCACCACGATCCGCAACGGGGAGCCCGACGCCATGCCGGCGTTATTGTGTTCGGCACAATCCGTTGTCAAACAGGCGGGATGACGGAACGTGGCGTCGACGCGACCTTAGGCATGGTCAGCACGGGAACGGTGATCCAGCCCGACCTGGCCCCGGTGCGCGGCGACATCCGTCAGCTTACCGGCCTGCGTGGACTGGCGGCGCTCGACGTTGTGCTGACCCACTACGGCATCCAGCAACTCCCGGGCATCGGGCTGTTCGGCTTCGGCAACGTCGCGGTCGACGTGTTTTTCTGCCTGAGCAGTTTTACGCTGTGCCTGGTCTACGGTGCCGGACTGCAGAACCCGTTGCGATTCGGCCCGTACGCGATGGCCAGGGTGGCGCGGGTCTACCCGCTGTTCCTTGTCACCATGTTGGTCACACTGGGGTACTCCGTAGCCTGGAAGGTGGGCGATTTCGCGACCGCGACCCCCACCGTGTTGGCGACGCAGTTTGTCCGGCAGGCGGCGTTGTTGTCCGAGGTGCCGCTGCCGTTCCTCGGGGCGGAGGGCAGCTGGGATGCCCCGGCGTGGTCGATCTCGGTCGAGGCGCTCTGCTACGTGCTGGCGTTCCCGCCGCTGTTCGCGCTTACGCGACGGGCGCGGCGGCTTTCGACCGACCAGACGGTGATGCTCACGTTGCTGCTGGGCGCGGCCTGCTACGTGTTCTTTACGAAGAACTTCGACCCGTATACCAACGACCCGTTCTCGACCCGGCCAACCCACGTGCTGGCGCTCTGGGTGCCGCTGGTGCGCGGATTCACGATGTTCGGCGCGGGTTGGGGCGCCTATCTGCTTTACCTGAAGCAGGGCGCGGCGACGGCGTTCCTCGGCGGCGTCACCGACACGCTCGCCGTCGCGTTCCTGGCCGTGGTGGCGGCGGAAGGTTACGGGCTGTTACCGGCGGAGCTGGTCGTGCTGATCGCGCCGTTCCTGATCCTGGGCCTGATGAACGGTGGCAGGGTCACGGCACGGATCCTGGCGTCGCGGCCGGTGCACTTCGTCGGCGTGATCTCGTACTCGCTGTATCTCTGGCACCTGCCGTTGCGCACCATCTGCGTCCGTTTCTGGCCGTGGGCGGAAGACGCCAACCTGTTCCACCGCATGGGTTATCCATTGCTGGTGACGCTGATCGTATCGACGCTGTCGTTCTACCTTATGGAACGACCGGCGCGGCGAGCGATCCGCCGGCTGGTCCGGTCACCTCGGACTACGTCGAGCGTGCATGACGGAGCGCGGCTGAAGTCGACGCCACTAACCAGCTAGCGTCGACCGCTCGCGCCGTGCCTCGACCGCGACCCGCGCCAGCACCCGCACGATCCGCGAACCGGCCCGCAGCGTGCCGCGGAAGTTGCCCGCGACCTTGCTGACCCCGGCGATGCGGTTGCGATACGGCACCGGGATTTCGCGCACCCGCAATCCGTTCAGCGCCGCGCGCATCTGCATCTCTAAATTCCAGCCGTAGCCCATCTCGCGCATCCGCAAACCCGCCAGCGTCTCGACCCGGAGTGCCCGCAACGCGCACATGTCGGTGTAGCGCACGCCCGACAGCGCGCCGACGGCCGCCCCGACCAGTTGCCCGGCCACGATCTGGTGCCAGCCCATGCTGCCCGGCTCGCGCACGCCCCGGGTGCGGCTGGCGATGACGAAGTCGGCCGACCCGTCGATGATCGGGGCCACGATCGAGCCGATCGCCTCCGGCGCGTCCGCCCCGTCGCCATCCATGAACACGACAATCGCGGCCCCCCGCTCGGCCGCCAGCGCGGCCCCCGACGCGCACGCCTGGCCGTAGCCGCACCGTCGCTCGACCAGCACCTCGGCGCCGGCCGCGCGCGCCTCGGCCACCGTGCCATCGCCACTGTCGCCGTCCACCACCACGACCAGATCAAGCACGTCGCGCGGCAGCGAGCGGACGGTGGGGCCGATCGCGCCCGCCTCGTTCAGGACCGGGATGACGGCCGCGATCACAGGCTCCAGCGCAGCCCGCAGTTGGCGCAGGCGGCGGGTGGCGCGTCGCTCAGCAGGGCGGCGCGGAAATCCTGGTAGCGCGGACCGTTCCAGATCTCGCGCAGGCTCTCCTGCGAGGCGTTGCCGAGGGTGAAGTCGTCGTAGCCGCGCATCGAGAACGGCGCGATGCAGCACGGGATCGAGCGGCCATGCGCGGTGAAGTACATCAGCGACCAGGGGCGGCGGCACAGCGACCACGGCTTGTCGTCGGCCTGCCGTTTTAAACTCGTGCCCGGCTCGGTGGCGCCGGACGCGTCCAGCAGCACGCCCAGCTGCGACGCGAGCGCCGTCGCGGCACGGATCGGGGCACTCTCCGCCTCGACCACACTCTCGAACAGCGCCTGCTCCTGCCGCGCCAAACCTTGCCCGTCGGGCAGGAACACCAGGCGTTGCAGGTGGACCTCGGCGACCCCGATGTCGTGCGCGAGCTGCACGAATTGCGGCAGCTGGTCGATCGTCTCGCGCATCCCGGTGAGCCACAGGCTGACGCGCGGGTTGGTCCAGCCACCTTCCTTTTGCGCGGCCACGAACGCGCGGACGTTGCGGACGATGCGGTGGAAGTAGTCCTTGCCCCGCACCGCGAGAAAGCCGGCCTGGTCGGCGGCGTCGAGCGAGACGCGCAACTCGTCGAGGCCCGCGTCGGCCAGCGCGCGGCCGTTCTTCGCGTTCAGCAGCGTGCCGTTGGTGTTGAACAGCACATGCGCGCCACGGCGCTTCAGGTAGCCGACCATCCGGGGCAAGTCTTTCACCAGCATCGGCTCGCCGACGCCGTGCAACACGACGCGCTCGATGCTGGGCAGCTGGTCGACGATCCTGGTGAACAGCTCCCAGCTCATGTCGGCCGGCGGTTCGAGTTCCTCGAAGGTGCGCGGACAGGTCTCGCACAGCAGGTTGCAGCGGTTCGTGACTTCCAGATACAGGCACACCGGCTCGGTGTGCGCGATCCGGCCCTCGGCCTGCACCCGTTCGAAATAGCGTTTTTGCGTCTCGGCGTCGGTGGTGGTCGGGGTCGAGGCGACGGCGGGATCGACGGCGTGTTCCAGCGTCTCGGACATGCTTAGGCTCCTCGTGGGTGCAACGGTCGGCGGATGTCCCAGACGGCGAGCGCGACCGTGGGTACGTAGAGCAGGGCGGGCCAGACGAAGCGTTCGTTTAGCGGCGACAGATACAGCAGCAACGCGGCCGCCCCGAGCCAGATCGCCGCCCGCGTCGGGGCGATCACGGCGGGAACGCTGGCCCAGGCGTAGTACCAGGGATAATGAGGCGACATTGCGACCAGCAAGGTGACAACGCCGAAACCAGCCAGTCGGGCGGTTCGCACGATGTCGCGGGCGCCGCTCGACGCCAACCCGCCGAGCGCCAGCAGGGACAGGGTGACGGCCAGCAGGAACAGGCCGACCACCCAATGCGGCAACGGCGCGAAGGGCACCAGCGGCCACAGGCCCGAACCATCGGCGACGCCCTCCTCGCCCGCGTAGCCGCCGAGGAAGCCGAACACGCCGCGCGATAGGTAAGGGGCGTAGAGCACAGCCGTGACGAGCAACCCGGCCAACGGCGCACGCCAGTCCCGCCGCCGCCACAGCGTCGGTGCGATTGCCAACGGCAGGAATTTGGCGCTGAACCCGAACGCCATGGCGGCACCGACCCAAGCCGGGCGCGCCGCCGCGTAGGCCAGCAATGCCAGTGCCACCGCCAGCACGGCCAGCGCGTCGACATGGCCGTTGCCGGCGAACTCCCACGCGGCGAGCGGCGTCCAGGCGTAGATCAGCACGCGCGCCGGGGGCTGCCCGATGCGGCGCAACACGGCGAGCAGGGCGGCGATGGCGACCGCCTCGGCGGCCACCATCGCGACCCGCATCGCCGCCGCCGTCTCGCTGATGGCCGTCACCGCCGCGAACACCAGTTGCGCCGCCGGCGGGTAGATCGTGTGCGCGTAGCCAGCGCGGTTGATGTGCGGGTAGATCGCGCCGTCGCGCAGGCCGGCCAGCGCCGGGTCGGCCGGCACGAACGTGTATGGGTTGATGCCGTGCCATTGCACCCGCCCGTCCCAGACGTAGCGGAACACGTCGGACGACAGGAATTGCGGCCCGATCAGCGGGATCGCCCGCATTCCGGCCGCGACCAGCAGCACGGTCCAAAGATCGCCCGCGCGCGCCCCGCGCAGCACCCGCCTCACGGCTACGAAATACACCACCGTCGCCGTGATCTGCACCGCGACGAACGACGCCAGGCGCGCGTCCGACCCGATCCGCAACGTGCTGCCGTCGTGCAGCGCCTGTCCCACGCCGATCAGCGCCACCAGTGCCACCCCGAGCACGGGCAGCGTCGCGCGGCTCAAGCGTTCCCGAGGCGGGCCACCGCCGAGCGGGTCGCCATCGCCACGTCAGGATCGGCCGCTAATTCACTAAGCAACCGGAGCCATGCCGCGCTGTCGTCGACGTCGTACCACGTTGGCAACTCCGTCAGCGTAAGACCGAGTTCGACCGCCCGCTCGCGCGTCTGCGCCGCCACCCGGTCGCTGCTCCACAGAATATCGGCGAACAACCGCGGATACGGCTCCCGTGCGCCTAGCACATAATAGCCGCCGTCCTCGGCCGCGCCGAGCACCGCCGACTGCCCGGCCAGCAAGTGCGACGCGAGCCGGACCAGATGCTCGGTCGGCAACGTCGGGCTGTCGGCGTTCAGCACGCAGGCGGCGACGTAACCCATGTCGAGCAGCTGGCGCACCGCCTGCAACAGGCAGCGGCCGAAGCCGGTCACGCCGCCCTCGTCCTCGCCGCCGCCGTCGGCCAGCAGCAGGCGGGTGCCAGGGGCGAGCCTGCCGTCGAACAGCGCCTCGTCGCCGGCCGGGGCGTAGGCGACCCAGCCGTCGATCGGCACGACGGCGCCGGCACGGGCGACGTTCTCGGTGACGTCGCGCAAGAACGCCGCAGCCATGACCGCCGCCTGCTCGGGCGACAGCGGCGGGCACAGCCGCGTCTTGGTGCGCCCGGGGCGCGGCGATTTGGCCATCACCGCGATGGCAACCCGTCCGTTCATGGCACGACCTTAGATGCCGCTGAACCAGTTGTAGCCCCGGTCCTCCCAAAAACCGTGCGGCTCCTGGTTCGTGACATACATCGCGGTCACCCATTTGGGGTTCTTGAAGCCGAGCTTTGTCGGGATGCGGACCTTGAACGGGAAGCCGTATTGGGTCGGCAGCGTCTCGCCGGACAGCGACATCGCCATGATGGTCTGCGGATGCAGTGCCGTGGCCATGTCGATGCCGCCGTAGTAGCCGTCGGCGCACTCGAAGCCGACGTAGCGGGCGCGGGCGTCGGCGCCGATACGCTTGAGGAACTGGCCGAGCGGCTGGCCGGACCACTGGCCGATCATGCTCCAGCCCTCGACGCAGACGTGGCGTGTGACTTGGCTCTCCTGCGGCAGCGCGCGCAGTTGGGCGACCGACCACGGCCGTTTGTCGTCAATCGCGCCCGACAGCCGCAGGCGGTAGGTTTCCGGGTCCAGCACCGGGCTGTCCTGCGGGCCGAAGAACGCGTTAAACCGGAAATCCTTCACCGCCCGCCTCGGGTCGTAGGTCGGCGCCAACGTCGCGTCGCTGAACAGCGCCGCCTGCACCCGGTCGTTCCAACGCGAGACGGCGTGCAACGCGGTTTGTACGGCGTCGCTGTCGGACAGGTCGCAGCCCGTCAGCAACGTCAGGGCGCCCAATGACAGGCCGTGCCCGAGCAGCCGGCGGCGGCTGACCTCGTGCCTGAGGTCGTTCACGAATGCCCTCCGGTGGCGCGGCCGGTGACCATGGCCACCATCGTCTTGGGCACCAGCGCCACCAGCGCCACGTGGACGACGAGGAAGCCGACGATCCCCGCCATGAACATGAAGTGGACCACGCGGGCGAAGTCGAAGCCGCCGAACAAGGCGGTCAGCCACCACAGCTGCACCGGCTTCCAGATTGCAAGCCCGGAGGCGACCATCATCACAATCGCGAACATCGCGCCCCAGTAGAATGCTTTCTGGACAGCGTTGTAGTGGCCGAGCCGGTGTTCCAGCTTGAACGTGGCAGCCGCCTTGAAATCGCGAAAGAAGCCGCGCGGGCCGACCGGCAGGAGGTCGCGCCAGAAATGCCGCGTGGCCAGGCCGTGCACGACGTAGACGAGGAACGCGCCGGCCAGCAGCCACATGCCGGCGAAGTGCCACGCGATCGCGCTGCCGGTGCCGCCGTCGTTGTGCTGCGCGTACGACGCGTCGCCGCCGCCGCCGAGGGTGATCCAGTCGGGGAAGGTGAACGGGAAGATCGGCACGTTGTCGTAGATGCGCCAGCCGCTGCCGATCATGACGAAGATCGCCAGCGCGAACAGCCAGTGGCTGATCCGGCGCACCAACGGGTGCTTCTGTACGTCCGGCGCGGCCACGTCGCTCACTTGGACACCTCCCAGCCGTCGGCAACCAGGATCGTGGCCGCGTCCGGCCCGGTGAGGTAGGCGAGAAAGCGGTCGAGTTGCGGACTGATCGCGTTGTGGCTCACGGCGACGGCGTAACGGCGGGCCGGGGCGAGGTCGTCCGGCACCGCCGCGACCTCGCGCACTTCCGGCCGGCGCGCGTCGGCACGCTCGATCAGCGCCAGGTCGGCACCGCCGCCGACAAGGAGCGCAGCGGCGTCGGGCCCGCTTGGCTGGCCGGCGACCTGGGCGGCAGGAAACGCGAGCCGCTGCGCCAGCGCCGGTCCGTCGAGCCGATCTGGCGATACCGGATCGACAGTGGCGAGGTGGCCGTCGCCCAACGATCTTGCGGCGGTGGCAATGTCGGTCGCGCCCGATTGGGCGCTCGCGGCCAGCACCACCGGATCGCGCACCGTGAGTGCCGCGGCACGCGCGAGGTTGCGTCCGCGCGCCAGGTCGGCGGTGGCGGCCTCGATCGCCAACACGTCGTTGCGCGCGCCTTGCCGGACCAGCGCCACGGCCAACGCGCTCGGGACCCGGAACACGCGCACCGGCACCCCGGCGCGGGTTCGGAAGTCGGCGGCGAGGTGGTCCATGGCGCGGGCCATGGTCGGGTCGGCGTAGACGACGACATCCGGTGCATTGGCCTGGCCGGCGAGTGCCGGTCCGCCGAGTGCTAAGACGATACAGAAGACGGCTATCAATCGCGATCGCATGACAAGTCCTAGGGCTCAGGCTTGCAGTTCGGCCGCAATCTCGGGAAGTTACACGCAGTCGTACCGGGAGCGCCACGATTGAGTGTTCCACCGGGTGTGGAGCTGTCCGACCTGATGCGCCGCACCCAGGACGGCGATGCGGCCGCCTATGCGACGCTGTTGCGGACCATCGCGCCGTTGTTGCGCGCGTTGGGGCGGCGGCAAGGACTGTCGGCCAGCGCCACCGACGACCTGGCGCAGGATGTCATGCTGACGCTGCACCGGGTTCGCCACACCTACGATCCGGCGCGGCCGTTCCTGCCGTGGTTGGTGGCGATCGGCCACCGCCGCGCGATCGACCTGCTGCGCCGCGAGGGCCGAACGCGCGCGCGAGGTCTCGGTGCCCGAGCTGCTGGAAACCTTCGCCGCCGAACCGGCGAACGATGGATTGGATGACGAGGATCAACGGGTGTTTTTGCGCGCGGCAATGGCCGACCTGCCGCCGCGCCAGCGCGAGGCGCTCGACCTGGTGAAAGTCCGCGAGCTGTCGGTGGCCGAGGCGGCAACCCGCAGCGGGCAATCGCCGGGGTCGATCAAGGTCAACGTCCACCGCGCGATGAAATCGCTACGGGCGCGGCTGGTCCGGCCGTGAGCGGGTTCGATCCCACGATCGCCCGTCTGGTCGCCGATCTGCGGCCGGTTCGCAGGCTGGCGTCGCCCTGGCTGCGCGCGGCGACCTTCCTGGCGGTCGTGGCCGCAGGCGCCGCTTGGTTGGCGGGCACTATAGACCTTGCCCCGGTCGCCGCGCGGATCGGCGCGTTCGCAGACATGTGGCTGGCCGTCGCCGGCTCGGTCGCGACCGCCGTGCTGGCGACGGTCGCCGTGATGATGGTCAGCCTGCCCGACCGCTCGGCGCGCTGGGCGCTGCTGCCGCTTCCCGCCGCCGCGTTGTGGCTCGGGGCCAGCGGGATGGGATGCCTGCGCGGCCAGCCGGCCCCGATGGCGACGCCCGCGACTTGGCTCGACAGCCTCGACGATTGCATCCCGTTCATCCTGCGAACGTCGCTCGTGCTGGCGATCCCGCTCGGCCTGTTGCTGTGGCGGGCGCGTCCGTTGCGGCCCGGGCTGACGGCCGCAGTCGGCGGGCTGGCACTGGCCGCGTCGTCGGCGAGCCTGTTGTGGTTCGCCCATCCGTTCGACGCCACCGCGATCGACCTGCTGGCGCATATCGTGGCGGTCGTCGTGGTGGTGCTGGCGTGCCGGCTCGCGGCGCCGTGCTGGACCGGGCCGGCCGGTTACATCGATAACGCTTCAGTGTGGTTTGTTAACCACGCGCGACCATTGTGGGCGGCTCACGACGAGCGGTCACGCATGCACAGGGTGCAGGTGTTCAAGGATCAAGGTGCGACCGCTCGCTTGACGGCAAGCGAGCGGGCGACCGAGCAGGTCGCCATGGAACTCAGGGCGGAGCGGCTGGCCCATCTCGCCCACGCGTTCGAGGTTTCGGTCGGCGAGATGGTCGACACGGTGGCCGCCACCGCGACGGAACTGAAGGCGACGGCGTGCGCGATGTCCGACACGGCGGGGCGAACCACGGTGCAAGCCGCTGATGTCGCCATGGCCGCCGGACACGGCCTGTCCGACATCCGCATGGTGGCCCTCGCCGCGACCGATGTTGCGGCCTCGGTGGAGCGGATCAACCGCGACATCCTGCAATCGTCCGAGATGGCGGGTGCAGCGGCCGAGGACGCACGCCGTACCGATGGGATCGTGGGCGCGCTCGCGGCCGGCGCGCAGCAGATCGGTAACGTCGTGGGGCTGATCGACACGCTGGCGGGGCAGATAGACTTGTTGGCGCTGAACGCGGCGATCGAGGCGGCGCGGGCCGGTGGAGCTGGAGCCGGCTTCGCGGTGCTGGCGAACGAAATAAAAGGCCTAGCCGCCCAAACCGCGATCGCCACCAAACGTATCGCGGTCCAAATCGCCCAGATCCAGGCGTCCACACGCGAGACGATCGTTGTCATCGGCGGCATCGGCGTGACGGTCGCGACGCTCAGCACCAACGCCACGACGATCGGTGCCGGGGTGGCCGAGCAAGGTGTCGCGATGCAGGCGATCGCGCGCAGCATGATGCAGGCCGCCGCGGGTACGGAACAGGTGACCAGCAACATCCTGCAGGTCAGCCGAGGGGCGGCGTTCACCGAAACCGCCTCTCAGCATGTGCTCGACGCCGCGTCGGCGCTGTCGATGCGCGCAGAGCAGCTTACTGATGCCATCAATGGTTTCTTGCGCGGTGTCCGAGCGGCCTAGCGCGGTCGGCCCGACGGTGTCCTCACATCGTCGGCGCGTCGCCGGCGGTCCGTAACGGGGCTGCATGAGGCGAAACCGTTGCCGCCGAGATTGACGCGCGGGCCGGCTGATATGAGGTTGCGCGCATGAACGAGATGTCGCCGCTCGCGGTGGGCGTCGCCGGGCGGCCGGTGCGCCATGACAGCGCCGACAAGCACGTCGCCGGCACGGCGCCGTACGTCGACGACCTGCCGGAGCCGGCAGGGCTTCTGCACGTCTACGTCGCATTGTCGGTGCACGCTCATGCCACCATCACGCGGCTGGATGTGACGGCGGTGCTCGCGGCACCGGGTGTCGCGGCGGTGCTACTCGCGCATGACATCCCGGGCGTCAACGATTGCGGGCCGGCCGGGCCAGGTGATCCGATCCTGGCCGACGGGCTGGTCGAGTATCACGGCCAGGCGCTGTTCGCGGTCGCGGCCACGTCGATCGCCGCCGCGGCTCGCGCGGCGCGGCTCGCGGTCGTCGAGTACGCGCCCTTGCCGGCGGTGCTGACCGTGGACGCGGCGATGGACGAGGGGTTGTTCGTGCTGCCGAGCCAGACCATGGCGCGCGGCGACGCCCCGGCCGCGATCGCCGCCGCCCCGCACCGGCTGGCAGGGCGCGTCCGGGTGGGCGGGCAGGAGCACTTCTACCTTGAGGGGCAGGTCGCGATGGCGGTGCCCGGCGAGGACGACGATCTGGTGGTGCACAGCTCGACCCAGCACCCGACCGAGGTGCAGCACCTGGTCGCCCGCTGCCTCGGCCGACGCGACCATGCGGTCGTGGTCGAGACGCGACGGATGGGCGGCGCGTTCGGCGGCAAGGAAAGCCAGGCGAGCCAGATCGCCTGCATCGCGGCATTGTTGGCGGCGCGGACGGGACGGCCGGTAAAGCTTCGGCTCGATCGCGACGACGACATGCGGCTGACCGGCAAGCGGCACGACTTCCGCATCGATTATGAGGTGGGCTTTGGCGACGACGGCGTGCTGCGCGGCGCGCGGTTCGAGCTGGCGTCGCGTTGCGGTTATTCACCGGACCTGTCGGCGGCGATCAACGACCGGGCGATGCTGCACGCCGACAACGCGTACTTCCTGCCGGCGGCGCTGATCGTCTCGCACCGCTGCAAGACGCACACGGTCAGCAATACTGCGTTCCGGGGCTTTGGCGGGCCGCAGGGCATGTTCGCGATCGAGCACGCGCTGGATGCGGTGGCGCGCCATCTGGGTCTCGACCCGCTGCTGGTCCGCACCCGCAACCTGTATGGGCCGGGCCGCGATGTGACGCCGTACGGGATGACGGTCGAGGATAACGCGGCCCCCGAGATCGTCGCCGAGTTGCGGGCCAGCAGCGACTACGACGCGCGGCGGCTTGAAATCGCGGCATTCAACGACGGGTCGGTCCTGAAGAAGCGCGGGATCGCGCTGACGCCGGTCAAATTCGGCATCAGCTTCACCGCCGTCCAGCTGAACCAGGCCGGAGCGCTGGTCCACGTTTACACCGACGGCTCGGTCAGCCTGAACCACGGCGGCACCGAGATGGGGCAGGGGCTGTTCACCAAGGTGGCGCAGGTGGTGGCCGATGTGTTGGCACTGCCGCTCGACGCGGTGCGGATCACCGCCACCAGCACCGCGAAAGTGCCGAACACGTCGCCGACCGCCGCGTCGTCCGGCAGCGACCTGAACGGCATGGCGGCGGCTAACGCGGCGCGTGACATCCGCGACCGGATCGCCGTCGCCGTCGCGCGCGTCGAGGGCGTCGCGCCGGAGACGGTGGTGTTCGCCGACGGCCGCGTCCACGTCGCTGGCCAGGACATGAGCTTCGCCCAGGCGGTGCGGGCGGCCTACATGGCACGGGTGCAGCTGTCGGCGGCAGGGTTCTACGCGACCCCGAAAATCCACTACGACCGGGCCAGCCACACCGGGCGGCCATTCTTCTACTTTGCTTACGGCGCAAGCTGTTCCGAGGTGGAGATCGACGTGCTGACCGGCGAGTACGCGGTGCTGCGGACCGACATCCTGCACGACGCCGGCCGCTCGCTGAACCCGGCGCTCGACATCGGCCAGATCGAGGGCGGGTTCGTGCAAGGCATGGGCTGGCTCACCACCGAGGAGCTGTCGTGGGACGCCGGCGGCCGGCTGCGGACGCACGCGCCGAGCACCTACAAGATCCCCACGGCGGGCGACGTGCCGGCCGACTTCCGTGTCGCGTTGTGGCGGGCGGGGGTGAACCGCGAGGACACCATCATGCGGTCGAAAGCGGTGGGCGAGCCGCCGCTGATGCACGGCCTGTCGGTATTCCATGCGCTGCGCGACGCGATCGCGGCGGCCGGCGGCAACCCCGACATCGACGCGCCGGCGACGCCCGAGCGCGTGCTGATGGCGCTGCCCGCGTGACGGCCTGGCTGACGGCGCTGACCGACGCCGATCGCGCGGGAGAGGCGTGCGTGCTGGTCACCGTGCTGCGGACCGCCGGCTCGGCGCCGCGCGAGGCCGGGGCCAAGATGGTGGTGACAAGGCACGGGCAGGCCGACACGATTGGCGGCGGCACGCTGGAACACCGGTGCGTCGACCACGCCCGGTCGCTGCTGGGCGGCGCCGCGCCGATGACGCGCGACTACCCGCTCGGCCCGGCGCTGGGCCAATGCTGCGGCGGGCATGTGACGGTGCTCTTCGAGCCGATCGCTGCCCCGTGGCGTGTAGCACTGTTCGGGGCCGGCCATGTCGGGCAGGCGGTGGTGCGGGTGCTGGCGACGCTGCCGTGCCGGGTCGACTGGGTCGACGCCCGCGAGGAACAGTTTCCGGCGTCGCTGCCCGCCAACGTCCACGCGAGCGCGCCCGCCGATCCGGTGGCGTTGGTGGATCGACTGTCGCCCCGGACCGCGATGGTGGTGATGACGCACGACCACGCGCTCGATTTCTCGCTCGTGGCGGCCGGACTGGCACGCGACGTCGCGGCCGTGCTGCTGATCGGTTCGGCCACCAAGCGCGCCCGCTTTGCCCGCCGACTGGGCAGTCTGGCCGCCGATCCGCGCTTCGTCTGCCCGATCGGCGACCCGGCGGTGGGCGGCAAGCTGCCGGCCGAGATCGCCATCGCGACGGCAGCCGAGCTGTTGAAGTGGCACTCGCGTCAGCCATCCCGGTTGGCCGAAGATGTGCACGGCTCGTGCGACGCGGGATGCCCCGGTTGTGGCGGTGCCCCGTGACGGCGGAGGAGCTGATGGCGCGCGCGGTCGCCCTGTCGCACGAGCACATGCAGGCGGGCAGCGGCGGCCCGTTCGGGGCCGTGGTCGCCCGCGACGGCGCGATCGTTGCCGAGGGCTGGAACCAGGTCACGTCGAGCAACGACCCGACCGCGCACGCCGAAATGGTCGCGATCCGCCGCGCGTGCCAGGCGCTCGGCCGGTTCGACCTGCGCGGCTGCGAAATCTTCACCAGTTGCGAGCCGTGCCCAATGTGCCTCGGTGCGATCCACTGGGCGCGCCTGGACCGGGTCTACTACGGCAACGACCGCGCAGACGCCGCGGCGATAGGGTTCGACGACGAGCTGCTCTATCGCGAACTCGGGCTGCCGCTGGGTGACCGGGCGACGCCGATGCATCGGCTGTCGGCCGACCACGCGCGCGGCGCGTTCGACGCCTGGGCGGCCAAGCCGGACAAGGTGCAATATTAGCCCGCGCCTGCTACTGGCTGGAATAACAAAGCGTTACGCGGCGACGCTGGCCAACGACGCGATCGACCTCGTGGTCGACGCGGGCTCGATCCACGCAGTGCTGGGCGAGAACGGCGCCGGCAAGAGCACGCTGGTCAAGACCATCTACGGCGTCGTGCAGCCGGATGCCGGGCGGATCGAGTGGGACGGGCAGGCGGTCGAGATCACCAGCCCGAACGTCGCGCGCAAGCTCGGCATCGGCATGGTGTTCCAGCACTTCAGCTTGTTCGAGAGCCTGACCGTGACCGAGAACATCGCGCTCGGTCTCGGCACCGACGAGCCGTTGGCGACGCTTGCGAGGCGGATCGCCGCCACCGCGCGCAGCTACGGCCTCGGCATCGAGCCGTACCGGCACGTCCACCACCTGTCGGTCGGCGAGCGGCAGCGAGTCGAGATCGTGCGCTGCCTGTTGGGTTCGCCGCGCCTGCTGATCATGGACGAGCCGACCTCGGTGCTGACGCCCCACGAGGTGGACGGGCTGTTCGGCGTGCTGCGGCGCTTGGCGGCCGAGGGCTGCAGCGTGTTGTATATCAGTCATAAGCTCGACGAGGTGGCGGCCCTGTGCGACGCGGCGACGGTGCTGCGCGGCGGGCGGGTGGTCGGCCACTGCGACCCGCGCGTGACGCCGTCGGGCGCGATGGCGGAGATGATGACGGGCAGCGTGCTGCCGACCTGCCGCCGGCTGTCGAACGTGCCGGGAGCGGCGGTGCTCGAGGTGCGCGGCCTGACGCTGGCGTCGGACGCCCCGTTCGGCACGGCGCTGCGCGATGTCGCGCTGACGCTGCATGCGGGCGAAATCCTCGGCGTCGCCGGGGTCGCCGGCAACGGCCAGACCGAGTTGCTGGCCGCGTTGTCGGGCGAGCGGCGGTCGCCGGCGGGCACGGTGCGGCTGGCCGGGCGCGATGTGTCGCAAACCGACCCGGCGGCGCGGCGGCGGGCAGGATTGGCGTTCATTCCCGAGGAACGGCTCGGGCGCGGGGCGGTGGCCGAGCTGTCGTTGGCCGACAACGCGCTGTTGACGTGCTCCGGCCAGAACCTGACGTCGCACGGCTGGATCAAGACGGCGGCGGTGCGGGCGTACGCGCAGACCGTGTTCGACCGGTTCCGAGTGGTGGCGGCCGGCATCGATGCCCGCGCCGGCTCGCTGTCGGGCGGCAACATGCAGAAATTCATCATCGGCCGCGAGGTCGGCGCGGCGCCGCGCGTGCTGCTGGCCGCCCACCCGACCTGGGGTGTCGACATCGGCGCGTCGCTGGCGATCCGCCAGCAGCTGATGGCGCTGACCGAGGACGGCACGGCGATCCTGGTGGTGAGCGAGGATCTGTCGGAGCTGTTCGAGATCTGCGACCGCATCGCCGTCCTGTCCGGCGGCCGGCTGTCGGCCCCCGAGCCGGTCGCCGGGCTGACGCTCGAGGCGGTCGGGCGCAAGATGGGCGGTGCGTCCGAGCCCGAGATCGTCGCACCACCGGTGTATGCCCATGCGGCTTGAGCTGGTCGCCCGCGCCGAGCCGTCCCGCGCCATGGTCTACCTGGCCCCCGTGCTGGCCGCCCTGCTGTCGGTGCTGGGTGTGGCGACGCTGTTCGCGGCGCTCGGGCGCAACCCCATAGAAGCGCTCGACATCCTGTTCGTGCATCCGCTGTCCAGCGTCGACGGCCTGAGCGAGCTGGCGCTCAAGGCGACGCCGCTGCTGCTGTGCGCGATCGGCATCGCGGTCGGCGTACGCGCACAGGTCTGGAACATCGGCGCCGAGGGCCAGTTCACCATGGGTGCGATCGCCGGCGCCGGCATCGCACTGCGGTTCGGCGGGCAGGACCATTTCTGGGTCATCCCGGCGATGGTGGTGGCCGGGATCGCGGGTGGCGCCGCGTGGGGGGCGATCCCGGCGCTGTTGAAGACGCGGTTTAACGCGCACGAGATCCTGACCACGCTGATGCTGAACTACGTCGCGATCCAGTTCCTCGGCTACCTCGTGCATGGCCCGTGGAAGGACCCGCAGGGTTACAGCTATCCGCAATCGCCGCAGTTGGAGCCCGACGCGCTGATGCCGCTGCTGGTCGGCAGGCTGCATGTTGGGTCACTCCTCGCCTTGCTGGTCGTGCCGCTCGCATGGGTGCTGCTGAGCAAGACGTTGCTCGGGTTCCAGATCCGCGTGGTCGGTCTCGCCCCGGCCGCTGCGCGCTACGCGGGCTACCCGCAGGCCAGAATCGTGTGGTTCTGCCTGATGTTTTCGGGCGGGCTGGCGGGGTTGGCGGGCCTGTTCGAGGTGACCGGGCCAATCGGCCAGCTCACGTCGGTGATCTCGCCCGGCTACGGCTATGCGGCGATCATCGTCGCCTTCCTCGGCCGGCTACACCCGCTCGGCATCCTGTTCGCGAGCCTGCTGATGGCGCTGTTGTACCTCGGCGGCGAGGGGTTGCAGATGACGCTGCAACTGCCGCTCGCGGTGACGGGGGTGACGCAGGGCATGCTGCTGTTCTTCCTGCTCGCGTGCGACGTGCTGATCGCCTACCGGGTCCGCCTGCACCGCCGCGCGCCGATCGGGGTGCTGGCCGGTGCATGACGCGATCATCCTGCTGTCGATCCTGGTCGCGACGTTGCGCGCGGCGGCGCCACTGCTGCTGGCCGGCATCGGCGAGCTGGTGACCGAGCGCTCGGGCGTGCTGAACCTCGGTGTCGAGGGCATGATGCTGGTAGGGGCGGCGACCGGCTTCATCGGCGCGGCCAGCAGCGGCAGCCTAGTCGTGGGTCTGCTTGCGGCGATGCTGGGCGGGATGGCGCTGGCCGCCGTGTTCGCGGTGCTCACGCTTGGGCTGCTCGCCAACCAGGTCGCGTCGGGGCTCGCGCTGACCATCTTCGGCGCGGGATTCTCGGCGTTGCTGGGCGCCTCGTGGCAGGGCGTGCCGATCACCGGTCTGGCCACCGCCGTCTGGCCGCATCTGGCGCAGGCGACGCCCGCGTTGCAGCAGCTCATGCTGGTCGACCCGCTGGTGGTGGCCGCCCTCGCCATCCCGGTCGGCGTGTCGTGGTTCCTGCGAAAGACCCGCGCGGGCCTGGTGCTGCGCGCGGTGGGCGAAAGCCACGACGTCGCGCACGCGCTGGGCTACGACGTGGTGCGGGTGCGCGCCGCGGCCATGCTGTTCGGCGGTGCCATGAGCGGCCTTGCCGGAGCCTCGTTGAGCCTTGCCTACACGCCGATGTGGACCGAGGGGCTGGTCGCCGGACGCGGCTGGATCGCCCTCGCCCTGGTGGTGTTCTCGACCTGGAAGCCGCTCTACCTGGTCGGCGGCGCGATGCTGTTCGGGTTCGTCACGATCGGCCAGTATGTCGTCGAGGGCTACGGCCTGGACGTGTCGCCCTACCTGCTGGCGATGCTGCCCTACCTCGTGACCGTCCTGGTGCTGGTGCTGATCTCGCGCGACCGCGTCCGGCTTCGTCTCGCGGCCCCGGCGGCGTTGGGCCGCGCCTTTCACGCAACTGCGTAACCCCTTGTTGGAGCCACATTCCATGACGACGCCGACCCGCCGCACCCTGCTGACCGGCCTGGCCGCGGCACCATTCGCCGGCCTGGTCTCCCCCGCCCGGGCGGCGGCGCCGCTTAAAATCGCATACGTGTACCCGTCGCCGATCGGGGACGCCGGCTGGGCGTACCAGCACGACCTCGGCCGCAAGGCGATGGTGGCCGCGCTCGGCGACAAGGTGAGCACGAGCTACGTCGAGAGCGTCAGTGAGGAGGGGGCGGACGCCGAGCGGGTGATCCGCAAGTTCGCGACCGACGGCAACGGCCTGATCTTCACCGTGTCGTTCGGCTTCATGAACCCGACGGTGAAGGTCGCGGGGCAGTTCCCGAAAACCACGTTCGAGCACTGCAGCGGCTACAAGCGGGCGAAGAACCTCGCGACCTACTCGGCGCGCTTCTACGAGGCTCGCTACCTGTCGGGCATCGTCGCGGGCGGGATGAGCAAGACGGGGGTGATCGGCTACGTCGCCGCCTTCCCGATCCCCGAAGTCGTGATGGGCATCAACGCGATGCTGCTGGGTGCCCGCACGGTCAACCCGAACGCAACCATCAAAGTCGTGTTCATCAGCACGTGGTTCGACCCGGGCAAGGAGCGCGCGGCGGCCGACACGCTGATCTCGCAGGGTGCGGACCTGGTCACCCACCACACCGACAGCACGGCGGTGGCGCAGGCCGGCGAGGAGAAGGGCGTCTATACGATCTCGTATAACTCGGACATGTCGAAGTACGGGCCTAAGACGGTGCTGACCGGCGTCACCCACATCTGGGGCAAGTATTACACCGACCGCGTCAACGCCGTGCTGAACGGCACGTGGCAGCCGATCGACACCTGGGGCGGCGTCGGCCAGGGCATGATCGCGCTGGCGCCTTTGAACGCGGCGGTGCCGGCCGATTTGCGCGCCAGGCTCGACGCGGCGACCGCGAAGGTCGCCGACGGCTCGCTAAAACCGTTCACCGGCGCGATCAAGGACCAGAGCGGGGCCATCAAGGTCGCGGCCGGCGCCACCATGTCCGACCAGGACATCGAGGGCATGAACTGGTTCGCGGATGGCGTGCAAGGCAAGCTCGGCTGAGCCGGCCGCTATGGCTGCGCGACCCGCTCGGGATCGCGCAGCCGGGGGCCGAACGGGGCGTCGTCGTCGACGGCTCGCGGATCGCAGCCCTGGTGCCGGCGGGCGGCGAGGGGCCGGCGGACGCCGAAATCTTCGACGCGAGCCGGCATGTCATGACGCCGGGGCTGATCAACACGCACCACCACGCCTACCAGACGCTGACGCGGGCGCATCCGGCGGCGCTGGACCAGCAGCTGTTCGGCTGGCTCGGCGCACTCTACCCGGTGTGGGCGCGGCTGACGCCCGAGGCGCTGGAAAGTGCCGCGACGGTCGCCTTCGCCGAGCTGTTGCTGTCGGGTTGCACCACGACGGTCGACCACCACTACGTCTTTCCGCGCGGCCTGGAGCAGGCGGTCGACATCGAGGTCGCGGTCGCGCGGCGGCTCGGCATCCGGGCGCACCTGACGCGCGGCTCGATGAACCTGTCGCGGCGCGACGGCGGGCTGCCGCCGGACAGCGTGGTGCAGGACCGCGACACCATCCTGGCCGACTGCGAGCGCGTGGTGGCGGCGTTTCACGAACGGGGCGACGAGGCGCGGGTCCGGGTCGCGCTGGCCCCGTGCTCGCCGTTCACCGTGACGCCGGAGCTGATGCGCGACACCGCTGCCTTGGCCGAGCGGCTCGATGTGCGGTTGCACACCCACCTCGCCGAGACGGCGGACGAGGAGGCGTTTTGCGTCGAGCGGTTCGGCTGCCGGCCGCTCGACTATTTAGAGCGGCAGGGGTGGCTCACCGGGCGGACCTGGCTGGCGCACGGCGTGCATTTCTCGCCCGCCGAATGGCCCCGACTGGCGGCGGCCGGCGTGTCCGTGGCGCATTGCGCGTGTTCCAACCAGGTGCTCGGGTCGGGGCACTGCCCGGTGTGCGACCTGGAGGCGGCAGGCGTCTCGGTCGGCCTCGGCGTCGACGGGTCGGCGTCCAACGACTCGTCGAACATGATCGCCGAGGTGCGGGCGGCATTCCTGTTGCAGCGCGGCCGCTACGGGGTCGCCCGGGTGACGCACCTCGACGCGCTGCGGTGGGCGACCGAGGGCGGGGCGGCGTGCCTCGGGCGGCCGGAACTGGGGCGGATCGCGGTCGGCGCGCAGGCCGACCTTGCGATGTTCACGCTGGACGAGCTGCGGTTCGCGGGCGCGGGCGACCCGGTGGCGGCGTTGGTCCTGTGCGGCGCGCAGCGGGCCGACCGGGTGATGGTCGGCGGGCGCTGGGTGGTGGAGGACGGGGCGATCCCGGGCCTCGACCTGCCGGCGCTGCTGCGGCGGCAGGCGGCGATGGCGCATGCGTTGCGGTAATCGTTTCGCCAGCGTGCTACTGTCGCGCGATGAGCGCAGCGTTGAAGCCACACTCCGAGACCACGCCGCTACCGACCGGCGAACTGCTCGCGATTGTGCGCGAGTATCTGGAGGCGTCGCGGTTCGACGCGGCCGACCGGTTGCTCGGGCACGTGCTGGCCGGTGAGCCGTGGCACCCGGACGCGCTGCACCTATCGGGCTTCGTCGCGTTCAAGCGCGGGAGGACCGAGCAGGCGGCGGAGCTGATGGAGCGCGGCCTTAAGGCCGGTGCCTCGTCGCCGCGTCAGCTGTGCAACCTGGCCGAGGTCTACCGCATGCTGGGCCGCGTCGACGCGGGGTTGGCGCTGGTCCGGCGCGCGGCGGCGCTGACCCCGACCGACGCCGTCTGCCACTTCAACGCGGCCATGCTGCACTACGAGGCGCGGGACACCGGCTCGTGCATCCGCGCCGCCCGGCGTGCGATCGCGCTAAAACCGGACATGCCGGAGGCGCACATGCGGCTCGGGCAGGCGCTGCTGTTGACCGGCGCCTATGCCGAGGGCTGGGCCGAGTACGAGTGGGCGCTACCAGATTGGTGGCGCGCAGCCGCTGATGCCGCCGGCGCTCCTGGCGCGGGGCGCGCGGCCGCAGTGGGATGGCGCCGCGCTGGCCGAGGGACGGCGGCTGTTGCTCGTCGCGGACCAGGGTTTTGGCGACGTCCTGATGTTCGCGCGTTACCTGCCGTGGGCGATTGCGCGGACCAGCGAGATCGTCGTCGCGTGCTCGTCCGAGTTGGTCGAGCTGCTGGCGCGAAACTTCCCGGGACCGACGTACCGCAGCAGCTGGGACGACATCGGCGAGTATGCCGTCTACTGCCCGTTCAGCGGGCTGCCGCGCCTTGCTGGCACGCAGGTCGCGGACCTACGGGGCGGTCCGGCGTACGTCCGCGCCGATCCAGCCCGGTCGGCGGCGATGGCCGACTGGCTCGGCGCGTCAAGCGACCTGCGGGTCGGCCTCGGCTGGGCGGGACGGCCGACCCACAACAACGACCGCAACCGCACGGTGCCGCTGTCGGTGCTGGCCCCGTTGGCGGCGGTGCCGGGCGTGACGTTCGTCTCGTTGCAGAAGGGTCCGGCGGCGGCGGAGGCGTCGCGCTGGCCCGGTCCCGCGCCGCTGCTCGACGCGCAGGCGAAGATCGAGACGTTCGAGGACACGGCGGCGTTGCTGGACCACCTCGATCTGTTGATTGCGGTCGACACGTCGCTGGTCCATCTGGCGGGTGCGATGGCGCGGCCGGCGTGGGTGCTGATCCCGTTTGCGCCGGACTGGCGGTGGCTGGCCGGGCGGATGGACACGCCGTGGTATGACACTCTTACATTGTACCGGCAGGCTGACGTCAGCGATTGGGAGCCGGTGGTGGAGCGGATGACCGAGGATCTGGCGTTGCGAGCGGCCCGATGAACTTGGCGGAGCTGCTGGCCGGCGTGCGGACGATCGCGCTGGTCGGCGCGTCCAACCGGCCGGAGCGGCCGAGCCACGATGTGATGCGCTTCATGCAGGCGCGCGGCTACCGGGTGATCCCGGTCAACCCCGGGTTGGCGGGCCAGAGCCTGCTGGGCGAGACGGTGCGGGCGACGCTGGCCGACGTGCCGGAGCCGATCGACATGGTCGACGTGTTCCGCGCCTCCGATCAGGTCGGGCCGGTGGCGGACGCGGCGATCGCGGTCGGCGCGCGCGTGCTGTGGCTGCAACTCGGGGTGGTCGACGACGACGCGGCGGCGCGGGCGCGGGCAGCCGGGCTAACGGTGGTGATGGACCGCTGCCCGAAGATCGAGCTGTTGCGCGCCGGGGCGTAGCAGCACGAGCGCCGCGACGCTGATGATTGCGGCCCCGGTGATATAGAGGCCGACTGCGTCCAGCCCGCCCCGTGCCAGCAGCAGTTGCGCCGCATAGGGTGCCAGCGATGCGCCTAAAATGCCGCCGAGGCTGTAGGCGGCGGAGGCGCCGGTGTAGCGGACCTCGGTCGGGAACAGGCTCGGTAGCAGCGCGCCCATCGGCGTGAAAACCACGCCCATCAGCGCCAGTTCAAGGCACATGAACGCGCCCGTGCCCAGCGTCGTGCCGGCACCCAGCAGCGGGGTCATGGCGAACCCCGAGGCCGCCGCCAGGATGGCACCGGCCATGATGACGGCGCGGCTGCCGAACCGGTCCGCGAGCCGGGCCGCAACCGGCGTCACCGCCGCCATGCCGACGATAGCCAGGCACAGCAGGCCGAGTGCTTGGCGCTGCGGCATGTGGCCGACCCGCGTGCTGTAGCCGAGCGGGAACACCGTCGTGGTGTAGAAGATCGCGTAGCACACCACCATCGCAAGCGAGCCGAGCACCAGGTTGCGCCCGTGCTGCCGCACCACGGCGACCAGCGGCACCCGTACCTGCGCGCCTTGGGCGGCCAATCGCGCGAACGCCGGCGTCTCGGCGACACTCACCCGCACATACAGCCCGATCGCCACCAGCGCCGCACTGGCGAGGAACGGGATGCGCCAGCCCCAGTCATGGAGTTGCTGGTCGGTCAGGACGGAGAACAGCAGCAGGAACAGTCCGTTGGAGAGCAAAAAGCCCAATGAGGGCCCGAACTGCGGGAACATGCCGAACCAGGCGCGCTGGCCTGCGGGCGCGTTCTCGGTCGCCAGCAGCACGGCGCCGCCCCACTCGCCGCCGAGGCCGATCCCTTGGCCGAGGCGCAGCACGCACAACAACGCCGGGGCAACCCACCCGGCGGTGGCGTAGCCCGGGAGGCAGCCGATCAGCGTCGTGGAGGCGCCCATTACAAGCAGCGACGACACGAGGGTGGACTTGCGGCCCAGCCGGTCGCCGAAGTGGCCGAACAGGAACGCGCCGACCGGGCGTGCCACGAACGCGATGCCGAAGGTCGCGAAGGCGGCCAGCGTCTGCGCGCCGGACGCGCCGGGCGGGAAGAACAGCGAGCCCAGAACCAGGGCGGCGGCAGTCCCGTAGATATAGAAGTCGTAGAACTCGATCGTCGTGCCGATCAGGCTGGCGAGCACGATGCGGCGCGTGCCGGCCGAGGTCGTCATGCTCCGTCGACCTCACGCCACCGTCGGATGACGGCGGCTTGGCCGTGCGTGGCGCCGGCGGCGTCGATCAACTGCCAGACCGTCGCGTCCTCGATCCAGAAGCGCCGGCCGGACTTGGCGATCCGCAGCCCCCGGTAGCCGGAGGCGAAGCCTTGGCGCGCGACCTGGTCGAGCAACGCCTGCCGTTCGGCGCGATTCGGGGTTTCGGCGGACAGGCGGGACGGCAGGGTGGTGAACTCCGCCCAAGAATATTCAAACAGCCGTTGCGCCGCCTGGTTCGCGTAGACGAAGCGCGGGTCGGGCTCGGCGTTGTGGGCGACCACGCCGAACGGGGCGGCCGCATACAGCCATCGAGGCGCATCGGGCGTGTCGTCCGGAACCAGCGAAGTGCCGGTCAGTCGTCGGTGGCTCTCGATCATCAGTTGCGGGAGAAGCTGGTCCGTCTCAGCCATCGTCACTCCATCTCCGGCCTTAGCTAAAACTGCTGTGGCCGACCATCGCCTGCGCCATCGCGACAGCCGCGTCAGCCTGGATCAGCCCCGCGCCGACCGCGCCGAAGCCGCCCGCCACCGGTGCGGGCTGCGGGCCAAGATGTCCGACACCTGCACCGGCGACAAGTTCGGGTCGGCCTGCAACAGCAGCGCCGCGACGCCGGCGGCGTTCGGCGCCGCGGCCGAGGTGCCGTAGAACGGCGCCAGCACGCTGGTGACGCTACCGTCGGGCGCCAGGAAGCTCACCTTGTTGGCCGACGCGTTGCCGGGCAGGCGGTTGCCGCTGGCGTCGAAGATGATCTGGCCGGTGCCGACCGACGAGAACGATTCCGGCGTCCCGGTGCCGCCGAACGCCGGCGTGTTGTTCCAGGCCACGGCACCGACCGTGTTGGCACCGGCGGTCAGCTCGTGGCCGATCACCGAGCCCGACCCGACGCCGGCGCCGGCATCGGTCAGGGTCGCGTCGCCGTAGACGATCAGCTTGAACAGGTTGGGCGGTGGCTTGACCGAGTTCGAGAACACGACGACGCGAAACGACGACGTGGCCCGCGTGTTGTGGAAGCTGAGCAGCTGCCGCGGGTCGCGGGCGACGTCGTAGCCGCCGGCGACGCCGACCAGCTGGCCGGCGCTGGTGTAGAGCGCGATCGCGAGGCTGTTGGCGCTGCCGTGGCCGCCGCCGATGCTGGCGTACGGCTGGTCCCATTGCAGGTCGACCATCGCCGTGCCGTTTTGCGGGATGGTCAGCGTGGTGAACGCCTGGCCGCCGAACTTGGCCGCCAGCCACTGACCCGGCAGGCCGGGCAGCCGGCATTTCTGGCCCTGGAACGTCTCCTGCTCGAAGTTGTGTCCCTGGTTGCTGGCGGCGGTGAAGTAGCTGCTGCCGGCGGCGACGGCGGCGGTGACGGCGGCGCCGACCGAACCGCCGGCCTGGAAGAACGGCTCGTCCAGATACGCGACGTCGTCGACGATCACGGTGCAGCCGGCGGCGTGCAGGTCGGCGATGCCCTTGGCGAAGTCCCCCTCGCTGCGGGTGGCGCTGTGGAACACCATGGCCGCGCCGGGTGCCACCTGATGGATCAACTGCGCCATCGCGCGGCCCTCGTCGGCGCCGCTGGTGCCGTCCTCCTGGATGACCGTGCCGGCGGGCAGGTTGCCGGCGGCAACGTCGGCCGCCATGCCGCCGTGCAGGTTGAAGCTGTCGGACAGGATGCCGATCTTGACGCCCGCCCCGGTCAGGCCGGACTGCGCGCGGGCGATGTCGGCGCGCTCGGCGATCGAGCTGTGGGCGTCGGCGTACGGTCGGGTCGAGGCGGTCGAGCCGGCGTTGCCCAGCACGAAATTCACCGCCGACAATCCAAGCTGGTCGAGCGAAAGGTTTATGGGAGCGACCGGAGGCGGCGGCGCGACCACGAAGAACGCGGGCGGGGTGATCGTTGCGTCGTCAGGAAGGCCGTTGATGCGCGTCACGCCGGAGACTCCACTCAAATCGGTGATGCCGTATCACCGTATGAGACAGAGTTGCGCTTTAGAGATTGACTGAAGATTACTGGACGGAGTCTCCGTCAGTGGCGAGGTGAAGAGAGTTCGATCAACCGACCCCAGCGGCCGGCGGAGTGGAGGTGCGCGTAGATGGCCGACAGCCAGCCCATCCGTCGCCACTCGAGGAACGTGTTGTCGTTCAGCTCGGCGAGCTTCTCCGGCTTGACCAGCTTGAAGCCGCGGATCTTGGTCTCGCCGCCGGCGGTAAACGTGATCGTCGCCTCCTCCTCCTCGAGCAGTCCGGCCCCGTCGAGCGAGCGGGCGAACATGGTCGCCGCTCGCAGGCTTTCGCGGGTGGCGGTGCAGAAGCCGATCGCCTGGTCCAGCTCGGGGGTGGGTCGGCCATCCTCGAACAGCCGCACGCCATGGCCGCTGGTGAGCGCCGGCGCGCCCGCCTCCATGCCGACGAACAGCGCCTTGGTGTTCGGGTCCTCGACGAACACGAACGGGAATGCGCGCACGTAGGCCGGCACGTAGGTGTCGGCGAGCCAGCTGCCGCCGGGGGCCACGAACAGGTTTTGGCCCTCCTTGAGGCCAAGCAGCGCCACCGCCGTCGGCTCGGGCCCGCTGGTGAACAGGATCGGGAAGTGCTGGGCCGCAACCTCCAGCTCGCTGAGGCCGACCGGGACCGACTGCGCGTGCGCCGCGAAGCCAAAGCCGGTCGCGCGGTCGAGCGTCAGTTCCGGGTGTGTCTGCGGGTTGACGCCCACGACGTTGGTGAAGAACAGTGGCAGGCGGGCGGCGTCGGACACGGGAGCCTCCGGTTCAGGCGACGGCGGAGATGTCGGTGTCGGCCGACAGCAGCCGGTCGAAGTAGGCGATCGTGCGCCGCAACCCCTGCTCCAGCTCGATCCGAGGCTGCCAGCCCAGCACGTCCCTGGCGCGCGAGATGTCGGGGCAGCGCTGCATCGGGTCGTCGGCCGGCAACGGGCGGTGCACCAGTTTCGAGCGCGCGCCGGTGATGGCGATGATGCGCGTCGCCAGCTCGCGCACCGGGATCTCGTGCGGGTTGCCGAGGTTGATCGGGCCGGTCACCTCGTCGGGCGAGCTCATCAGCCGCACCAGGCCGTCGATCAGGTCGTCGACGTAGCAGAACGCGCGCGTCTGCATGCCGTCGCCATACAGGGTGATGTCCTGGCCGCGCAGCGCCTGGACGATGAAGTTTGACACCACGCGGCCGTCGTCCGGGTGCATCCGGGGGCCGTACGTGTTGAAGATGCGCGCGACCTTGATGCCGACCTTATGCTGGCGGTGGTAGTCGAAGAACAGCGTCTCGGCGCAACGCTTGCCCTCGTCGTAGCAGGCGCGCGGGCCGGTGGTGGACGTGTTGCCGCGATACTCCTCGGTCTGCGGGTGCACGGTCGGGTCGCCGTACACCTCCGACGTCGACGCCTGCAACACCCGCGCCTTGAGCCGCTTCGCGAGGCCCAGGACGTGGATCGCGCCGAGCACGCTGGTCTTGGTCGTCTGCACCGGGTCGAACTGGTAGTGCACGGGGGAGGCGGGGCAGGCGAGGTTGAAGATCTGGTCGACCTCGACGAACAGGGGAAAGTTGATGTCGTGGCGCATCGCCTCGAAATGCGGGTTGGACAGCAGGTGGGCGACGTTGTCCTTGCGGCCGGTGAAGTAGTTGTCGACCGAGAGGACGTCATGGCCTTCGGACAGGAGGCGTTCGCAGAGGTGCGAGCCCAGGAAGCCGGCACCCCCGGTCACCAACACCCGCTTCACTGACGCACCCGGCATCGCCCATCCCACCTCGTTGCGGGAACAAGGCTTAAGCGGGCGCGCCCCGTGCGGCAATGCCGGGCCCTACTCCAGGATGGGTGGGACGATCAGGCCGCCCTGCGACCACAGGCGGTTGGGGCCGGCTGGCAGGCTCATCGCGCTAGCCGGTCCGGTGGTGCGCGCCAGCACCTTGCCCCAGTCGCCAACCGTGCCGAGCGTGCGGCTGGCCCAGGCGAGGTCGAGGCCGAGGGACGCCCCGAGCCGGTCGAGGTGGTCGAGCGCGGGTGGCTTTGGCGTCGCGGTCACATCGATCGCGGCGTTCCACGCATCGAGTTCCATGGCCAGCGTGGCCTGGACGATGCGCGCCCAGTCGGCGTCGGCGGCGTCGGTCGCGGCGGCGGCGGGATCGACCGAGAGCAGGTCGGGCAAGATGTCGAAGGCGTGCCGCGCCGCTCGGAAGTTGGCGCGGCTGGCGGCGAGCTGGCTCATGGTGCCGACCATCGCGGCACAGTGCCCGTTGACCAGCGCCGCCTGCTCCTCGCCCTCCTCCTCGAACGGGAACGGGATGTAGCCCGAGCGCGCGTCGACCCGGCGCAGCAGCACGTCCTCGCCATGGGTGTTGTCGAGGAAGCAGACCTGGTGGTCGCGCAGGTCGGCGACGCTGTGGATCGGGCCGTCGTGGCGCACCATCAGGGTGACGCCGTCGAGGAAGAACGGGTTTGTGAAGGTGACGCCCCGGCGGGCGGCGTCGAGCAGCGTCGGCGTCAAGCCGATCGCGACGTCGACGCGGCCCTGGTTGAGGGCGGCGTAGGCGTGCGCCTCGTCCGGGTAGGTGTCGACCCGCATGGCGGCGCTGGCGCCAGGGGAGGTGGCGCTGGGGAAGGTGGCGATCGCGACGGCGCGGCACAGCTCGTAGCCGATCGCGGTAAGGTCGCCGTGGATGTCGGTCTTGCCATACAGCTCGAGCTCGCCGATCAGCCCGCAATGGACCTGTCCGGCGGCGCGGACCCGGTCCAGCACGGCACCGGCCCGCGCGGCGGGGGCGAGTGCCACGGTCAACGCAAGCAACAGCGGTGTCAGCAGGCGGAGCATGGCGGCCTCGTGTGAAAAAAACGGCGGGGGACCGGTTGCCCGACCCCCCGCGTGGCGTTCAGCCCATTGGCGAGCCGATCAGTTGGTCGGCCAGTTGCCGGCGCTCGGCGTGCCCGGGTTGGTGCCCGGACGCGGGTTGAAGTCGGCCGGCGGCGGGTCGATCAGCTTGCCGTCGACGAAGTCGGTCGGCGTGATACCCAGCGTCGAGCAGCCCTTGCCGCCGTAGTGCGGCAGCGACGTCACGTCGTAGGCCGGGATCTCGGCGTAGCTGCGTGGCAACGGTGCGCGGATGCCGGTCAGCCGGTCGTTGTCAAACGCGTTGGTGAGGTCGCCCATGCCGTAATACGGGGCGTCGGCCGGGCCGATGAACGCCTGGCTGAACTGCAACGCGCCCAGGAAGCGGCCTCTCACCTCGTCCGGCAGGTTGGCCAGCGGGATCAGCTTGTAGAGCTGGTTGATGAAGCGGATGACCGAGCTGTGCTCGGCGTATTCGTGGTCGATCACATGCGACTTAGCATACGGCGAGATCACGATGGTCGGCACGCGGAACGCGCCCTCGAGCGGCTTGCCCTCGGGGTCGAAGGCGCGGATCGCCAGCGGGCCGTGGTCGTAGAGGCCGTCGCTCTCATCGTAGGTGATGATGATGGCACTCTGCGACCAGTACGGGCTGGCGGCGATCGCGTTGACCTCGTCGGCGATCAGCGCCTCTGCGATCTGCGCGTCGGAGTAGGCCGGGTGGTCGTCGTTGCCGACGAAGTTCTTCTTGACCGCGGCGCTCGGGCTGGCCGGGACCAGGCCGTCGTTGTTGCCGTAGCCGCCGCGCACGTAGAACACGCCGCCGTTCTTCGGCAACGCCTTGTTGTCGATGTCGTTGAAGAAGTCGGCAAGGCCGTGCAGGTGGGCCTGCTCCTGCGTGTTGTCGCCGACGTAGCCGAGATACTGCGGCCCGTTGTGATGCACGATGTAGGTCGAGTGCAGCGGGGTCGCGGGGCTGTCGGTCGGCTCGGCGTCGTAGCCTTCCTCGTACCAGCCCCAATTCACCGGGCCGACGCGGTGGGCGGCGATGGTGCGGATGTCGTTCTGGACGTCGGGCAGGTCGAGTGCCGGGTTTTGGTCGCTGGCGATGATCTTCTCGATGTCGGTCCCCATGAAGGACAGCATCAGGCTCGCGTAGGTCTGGTTGTAGGTCGGCTTCAGCGGGTTCTCGTCAGCCGGGTTGAACGTCGGCTTGACCGCCACGGTGTCCAGCGCCGAGCCCGGGAACGGACCGGGATCGGCGAACACCGGCTCGCCGCCGCCGCGCGCCACATCCGGGTTGGAGGTATTAGCGCTGCTCGTCTCCGGATGCAGCGCCCACTGTGTCAATCCGGACTGGCCGGCGATCAGCGCGATCGCGTTCGGCGTGGACGGCGCGATAACGGTCGCGTGGAAGTTGTCGAGCAGGGTGAAGCGGTCGGCGTAGCGCCACAGGAACGGCACGGTGTCGCAGTCGACATGGCTCATCACCAGTTCGGCGCGCTGCTTCTGGAGCAGGGTCGGCGCCGCGGTCGGTGCGGCGCCGGTCTTGAGCACGACAGGTTTGCCGCTGCCGTCGGTGGTCAGCCCTTCCTCGTTCAGCGCGTAGCGGTCGTTCTGGGTGACCCCGTCCTTGTAGTGGATGGCGTTTACCAGGCCGTTACGGGAGTGGTCGACCGAGTCGATATCCTCGGGATACAGCGAGACCCGGTTACCGTTCACGTCGTTGATCGTGCGCGGGATCAGGAATGGCGAGATGGTGCCGACGGTGCCGTCGGTGTTGACGATCGGCTGGCTGAACCCGAGCGTCTGGTCGGCCGGCTTGCTGAACAGGCCGTCGACGCCGGGAAACGTGCCGAAATGGTGGTCGAACGCGCGGTTCTCCTGGAACAGCACGAACATATACTTCACGTTCTTCTGCAGCAGGGCGATCTTGGCGGCCTTGCTGAGTGCCGTCTCGTTGGCGAGGTTGGTGGCTTGCCGGGCGAGGTTGCCCGACACCGGCCGGCCGGCGGTCACTTGCGGATTGTGTTGGACGATGTTGGTCGTTGGCAGGGTGTAGCTCTGGGCCTGGGCGACGCCGGAATGCAGCGTGGCAAGGCTCGCGACGGCCGCGCACGACGTGCGTAGCCACTGCTTGACGGTCATGGGTGTCCTTCCTCTCGACGGGTCGGGGCGGAAGAAGCCATCGGTAGTACGTTTAGGCTAGCACTCCAGATTGACCGTTCCGTGACGTTTGACGCGACTAGACATGGAAACTCTCCCCGCAGCCGCAGCGGCCGGCCTCGTTCGGGTTGGTAAACGTGAAACCGGACGACAGCTGCTTGGTCTCATGGTCCATGACGGTGCCGATTAGGAACAGCGTCGCCTTGCGGTCGACCAGCACGGTCACCCCCTTGTCGCGCACCACCTCGTCAGTCAGCGCGGGCGCCGGTACCCAGCTCATGTCGTACGACAGGCCGGAGCAGCCCTTGGTGCCGACCGCGATCCGCAGCAGCTCTCCCTGATGACCGGTGTCATAGAGCGCCTGCAGCCGCTCGGCCGCGCGGTCGGTCAGCGACATCAGCGGCGGCAGGGCGCGGCGGGGCTTGGCGGTGACAGTCTGGGTGTCCATGGCGTGATCCTCAGTAGACGTTGAGCGCGAGCCGGGCGTCTTCGGACATGCGGGTTTGGTCCCAGGGCGGGTCCCAGACTACCTTTACCTCACATTCGGACACCGCCGGGACCGCCATGACGGCGTCGCGGACCATGATGGGAAGCTCCTGTGCCGACGGGCAGTTCGGCGCGGTCAGCGTCATCTCGATTGTGACCTTGTTCGCGCTGTCGGTCTCGATCGCGTAGATCAGGCCAAGTTCGTAGATGTTGACCGGGATTTCCGGGTCGTAGACCGACGCCACGGCGGAGATCAGGTCGTCCTCCGACGGGCGGCTCAGTTCCTCACCATCCGGCGTCCAGACGCCGACGGCCGGTTGCGCGATGTCGTTCAAGCTGGTTCTCCTTCGGCCAGGGCCGCC
>JAABUX010000920.1_pt1 | contig 46943 bp, 54 predicted proteins | sample 5561851 | NCBI WGS metagenome assembly JAABUX01 (sample SAMN10711883, study PRJNA513361) | rock metagenome | isolation source: Antarctica rocks | place: Antarctica: Victoria Land, Richard Nunatak red sandstone | collected 2016-01-03 | reverse complement strand
GATGCAAGGTGCGCGGGGTCGGTGGGGGGATGTCAGCCGAGTCTGTCGCGATCGCCCGGTTTTTCGTTCGGGTTGAAGTTGAACTTTCGAGGTTCTGATCCGGGGGCATTGGTGGTTCCTTGGGGGGTGCGATCAGCGACCGGAGGTGGCGGGGCCGAGGGTGGTTGGGATGCGGAGCGACGTGAGGTGATGAGCGGCGATGAGGGCGCGCGCAGCTTGCGGATATAGCGGTTGAATTGGGTGTAGCTGATCAGGTGGGCGAGCTTGGCGTGAAGGTGCCCATAGACAACCTTTGCCGTGTAGCCCTGGTCCAGTTCAGCGGTAATCGTGGGAAGGTGAGCGATGAAAGCGACGCGAGCGGTGCCGCGGGGTTTCTTTTGCTTGGGCACCTCAGACATTCAAGGCCTTTCCAGTCCTAAGCGGTTCCGGACGGTTCGGAGTGGTCGCGAAAGGTTTTAAGTGATCTCGAATGGTTCTGGCCAGGACAAACCGCTTAAAACCATTCAGGCTCATTCAGAGGCTTAAGAGAAAATAGATAGGCAGGATAGGTATTGCACAGGTGCAATACGTGGCGCTTACTCGCGTTGCTCGACGTAAGGAAAGGACAGGAGCATCATGCGACCGAAACAGAATGACGTTCTGACCATCGCGGACGGCATCGCGGCGCTGCGGCGGGTGCTGCGGAATTGGAGGCGCATTTGGACGCTGGTGGCGATTGGGCTGGGGCTCATCTTGGCGCTGGTGGTCCTGCCGTTGTTCCTGTTCCCCGACGGTGGCGTGACCGCAGACGCCAGGCTGCTCGGGTGGCTGGCGGCAGGTGCTGGAACCGGGTTCATCGTGTTGCTGATGGTGTTCAACGAAGCGCAGCGACCGGGCGAGTAGCCGATGGTCAGCCGAGTTCCCTACCTTGGCCGCGATCGAAAAAACCCGCTGAACGTCATGGTGACGCAAGCGGAGCGGACCGCCATCAAAGCGCGCGCGGCGGAAGCAGGCCTATCGGTGGCGTCTTATCTGCGAGCTGCGGCGCTCGGCAAGGAGATCGTAGCGCGCTTCGACCATACGGCTATCGCGGAGATGGTGGACCTGGCTGGCGATCAAAAGCGGCTCGGCGAGCTCTTGAAGCTGTGGCTCAGCGAATGGGGCGACAGGAGCATAGCCGAGGCCGATCTACGGCGGGCGTTGGTCGGCGTCACTGCGCTGCAAACCAAGCTGGCCGAAGTTGTCGGCCGCATCTGAAGGGGATTGAGATGTCGATCGCCAAAGAGCCACTGACCGCCGACGCGCTGTATGACGCGTTTTGTTTGGAGCATGACAAGGCGGCTATGTACCGGCACGCGATGATCGTGGCGTTGAAGGCGCACCAGGCGGCCTATGCGGCCAAGCTAGGCGCGTATTATGCCTCCCGCTGGCGCGAGGAAAGCCGCCACGCGATGTCTGCGCCTCTAGCTCAGCGCGCGGCCCAGCAGTTGACAGCCCGGGAGCGTCTGGACCATGCGCGGCGGATCGAGGCCGAGGCGCAGGACTGGGCGAAGGTTGAGGCCGATTGCCAGGTTCCGACCTGGGAAGGCTGGCTCGTGGTTCGTGCGGAAGCCGGCAATGAGATCGCGGCGGCCATCCTTCGGCGGCGTCGGGAGAAGCGCCGCAAAGACGCGCTGGGTTGATCGCCAAGCGCATCATGACCAAGGCGGGCGGCAGCGGGTTCCGCCGGCTAGCCGGGTATGTGCTGAACGTAAAGGCCGAGCATCTCACCGGGACGGACCCGGCATCGTGGGAGCGTCTCGGGGCCTACATCCTGGACGCCGCCCACGACGGCGAGAAGGTCGCTTGGGCGAGAGCGACCGGCTGCGGGCATGATGACCCCGGCTGGGCGGTGAAGGCCATCCTGGCCACGCAGGCGATGAACACACGGGCGGCGGGCGACAAAAGCTATCACCTGGTTGCCAGCTTCCCCGAAGGTGAGATCCCGACGCGCGAGCAGATGGAGGACATCGAGGACACGCTGGTCGCAGCGCTCGGTTTTCAGGATCACCAGCGAGTGTCGGCCGTCCACCAGAACACCGGGCATTGGCATCTTCACGTCGCCATCAACAAAGTCCATCCGACGACGTTGCGGAACGTGTCGCCGTGGCAGGATCACTTCAAGCTGCAGGAGGCCTGCGCCGAGCTGGAGATCAGGCACGGGCTAACGCCCGAACCGCACACCTTGAACCACGGGCAGAGCCGCGGCTTTGATCGCCAGCTCGGCGCCGTGTCGTTCGCCGCCTGGGCAAAGGACCATGCTGCGGCTCCCCTGCTGGCCGCCCGGGACAGTGGGCAAGGCTGGCAAGAAGTGCATCGGGCGGCGGCGGCGCTCGATCTCGTGGTGAAGCTACGCGGCGCCGGGCTGGTGGTGGGTCATCGGAGTGACAGCCGCTTGCGGGTCAAGGCGTCGGATGCGGACGCCGGCTTGTCGTTCAAGTCGATGACTGGCGCGTTAGGGGCGTTCGAGGCGCCAGGCCAGCAAGCGGCGGCGGAGCCGGCATCAGCACGGTATGACCGGCCAGGCCAGCAAGGCGGGTTGTTTGATGCCTATCAGCGGGAGCGCGCGGCGGCCGAGCAGGCCCGTAAGGACGTCCTCAAAGCGCTGCAGGAGCACCACGCGGCTTATACCGCGACGCTTGTGGCCTATCACAAGGAACGGACACGGCTGGAGCGCGAGGCGGGGTTGCGCGGCCCGCTGCAGCAACGCGGCCGGGACTATCTGGCCGCGCGCCGCAAGATAGATCACGCCAAGCGGAAAGATGATCAAAGGCAGGAACGCAAGGCGGTGCGCGCGGCGCACGGCAATGAAGCGGCGGTCACTGCGATGCGAAACCGCCAGCAGCATCGGGGCGGGGCTGACGCGCGCGCCGTCGGGGGGAAAATAGTTGATCAAGCGCGGCAAGGGGAGGGATACGAGCGTTGAAAATCGACCACGATCTTCGCGATTCCTAACAACCACGCAAAGCCGATTGATACGATGAGATAAGTAGATATCTACGGAGGCGTAAAGAGGGCATAGCGTCGGTTATCATTTTAACAATGCTAAGCCTGGGCGAACGTGAAGGTCGTTGATTTACTTGCTCTGTCCAGCAATCGCCTGTTCTCTGGACACCTTCGGCAGGCGCCGTAGACAGGACGTCCATCCGTCCACAGAATGCGTCTCACAATCATCAGCCGTCCCACAATCGCTTATCACGTTATGAATATGAAGACGCTGGTGTTCCGTAACTGCTCAACCCCCCTCTCCACCGAAAACGCATTCTGCGTCAATGAGATAGCGTTCCTGATGAATAAGGCTGCTGGCGTGACATAATCAATAATGTTCGTAGTCTGGAAGTATAATTACTCGCACTACTAGTATTAATTGGCGCTAAACTGTGGACACATTATTTCTATACATATCTTATACTGCGGAGTTCAGAATCTACAACCGACCCGAAAATCCGCAGTTATCCTACTGAAAACAGGCAGAGTTTTACCTCAGACAGGAGGGATGAGCAGTTACGGTGTTCCTGGCCCGTTCTCCTATCGCGTTGTCTGCGTGGCACCCGACGCTATGCCCTATGCAATAATCTTGAAGTTACATAACACGAGGCAGTTTATTGGGATGGTCAGCTACGTTGCCACTCCGTAGGCATGCACCGACCGAGGCCCGCCTTCTCCGCTAGCCCGAACAGGGTGCGATCCAGCCGCAGCGTGCCTTTCTGGTGCAGTTCCACCATCTTTCGCAGCAACCCGCCGGGAGATTTGACCTGTCCGGCGGCGTGGCGGGCACAGATCGCGGCCAAGGCCGTGATCGCGCCGTCGCCGCCGAGTGTGCTCCGCGCCTGGCCCCATGCGTGAGGAGAAATGCCAATGGCGCCGCGGACATCGTAGGCAACCCGGCCCAGCTCGTCCCAGCTCGGCCAGGCGCTGGATGTCCAGTCACGGAAGATGGGCGCGATCTCCAGGATGAACCCCGGCGTGACCACGAACCCGCGCAGCGGGCATGGCGGCATAGCGCCTTTCTGGGGAAGGGACACCTCAGCAGCCATGCCGCTGCCCGTCATTGTTTTCCGAGTTGGTTCAGCTTGCGCCTGCCTTTTCGCGTCGCGCCGATCTGGTTGGCTACGACTACTTTCTTCTCGGTGAGCCATGGGCCGTTCAGGCCCTGCTTCGGTTGGTTCGGTTGGCCCGTTTGTATCCGCTTTAGCGGTAAGAAGTTGGTTTGTAGTTGTAAGGTGCAGTCGGAATATCGGCCCCATGGGGACGGTTTCCCCGTGTTCCCCGTGTTCCACAACCGCCAGGGCAGCGGCCACCTGCTCCCCCACATGGATATCCAGCGCCCGCAGCCGAGCCGCAATGGGCACTAGCGCCAGTGGGTCGCGATGCGTGCCCCGCCCATGCCACAGCGCGTCGGCCTTGGCCGCAGCGGCGGGCCAGTCCTCGCCGACCAACTCCTGCGCCAGCGCCAGGTCCACCAGGGATAGGACGTGGTTGCGCGAGATGGTGATCTCGCGCCGCAGCCGGCGGCCTTCGTCGCGACGCGCCTCCCACTCGGCCGACCGCCGGTCAAACTCCGGCGTGCGCTCTGCCAGGGGCGCCAAGTCGAAGCCGTAGGCGTCCGTAATGCGGCCCTGCTTGTCGCGGTGCCCGAACCGCTTGCCGTTGGGGCTGCGGCGCAGGCGTATGTAGCCCGCCTCCAACGCCGCGCGCACGGTCGCCTTGCGCTGGCTCGGCCCGACGTTCAGGCGGTCCTCCAGTTCGGCGTCCGAGGGCCAGGCAATCGGGCCGAGGCCGGGGCCGCCGTCCCAGTCTTGGGGCCGGGTGCGGCCTACCAGGTAGTCCACCAGCTTGACCACCTGGGCGGGGGCGCCCAGCGCCGGCTCAGCGCGCTTGAACGCGGCCAGCGCCCGGCCCGGCGTTGTGGGGATGAACGGGGCAGCTCCGGCGATCTCGGCCCGGAACTGGAGTGGAGTGATCTTGCGCCGGCCCGTGGGCGGCGCGGTCTGCGCGTCCATGCTCTCGTCCTTCAATGGACGAGCCTTCGGAGAAGGCAAAGACCCAGCACCGAGAGCCTTGACGGTTTAAAAGACCGCCCTTACTCTCGTGTAGAATGTGTTGCTTGTTCCAGTCTTTGACGGACTGGGGGTTTTATGCCTCTCGAAAGAGCCACCCGGTCAGGGTGGCTTTTTCATTTCCGGCTCGCGGTTCAGGTTGCTGCGGTTGGGGGTATCCTGTTGTTGACGGAATTAGCTAAGGATTCGTCCGGAAATAACCGCTCGGTAGCGATGGCCAAAACCCCAGCAAAATCTTCAAAAGGCGCTCCGTATCGATGCGCTTGTTCCCGGACGGGTCCTAAGCGGGTCCGTACTCAGTCGTCCATTGCTGCCGTCGTGGTACAAGGCGCAAAAACGGTGTTTTGCCAAAGGGTGGGCATGAAGATCGTAGCCGGTCTCGCCAAAGTCTCGGTTCCCTTGAAGGCGGACGAGGTGGATTTCTCGGCCGTGCTGGTGCCCGAGCCGAAGCCGCAACCTGATGTAACGCTGCGAATCGACGCGGGCGGCGTGCCGCTCAAGGTGACGTTCAAGGGCAAGAACTTTCGCAAGAGCATGAAGGCGGTCATCCCCGGCTGCTTCGTGGTCATCCAGGGTAGGCTCAGCCCGGGCGGCGAAATCCTGGATCCAGGCATTGTCCTTCAGCCGCCAAAGCCGGCGCCAGCACCGGCTTTGGCGCCGGCCGAAGCTGAAGCCGCTGCGTGACGGCGACGGCGGGATCATGGTGGGGTCACCTCACGGTTTGCTCAAAATCGCACGCTAAGCGGAAAAAGTCGGGAAATCAGAGCCTTGCACAAACGGCGGGACACTGGTGGTGAATTCAGAGTTGGCCGTTTGTTCACGGGCAAGATGGTGCTTCCAGCCCGCGTCCGGCGACAAAGTCGGCTCGGCGCGGGGCGCGTAGGGTGGCCTGCCCGCAGGGCCAGCGAATTCGCCACCAGATCAACCGCGCGCACGGCGCGCACCATCATGGCGAGGAAATTAGGCATTGGCGTTCTACTAGCGGTGACGCGCCGGCTCTATTTCCGCAGCAGTGTCCGGCGGTATTTGGATGGGCTGTCGCTCCTAGGCCAAATCTGGCGATTTCCGTTGCAAAACCCTCTTGCAGAACCCGGCCGAAAGGTAAGCTGTTCGTGCATGAGCCCTACCGTGCAGTTTTGAGCAAACCGTGAAGTGACCCCCTCTACGTGGCGGTGACCAGCAGGGCGGGTGCCGTGCGCAGCTCCCGCTCGGGTCCACGCGCGCTACGCGCCGAGTTGGCCGGGGCGGCCAGCGCGGAAGTCAACGTGGCATCTGTGGCCCCGTCCGCGGCCGAAATGCGCCGCACGCGGCGGCTGGACCGGCGCAGCAAGCGGGAGCTGGCGGCCATGGTCATCCGGCTCGAACGCGAGGTCGAGGCGCTCCATCGCCATAACGCCAACCTGCGGGAGTGCTTGCTCCGGAACGGCCTGGGGTACAACGGGCGGGTCGAGACAGAGCCGGCAACGACAGAACGTTCGACATCATGCCCGTGAGGCCCGGGCGGCCCTCTGACCACCAGCGGCAGCCAGCATAAGAAAAGCGCCGGGCCGGGTGGGAGCGACCGCAGATGCACCCGCGGTTGGCTGACAGCCAACAAGAGGAACGCGGATCACTCCCAACCCACCGGATACTGTTGGCGAAGTCGGCTGGCCCCCTCCACCATCCACCCAAACACCTGTGCAAGGGGCCTGCAAGTTGGGTGAGAGCGGGTTTCTCGGGACCAGCATCCCAGGAACAAAGCGCCAACACCAACTTCGCCAACAGTGTCCCACCGTTTGATAGAATGTAAACCGATCAGGAGGAGAGAAGGAAGACAATGCTTGCCACGGCACCTGCCGCGACGGTGTTGGCCCGTTCGGGTTTCCGATAAGATAGAGTCCTAATGTTCGAGTTTGTTGAATGACCTCAGGCCCAGGCACGCCCACGCTCGACCAACTCCACGTCCTGATCCAAGTCGCCGAAGCCGGCAGCTTTACCGCGGCAGCGCGGAAGATGAACCGCGCGCTGTCGGTCGTCAGTTACACCATCAGCAACCTCGAAGCGCAACTCGGCGTGGGATTGTTCGACCGGACCGCCAGCCGGACGCCGCAGTTGACCGAAGCCGGCCGGGTGGTGCTGGCCGAGGCGCGTTCGGTCATGGGCGCGGTCGGCAACCTGCGCGCCAAGGTTGCGGGAATGTTGCAGGGGCTTGAGGGCGAGCTTCATGTCGTGCTGGATTCGTTGCTGTCGTCCGCGCGCGTCATCGACGCCCTGACCGCCTTTTCCGACGAATACCCGACAGTCAGGCTACATTTGCATGTGGAAACGCTCGGCGCGGTGGCCAGCATGTTGCTCGCAAAGGCGGCCACCGTCGGGATCAGCGGCCCCTTCACCGCCGGCTTCGACGAGCTTCATCGAACCAGCGTGGGAAGCGTGCGGATGGTGCCGGTCGCAGGCACGCGCCATCCCCTCGCTTGTTCCGGCCGCAACCCACCCGGAGCCGTGCGGGAGCATGTCCAGCTCGTTGTTTATGATCGCTCGCCGCTCACCAAGGGCCGGGACTTCAGCGTGATCTCCAGCCGCACATGGCGGCTCGCTGACCTTTCCGCCAAGCACATGCTGCTGCGGGCCAGCATCGGGTGGGGGGTAATGCCCTTCGCGATGGTCGAGGCCGATCTCGCCGAGGGCCGTCTGGTTCAACTCGACATCGCGGACCTCACGCCATTTGACTATCCGCTCGACGCAATCTGCCGCGCCGACACACCGCCTGGCCCGGCCGCCAGTTGGCTTATCAAACGGTTCCGTGCGCAACCGTCGGACTGAACGGGTGACCGCGCTTCCACTCAGCCTTCGAGTATGCGCATGCCCTTCCCCACGGCGGGGCGCTCGCCCACGCGCGCGCGCCAGTCAGCGATGGCAGGAGACGACGCGAAAACGTCGCCGAGCGGCTCCGTCATTGCGGTCCGCGCCTCCTCGATCCATGGATAGGAGGCCACGTCGGCAATCGAGTAGTCAGCCCCGCCGATGAAGGGTTGGCGTGCCAGCCGGGTTTCCAGGACGCCAAGGAGACGCTTGCCTTCGGTGCGGAAGCGGTCGATTGCGAGCGGCGCCTTTTCCGCAGACCGGACGGCGAAGAAGTTAAGCTGGCCGAGCATCGGCGCCAACCCTCCAATGGACCAGTACAGCCACTCGATGACAGACCAGCGTGCCGGGCCGGCAGGCGGCAGCAGCATGCCGCCCTTCTCGGCGAGGTAGCTGAGGACAGCGCCGCTTTCGAACAATGGCTGGCCTTCCCGGCCTGCTTCCTCGTCCACGATCGCCGGTATCTTGTTGTTGGGCGAAATCGAGAGGAAGCCCGGCTCGAACTGCTCGTCTGCCGTGAGGTCAACGGCATGGACCTGGTAGGGCAGCCCGGTTTCCTCAAGCATGATCGCCACCTTGCGGCCGTTGGGCGTCTTCCACGTATAGAACTGGATCACTCTCGTGTCTCCGTTGGCGGGCGCGGAAGCCTTGCGCCAGGCCGGTTCAGCGTTCCGGCGGAGCAAGGCTCGGCCGGCGTTCGACTTCAACGATGCCCTGCCCCGGCGCTGCGTTCTTCAACCAAGCCGCACCCTGCTCCCCGATGACGATGCCGAGCAGGCCGAACAGCGCCACGACCGGTGGTGCAGGGGATTTCACGCCAGCGAGTGCGTATGCCGCCCCGATGGCGACGCCGAACAGCAGTGACACCAGGAATGACATGCAGCCTCTCGGGATTCGCGTGACGGGACTCTAGATCACGCCGGGCGCCCGCAACGGCAAGCGGCAAAATCTCGACGCTCCGCTCCAGTCTGCTCGAAGTCATCTGGCCAGGGCTTCGCAAACGTCGAAGGTTCTGCTCGATCTTATGCAGGTTTTTTGTGGCTCCATCGCTGCGTAGATCGTGAGGCGGACGGGACGAACAGCCTGGTCACCCCGCGAGCGACGCGGAGGAGCACACTCGTGGAGCACAGGACTTTTCTCAAAGGCACGACCACCGGTGCCGCTGCGGCCATCGCCGTCACCGGCGTCGCCACGTCCGCAGAAACCCGGGTTCCGGTTGTGGGCCCGCAAGCAATGGAGAAGCAACAGATGCCTCGAATTAAGACACGCGACGGCACGGAACTCTATGCCAAGGATTGGGGTGACAAGGGCGGGCGGCCGGTCGTCCTCATTCATGGCTATCCGCTTAACGCTGACAGCTTCGACCGCCTTGCGATGAAGTTGGTCGAGGCCGGATACCACGTGATCAACTACGATCGGCGCGGTTTCGGCCGCTCCGGCCAGCCCTGGCAGGGCTATGACTGGGACACCTATTCCGACGACCTCGCCGACGTGATGCAGGCGACGGGCGCAACCCAGGATGTCACGGTGATCGGCTACTCGATGGGTGGTGGCGAGTGCGCGCGCTACATGAGCCGGCACGGCGGCAAGGGCATCATCAAGCTCGGGCTCTACGCATCGGTCGTGCCGGGCATGTTCAAGTCCGACGACAATCCGGCAGGTCACACCGCGAAGGACTACGAGGACATCGTTGCAGGAATTGAGAAGGACGCCCCCGCGTTCTATCGGCACACTTTCCTGCTGCCCTTCTATGGCAAGGGCATCAAATCCCTCGTCGGCGCCGCCCACGCCGCCAGCGACGACGTGATCGAGGCGGCGGTGAACCAAGCGTTGACGGGTAGCATGCGGGCGCAAACCGCCATGCCGCACAACTTCACCTTCGGCGACTTCACGGGCGACGTTCCGGCGATCACGGTGCCGACGCTCATCCTGCACGGCACCGAAGACAAGCCCGCGCCGATCGACGCGACTGCCAGGCGTGCCCACAAGATGATCCCGCACTCGATGCTGATCGAGTACGAGGGCCATCCGCACGGCTTCTACGCGACCAACTCCGACCAGATGATTGCCGACACGCTCGCCTTCATGAAGCAGTAGGCCCCGGCCCCGCTGCACATATCCCGGAGACAGCTCCCATGACGTCCACTGTGCGCGAGGCCACCTTCGATCTGCTGCGGCAGTTGGGCCTGACCACCGTCTTCGGGAACCCCGGTTCCACGGAGGAACCGTTCCTGCAAGACTTCCCGGCTGACTTCACTTACGTGCTGGGCCTGCAGGAAGCCTCCGTGCTGGCGATGGCCGACGGGTACGCGCAAGCCACCCGCCGGCCTGCGCTGGTCAACCTGCACACCGTCGCGGGCGTGGGCCACGCGATGGGGAACCTGATCTGCGCCTTCTACAACAAGACGCCCCTGATCGTCACAGCAGGGCAGCAAACCCGGGAGATGCTGCTGCTGGAGCCATACCTCACCAATGTGCAGGCCGTGGACACGCCACGCCCGTGGGTGAAGTGGAGTTATGAGCCGGTGCGACCGGCCGACGTGCCTGCGGCGTTCATGCGGGCCTACGCCACCGCGGTGCAGCCCCCGGCCGGGCCAGTGTTCCTGTCCTTGCCGATGGACGACTTCGACAAGCCGGCCCTGGGCAGCGCCGCCGTCCGGACGCAAAGCCAACGCGTCGGGCCGGACCCGGCCCGCTTGCAGGAGTTCGCCCAGGCGATCAGTCAGGCCAGAAGCCCGGTGCTGGTGCTGGGGGCCGCCCTGGACCGCTCCGACGGCTGGGACGCGGCGCATCGGCTGGCGGAGACTTTGAACGTGCCCGTTTGGGCGCCGCCCGAGACCGAGCGTGCCGTGTTCTCGGAGGAGCATCCGCTGTTCCAGGGCTTCCTTCCGTTCGCCATTGCCCCGCTGAGCAAGAAGCTCGAAGGCCACGACCTGGTAGTGGTGATTGGCGCCCCCGTGTTCCGCTACTACCCCCATGTGCCGGGCGACTACCTGCCGGCCGGGGCACGGCTGCTGCACATCACCGACGACCCAGCCGAGGCCGCCCGCGCCCCCGTGGGCGACAGTTTGCTGGCCGATGCCCGCTTAGTGGTGGAAGGCTTGCTGGAGCTGGTGGAGTCGGGGCGATACCCTGCCGTGCCTAGGCGCCCGGCGGCGCCCGGTCTGCCTAATCCGTCAGTCGAGGTGCTCGTGCCAGCCGAAGTGTTCGCCACCCTGCAAGCGAACCGCCCGGACGACGCGGTGCTGCTGCTGGAGTCCACGTCCAACGCGGAGGAGTTCCACAAGCGGGTGCCCATCACCCGGCCGCACTCGTTCTCCCTGTTTGCCAGTGGCGGGCTGGGCTGGGCGCTGCCGGCGGCCGTGGGCTACGCGCTGGCCGAGCGGGACACGGGCCGCAATAGGCCGGTGCTGTGCATCCTGGGCGATGGCGCCACGAACTACTCGATCCAGGCACTCTACACAGCGGCGCAGCACCGGCTGCCGGTGGTGTTCCTGGTGCTCAACAACGGGGAGTACGGCATCCTCAAGGCCTTCGCCGACCACCAGCAAACCCCCGGCGTGCCCGGCATGGACCTCCCCGGCCTCGACTTCGTCGCCCTGGCGACGGGCTACGGCTGCGCCGCCGCCCGGGTTGCCACGCGGGACGCCCTGGCTATAGCCTTGCAGGAAGCCCTGCGCCGGCCGGGGCCGACGTTGCTGGACGTGCCCATCACGTCCGCGGTCGCCCCGCTGCTGTAGCCCGGCCATGCCCATCCACATCTGCCATGAGTGCGGCACCTCCTATGCCGATGCGTCGTCGCCCCCTACTTGCTGCCCGATCTGCGAGGACGAGCGGCAGTACGTGCCGCGCACCGGGCAAGCCTGGACGACGCCGGGCGAATTGGGCGCAACCCACGCCAACACTTGGCGGCATCTTGAGCCGAACCTATTCGAGATCCACACGACGCCCGACTTCGCCATAGGGCAACGTGCGCTTCTGGTCCGCACGCCAGCCGGGAACGTCCTGTGGGACTGCGTCGCGTTGCTCGACGATGCGACGGTCGAGTTGATTAACGGGCTGGGCGGGCTTGTGGGCATCGCCATCTCCCATCCCCACTACTACACGACCTGCCAGGACTGGGCCGCGGCGTTCAACTGTCCCGTCCACCTCCACGCCGCCGACCGGGCCTGGGTGATGCGGCCGGACTCGGCGATCCGGTTTTGGGACGGCGACACGCTGGAACTCGGCCCCGGCCTGACACTGGTCCGGCTGGGCGGGCATTTCCCCGGCTCCACCGTGCTCCACTGGACACCAGGCGCTGGCAGGGGCGGCGTGCTGCTGACGGGCGACACGCTCCAGGTCGTGGCGGACCCGTGCCGCGTGACCTTCCTGTGGAGCTACCCGAACATGATCCCGCTCTCCGCCGGCACTGTCCAGCGGATGGCGGACGCCCTGAAGCCCTGGCGCACCGACCGCGTCTACGGCTTCTCCGTCGGGCGGCAAATCGTCGCGGACGGCAGCGCCGCCATCGAGCACTCGGCGAAACGCTATATCGAGCTGCTGTCCGAGAACCACTGAGTTTTCAAAGCCGGCCGACCCAGGGATGCGCCTGCGCGGGCAGCGGGCAGCCCGGATGCGGGCACGGCGTGGCCACGCCCAGAAGCCGCACCTGGCTGAGCTGCTTGTCTCCTTCCACCAATTCCAATGGTGCGGTGCCGCCGGGCATCTCCACATCGACCCGTCCCGCGCTCACGAGACCGAGGCGCCAGAAGGCGCAGGCGACTGCGGTGGCGCTCGTGCCCGACGACGCCGTGGGTCCTTCGCCCCGTTCGAACACCCTCGCCACGATCCGCGTGCGGGACGCCGGGGCGGCCCATTGCAGGTTTACCCCGCGGGGGCAGGGATCGCCATCCCCGCGCGCACCCACGCTGCCCGGCATCGGCGCGGCGTAGGCGATGCTGGCTAGGCGCGCGTGTAGCTCCGCGGCCCGCAACGCTTCCATGCCCGGCAGCGCGGCCAAGTCGGAAAGCACCGTGACGCAGTGCGGGTTGCCGATCCGGACGAACACGCTGCGGCGCCAGGACGGGTCCAGCTCGGCCAACCGCGCGACGAGGTTAGCGCCGTCCCTGGCTGGCTGAACGCCGCGACCCTCGGCGCCGACGGCCTCCGGCCCGAACAAGGGGGTGCCCATATCGAGCCAGAACGCGGGCTGGCCGGCTGCGTCCAGCGCTGCATGCATCCCGGTGACGGTGGGCGACGGCGACCCAGGCTGGTCGTGGTGAACCCTGAGCAGGACGGATGCGCCGGCGCCGAGCAGGCCACGGTCGGCGAGCATCCTGGAGAAGATCGTCAGGCCGTTGCCGCTGCGTTCCGCGAGCGTCCCGTCCGTGTTGACAATCAGGACATCGAAGGGCGGGCGGTCCTGGAAGGGGCCGACAAGGAGGCCATCGGTCCCATGCGGCTTGGCGGTTGGGCCGTGACCGCCCCGCGTCCGGCCGCAAAGGGCGTCCACGGCGTGTCTGGCCCAAAGCAGGCGCGACCGCGCGGCGTCCGCCGGGCCAGCAGGGAGCGCCACGCCGTGGTCACGCACCTGGGCGGGTGTGGCGACCACGTAGACGTTCCCGCGCGCGTCGTAGCGGGCGATCATGGGAGCGTCACTGGACGGGCTTGTGGAACTGCGGCGCTTCGCGGCGGTCCATCAGCCCGTAGTCCCGGATCACCCGTACGGCGAGCTGCCGGTCGGGGCTGGTGTCTGCCGCCATGGCAACCTCGGCCTCCGCCATCGTGCCGAAGCCTGCCATCGCCGCACGGTCCGCCGCGTCCACCACGCCTTCGAAATGGTCCGTCGCGATTGCGTTGGCGAAGCCTTCGCTGCTGCCGCTCCCCGCATTCCGGCTCAGCCGGAACACGACGGCGCGGGCGTCCCCGACCTCGGTCTCGTCGAAACGCTGCGCCGGCAAGGCACGCGGCTGCCCGTGTTCGGACAGCGCCGCCACCTCGCCCACGCGCAGCCGGTAGCCGGCGAGGATCTCTGCCCGCCCACGGGCCTGCCCAGCGAAGTGGGCCGCATGCGTGCGCCACCGGATCACTGCCTTCTCGTCACGCCAAAGCGAGAGCGAAAGCAGCACGCCGTCCCTCGCCAGGCTGCGGTAGCGTGTGTTCTCCAGGAAGCCGTCGATCTGCTCCAACTCGGGCCGGAGCACCCGCGCCACGTCGAAATAGCCTTCCCATTTGTCGGCATACGGCTGGACTTCGAACATCACCGCGAACATCGGACGCGCTCCTTCAACCCGCAAGCAGCCGCGTTGCCGCGATGGTCCCGCGCCCGCTTGCCGGAGCACCGGCACGCCGATCAGCACCAGGGTCGCGACATGGCATCATTCGAACTGCTGCGGAACAGCCCTGGCGCGCTTCAAGCGGCTCCAAGGCACGGTACCAAGCGCGATGCCAGCCAGGATGGTGCTCGTTGCGAGTATCAGGGAAAGGTCGATCCGCTCGCCTAGAAAGAACGTCGAACTCGCGATCCCCACCACAGGTGTTGCCAAGATGCCCAGGGAGGTCACGGTGGCGGGCACACTCCTGTTCACCACCGCCATCGCCCAAAAACCCAGAGCGGTGCTGATCAGTCCGCTGTATCCGAACCCGAGAACGACTTGCCTCGTCCAGACGAAATGAGGCCGTCCCTCGAACCAGAATGCCAATGCCAGCAGGATCGTGCTTGCCAGCAGAGTCTCCCAGAACACGAGCTGGAAGGGTGTCGCAATCCATTTGTGCGCACGCACGTAGAGGATGCTCACCGACCAGGCGAGCGCCGACAGGAGCAATAGAATGTTTCCATAGACGGCTCGACCGTCACTCCAATCGAAAGTCAATGGATTGAACATCAGGGCTAATCCGGCGAGGCCGATAAGGACACCCAGAGCGCGCATCTTCGGCAGGGCTTCCTTCAGGAGAAACCATGCCCCAGGAGCGACCCACAGCGGAGTGGTGTATCCGAGAACGATCGCGCGTCCGGCCGGCACGTATTTCAGTCCCGCCGTCATCAGGGCCGTGAAGGCCACCATGTGGCAGATGCCGATCGCTGCTATGACGGGCAGATCTCCACGCTTTGGTATGATCAGCTTCCGCAAGAAAACGAGCAATCCCAAGAGGGCGACGGTAGCGACCAACGTGCGTATTGCCGATGTCCAGAGCGGACTGACATTCGCGACGAGGTTCTTCGTCACAGTCCAGTTGATACCCCAGACGAGGATGATCGTTGCAAACAGCACGAATGCTGTTTTTGGCTGAGTTTTCCCTTGCGCGACGTCTTCTGCTGTGGGCCGTCCTGCATCCTTATCAGGGGGAATGACTTTGCCACTAAAGAGTTGCTGTGACGACGCGCACCCGGACGCCTTTGTCCAAAGATTTTTCAACCTGGAACCAACTGCGCGTCTGTCATGCACCCACGCCCGCGCGCTGGCTGGCGCAGCACCAGGAAGCTGACCAGCACCAGGTTGACGACGTTGAATGCCACCCCGGAGCCGAAGGCCGGGGCGTAGAAGCCGAAATAGTCGTAGATGCGCCCGGCAAGCCAGCTGCCGAACGCCATGCCGCTCATGCCCGTGAACAGCACAAGGGGCACGCGCCATGACGCCTCGACGGACGGGAACAGGTCGCGGATCGCCGCAACATAGGCGGGGATGATGCCGGAGAAGCCGAACCCGTAGGCGGCGGCCACGAAGAACAGCCCGGCCTCGTTCTGCGTCAGCAGAAAGGCGCCAACCGCGATCGCCTGGCAGGCGGAGCCGGCGAGCACGGCCATCAGCCCGCCATAGCGGTCGGTGAAGGCACCCCAGAACTGCCGGGCGATGAAAGCGCAGCCGAGCAGCACGGACAGCATCTTCGCCCCGGTGGCAGCGCCGAGGCCGATGTCGCCGCAAAAGGCGACCAGGTGTGCCTGGGGGATCGCCATCGGCACGCAGCAGCAGAAAGCAGCCGCACAGATTAGCGCCTGGACGACGTTAGGTCGCAGTCCCAACACGAGCGCACCGGACATGCGTGCTGCCAATTGCCTGGCACCAGCGCCTGGAGCGTCCGGCGCAGGGCATAGGAACAGGGCAGCGAGCGGAAGCACGCCGAGCAGCACGACGCCGGCATAGGCTAGATAGGTCAGCCGCCAGCCCGGGCCGGCGATAAGGCGCTCAAATAGGGCCGGCCAGACCACGCCGGCGACGTACTGACCCGAGGCGATGAGCGCGACCGCAGTGCCGCGTCGCCGGTCGAACCAGCGGCTGACGTGGATCACCAGCGGCGGATAAAGCGCTCCCATTCCTAGAAACCCGATCAGCAAGCCCTGGCCGACGATCAGCGCCCAGACATGCCCGGTCGAACAGAGGGCAAGGCCGGCAGCAACGCTGACTGCCCCAATCAGCACGCACATGCGGATGCCAACCCGGTCGGCGAACCGCCCCATCACTATTCCGCCCAACCCGGTGCCGACCCAGGTCAGGGCGCCGGCAAGCGCCAGCACAGAGCGCGGAACACCAAGGTCGAGCTCCATCGCCCGCAGTCCGACGACGATCAGCAAGGTCGAGCCATAGGCGACGGACAGGATCGCGAGCGCGACCCCGGCGGCGGCCCAGGACGCCCGGCTTTCGATGGAGCGCGCGTGCGGGTCGGCCGTGGGCGCGACGTTGGCGATGGGCATTCTGTTGTCTCCGACGCGCGATCGGTGATGGTGGACCCTAACAGGCCCGAGCGCCACTGCGTGATGCCGCCGACAGAGACTATGAGAGTTGGCCATGTGCGGAAACTAACAAATCGTTGGAGTTTAGCTTCGAGTAATTCGATATGTCTCTAATCCGACAGTGCAACGTCGAGTGTCTCTGCGGCTAGGAGTTACCAGCGGCAGGCGGCAGGGCATGGTCACAGTTAGCGCCGTAGCTTATATACCTTCTGACTTTTCGAAGGGTAGTGTCGATCGTTTCTGGCTATAGCCCAGTGTCGTCCTAAACCATTGTCAAACCTGGCGCCTGCATCGTCGGCGTTGAAACTCGCCGAATAGTCGACCTCGTGTGCATGGCGCGGCCGGGTCAGGCCGCTTGCAGCCTTTTCGCTGCACCCGGCGCCGGTGGGGGTGGACCACGGCAAACCGGTTGGAGGCATCCAAATGGCGAACGTCCTGGTTCTCTACTACTCGTCCTACGGTCACATCGAGATGATGGCCAAGGCGGTCGCGGAAGGCGCAGCGAGCGCCGGGGCGCAGGTGGACATCAAGCGTGTCCCTGAAACGGTGCCCGAGGAAGCCGCCCGCAGGTCCGGCTACAAGCTTGACCAGGTGGCGCCGGTTGCGTCCATCGACGAGCTCGAAGGCTACGATGCCATTGTCGTGGGCACCGGCACCCGCTACGGCAGGATGGCGTCGCAGATGGCGGCGTTCCTCGACCAGACCGGGGGCTTGTGGCAGCGGGACGCCCTCGAGGGTAAGGTCGGTGCGGCCTTCACCTCCACCGCGACCCAGCATGGCGGACAGGAAACGACCCTCATGTCGATCATCACCAACCTGATGCATTTCGGGATGGTCATCGTCGGCCTGCCATACAGCTTCAAGGGCATGACGACAGTGGACGAGGTGGTCGGCGGCGCACCATATGGCGCAACCACCATCGCCAACAGCGACGGTTCCCGCCAACCGTCGGCTGTGGAACTGGCCGGCGCGCGCTACCAGGGCGCCACCGTCGCCCGTGCCGCAATCAGGCTGTTCGGCTGAAACCGAACATCGAGGTGCCCGGCAGCATGATACGGACCCTGGTGCTGCTGTGGCTGTCGGGGGCTGCGCTGCGCGTCACAATCCTCGCGCTGCCGCCCGTGCTGCCGCAGGTTACGGCTGACCTCGGGCTGCAGGCCACCGACATCGGGTTGCTGACCGGGTTACCGCCCTTGTTGTTCGCGCTGGCCGCGGTGCCCGGTGCAGTGCTGATCGCCCGGCTCGGCGCGGTGCAGGCGCTGCTTGCAGGGCTGGCCCTGAACGCGCTTGGTGCTATGGCGCGGGGCTTCACAACGGGTGCGCCCGGGCTGGAAGCCGCGACTGCGCTCATGTGCCTTGGGGTCGCCGTGATGCAGCCGGCCTTGCCGTCGCTGGTCCGAGCCTGGGCACCAGTGCGCATCGGCTTTGCCACGGCCGTTTATACAAACGGCCTGCTGGTGGGCGAAGTGGCGCCGACAGCCTGGGTGCCTGAGCTGACGCTGCCGTTCGTCAGCGGTGGCTGGCGTGCCTCGCTGGTGGTGTGGGCGGTGCCGGTGCTCGTGGCGGCAGTGCTGGTCATCCTGCTGGGACGGCGCGAGCACGGGGCAGGGGCTCCGGTTGCGACCGAGTGGTGGCCGAACTGGCGAGACGGGCGCGTGTGGCGGCTGGGCCTGATGCTGGGCGGCATCAATGCCACCTATTTCGGGCTGAACGGCTTCCTGCCGGGTTGGCTGGACGCGAGTGGCAGGCCCGACTTGGTTCGGCCGGCGCTGATCGCGGTCAACCTGGCGCAGATTCCAGCATCCATGCTCATGCTAATCTATGCCGGCCGGCTGGTGCGTAGGCCCGCGGCCTACGCCGGTGCCGGCGCGATGCTGCTGGCCGGGGTGCTCGGTATCGTGCTGATGCCCGGACCTGCCGCGGTGGCGTGGGCGGCCCTGGCGGGCTTCGCGGGCGGAATGCTGCTGACGCTGGCGTTGGCCTTGCCATCGCTGCTCGGCGATGCCACGGACGTGCCGCGCTTGTCCGCGGCCATGTTCACCGTCAGCTACGGGCTTGCAATGGCAGCAGTACTGCTGGCAGGCCGATTGTGGGGCATGACCGGCCTACCAGCATTGGCGCTTTTGCCGTTCGCAGTGACGGCCCTGGCCGTCACCCTGCTCGGCGCCACGCTGAAATTGACCGAGCCGGCCACGCGGTAGTGCCGAACGGGCCGTCGCGGCACTGCCTTACAGGAATTCCGAGCCAACGACATCCTTGTCGTGACGCGCCTCGATCGCCTCGCGCGCTCGACAGCCGAACTGCTCCGCATCGCCGAGGTGATCCGAGAGGAAGATGCAGGATTGTAGTCGCTTGAGGAGCCTTGGGCCGACACCACGACCCCAGCCGGACGCATGGTCCTGACTATGTTTGCCGGCGCCGCCGAGTTCGAACGCGCTCTCATCCGGCACCGAACCAACGAGGGCCGCCAGGTCGCCAAGCGGCGCGGCGTGTCGTTCGGACGGCCGCAGAAGCTACGCCCCGATCAGAAGGCGCTCGCCCTATCCCTGGTCCAGGAAGGCCGGTCCATCAGCGAAGTCGCCAGAACCACCAACGTCCACCCCGCAACTATCCATCGCTGAGAGGCGGACTTCCTCCCAGTCTTGTGCGGTCCCGTTTACGGCGCTGACCGCGGGCGGCCGAAGCAGTCCCTGATCCGGTCCAGGGCGCTCCAAGAACGCCGGGTCGAGTTCGCGCAGCATGCACGGAGGGGAGCTGCATTCGACGGGCTCGACGAGGTTGCGCTCCCGGTAGAGCGCGCGGTCGTAGGCGCGGGGCGTTTTGCGGTTGGACCGGGGCGGGATGACAGCCTCGGCCCCAGTGTCGCGGACAGCCTGGTGCAGGTGGTCGGCGTCGTATCCCTTGTCGGCGATCACGGCCCCTGGCGTGACGCCGTCCACCAGTTCGTGGCTGCGGGTGACGTCGTGGCGCTGTCCCGGCCCGAACAGCAGCCGCACCGGGTTGCCGAGCGCGTCGGTGGCCGCGTGTATCTTCGTGCTCAGGCCGCCACGGGAGCGGCCCAGCCCCTGGGCATCAGGCCCCCCTTACTGGCGCGCCCCTGCCGCGTGCTGGTGGGCGCGCACGATCGTGCTGTCGATCATCAGCCACTCCAAGCCGGCGTCCGCCGCAAGCGCGGCCAGGAACCCGCCCAAGGCATCCCGCCCGACCCAGCGGTAGTAGCGCCGCTTAACAGCCTGGTGGTTGCCATACCGCCCGGGGAGGTCGCGCCAGCGCGCCCCAGAGCGCGCCATCCACAGCAGCGCATTCACGAACAAGCAGTTGTCGCACCACGGCCCGTGCTGGCCCTCGCGCCCGCCCGGCACCAAGTCGCGCAGCCGCTCCCACTGGTCGTCGCGTAAAGCATCCACGTTGCCGCTCGCCATGGCCGAACCCCGAAATCAGCCTTCAACCACGCCCGTAGCCAAACCGGAACCCACCCAAGCCGAAATCGTCACTACGACCTAGCCCGGATTATTCGTGAGGGATGACGGGCATGGGACAAGCCGCTGATACGATGTAGGATTTGGGTGTTGAAACCATTCCTATCGGGTCCCGGAGCACATGCCCGTCAAAGTTGAATTTACCCCGATGCTGCCAGGTTTGTCATCGGTCGGCGGCAAGGCGATCGTGGCGCGGTTCGACGGTGAGTGTATGTCGTCTGACGGCGGTTTGTTGGCGCTGCGAGAGGTCGAGCAGCGGCTTGCCATCGCGTCGCGCCTGGCGGCCTGCATCCGTGACCCGCGTGATCCCAGCCGGGTGGTCCATGGCCTGGACGAGATCATCCGCACACGCATGCTGATGATCGCGGCGGGCTACGAGGACGCCAACGACGCCGATAGGCTGCGTCGCGACCCGATGTTCAAGCTGGCGATGGGCCGCCTGCCGGAGGATGGCGACCTGTGCTCGCAGCCGACCATCTCGCGCTTTGAGAACCTGCCGGACGCCCGTGCCCTGCTGCGCATGGGACGGGCCATGGTTGAACACTACTGCCAGAGCTTGCGACAGGTGCCGCGCCACATCGTGCTCGACGTCGACGACACGTTCGATGCGGTCCATGGCGGCCAGCAGTTGCGTCTGTTCAACGCGCATCACGACGAATACGGCTTCCAGCCGATCGTGGTGTTCGACGGCGACGGCCGCATGATCGCCGCCGTGCTGCGCCCGGCCAGCCGACCGTCGGGCCAGCAGATCGTGCGCTGGCTGCAGCGGCTGATCACCGCGATCCGGGGCCACTGGCCGCGGGTGCAGATCATGCTGCGCGCCGACAGCCATTACTGCACGCCAGAGGTGCTGCGCTTCTGCCGGGCCAGACGGCTGGACTACACACTCGGCGTGGCCCCCACGTCCACGCTGCGCAAACATATCCTGGGCCTCGAGCAGAGCACTGCCGCGCGTGCGACCGCTGTGACAGACGGCACGAAGCTGCGCCGGTTCAAGGATTTCCACGACGGCGCGGCAAGCTGGGACCGTGTGGAGCGCATCATCGCCCGCGTCGAGGCCGGGTCGCAGGGGACTGATACGCGCTTCATCGTCACCAGCCTCATCGGGCCGTCCGGCCGCACCGTCTATCAGGACATCTACTGCGCCCGTGGCCAGGCGGAGAACCACATCAAGGCGTGGAAGACGCATCTGGCCGCCGACCGCACGTCGTGCTGCCAGGCGAGCGCTAACCAGATGCGGCTGTTCCTCCATATCGGCGCCTATTGGCTCATGTGGAGCCTGCGCACGCTGATGCCGCGCCGCTCGCGCTGGCGGGTCGCCCAGTTCGACACGCTGCGGCTGCGTCTGATCAAGCTGGCGGTGCGCATCGAGGTCTTGAAGACGAGGGTTCGCCTGCACCTGCCACGGGCGACGCCGGATCAGGCACTGTTCGCCTTGCTGCTGACGCGCATGCCTCGCCTCAGCTTCTGACCCACGGGGCGGATTGCCCCACCTCGCCCGACGCCGATCAACCCCAGCACCCACCAGCCACCGAGGCGATCCAACGGACCCGAACGGGACCGACGATAGCCTATTGAGGTCACACCTTCCGGTTGAAAGAGCGTCATACGGTCCCAACACGCTCATGCCCTGGTGAATTAAAGCGGCTAGCCCGGATTATGCGCCAGGCGGGCCAAACAGGCTGAAAACAGCGCTGCTGCGGAGTTACGGTGTTCGTTACGATGCCCGAGCACAAAACGGCTTATTTTCGTAAGACTTAGGGAAATCAATCACTTGGCTGAGGCTGGCTGCAGCTCGTGAATTATCCAGGCTAGAGAGTTCGACGCTCCGTCACGACCAGGTCCATCGGGATGTCGTGGGATTGCGGGTGGATCGTCGCGATCCGGGACAGCTCGAACCCGACGCCAACTGCTCGCGGCTTGGCTGCTAGCGCGGCCAGGGTGCGGTCGTAATACCCGCCGCCGTAGCCGAGACGGTACTTTCGACCGTCGAAGCCGACGAATGGCGCGAGCAGAACATCGGGCGAGACCGGCTCGCCCTCTGCAGGAACCGGGATGTTCCAGACCCCGTGCACCATCGGGATGCCGGGCCACCACTCGCGGAAGGTCAGCGGCTTGGCCTTCTCAACCACCACCGGCAGAGCCAGCCGCATCCCTTCGCCATACAGGGACCGAGCCAGGGGCCGGGGATCGTACTCGCCCTTGAACGGCCAGTAGAAACCGATCAGCGTGCCGCGGCAGGATGGCAGGACCTGAGCCAGCGCCGCCGTGATCGCCTCGCTGTGGGCGGCCCGCTCCTCAGCCGGCATAGCAAGCCGCCGCTCGATCAGCACTGTGCGCTTCGCCTTGCGCCAGAGGCGGACTTCCTCCCAGTCCTGTGCGGTCCCGGCTCCGGTTCCGGCGCTGACCGCGGGCGGCCGAGGCAGTCCCTGATCCGGTCCAGGGTGCTCCAAGAACGCCGGATCGAGTTCGCGCAGCATGCACGGAGGGGAGCTGCATTCGACGGGATCGTCCTGTGTCCGCAGCGGATCATCCGTCCCCGTCCCAATGCGCTTGTCGCCCATGACCGGATGCGATTAGGGACTTCGGGCCACGAGAGCAACTTCAGAGTGACGCGCCAGGCACATGGAAGGGCTAGGCGCCATGGATGAGGACCGAATTCTCTCCGGGAGAGCGAGGTCATCCCGGATCGCCGTTGCGTTGGGCACCGCCTCGGAAATCACCCGCGGAGCGGCGTGCATGCGATCGCCGATGCCGTGCTCGGTCGCCTTCCCGACACCATGGTCCTGCTCCCGGACGCCTCGGGTCCGGGCGATGGTCCCAGCTCGTAGGCCGGCGGGACTGCGACCGCCAACCCACACATCGAAGCTTGACCATCGACAGGGAATAGGCCGTCAGAAGGCCTCCAAGCTGTGCGGCTGACCGGCCAGCGTGCCTCGATCCCCATGAAAGTATGCCCACCATGCCGCAGACCAAATCGCCCGAAACCATCGCCGCCTCGAACGGCATCGGGTCGGACACGAGCTACGGGGCCGTCACGCCGCCCCTCTATCTGACGAGCACCTTCACGTTCGCCGGCTTCGACCAGGCGCGCGACTACGACTACACCCGGGCGGGCAATCCTAGCCGCGCCCTGCTCGCCGACACGCTCGCCAAACTGGAAGGCGGCGCCGGCGCCGTCGTCACCGCGACCGGCATGGCCGCCGTCGATCTCGTGCTGGCGACGACCCTTGAGCCCGGCGACCTCGTCGTCGCCCCGCACGATTGCTACGGCGGCACCTACCGCTTGCTCGCGGCGCGCGCGGCGAAGCGCCAGTTCAGGGTCGCGTTCGTGGACCAGTCGGACGAGGCCGCCTTGGAAGAAGCGCTGCAGGAGCGCCCGGCGCTGGTCCTGGTCGAGACGCCCAGCAATCCGCTGATGCGCATCGTGGACATCCGAGCGACCGCCACGCGCGCCAGGGCCGCCGGCGTCAAAGTCGCCGTCGATAATACCTTCCTCTCGCCTGCGCTTCAGCGTCCAATCGGCCTCGGCGCCGACTTCGTCATCCACTCGACGACAAAATACCTGAACGGCCATTCCGACGTCGTGGGCGGCGCCGTCATCGCCGCCGATCCGGACGACGTTGAAGCGCTGTCGTCTTGGTCGAACACCACCGGCGTCTGCGGATCGCCCTTCGACGCCTACCTCACCCTCCGGGGGCTGCGCACGCTGTTCCCGCGCATTGAACGCCAGCAGCGGACGGCCTCGGCCATTGCGGCTTACCTGGAACGGCACCCGAAGGCGGCAGTCGTCCACTACCCTGGGCTGCGGTCCCATCCTGGCCACGAGATCGCCAAGACCCAGCAGACCGGCTTTGGCGCGATGCTCAGCTTCGAACTTGCCGGCGGTCTCGATGACATCCGCCGGTTCGTCGGAGCGGTGGAAGGGTTCACGCTGGCGGAGTCGCTGGGCGGCGTCGAGAGCCTCATCGCCCACCCCGCGACCATGACGCACGCGAGCATGGGCGAGGAGGCTCGCCGCATCGCCGGCGTTGGTGAGCGCCTGCTGCGGCTGTCCGTGGGACTGGAAAGCGAGGAGGACCTTGTCGCCGGTCTCGAGCGAGGGTTCTCGGCGCTCCTCTGAACTCCACGCGAGCTGCGTGGCGCACGCTGCCCCCCACTGCGGTCATGGTCGTCACGCCGATACACGGACGCCGTCGCCGGATACCGGCTGATCGCAGACCCGCTCGTCCCGGGCCTCGCTCACCTGCCGGCCGGTGCTTCCTGCGTCGCTTGCTCCTCCTCAAAGGTAGCGATCGCGAGCGTGGAATGCGCGTAGGCTCCGCCTGCCCGCATCTCGGCCGCGACCCAGATCGCCTCCATCAGCTCCTCGCGTGTGGCGCCGGAGCGCAGGGCCGCTTTGGTGTGCCCTTCGATGCAGTAGGAGCACTGGGTTACGTGCGCCACGGCGACCGCGATGACCTGTTTCATCTTCGCGGAGAGCGCGCCCTCGGCGAACACCTGGCGGCTGAAGGCGTCGAAGGCGGCCTGCGTCCCGGGCGCGAGGTCGCGCCGCTTCTTTGCGATCTCGCGTGTTGCCGCCGGGTACATCGTGTCTGTCATGAGTTCCTCCCTCGATCCAGTTCAGATTAGGTCACGCGCCCGGCGCTGAGGAGAACAGCGACTCCTTGTTGGGCTTGTCCTTCCACGCGTCGGCGTCCGGCGGCGGCTCGCCCTTGCGGGTGATGTTCGGCCAGGCTTGGGCGAACACCGCGTTGCGCCCGGCCCAGGGGGCGGCGCGGTCACCGCTGCCCGGCACGATGGCCTCCGCCGGGCACTCCGGCTCGCACACGCCGCAGTCGATGCACTCGTCGGGGTGGATGACGAGCATGTTCTCGCCCACGTAGAAGCAGTCCACCGGACAGACCTCGACGCAGTCCATGTACTTGCACTTGATGCAGTTCTCGGTGACGACGTAGGTCATCGCTATCCCCTGGCCGCCATGCGCTCGATGCGCGCCGGCAACCGCTCGAACAGGCCCATGCGCAGGCTGCGCGCGATGCGCTCCGCGCGTTCGCAGAAGGCGGCAGCCACGTCCGGCTCGAACACCTCGGCGCAGGTCTCGCCGAAGAGCGCGAGCCAGCGGTCGAACATGCCCGGCGCGATACCCGGCAGGCGCAGGTGCGCCGAGAACGGATCGCGGTGGTAGCGCCCGCTCGTCAGCATCACCGAGGACCAGAAATCCGAGAGACGGGCGAAATGCGCCTCCCAGATCTCGTCACTCTCGCCGAGCGCTCGGGCGAATATCGGCCCGAGCACCTCGTCGTGGCGGACCTGCGCGTAGAAGCGGTCCACCAGGTGGCGGATCCCCTCCTCCGTGGGCTGGACCGCACCGCCCTCAGCGAGCGCCGCGGCTACCACAGCGCCGCCACCGCGAGCACGAAGATCAGGTTCCAAACCAGCATGCTGGCAAGAGCCCGGATCATGGCGCCGCCCTCCTCCTCGCGCGTGCCCGGCGCATCACTCGCTGGATCGCCGGGCAGCAGGAGCATCGTCTCGCCGGCCATTGTCCGCCCCCAGCGCCGACGCGCCTAACATCTACGAAGCGTGTACCTTACACGGGCGCTGGCGGAAAACAACACGGCTCGTGTACCTTTGTCGTGAGGGGCGGGGTTGCCCCGAGAAAGCGGAGCCACTGTGCGCCTGACCGTCTACACCGACTACTCGCTGCGCATGCTGATGTACCTCGCCGTGAAAGGCGACGGCGGCCCCGCCACCATCGCCGAGGTCGCCGGCGCCTACGGCATCTCCAAGGCGCACCTGAACAAGGTCGCGCACCAGCTCGGCCTGGCCGGGTATGTAGAGACCGCGCGCGGCAAGGGCGGCGGCCTACGCCTCGCCAGGCCCGCCGAGGAGATCGGCTTGGGCGACGTCGTCAGGCGCGTGGAGCCGGACATGGCGCTCGTGCCCTGTTTCGAGCCGGTGCACGCGCCCTGCCCCATCGTGCCGGCCTGCGGATTGCGCGGCGCGCTCTACGAGGCCCGCCAGGCGTTCCTGGCCGTGCTCGACCGCTACAGCCTGGCCGATCTCGTGCAGCGGCGGGTGGAGTTGGCCGCGCTGCTGCGCGCGGCGTAGGACCTGACCAGCCGCGTCGGGCCGGGTGCGGGTCAATACAGAAGATACATTCTAGATGTAGCAATATGCAGAGCGCGAGGGTAAGACACATCGAGCATCAACCTTCAGCCGGCCGCATGCCCGGCCCTGCTTGAAAGGGGTCTACCCGCCCGATGTCGATCGACCAGCGAAGCGCCGCCCTTGTCGCGGCCACCGTGCCCGCCCTCCGCGAGCACGGCGAAACCATCACACGCACCTTCTACGGCGACATGTTCGCGGCCCATCCCGAGCTGTACAACCTGTTCAACCCGGCGAACCAGCGCGACGGCGGTCAGGCGAAGAGCCTCGCCGCCTCCGTGCTCGCCTATGCCGAGCACATCCACGCCCCCGAGCGCCTGGGCCGCATGGTCGAGCGTATCTCGGGCAAGCACGGCAGCTTGTCAGGTGAAGCTCGAGCATTACCCCATCGTAGGCGAGTACCTGCTTGGCGCCATCGTGAAGGTGCTCGGCCCTGCGGCCACGCCGGAAATCGTGGACGCCTGGCAGGCCGCCTACGGGCAGCTCGCCGACATCCTGATCGGGCGTGAGGAGGCCATCGAGGGCGCCGACGCCGCCCGGTCCGGCGGCTGGCGCGGCTTCAAGCCGTTCCGTGTCGAGCGCCGCGCGCGGGAGAGCGAGGTGACGACCTCGTTCCACCTCGTGCCCGTGGACGGGGCGCCGCTGCCACCCTTCGAACCCGGCCAGTACCTCTCCGTGAAGGTCCACCCGCCGGGCTTTCCCTACGACCAGATCCGGCAATACAGCGTCTCCTGCGCGCCGAACGGGCGCTACTACCGGATCAGCGTCAAGCGCGAGGACGCCCCGCCGGGCGTGCCCGCGGCGCGGTCGGGACTGGTGTCCGGCTTCCTGCACGACGCCGTGGACGAGGGCGACGCGCTGCTCGTCCACATGCCGCTCGGCGACTTCACGCTCGCCGAGGGCGACGCACTTGTCGTGCTGCTCAGCGGCGGGTCCGGGATCACGGCGGTGCTCTCCATGCTGGAGCATTTGGCCGGACCTAGAGGCGGCTCGCGCGAGGTCGTGTTCCTGCACGCCGCCCGCAACCGCGCCCACCACGCCTTCGGCGACCACATGCGCGCGCTGGGCCGACGGCGGCCCGGCATCCGCGTCGCCGTGCTTTACGAAGAAGCCGGGCCGGGGGATGTGCCGGGCGAACACCATGACACCGTGGGCCGGATCACGGCGGAGGTGATCCGCCGCCACCTACCCGAGCGCGGGGCGGAGTTCTACTACTGCGGCCCGCTCGGCTTCATGGCGGCCGCAGAGGCCGCGCTCGACGGCCTCGGCGTGTCGCTTGAGCGCCGCCACAGCGAGGCGTTCGCTCCCGACCCCTCCTTCGCCGCTGGCGCGGCCGCTCCGGCACCCCAGGTGCGGGCGCCGTGACGGGTTGGGTGAATTCGCCGACGGTATCGGCAGCGGAACCGAGAGTGTTCGACTGGAGTTCGATAGCAGAGAAGCTATGTGCGGGCGCCAGCATCCGGCCTACGGCCAATTCGTTGGATACGCCACCCTCGCTCTTAGCTTCGTCAGGGTCCTGCGGAAGGCATCTGGATCCTCGAGCGCGCGGGCGAGGACAATCCCTCCTTGTATGCCGGCAACCACCTCTTCAGCCAGCGCCATGGCCGCACCCTTATCGTGGCCGAACCTTCTCAGCGCCTCAGCAAGAGCATCAACCCAGCGCCTGAAGTAGCTCCGCACCGGCCCGGCAAAGCGGTCTCGCGACGCATCCTCAAGCGCCAGCACGCCGACGAGGCACACCCTTCGTCCTGAGCGGAAGTAGCCATCAACCGCATCAAACATCGATGTCACGGCAATTTCGGCAGCTTCCGCTTCGGCCAATGGCTCGAATACCTGAGCTTCAAACCAGGCATCAATCTGCCCGAGCACGGCGGCTAGCATCTCATCTTTTCCGCCAGGGAAAAAGTTGTAGAGGCTGCCTTTGCCCAGCCCAGTCGCCTTGCTGATCAGCGACAGGCTTGCGCCTTCATAGCCATGCTTTCGGAACAACTCGGTGAGCGCAGGAAGAGCGTCCGCTCGCTCGGTTGCATGTCTTGCCAGCTTACAAGCCGATCTCGCTTAGGCTGGGATGGTCGTCGGGCCGGCGCCCGAGCGGCCAATGGAACCGGCGGTCGGTCTCCCCGATCGGCAGGTCATTGATGCTGGCAAGGCGACGCTGCATCAGCCCGTGCCCATCAAACTCCCAGTTCTCGTTGCCATAGGAGCGGAACCAATGGCCGGAGTCGTGGTGCCACTCATAGGCGAAGCGAACAGCGATGCGGTCGTCACTGTGCGTCCAGACCTCCTTGATCAGCCTGTAATCCAGCTCGCGCAGCCACTTCCTGCGCAGGAACGCGACGATCTCACCGCGCCCGCTGACGAACTCCGCGCGGTTTCTCCAGCAGCTATCCTCGGTGTAGGCGAGCGAGACGCGCTCGGGATCCCGGCTGTTCCAGGCGTCCTCGGCACCGCGTGCCTTCTGGGCAGCGGTCTCTGGCGTGAAAGGCGGCAACGGTGGACGATCTGCCATGGCGAAGCCCTGCTCTGAGTCGAATGACACACTTGTACTGATCGGTACAATAAAGCCGTCAGTTGAACCGGGTCAAGTGCCAGACGCCGCTCAGACCGGATGCTCGACAGCCTTCTCGCCCGCAGTCTCAAGCCGCATTTCCCCAAAGCTCCATCGACGACGTGAGAGCACAGCGTCCGACGCCCGTGACCAAGTTCCAACGTCGCGCTGATCGCGTAGCCGCTGCGGATGACGGCCGATCGCAGAAGTTGGATCAGCCCTTGAGGAGCACCCAGGTGCGAAGCAACACCGCGAGCTCGTCAGGTCGCTCAATCGGAGAGAGGTGTCCGCGACCCGCGATGACGTGAAGAGTGGAGTTGCGAACGCCGTCCCTAAGGATTCGTCCGGAAATAACCGCTCGGTAGCGATGGCCAAAACCCCAGCAAAATCTTCAAAAGGCGCTCCGTATCGATGCGCTTGTTCCCGGACGGGTCCTAAGCTGCTCGGCATAGACAAGACCATGGCTGTGGGCCCTCCTTTGGGGTGCTGGGTCGTGTGGCGGAACCGGCTATCAAAACGCCTGGGAAACCTCGCCGCTTCGGGCCGCCTTGCCGCCGAGACACCCCGATGCCGCCACGAGGAGCGCGAGCGCCGCCAGCACGAGCGAAGCGCCGAAGGACTGCCACCTCGCATAGAGCACGTTGGCGATAATCGGGCCGACGATCTGCCCGGCACCGTAGGCGGCCGTCATGACGGCGAGCATGTCGAAGCGAACCGTCCCGGCTGCCCTGCGCGCGGCGGGCATTGCGATCGTGACCGTGCCCATGAAGGTCCCGCCGACCAGCAAGGCGCTTCCAAGATAGGCAGCTGGAGTATGGGCGATCGCTGGCAGCCCGACGCCGATGGCTTGCACCAGAAGGTTGGCCATCAGGCTGCGGCGGGTTCCCCAGCGCACGTGGCAAGCGTGCCAAAGGAAGCACGACGGAACCGCCCCGAGGCCGAAGACGGCCCAGACATGGACGGGATCGACCGAACCCAGGGCGCCCCGGACGAGGAGGGGCAGGTACGTCGCCGTGATGATGTAGCCGAAGCCCGCCAGCCCGTAGATGGCGATCAACCGGCCCGCCCGGAACGGTGCAGGCGCGGTGGCGGTTCCGCCGGGCGCGGTCCCGGCCGGAGCGGCCGTCCTCGGTGCTCCCGCTTGCAGCACCAGGGCACAGGCCGGGGCAGCGAGCACGAGAGCTGCCGCAGCGAGCAGCAGCCATATCCCACCGCTGCCCACCGCGAGCCGGCGGCCGGCGGCGATTATCTCGGCCGACAGCATGATCCCGATCCCAACGCCGGCGAACAGCGCCGGCGCTCCCACCGCATGCCGCCGGTCGTGGATCAGCCATTGGGACGCGGCCACCATGGCGATGGCACTGGATACGCCGGCCGCCCCCCGCACTGCGCTGATCGACCATTCCGGCAAACTCAGGCCGAGGATCCCCAGGGTGAGGATGGTCGTGGCGGCCGCGAAGACGCACAGCCAGCGACTGGACACGGCAGGCAGGAAGCCGACCAGCAAGGCCCCGGCCAGGTAGCCGGCATAGTTGGCCGAGGCCGCGTAGGAGCCGCCATCGACCGTGAGCTGCCCTTCACCCACCATCTGCGGGTAAAGGCCGGTGAAAGCGAACCGGCCGAAGCCCATGCCGACGGCGAGGATCGTGGCGGCCGCCAACGACTCCTTGACGGGAGGGCTAAGCCGCATCGCGGCTCCTCCGCCCGAGGTTGGCGTGCCGCGCCAGGACTTCATGCCGGGCAGCGAAGGCGACGGGTCCGGCTTCCGCCGCCCGCCCGCGCCCCGTCAATCGGGGGCCACCCGGTGCCGGTTGGAAGCGCCGGCGAGCAAGGCTTCGGCCTCGCGCGCGATCCGCTCGACCACCTCGGCCGCTGGCGGGATGTCCGCGATCAGGTCCACCGCCTCGCCCGCGATCACGGCCGCGGTGTCGAAATCGCCCGCCGCGCGCGCTTCGGCGTAGCGGGCCGCCTCCTGCGTCGCGTAGAAGCGCGTGCCGACCAGCACGCCGTCGGCGCCGAGCATCAACGCCGCGGCCAGCCCGCGCCCGTCGGCGACCCCGCCGGCCGCGACGACGGGAACGGCGCCGCGCGCGAGGTCAACCACGGCCGGCACCAGCGCGAAGGTTCCGCGGGCGACCCCGTGGCCGCCTCCCTCTGCCCCTGCCGCCACCAGCACGTCGGCGCCGGCCTCCAACGCCTCCCGCGCCTGCTCCAGCGTCTGCACCTGGCAGATCAGCTTGGCGCCGGCCCGCCTGATCTTCTCCGCGTGCGGCCGGACCTCGCCGAAGGAGAGCATGACCGCCGGTGGGCGGCGCTCCAGCACCAGCTCCAGCAGCCCGGGCTTTTTGGCCATGCTGAAAGTGATGAAGCCCACGCCCACCCGGGCGTCGCCGGCCGCGTCCATCTCGCGCGTTAGCCAGTCCGCGTCGCCATAGCCGCCGCCCACCATGCCGAAGCCCCCCGCCTGGCTGACGGCTGCGGCGAGGCGGCCGTCGGACACGACGTCCATGGGCGCGAGCAGGATCGGGTGCCGCACGCCGAGCAGTTCCGTCAGGCGCGTCGAGACCGGCATGGCGGTTCCTTGGATGCAGGTTGCCAAACCACTGTGCCCGCCACTGGACATGGTGGGAAACGATTTGTCATGATCGCGGCCATCTGCAACGGAGATGGCGGGCACATGGACCTGGTGGACCTGGAAACGTTCGGCGCCGTCGCGGAGCACGGGAGCGTCACTCGGGCCGCGGGCGCGCTGAACACGGTGCAGTCCAACGTGACGGCACGCCTGAAAGCGCTGGAGGCGGAGCTCGGCACGCGGCTGTTCGAGCGGCACAGCCGCGGCGTCGCCCTGACCGCGGCCGGGCACCGTCTGCTGCCGTACGCCGAGCGCATCCGGGCGCTCGCGGCGGACGCGCGCCGGGCCGCGGCCGACGATGGCGTGCCGCGCGGCCCGTTGCGCCTCGGCGCGATGGAGACCACGGCGGCGTTGCGCCTGCCCGCGCTGCTCGCGTCCTACGCGCGCGCCTGCCCGGAGGTGGAGTTGGTCGTTGGCACCGGCCCCACGGCGGCGCTGGTCCTGGACGTGCTGGAGCACCGGCTCGACGTTGCCCTGGTGGCCGGCCCGGTGGCGCACCCCGACCTGCACGAGGAGGCGGCGTTCGAGGAGGAGCTGGTGGTGGTCACGGCGCCGGGCGTGCGCGGCCTGGACGCGCTTTTCCGGGCGGGCAACCTCAAGGTGTTGATGTTCCGGGCCGGATGCTCGTACCGGCAACGGCTGGAGGTGGTCCTCGCGGCCCGCGGCGCCGCCGGGGTGCGCCGGCTCGAGTTCGGCACCCTCGACGGCATCGTCGGCTGCGTCGCGGCCGGGGTGGGCGTGACCTTGCTGCCCCGGGGCGTGGCCGAGCCGGCCCGGCGCGAGGGCCGGGTCGCCGTGCATGAGCTGCCTGCGGCCGAGGCGCGGGTCGGCACGGTGCTGGTCCGCCGCTGCGACGCCTACATTTCCAGCGCGCTCGGCGCGTTCCTGGCCGCGGTCCGGGACTGCCGGCCCCGGCCCGTGGCGGCTGAGTAGGCCCAATGAACGCGGAGCTGTGCAGATTGGCCATCTGGCGCATGGAGCCTAGACCGATGCCTGAACTCATGGTGTCCGCTAAACGAATTATGACGGACAGTTGGCCATTCCGGCAGGTGTATGAGATCTGACCCAACGGACACTGCTGCGGAAATAGAGCCGGCGCGTCACCGCTAGTAGAACGCCAATGCCTAATTTCCTCGCCATGATGGTGCGCGCCGTGCGCGCGGTTGATCTGGTGGCGAATTCGGAGTTGGCTGTTTGTTCACGGGCAAGACGGTCAGCCCAGCCCGCGTCCGCCCAGAAATCCGGTCCAGCGATGGGCGCGAGGGGTAGCCTGCGGGCAGGGCCAGTGAATTCGCCACCAGTGTCTCAACGTTTAGAATCCATACACCCACTTCCGTGGAATGACCGGCAAGCTTGGCCGGAATCGACCCTTTGCAGACTCCCGCCGCCCTGACGGCAGGGATGCCGGCTTCCCGAAAAGGACCGTCCATCGGGAAAGGCGCGGCCTTCCCGAAAGGGACTCGATCTTGGGCAAACTGAACGGCAGGCGTCACAGTGCCGCAAAGTGCCGCTCCAATGCTGCAAGCGCGACGCGAATCTTAGCGGGCTGGCTTGCGCGAGCCGGCGTCAGCATCGTCACCGGCCGCGACGGTAGATGCCAACGAGGCAACACCCGTGACAAGGCTCCACGCTCCAACGCCGGTTGCGCGTCAGCGTAGAACAGGCGTGCCAACCCCATGCCCTGCTCACACATTTGCTGTAGAGCGATCTGGTTGGTCGTGGCGACGTGGATTGGAAGCTTGATCTTCTCATGTCGGCCATGCCGGTCGTCGAGGTGAAGGGCGAAGCTATCGGCCACATCACTCGCCGCGATCTTCTCGGGTGTCTCCCGGTCGAGCCCCAGCCAACGATGGTTGGCGAGGTCTGACGGCTTCTCTGGCGCTCCGTGCTGTTCGAGATAGGCTGGCGCCGCGCACAGGATCAGGTCGAGGTCACATAGCTTGTGGGCTTGCCATCCGCTCTCTGCCGCCTCGCCAACCCGCAACGCGATATCGATGTGCTGTTTAGCAAGATCGATTAGCGCATCGTCCACAATCAGCCGTAGTCGCAAGCGCTGCCATTCTGCGAGGACTGGCGCGAGTGCGGGGGCAACGTGTGCTCCGAACCCGATCGGCGCCGCGATCCTGAGCTCGCCGCTGGGTGCATCGCGCGCTTGATCGAGCGAGGCTCTGGCAGCTTGTCCTGCTTCCAGCAGCCGCAAACAATGTGGGTAACAGCGTTCACCTGCCTCGGTCAGCGTCAACCGGCGCGTTGCGCGATGGAACAGCGTCACGCCGGTCTGCCGTTCCAGATTGCCGATGATCTGGCTGACCGCCGATGGCGTCAGCCCTAGCCGACGCGCAGCCGCACTCATCGACCCGGCTGCTACTGTTTCGGCAAAGATGGCGTAGGGTTTGAAGTCGAGCATCTATTAGCGCTGCTTACAGTGTATGTTAGAGATGGCCTACTAATCGCCCTACGGTGAACGCTGTATAACAGCTCTGCCATTCGCCCACCACTGCACGGCGAGACCGGATTAGGAGGCTTCGCATGACCGTTCCGACGCTCCACTACGTCCATGATCCGCTGTGCGGCTGGTGCTACGCTGTGACGCTGATGGTCGAAGCCGTCGCGAACGCCGGCATCCCGATTGTACTGCATGGGGGCGGGCTATGGGAGCCGGCGACCAGCCTAGCCCCTGCCAAGCGCGTTTATGTCCGCCAGAGCGACGCCCGCATTGCTGAACTGACCGGCATGACGTTCGGCACGGCCTATCTCGACGGCCTGCTCATGGATGCGGACACGGTGTTCTGGTCGCGCCCGACGATCGCCGCCATCCTCGCCGCCAGCATGATCGAGCAAGGTGCCGATCTACGGATGATGCACGCCATCCAGCGCGCCCACTATGTCGAAGGGTGCCGCGTCGTGGAGCGATCCGTTCTCACGGAGATAGCGGCCTCGATCGGCCTGGGCGCCGAGGGCTTCGGCCGAGCGCTCGATGCCGCGCCGGTGGACGACCATATCGCCGCCACCCGTCGCTGGATGGACCAGGAGAAGTTGCGCGGCTTCCCCGGCTTCCTGCTGGAACGTGGCGTCGAACTGACCCGCGTTGAGCACGAGCCCTTCTACGGCCGCCCCAGCGCCTTTCTGCACGCGGTCAAACTCCTCGCGATGGCCTCATCGACCGCTTGATCCTTCCGCGCCGGATGCCCGGCGCCTTTCCCACCGAAAGGAACTTCCATGAAGATCGCCCTCATCGGCGCCACCGGCTATGTGGGCGCCAAGCTCCTCACCGAAGCCCTCGATCGCGGGCATCAGGTCACCGCCATCGTCAACGATGCCGCCAAGCTGCCCGATCACGCCAGCCTGACCGGCGTTTCCGGTGACGCAACCCACGCCGACACGCTGGCGAGGCACGTCGCCGGCCACGATCTGGTCATCACCGCCTACAACCCGGGACGCGACCCCACAGGCAACGCGACGCAGGCGATCGTGGACGGCGTGAAGCGCGGCGGCATCGCCCGCTTCCTCGTCGTGGGCGGGGCCGGATCGCTCAAGCTGCCGAACGGCGCGCGGGTCGTGGACCAGCCAAACTTCCCGGCCGAGTGGAAGGCGGGCGCGCTCGCCACCTCCGCGTTCCTCGACCAGCTTCGAAATGAGACGGAGCTGGACTGGGTGTTCCTGAGCCCCGCCGCCATGCTGACGCCGGGCGAGCGCACAGGCCGCTACCGTACCGGCAAGGACGATCTGCTGACCGACGATGCCGGGGACAGCCGCATCTCGCTCGAAGACTATGCGGTTGCGATGCTTGATGAAGCCGAACAGCCGAAGCACCATCGCGAGCGCTTCACCGTCGCTTATTGAGAACGAAGTCGGCTGGATGCACCCCCCAATCCGACCGGCTCTACCTCCTTTGCGCTTTCCCGAGGATCGCACGCGCATGCTGACCCTGTATTACAGTCCGCTCGCCTGCTCGATGGCATCGCATGTCGCTCTGGAAGAGGCGGGTGCGACCTTTGAGGCTAAAAAGGTCAACATCTTCACCGGCGAACATCACAAGCCCGAATATCTCGCGATCAACCCGCGCGCCAAGGTGCCGGCGCTACGCTTTGATGACGGTCGCGTGATGCTGGAAAGCACCGCAATCCTCGGATGGGTCGGAACCGCTTTTCCCGACAGCAACCTGCTGGGCACCGATTCTCTCGACCGGGCACAGACGATTGCGACCTGCGCCTGGTTCTCAAGCACCGTGCATCCGGCGTTCGGTCAGTTCGTTCATCCCGAGCGCTCAGTTGCGGATACGACCGGTCACGCCGCGCTCAAGGCGCAGGCCAAGGCGAGCTTCTGGACCTACCTGCAAGAGATCAACGCCGTTCTCTCCGATTGCCCGTGGATTATGGGCGAGCGGTTCACGGTGGCTGACCCTTACGCGCTTGTTTTTTATGCGTGGGGTCGCGAGCTGGGATTACCCACCAAAGCGTTGACGAACCTGACTGCCATGAAGAACCGCCTGATCGAACGGCCTGCCGCCCGACGCGCGCTCGAACGCGAGAAAAGCGTCCTGCTGTCAATGTGATCAGCCGACCTTCCCTAAAATGAAGGTCGAGCAGGATCGGATTAGAACATTGCCAACGATCGGCTCCCGTTTTTCGAAATCCGTTCTCAATTCAGTTTCCCGAAATGGCCTGGATCACACGGAAAAGCGGGAATCCCCGACCTGACAGTTCCTGGCTGGTAAGCACCGATACAGCGGCTTCGGATCAAGCCTATCTGGTTGCAATTGGTTGAGTGTGGGCGAGAGTGGATGCGGACGAGAGTCCGGTTTCCACCAATCTCGGACGTGAGGCTGTACCATTTCGTTAAACGGTCGTTTGACCAAGTGATACAGAAACGGGGTTATCGACCTTGCTGGGGGGACGGGCCTGACCGGGGGTTATTCCGAACAAGCTGCGGAACGCGGCGCCGAACGCCGGCTGGCTGCCATACCCCGCGATGGCAGCGGCCCGGGCCGGGGTAGCGCCGGTGCTGAGCGCTCCCAGCGCCTCCGTCATCCGTACCTGCTGCCGCCATTGGCGGAAGCTGAGGCCCGTTTCCGCTCGGAACAGCCGGGCCAATGTGCGGGGAGACGCGCCTGCCATGTCGGCCAGGTCGTCCAAGCCGCGCGGGTCGTCTGGGCGCGTGCGTAGCGCCACGACCACCCGCAGCAGCCGCTCGTCGCGCGGCATCAGGAGCCGCAACGGCAAGGCGGCGGCGCGGGCGATCTCTTCAAGCGCCAGCTCCGTCAGGTGGTGGCCACGCCCGCCCAGCTCCCAGTGCAGCGGCTCGGCGCACGCGGCCAGGATTACCTCGCGCAGCAAGGGGGACACGGCAATGACGGCTGTGCGCGATCCCGCCCGGCTGGCCGCGTCCTCACGCAGGAACAGGGCACGCATGGCGACCGGTCCGTCCATCCGAACCGAATGCGGCGCATCGGCAGGCACGAACAGCGCCGTGGAGGGCGGCACCATATAGGCGGCACCCGGCGTGTCGATCCGCATCAGGCCAGACACGGCGTAGATCAACTGCGCCCGCGGGTGCGTGTGCTGCCCTGTAGCCAGCCCAGCCGGGTAATCCATCGCAAAGCCGACTACCGGACGTGGCGCGGTTTCGACTGCCTGGATGACAGCTTGTCTGGTTGACGACAGGAAATGGCCGGATGTCTTCATCCGAGCAAGCTACAACGGCACGCCACGAACGGAACAGCGCCATGCCGTCGAACACCAGGCTGATCGCATTCATCAACGCCGCGCACGCGCTTTGCCACTACTGCCTGCTGATCCTGCCCACCGCAGTGCTGGCGATGGTGGCCGAGGGAGGCATGTTTGGTCGGGAGTATGGACCGGTGCTCGCTATGGCGACTGGCATGTTCGTGCTCTATGGCCTGCTGTCGCTGCCGCAGGGCTGGCTTGCGGACCGCTTCGGGCGGCAGCGCATGATCGCCGTCTATCTTTTCGGCGTCGGTGCGGCGTTGATCGCGTGCGGCCTTGCCCCGACAACCCTGGCATTTGAATTGGCGCTGGCCGTGGCGGGCGCGTTCGCCGCCATCTATCACCCGGTCGGCACGGCAATGTTGGTCGAGCTGGCGGGAGACCGCCCCGGCCGGGCGCTGGGCACCAACGGCGTGTGCGGCAATGTGGGGGTCGCCCTGGCGCCGGTTGCCACGGCGGCGCTCGCCACCCGGTTCGGCTGGCAAGCAGCGTTCGTCGTGCCCGGCCTCGTGTTCCTGGCGCTCGGCGCGGCATGGCTGCGAGTTCCAGCCGCCGCTGCGGTTGGGCACCGGGCAACCCAGCCCTTCGCGCCGATCCCGCGTGCATTGGTTCGCCGGGCGATAGCCGTGCTGCTGCTGGTCGCGGTCGTATCGGGGTTGGTGTTCAACGCCTTCACCTTGCTGATGCCAAAGCTGATGCAGGAGCGGCTGGACGGGGAAGCGCTGCCCTTGGTCGGCGCGGTCGCCTTCGCCGCGACGCTATGCGGGGCGCTGGCGCAGTTCACGGTGGGGCGGCTGATCGACCGCATGAGGCTGAAGCGCCTGTTCCTGCCGATCAGCCTGGCCTTGGTGCCGGGCCTGGTCGCGGTGGCGCTCGTGCCAGGCTGGCTGGTGGTGCCAGCCGCCGGGCTGGTGTCGGCGGCGGTGTTCGGCCAAGTGACGTTGAACGAGACGATGACTGCCCGCTACATCTCACCCGAGCTGCGGGCGCGGATATACTCCGTGCGCTTCTTTGTGGGTTTCCTGGGCGCGGCCGCCGCAGCGCCCCTGGTGGGGCTGCTGCACGAGCGCACCGGGTCATTGGCGATGCCGACCCTGGTGCTGGCGGGAGTGAGCGTCGTGACGCTGGGCTGCGCGCTGTTCTTCCCCGATCGCAAGGAGGAGCTGCGGCCCGAGCTTTGGGCCGCCGCCGTCCCCGCCGAATAACGTTCACTTGGAGGGAATGCCGATGGATCATCTCGCTACCTGGAAGGGCGTGCCGCGCCCGGAGCGTATTGTGCTGGAGGGTGGCTACGCCCGCCTCGAACCGCTTGACCCCGCCCGGCACGGTGCTGACCTGCTCACCTCGGCCCAGCAACCCGGCGCCGATGACCGTTTCCTCTACCTGTTCGAGGAAACCCCGGCCGACATGGCCGCTTTCACCCCCTGGCTCGAGCAGGCTGCCAAATCGTCTGACCCGCTGTTCTTTGCCGTGGTCGATCAGGCGACGGGGCGGGTGGAAGGCCGGCAGTCGCTGATGCGGATCGACCCGGTGCATGGGGTGATCGAGGTCGGCCACATCCTGTGGGGGCCGGCCATTGCCCGCACGCGCGTCGTCACCGAAGCCTTGTTCCTGTTCGCCCGCTACGTGTTCGACACGCTCGGCTATCGACGCTTCGAGTGGAAGTGCAACAACCTCAACGAGCCATCGAAGCGCGCCGCCCTGCGATTTGGGTTCACGTTCGAGGGCGTGTTCCGCCAGCACATGGTCACCAAGGGCCGCAACCGCGATACGGCCTGGTTCGCAATGACCGATGCCGACTGGCCCCGTCTCCGAACTGGCTACGAGGCATGGCTGCGGCCAGAGAACTTCCACGGCGACGGGCACCAGCGCAGCAGGCTGGTGTTCCCATGACGGTTGGCATCCTGCAATGCGGCGATCCGCCCGTGGCGCTGCGGCCCGAGCATGGCAGCTACGGCGCGATGATGCAGCGGCTGCTCGGCCCGGAGCGGGCCACGCGCATCTATGACGTGACACGGGGCGAGCTTCCGGCCGGCGCCACCGCGTGCAGGGCGTACCTGCTCACCGGATCGCCGGCGGGAGTGTACGAGGACCTATCCTGGATCGCCGGGCTGACCGGCTTCCTGCAACAGGCGCGGGGACGGGCGAGGCTGGTCGGCATCTGCTTCGGCCACCAGGCGATGGCGCAGGCGTTCGGCGGTTCCGTGGTGAAATGGCCGAAAGGCTGGAGCATCGGGCTACACCGCTACGGGGTGCATCATCGCGCACCCTGGATGGACGACGTGGCGCATGTGGACGTGCCCGCCTCGCACCAAGACCAGTGGTAACCTGCCCGCCCGGTGCCCACGTCACTGCCGCGAGCGCGTTCACCCCCTATGCCGGGCTGGACTATGGCGACGCGATCTCGTTCCAGTTCCACCCGGAGTTCGCGGCCACGTTCGGCACGGCGCTGATCAAGGCGCGGCGGGACCGCTACGGCGCACTGGCCGACCCCCCCATCGCGTCCTACACGCAGCCGGACGATTGCGCCCTGGTGGGCCAGTGGATCGGCCGCTTTCTGGACATACCCTGAGTTCGACTTTGGCCATTTCAGGCTGGGTAGCTGTAGCCGCTCGCAATCATCGAGGCTCGTGCTCGCAAACGGAGCAGATTTCTGCTCGAATTAACTGACAATGGAGCGAGCGTCGTGCTCACATTACCTGCCACTGTGCTCGCCATTATCGCGTCGTGCTTGCCAACAGACGGTTGTGCTCACATTCCGTGCCAATGGGAGTTTGGCGGTCGCAAGCCTGCAAGTTGTTCTCAATAACCGAGGTTTCTGAGGACCTTCGGCGCTTGCTGCCCTAAGCCGCGCATCAAGGCACTTTCCCTTCTCAGAACTGTTCTTGGTTGCTCTGTTCCGAAATACTGGGCATTCGGCGGCTTTCGAGAACAAAGACGCGGGATGCAGATCGGCTACGCCGCCGCGTTCACCGTGCTGGTGAGGCTGAACTCGCCCAGACGCGTGATTTCCCGGCGGGTGCCGGTGTTATCCAACTTCAATTCGGCCATTGGCACGGAATGTGAGCACAACCGCCCGTTGGCAAGCACGAGATGATGATGGCGAGCACAGTGGCAGATAATGTGAGCACGACGCTCGCTCCATTGTCAGTTAATTCGAGCAGAAATCTGCTCCGTTTGCGAGCACGAGCCTCGATGATTGCGAGCGGCTACAGGTAGCGGTGTGTCAGCCGCTCCGCGATCGTGTCGGCCCCGGCACTGCCCAGAGCGGTTGTGAACTCCTCCAAGGTGATCGCCTGGAAGCGCGTCTCGGCAGGGTCGTTCGAGGTCAGTTCGGCCTGGTAGCGCGCGATGGCGACCTGGCACTCGGCATTGAGCGCCGGCGCGATGACCAGCAGCCGGCCGTCCTCATAAAGGCCGTTGGCAAGCATCGCGGTGACCAGGAGCTGCTCGCGCCAGAGCTGCTCGATGGGTGCATAGCGCAGGGCCGGCGCGTCCGGATCTCGGAAGCAGCCGGCGGCGCGCGATAGGAGGGGTCACCTCACGGTTTGCTCAAAATCGCACGCTAAGCGGAAAAAGTCGGGAAATCAGAGCCTTGCACAAACGGCGGGACACTGGTGGCGAATTCAGAGTTGGCCGTTTGTTCACGGGCAAGATGGTGCTTCCAGCCCGCGTCCGGCGACAAAGTCGGCTCGGCGCGGGGCGCGTAGGGTGGCCTGCCCGCAGGGCCAGCGAATTCGCCACCAGATCAACCGCGCGCACGGCGCGCACCATCATGGCGAGGAAATTAGGCATTGGCGTTCTACTAGCGGTGACGCGCCGGCTCTATTTCCGCAGCAGTGTCCGGCGGTATTTGGATGGGCTGTCGCTCCTAGGCCAAATCTGGCGATTTCCGTTGCAAAACCCTCTTGCAGAACCCGGCCGCAAGGTAAGCTGTTCGTGCATGAGCCCTACCGTGCAGTTTTGAGCAAACCGTGAAGTGACCCCTTGCACGCAATGCCGAGGGGCGGGTCAGCCGCTACACTTAGGGTCTGAGCTGAAACAACCGCTGCGAATCGGACACGCCACCCGTGGCGAGCAACAGGTTTTCGGCGGTCTTATGGATCGTTTATCTCGGCTCAGACCCTTAGCGCTCGATCTCCTCTGTTTCGAGTTCCTTCACCGGCGTGCGCGTCACGACCGGCGCGATCGTCTGCACGCGGTCAGCCTCTTGCTCGCGCGCCGTCATCTTCTCTTGCACGAGCAGCTCGCGACCGGCCACAGCGAATGCCGAGGTGAGATTGATCCGCGCCTCGTCTCGGCCGCGGTCGATCGCCAGGTCGTTCCAGTCGCCTCGATCCGGATACACGGCGATCCCGTTCACCGCGGCGGCCGTCCGCTCTGCCTTGTCGCGGCCGACGTTCGGCATCCCCCTCTCCTCGGCTCCCACATCGTTATCGCCGGCAATGTAGATCGCCCGGTCGGGATGCAGCTCGCGATAAGCCTCGGCGACCGGCTGCAGGTTGCCGGCGTTGAACGCCACGATGACCGGCTTCTCGGTGAGTTCGTGCACGGTGGCGGCCGTCGCATAGCCTTCTGCGATTACGACCGGCCCAGGCTCGGTCAGATCGCCCAGCACGAAATGCCCCCCGCTCACCTTGCCGCCTTGCATGAACTGCTTAGAGCCGTCCTCACCGATAAACTGGAGACTCTGCATCTGACCCTCGGCGTTCATCACCGGCACCATCAGGCGGCCATCCTCGGCCAGCCGCAGGCCATGCGAGGCGACTTGCTTGGTGTCGAGATACGGATGGCTTGTGATCTCCAGCGCATTCGCCCATAGCGCTGCCGCCTTGGCAGCGCCCTGTTCGTAGCCCGCCTCCCGTTTGGCCGTCCGCTCGACTTGCCGCTCTTGCGCGTCAGCCATCTGCTGCGCGCGTTCCGCCGCCGTGAGCGGGACGGCAACGCCCTCCGCCTTCCACGTCGTTCGTTCGCCCGTCTTGAAGTTCTCGATGAAGCCAGCCGGGCGACCGTCAAGATGCCCAACATAGGTGCCGCTGCGCTCGCGCGTCTTGTCGCCTTCCACCGGCACGCGATGCAGCGCGCCATCCATCTCCGGCAAGCCCTCCAGCCGCAAGCCACGCTCGCGCAGCGCCTCGGCAAACTGCTCGACCGGACTGACAACCGCCGCGGGCGGAGACACCACCGGTGCCTCGATCTCAAGACCTCGGACAGTGTTGACGACGCGCTGGGCGTCGGCCGCCGCCCGGAATAGCTCTGTCGGATCGCGCTCAATCACTTTCGCCCATGTCTCCATGTAGGCCCGCTGGCCTGGCTCGTGGCCTGTTTGCAGATGGTGGCCCAGCATCAGAGCGCCGATTTCCGCGCGCATCTCCTCTTTCGCCGCGCCCTCGGACCCTCGCGGTTCATCGGCCAGAACGTGTGCGGCGCCCGTGAAACTGGCGAGGAGCAGCGACGCGCGCTCGGCCTCGGCTAGAGCTGGCGGCGGCCTATCCGGCGGCAGGTTCTCCATCTGCTCGGCATTGAACACCATCGCACGCATCACCCGCGGCTGTTCCGCATCGCGCTTCCAAAACTGCACGGGCGTGCCTTGCTCGCCGGGGCGCACCTCGGCGCCTTGCTGCTCGGCCTGACCGGCCGTCATCCACCGCCGATCGGTAAACCCTTGCTCATGCGCTTGCGCCATCAGCCACATGGCATTGCCGCTGCGATACTCGCTCCCCGTCGCTGGGTTATACGGCAGGAACGGCTCGCCCGCCTCCCGCGGCTGCAGCCACGGCGCCTCACCGGCGCGGATTTGTTCGGCGATCGTCGCCGATACCTTTTCAACGAACTCATCGGCCATTGCGCAAAGCCTCCACCACGCGTGAACCCGTGCCGGCCAACGGCTCGCCGGTTTTCCTGCAAACGATCAGCCATCCGCCGTCGTCCAGATGCGCCAGTTGCTCGCGCACCTCCGGCGGCAGGTCGGTTTTGCCCAACCCAAACCGGACCACCCTGATGAGCCGTAAATCGTCCTGGTCGGCCATCGCGGCTTGCAACCGCCGCATGTCGGCGAGCGTGTCGCCGGTCACGGGGTGCCATCCAAATTAGACGCCCAGGCGTCGGCCTCGGACAGCGCCGCCTCATCGAACGCGCCGAGGCGCTCAGCCTCAGCAGGCGGAACGACGATGACGACGCCGGGCACGGCGAAGTCCTCCAGCGTGGACGACAGCAGCGGTTCCGGCGCCGGCTTACTGGACTGTGACATTCATCGCCTCCCTGACGTAAATCTGTGTTGCCGCTTCATAACGGTTCGGCAGGTGCGCCGCCGCTTGCTGGACCCCGCCGGCCAGCGCTGGCACGCCGCCGGGTCCGTAATATTTCGCGACATAGCCGTTCGCGAACCCGCGGCGAAAATCGCCCGTGTTGTACTTGGAGAGCGCCGCCTGAAGGGCCGTCTGCCCTTCGCCAAGCCGCTGCACGGCTTCGACATAGCCGCTCGTCAAGATGACGCCGCCAGCCTTCACGTTCGTGCACGGGTCCAGCACTTGGTCGAGGGTCAGGCCGAGCCCCGCCAGGTTCCGGTTGTTCACCTGCATCAAACCCAGGTCCACGCTGAAGCCGAGCGCGATATAGCGGCTGGCAATCTGCACCGCCTCTGCCGTCGACCTCGGCCGTGGCTGTCGCCCGACTAAGCGATTGACGTTCAGCGCGAGGGCGTCGCCATGGCTCTCGACTGCCACGATGGCGTCCAGCGTCACCGGCGCCACGTTCAGCGCGCAGGCCAGGAGCGCCGCAGCCATCATGGTGCCGTCCACACTGGCCGGGCTCGGCTCATCACTGCCGCGATCGGCACGGGCCCGAAGTAGCGGCTGTCGAAAGACTTCTCGCTGAAATTGGCGATGAGCCACACCTGGCCAGCCGCCACCTTGTAGGTCATGGGTGGCATGGCGTGCAGCGGCCTCCCCGCGCTGTCGGCGACGAGCTGCGCCGTGTTCGGGATAGCCTCCCCGTTCACGTCGATACCGCCTGGCGTCAGAGTGACCTCATCGCCCGGCACTGCCCCGACCGGCTTCACCAGCGGCGCAAAGCCACCCTCACAGTCGCCATGCGGCACATAGTCGCGCTGGATGGCGTCGAGCATCGCCATTCCCATCGGCGGGCACACCGTCACGACCTCGCCGCGTTGTAGCGGCCCATCCAGCGGCTCGACCCGGTAGAGTCCACGCGGCATCGAGACGCTATCGTTCAAGCGTAACCCCGCTATCCGCGAGATCGCGCCCCCTGTCACGACGAGGCCGAGCGACACGACCAGTGCGATGCCCGTCACGCGGCTGCGCGGCTGCGTGATCAAATGACGCGCACCGGCTCGGGAGCCTTGGTCAGCAGCAGCACCGTCCCTGCCGGCTCCTGCTCGACCCCATCCCGATCAGGCGGCGGTATCATCGCCCGCTCCGAAAATACGGGATCGTCGTAATAGAGGATTTGCTCGCCCAGGATCGGCCGTTCACCGGCCTGGAAAGCCAACATCTGGCCACACTCGATGATCCGGCCTTCGCTGTCTTTCTTCGGCTTCCGCATCGCCATGATCTCGTCCGGCGTCAGCAACGGGCGGCTGACCTCGTGATAGGTCCGGCTGATGTTTTTCATCGCGCCGTAGCGAGTGCCGCTTTCGGTCACGTCCTCCTTGATGATCGTCGTGTTCCCGATCATCTCGCTGACCCAGCCTGCCGTCTCCTGCTCGTTGGGCGCGTAGATGATGCGGATGTGGCAGTTGCCGGTGACGCTCTGATACTGGCCATAATGGCGGAACAACTGCTCGCGGTTCTGCGCGGCCAAGAATGCCTTGACGCCGTAGCCAGCACACTTCGGCAGCATGTCCTCGATGATCGCCAGGTGGCCGAGCGACGGAAACTCGTCGAGCATCATCAGCATGCGATGCTTGTGCGGCATGATTTGCTGGCCGTTGCGATACTGGAGTTCCATGCCCATCACCGTGCGGGCCACCATTGTCAGCAGCAGCCGCACCAGAGGCCGCAACCGCTCTTTGTCGGCGCCGCGGGTGACGATGTAGAGCGACATCGGCCGCTCCCCGTCCATCAAGTCCGAGATGCGGAAACCGCTGTCGCGCGTGTTCGCCGCGATGATCGGGTCCTTGTAGAGCATCAAATACGTCTTCGCGCTGGACAGCACGCTCTGGCGTTCCTTCACCGCCCGGTCCATCTGATCGCGTCCGCCCTGCGCGATGAAGGCGAGGCACGACGCGTCCCGGCCATAACGGTTGGTGAGCATCTCTTCCCACAACTCGTCCGCCGGACGGTCGGGGTCAGACAGAGCCGTCGTGAGATCGGCCATGCACCCCGTCTTGCCGGAGGCCTCGGCCTTGTACATCACATGGAGGATCATGGCTGCCATCAGGTCGAAGCTCGTCTTCCCCCAATGATCTTTGCCCTCGATGCCGTCCCCGTTCGGGTCGCAAACCATCTGCGCGACGTTCTGGGCGTCCGACACTTCATACGGCGTGCCGAGCCGTATTTCCTGGAGGAAGTTGAAGCCGACCGGGCAGTCAGGCGCGCCGGGCTCCCATCGCAGCACGGCGTTGCCGGCCGCAGCAGCCCGCCAGCCGGAACTCAATTGCCAAAGCTCGCCCTTCTCGTCGTAGATCAGCGCGCTCGCCGGCCAGGACAGCAGCGTCGGCAGGATGTTACCGACCCCTTTCCCGCTCCTGGTGGGCGCGATGACGATGCAATGCTCGGGCCCATCGTGGCGGAGGTAGTGCATGACGCCTGCTTTGTCCGTCCAGCCGCCGACGTAGACGCCAGCGCTTGGCTTCTCACGAACCCCCCGCATCCTATCAAGCGCGCCGACGCTCGCCGGCAGCAGCCCGCTCCCGCGGATTTCCGCCTCTGTCGTCATGAAACGCGCCGTGCCGTGGATGCCGCCGTGCTTCGTCGGCCGCCGGCGTCCCTTGCCCGATATCAGGAACGCCGCACCCATGCCGACTGCCACCGCGCCCACGAGCCCAGCGTCGAGCAGGGCGAAGGTCGTCTTGGCCTGCGCCGCCCAAGGCGCCTGCATCCACTCGGCCCAGGACCACGGCGCGTAGAAGCGGCCGAGGAGCGGAGTGCCGAGCGCTGGGTGATAGTTCACCCGGTAGGCGACGAATTGCGTAGCCGCGCTGCTCATGGCAACGGCAACGCCGGTCAGGCAGGTCATGCCAAGGAGAAGTCGCCGCGGCTTCAATGATGGCGTGCCGGTCTCGCTCATTGCGATGGTCCTTGTGTCACCGACGAGAACGCGGACGCGCTGATCTGGCGAGAGACGTGATGTCGATTGTCACGTCTTCTCCAGCAGTCAATCGGGCGAGGCATTCATCAATCGTCTTCTCCTCAGCTTCATCGAGCAATGCTTTTGGAATACCAAGGCGGGCCGGATCACGAAACGGACCTCGCAGTATTTCGTGTCCACCTTTAGGATGAGGTGCTGTCTCAGTGACGACGAATGTGCCTTTCTTAGTCATCATCATTTGCTTAAGGCCATCCTCAGTGATGAAATAGCCGGGGTGGTCTTCTAAGTGTTTCCAGGCTGACATGAGACACCTTACATTTAGAGCCGCGGACATCTGATTTGGTGCAGCGGGCACAGTCGCTAGTTCGGCTCTTGCCAGCGCAGGGCGGATAGGGCGCTATCCGTCGTTTCCGGACGGACGCATTCGCGGCCGTCCGCCATCGCGCCCTCCGAATAGGGCTTGCCGTCGACAAAACAGAACTTCATCG
>JAABUX010000918.1_pt1 | contig 47184 bp, 46 predicted proteins | sample 5561851 | NCBI WGS metagenome assembly JAABUX01 (sample SAMN10711883, study PRJNA513361) | rock metagenome | isolation source: Antarctica rocks | place: Antarctica: Victoria Land, Richard Nunatak red sandstone | collected 2016-01-03 | reverse complement strand
TAACATTTTACATGAGTCGCTCATGCGCTGCAGGCACGCCACCGTCCATGAAAAAGGGTAGAATGGGAGCGGAAGCGGCCAATGTCAGGAGATCGAGCATTCACTAGTGCGTTTCTGCCTGAACGTGAGTCCGATCCGAGTGCTGCCAGGGACCACCGTCTGTCGCTCCCTACGATGAGTTCGTCGAGGGGAAGCACGTAGAAGAGATTCTTTGACCGTCATGCACTCCACTGGCCGTCTGTCCATCAACTATGACTATGCTTTTGTCTCAGGAGGGAACAGATGCAGATTATCTACGAGTATTGCGCGGGGATTGACATCCACAAGAAGGTCGTCGTCGTCTGCTTGATCCTGGTGAATGCGACAGGCCAGCGGGTCAAGGAGATCCGCAGTTTTCGGACCGCGACGGCAGGGCTACTGGCTCTGCGCGACTGGCTCCAAGCGGCTGGGTGTACTCATGTAGCGATGGAATCGACCGGTGTGTACTGGAAGCCGGTCTACAATCTGCTGGAAGGCGCGTTTGAGTTGCTGCTGGTCAATGCTCAGCACATCAAAGCGGTTCCGGGACGCAAGACCGATGTGCGTGACGCGGAGTGGATTGCTGACTTATTGCAGCATGGCCTGCTCACCGGGAGCTTTATCCCGCCAACTGAGCAACGAGAACTCCGCGACTTCACCCGCTATCGCGCGAGCCTGGTAGAAGATCGAGCGCGTGTCGTCAACCGACTCCAGAAGGTGCTAGAGGATACGAATATCAAGTTGGGCGATGTGGCCACTGATATTACTGGCCAGTCGGCTCGCGCGATGGTGAAGGCATTACTTGCGGGGCAAACCGATCCGGTCAAGCTGGCGGATCTGGCACAGGGAAAGATGCGGGCGAAACTGGCGGCCCTTGAGGAAGCGTTGGTCGGGGTGATCAAGCCTCATCAGCAATTTCTGCTCACCGAACTGCTCGGTCAGCTCGATAGCTTGGATGCAGCGATTACCCGCGTCGGCAACGAAATTGCCACCTGGATGGACAGAGAAATACCCGCCGAGCCGGAGCCGACATTGGAGCAGCACCCGCTTTCCTCTCCTCTGCCGGAACAGGAGGAGCCAAAGAATCCGTTGACCTGGGCACAGGCAGTTGCGCTCCTTTGCACGATTCCTGGGATCAGTCAGCGAGCAGCCCAAGGGATTCTGGCGGAGATTGGGCGAGATATGACGCGCTTTCCCACGGCTTCCCACCTTGCCTCGTGGGCAGGAATGTGCCCCGGCAACCATCAAAGTGCGGGCAAACGGCTGTCGGGCAAGACGCGCAAAGGCAGCCCCTATTTACGTCAACTCCTCGTTGAGGCAGCCAATGCAGCAGCGCGGACCAAGAACACCTATCTTTCTGTGCACTACCACCGCATCGCAGCTCGTCGAGGCAGGAAGCGAGCACTCATTGCTGTCGGACATACCATTCTGGTGATCATCTACCGCATGTTGAGCCAACAGAAGAGCTATGAAGATCTGGGGAGCAACTACTTTGATGAGCGCGATCGGCAGAATACGGAGAAACGGCTCGTGCGTCGGCTGGAGAAGTTAGGCTACCAGGTCGAACTTCAACCAGCGGTGCAAGTCGCCTGAATGAACCATCCATCGTTGGTTCCAGACTTTTTCAGAAGAGAGGGAATGCGGAAGATTGACTTTCGTCTCAAAGTAGTGTACTCTAAAAACGCTAGCAGACCTACACGCTTGTCAACAATTGCAAGTAGCTGTTAACGATCACAGCCTGCGTTCCTCACAAGAAAGCGGTAGGAAATGCTGATCAGCAAAAAGATCAGGCTTGAAGTCAGCGAACAAGACGCTGCTCCCCTGGAATGTATGCAGGGAAAATGTAGGGGCTTGTACAACTGGTGGGTGATGCGCCTACGGGATGGGGAGAAATGGCCGGGATGGAAAGAAGCCAAGAAGACGCTGCAAGCCAGTAAAGAACACGATCCTGAACTGAAATGGGTCTATGGCAAGCTTCTGCAAGAGGTTTATTTCCGCCTGGATGGGGCCATGACAGCTTTCTTTCGACGGGTCAAGAACGGGGAAAAGCCGGGGTTTCCTCGCGTGCGTCCACGTCGGAACTTCTTCACCCTCTGCTACCCGGCAATGTACATCAAGATCGAAGGCAAGCAGATCACGCTTCCAACCGGAGGCAAAGGCAAGAACAAACGTTATCCTGATGTGGTTGCCAAACTCACGGAAGACGCACCAACCGGCTACAAAGAGGTAGCGATATCCAGGGATGGACAGGGACACTATTACGCCTCATTCGGCCACGATGTCACAGAAGAACCGCATGAGCACGATGGCGTGCTTGCCATTGATCTAGGGATCAAGACGCTGGCAACGGGCGTCAATGAGCAAGGCCGCTTTTACCACATCGGAGGGTTCAAGGGGAGTCGCTACTCCAACAAGCAACTGGACAAAATCCGGTCAAAGCGAGATCGCTGCAAGAAGGGATCGAAGCGATCCCGGCACTTGAGCCAGGTCTACCAACGCGTTTCACAGCAGAAGCGCAACAAGCAACAAGACTGTCTGCACAAAGCATCTCACCTCATTGCTCACAAACTGGTTGAGAGAACCGTTGTGATCGGAGATTTGAGTCAGCGGCAGATGGTGATGAAAGAGCATCGAGAGCGAAACAAGCACCTGAATAGAGCCGTCTTCAATGATTGGGGACTCTACACCTTTGTTCAGATGTTGCTCTACAAATGCATGCTCTACGGGAAAGAACTGGTGATCTTAGATGAACGCGATACTTCCAAGACGTGTAGTACATGTGGACATAAGCAACCCATGCCACTCTGGAAAAGAACGTATCGCTGCACAAACACTGAATATCGCTTCGTGATAGACCGTGATGAGAATAGCGCGGTGAATATCCTCAAGCGGTATCTTGCTCGGCTAGGGCCACACATGGAGCGGATCTCCATGCGGTGTGCGGACGTTTTCACCGCAATCGACGATGTGAATACATTTGAACACATTTAGAAAGGCAGAATAGAGATTTATAGAGGCAAAATAAAATAAATAAAAAATAAGCAGGGCAATTTATACCTTTTGCCCTGCTTAATTATATGTTTCTCTATTTACATGGAGACAACGCGAAGTGGACGCGCGTCTTCATTGGCGGCAGGTTCCTCACTAGAGCGGCGTATCATAGTGTAACCTACACCTGGAACGGTCAAGATATAATGAGGATTGCTTGAATCAGGCTCTATCTTCTGACGTAGATGACGGATATGAGCTTTGATCAAACTTGCATCTCCATCTCCATCATAACCCCACACGTGTGTCACAATCTGACCTGTAGTGCATACATCATTGGCGTTGACCGCAAGCATATGCAAAAGCTTGCTCTCTGTAGGTGTCAGGCGAGAGGTTTTTCCGCGTATCGTTACTTCATTATGTAGTGAGTCAACATAGATCGGGCCAACAGTGACGATGGAAGAGGGCCGTCGCTCCAATGTGGTGCGCGCTCTCCGGCTCACCGCACGGATACGGGCTAACAATTGAGAAGGAAAGAAAGGTTTGCGTAGATAGTCATCAGCTCCTGAGTCTAAACATCGAACCTCATCCTGTACATCCTTCCCATCAGTAATCACCAATACAAGCGCGTCATGCTTACAGCGCATGTCTCGACACAGTGCCAATGTGTCTGCCCCTTTGAGAAATGTATCCATTATAACGAGATCAGGTTTCCGCTCCGTCCATTCGATTCTGGCCCGCTCAGCAGTATACGCACGATACACCTCATAACCAAGGGTTTTAAGCCAACTTGTTAGCATCTCGACCAAGTCACGGTCGCTGTCAATGACCAGTAACTTCATGATATCTCCTCTCTACCGCATACTTGCTATATCTATTCTGCATCATAGTGGACGGCTCATATGCCATTAAGTGATCATACAATCGTAACTTATGAGTTTAAACATACTAATTCTTCAATATACTATACTATTCCTACGGCCTTGTGCCTCGTCATGAAATACTACGTTAAAGTGTCTACGCTAGACCTCTTTTTAGTCAAAAACTTTCGTTTTACTTACATGTGCAAGAAGGGTACCGCCATGCGCGCAGCGAACGTCGTATTTACTTTACTACTTTTCCCATCTATAAACACAAAAAGCAGTACACAGGCGCTGCACATAATTTACCTTATAAAGCACTACAATAAAAGCGAACATACTAGTACTATTAGATTGATTTCTACTATCTAAGAAACACTATAATCTACACGGACATAAATTTCAATGGTATCGAGAGGTATTTCTTCATAGTTTGTAGATAATGATAGTACGGTTTTTAGAGGGCAAGCACAACAATAGCCTTGCATTAATAACGTGGCCGTTGTAGAGGAAGCTACGACTGATGTGGTCTAAAAGGAGTAGAGGTAGCTTTTTGTAAGAAAATATATCATGTCCTTGTGATACGATTACCACAGTACATCGACCACAATAAGCATACCATAATTACGCTGTCAGGAGAAGACCAATGCCAATACCGAGTAGCGCGCCAACAAATACCTGTATTGGTGTGTGTCCTATAAGTTCACGAAGTCGCTTTTCCGCCATCGGACTACCTTGAAATGCTTCATCTATCATCTGATTAAGAATACGTGCTTGAATGCTCACTGCACGACGCACACCCGCGGCATCATACATGACGATGCTTGCCATGACAACAGCAATAGCAAATGCCGCCGACCCAACTCCACTCACGCGTCCCGTTGCAGTAGCAAGACCAGTTACAAGTGCAGAGTGAGAACTAGGCATACCGCCTGAGGAAACGAGACGAGTCAAAATAAGTTTGCGTTGTCGAAATAAGTCAAGGATAGTTTTGCTCACCTGCGCGATTGCCCACGCAAGAAACGAAGCGAGCAGAATGCGGTTATCCAAGAGCGAGTTTTTTACCATATAAATGCCGTTTTCCCCTTTTACATATCTATAGGTTGAGTATCGAGTGATCCGCTGCTGGTGACACTCAGTTGTTGTACCGACAGTTCTGCTTTCTGAAGCAGATCATTACAATACTGTGCAAGTTTCATACCTTCCTGGTAATACTGCATGGCACGTTCGAGGGGTAGTTTGCCGTCTTGTAACGCTGTTACAGCAGCTTCCAATTGTGCGAAGGCTTCTTCAAATGACAATGATTCCATACTTCACCCACCAATTCAGAATAATCTTCTTATTTAGACAAAGAACGAACTACTACAGGTATATGACCATCTTGTACCTGAATAGTTAGTGTATCACCTGGCTGAGCTTGTTGCACACTGGTGACAATGGTTTGATCATTCTCACGACGTACTATAGCATAACCCCGGGCAATCGTAAGTAGTGGACTGAGCGAATGCAATTGTAAAGCTACACCGCGTACGCGCTCTCCTTGCAGAGAAAGAAGATGTTGTACACGTCCTTGCAGACGTTCCATCGTATCATCAAGCTGTTGACGACGATCATCAATCAGCTTCAGAGGACTGACGCGTTGCAGGTCTCGTTGTGTACGCTCAATTTTTTCTCCGAGATCAAACAGGCGTTCCTCCATTAAGTCATAGAGCATCTGCTGCTTGTCACGCACATCATAGCGCCACTCTTCAATGTCGGGTACTGCCGCTGCCGCTGCCGCGGTTGGAGTTGAGGCCCGGTGATCTGCCACAAAGTCAGAGATGGTAAAATCTGTTTCATGACCCACGCCACTAATAACAGGGATACGTGAACGGGCGATGGCGCGTGCAACAACCTCTTCATTAAACGCCCACAACTCTTCTATCGAGCCGCCACCACGCCCAACGATCACGACATCAGCCTCGCCATGCTCGTTGAGAAGGTCAAGCGCCGTAGCAATCGAGGCTGGAGCATCCGCACCTTGTACAAGCGAGGGCGAAAGAATCACCTGCACGAGTGGATAGCGAGTACGCAACACGCGTAACATGTCGCGTAAAGCGGCTGCTTGTGGCGAAGTAACAATGCCTATAACGGCTGGCTGTGGAGGCAAAGGTCGCTTTCGCTCAGCCTCAAAGAGACCTTCAGCAGCTAATCGTGCCTTGAGCTGTTCAAACCGCTGAAAGAGCACGCCCTCACCCAAAAGTTTGATGCCTTCAACATAGAATTGCAGTTTCCCATCGCGTTCGTAGAAGGCTACACGCCCATTAACAGCGACTGCCATACCATCGTGCAAATCAGGAGCAGAGGAGCGTAGACGAGGATACTTGAAGAAGACGCAGGGAAGTTGCGCGTCATCCTCTTTCAGTGTGAAATAGCAGTGTCCTGAGCTATAAGTTTTGCAATTGGAAATTTCACCATGTACCCATATATTTTGTAGGATATCGTTTCTATCAAGTAGTTCTTTCAGATAAAGCGACAGCTCCGAGACACTAACAACAGCAGAAGTATCCGTGTAGTCTAACATGCTGCTTACGCCCCTTCCGTGCTGTCGATAGTCATCAAATGCTGCCCGTACTCTACGGCCTGACCCTCTTGCACGAGAATTTCAGCCACGAGTCCAGCCTTTAGTGTTTCGACTTCATTCATCACATTAAGTGACTGAATCGTTCCTACAAGTTGACCGGCCTTCACCTTGTCGCCAACCGCTACCAGTGATCCTCCCTTTGGCTTTGCCCAGGTGTGGAAGATACCTACAAGTGGTGCGACCACACGATGTTTTGTCTCAATGGAAGGGATCGGCTCTGGATTTGCTGGACTCGTAGCGCCTGGAATTGCTGCCTGCTGCTCGTGAACACCCCTGCTTTCTATAGTCCTGGCCTTGCGCAATACCAAATGAGTACCCTCATTGACACGCTTCAACTCGATCTCGGAAACATCGCTATGATCGAGCAGGCGTACCAGGCGCTGTAACTGCTCGACACTGATGATTCCAGTGGAATCTTGAGGCTCATACTCACCGTTCGAGTGAGGCCCTGTATTGTAAGGTGGAAGCCAATTTCCGTCCATACTATTTTCTCCGCATTACTGGGATGAGTTTATAAAGGTAAATGAGTAGTACATGCTATGCACGCTCTACATATTCGCCCGAGGTTGTATTGACACGAATGAAATCACCAGTTGCAACGAAGAGCGGAACTTGTACGACGAGTCCAGTCTCAGTTGTGGCGGGTTTAGTACCGCCTGTAGCGGTATCGCCCTTGAAGCCTGGCTCAGTATAAGTGACGCGCAATACCACCTTTTCTGGCGGCTCAACCGAAATGGGCTCTTCATTGAGACGAATAAGGTCTAGTTCAATATTATCAATCAAGTAGTTTTTTGCAGTTCCAAGCTGTGCTGAGGTCAGTACGATATCATCATAGGTGCTGGTATCCATGAAATGATACTGTTCGCCATCCTGATACTGGTACGTTGCGGTAGAGCGGTCCAGGTACAAACGCTTGAACTTATCGCCAGCGTCACAGGTACGATCAAAGGTTGCACCTGTCCGCAGATTACGCAGTTTCAAGCGTATAATCGCGCCGCCGCGCCCTATTTTGACGTGTTGCCAATCTAGAATACTACATAGCTGATTTTCAAATTCAATGGTCACGCCTTTTTTCAGGTCGCCAGTGGAAATCATATATGCTCCTCGTACACAATTTATACACCGTTCTCCATTCTCTCCCGTAGGGGTCTAATTCACTATACCCTCGTCGCAGATTGAGAGGGAACAAGGTGTAATGAATTAGACCCCTACGAGGATGATACGTCTTTAACGCTGTATCACCAAGTCGGTGGGTGACTGCGTTAATACTTCTGCACCATCTTCTTTTACCAGGACACAGTCTTCTACACGAGTGCCGCTCCAGCCAGGAATGTAGACGCCTGGTTCAACCGTGACGACACTACCAGCAGGCAACATCATATCCTCTGGAGCACGCTTCGAGAGGTTAGGTCCCTCATGTATTTGAAGACCGACGCCATGACCGGTGCTGTGCACAAAATACTGATCTAAGCCTGCCATCTCTAATACATTCCGAGAGAGAGCATCTGCCGCACGTCCAGAGATACTCGCATGCAGACCGACCTCGCACGTTTTCATGGCACTGAGAACAGCATCATATATCTCGCGCATGCGTGGCTCAGATGGTTCTCCCAGGCAAATTGTGCGCGTCATATCGGCACAATACCCTTTGTAGCGTGCCCCCATATCAATCGTGATAAGCTCGCCGCGTTGAATACGACGCTGACCAGGCTGCGCGTGTGGCATTGAACCATTAGGACCGGAGGCGACAATCGCCTCAAATGATGGATCATCTGCACCCAGTTCTACCATCTTGCGCGTGATCTCCATCTGCACCTCTTTCTCTGTCATTCCTGGTTGAATCCTTTGACAAATGTGTGCAAATGTTTCGTCAGTAATGGCGATAGCTTTCTTGAGCAGTTCAATCTCATATGGTTGTTTGATCTGTCGCATCATGCTTATCACGCTGGTCTCAAATGGTAGAAGCTCGTAGGCTCCTGCACCTGCATCTAGGTACTTCGCATATTCTCCATAGGTGAGGGACATCGATTCAAAGCCAATCTTCTTCCAGTTGTGCTCCTTCGCGAGTGTCCCGATAACGGGCGCATACTCGCGGGATTCCGGCACTATAATCTCCCAGCCAACAGCCTCATGGCTAGCAATTTCCTGATAGAGTGGATTCGTCAAGAGGATTTGTTGCTGTTGTCCGACCAGCAACATGCCAGCACCCTCTACGTCGTCATTAAGCCAGCCACTCAGATAAGAACGATTTTGCGGCTGAGTCACAAGGTAGACGTCTATCTCTTGCTCTTTCATCCACGTGCGAAGTTGATTAATGCTCTCCTGGCTCATATTATCCTTCTTTTCGTTGTTCGCGTAATAATTCTACCAGTGCTTCTAATGCTAGCAAGTAGCCACGCCAACCCAATCCGACAATGTGACCATGACAGATTGCAGCTATGATCGAGTGATGGCGAAACGCCTCACGTGCGTAAATATTACTAAGGTGAACCTCTATCTTAGGAGACTTCACAGCAGCAAGGGCATCGCGCAATGCAATCGAATAATGAGTCAGCGCACCCGCATTGATGATAATGCCATCGGTGTTCTCCGCATGCTGTTGAATGTAGTCAATCAATACCCCTTCATGGTTCGACTGAAAACACTCAACGGTCGTGCCCAGTTCTTTGCCACGTGCTTGTAGCATCTCCTGTATCCGAGACAATGTGACTGTTCCATACACAGCAGGTTCGCGAGTTCCCAACGTATTGAGATTAGGTCCATTCAAAATCAGAATTGTCAGCATCCCCTACTACCTCTTCTCTGCGAAAAATTGAGTGATGATACGCTGTACCAGTTCATCGGGCATAGCTGTCACTGTCACCTCTCCAATGCGCTGTGGCATGACCCATTGTACCTGCTTGCGTGCCACTTTCTTATCTAACCGCATAGAGGCCAGGATATCTTGCGCACCCACAGGTCCTTCATATACTATTGGCAAACCCAATGTGGCAAGAAGTCGATTTTGTCGTTCCATATCCTCACTAGAGAACATATCCGCCTCTTTCGCCATAGCCGCCGCCGCAACCATGCCTAACGCAACGGCCTCACCATGTAACCACTCACCGTATCCAGCAACATTCTCTAGCGCGTGCCCAATGGTGTGCCCATAATTCAGAATAGCTCGACGCCCTTGTTCGCGCTCATCCTCCTCTATAATCATCACCTTCAAGTCGATACAGCGTGCTATGATTTGACAGAGCAGATCTATAGGGGGATGTACAAACATTCGCAGCATATTTGCGTGTGCTTCAAGCTGCGCGAACAGTTCGGCATCGAGTATGATACCATACTTTACCACTTCTGCCCATCCCTCTGTACGTTCGCGTACAGGCAGCGTTAGCAGCATTGAGGGGTCAACGAGAACGAGTCGTGGATGATAAAAAGCTCCGATCAAATTTTTTCCCTTTGGATGATTAATGCCTGTTTTCCCGCCGATGGCGGCATCCACCTGAGCGAGAAGGGATGTCGGGATCTGTATCAATGGTATACCACGCAGATAGGTCGCGGCGGCGTAACCAACAAGATCGCCTACCACGCCACCGCCAAGCGCGATGATCGTCTCGCGTCTTTCGGCGTGTTGTTCCAGAAGCCAATCATAGATGGCATTGACTTGTTGCTGTGATTTACTCTTCTCACCAGCGGGCACGATGTAAAGCTGTGGGTCGAAACCAGCAGCCGAGAGGCTATGCATGATAGCTGGTGCATAGAGCCGAGCAATATTAGCATCGGTGAAAAGGAAGATACGCGATGGTGTCCCAAGTTGCGAGAGGTACTGTGCGAGTCGTCCAACACTTCCCCAATCCACAATGACATCATAGCCATCGCCGACCTGTACGTGTCGCACAACTGGTGCAACGTCTCCAAGTTCACCTGAACTGATCAGCATAGCGAGTATCTCCTGTGTAACGTATTCTATGCTCTTCTCCTGTGTCGAGCAAGTAAATTCCGCCTCTTCATACCAATGTGTACGAGCATTCAAAAGGGCTTGCAGTGCTGCTAGCGGGTCTGGCCCCGCAAGTAGCGGGCGGGTTTCGGGAATTATACCTTGTGCTATCGCGTTTGCATATTGAGCCTGAAGACGTTCTATAGCTGTTGTGGGCTCAACATGTAGAAAGATACGCACACCTTGTTCAGCCATGAGCATGCGGTTTTCTTGTCGAAGCACGATGCCGCCACCAGTTGCGATGATAGCCCTGTTGGTTGTGTGAATAGCGTTTACTAACGCGTGGCTTTCACAAGTGCGGAAGTAGTCCTCGCCGTAGCGTGCAAAAACAGTTGGGATGCTTTCTTTGCACTCCTCCTCGATAAGTGCGTCGATATCGAGCAAAGGGACATCAAGCCGCTGTGCGAGGAGGCGACCGACAGTGCTCTTCCCACTACCAGAAAGCCCTATCAAAAATACATGTCGCATAGTCGCTATTGTATCACGCTTCCAGGAAGCGGGCTATACCGTAGGGGCCCGATTTATCGCGCCCGCGTTCCACACCCAAATGTGAACGCGGGCGCGATAAATCGGGCCCCTACATAGACGACACTAATACAATTCTTCGTTTCTGATGCTCGTTGAAAGCGTGGCGAGCAGGCTGAACTTTGTGGTATCGACCGGGTTCAAGCGGGAGTCATAGGTGACACCTTGCCGTGAGAACGCCTGGGAGCGATTGTCAAAGACGCGGAACTTGCGTCCGAAGGAGAAGACATATTGCCCCATTTGCCCTGTCTGGCGGTCAAGCAACAGAATATCATCACTCGTCGAACAATTACTACCTTTGGGACAACGAGAGCGATCAAGGAACGAGCCGACGAGCATTTGCCAGCGCTGCCCCCAGCTTTTCACAGTCACCTTCTGCGTGACAGCTAGCGACTTGTCGAAAGCGATGAAGGTACTCTGACCCGCTTGAGCATTGTAGAGCATGACGCTTAACGTCTGCATTCCGAAGTGACCAATATAGGGAACTAAGTTCGCCCCCATTTTTGCATATGTTCGCTGATTAGAAAGACGGAGTGTAGGATCAAAAGCTAACGTCTGCCCGTCGCCACTACCTGGATCATAAAGGAACAGTTGCGCGCGACCAGAGTTGGTGAAGTCGCCACTGGACACTATCCAGTTACCATCCAGGTTGTGCATCTCTTGATAGTCGGCAAGCACCAGTTTTTTGTCGAAGTCCATGATACGTCCTTCACCTACAAGGCGATCATAGAGGAAGATGCCGTCCTGATTAGAACTGGCAAAGCGACCCACATATACCTCCCAGTTCGCATGCCAGAGTGTATACTTCTGCTGAGAGTGAATACTGAGGTCCTTGTTGAAGTCGAGTACAACAACATTTGCTGTACGCCCTTGCTTCTCCCAATCTTCTAATGCATTACCACTAAGATCACCCTTTCCTGGTGTAGGACTGGATGTGGGAAGTGGAGCAACAAAATCTGCTTTACCAACCGGCGAATTTGTTCCGTCGTTCTTCTGATTCGATTTCGGCGTTGCACTGGGTGTCGGACTCGGTGCCCCCGTTGCAGTTGGACTCGGCGATACGGTCGGACTTGGCTTCGGCGTCACCGTCGGGCTCGGCGATGCAGTCGCATTCGATTTAGGCGTTGCTGTTGCAGTCGGCGAAGGCGTTGGGCTCGGCTTTGGTGTTGCCGTCGGACTTGGCTTCGGTGTCGCCGTCGGGCTGGGTGTTGGACTCGGACTTGGCTTCGGTGTCGCCGTCGGACGGGGTGTTGGACTCGGACTTGGCTTCGGTGTCGCCGTCGGGCTGGGTGCAGGTGTTGGACTCGGCTTCGGTGTCGGACTTGGCTTATGTTTTGGAGTTGGTGACGGACTTGATGGAGTCACTGTTGACTGCTTCGTCGGACCGCTCGTGGGAACTACAGTCGGGCTAGACGGGTTAACATTGGCAATAGGTTGAGCGTATCGCTTATACATGAACAACCCACTTCGCTGTCCATCGAACCGTCCTACATACACTTCCCAGTCAGGTCCCCAGCCAGTGAGGACTGTATGCTTCTTGATGGTCAGTTGTGGCGTCAGGCTGATAATTTGTATTGTCCCGGTTACACGGTCATAGAGCAGAATCTCAGAATGACCTGTACCGTCAAAGTCACCGATATGTACATCGAGTGATGATCCCCACTTGCCTGTAGGTGTCGTAGCGTCGCCAAGGCTCACAGCTCGTGACGTTGCCTCCAGGTCGGGGGTAGACGTACTGGCAATACCACTCGATGGATGGTTGCCTTGCAGATGAGAAGCCTGAGTTCCTTGAGGTTGTACAGGTCTCAGTTTGAGCACCTCGAGACGACCCTGTTGACGATTATAGAGCAAGAGGTCACTGAAACCCGTGCCAGTAAAATCTGCGTTAAATTCCTGGTCGGAGGAAAGAGGTTGTATACCAAGGATAACATGGCTGCCAGTGAACGTCGAAGCAGCCTTGTTAAACAGCTGATTGGCTCGTACAATCGCTGTAGGATCGGTCGAGCCAATACCAGGAAGGCGCAAAAATCGTTGTTGGTCGATCTGCTGCGGAAAGTAGATGAAACGCATCTGCCCGTTTTGGAAACGTTCCTGGTTGATCACAGAGACGTTGTAGCCGTTTCCGATATACATGGGCGTAGAGTCACCATAGTTCTGATATGTTACGTTGAAGGTCGAGCCATCATTACTTACCGAGGTAACAAATGCAACGTGTCCTGGAGGGCCATAGGCCCATACACCATCGGCTCGCGGGAAAACAGCAATAGAACCCACACGAGGAGTCGTCCCCATAGGCAGACCTGTACGTTCCGCATCCACAATCCAATCGGCTGCATTGCCCCAATTTAGAGGAAGATCGTAGCCAAGTAGATGCCACTGCTCCCACGCCCACCACACGCAGTTACCTCCCGTCGGATAGGGACCAGGACAGAGAGGAAACGGGTTGCCATCGGGCGAATATCCTACCCGTTGACAATTCTCGTCTACTGTTGGACTGGTATGGCTGTGTGCATCCGCATAGGGAGAGAGCGTAACGAGTTCTATGCAGGTAAGAGAGAGTAAAAGAAATACGCCCAATACATGAATCACGTATCGTCGATTTCCATGACCAGGGCGATTTAAGAGCGCCTTTTTATCGCGTACAAGACGCCATAAGGTCGAAGGAAGCATAGTGACTGCACCTTCCTATAAAATTTCCGTCAATGTGGTAGACCCCACACTAGAAATATTCGGCAGTTTATGGATGTTCAGCGGGATGTGTTCTGACAAATTCCTCGACACTTATAAAAGTATAACATCGCTTTTTCAAAGTCTCAAGGGACTTTTGTACTTTTCGGCAAACTTTACAAAGACTTAACAAGTTTCTTGACTTGCACAACCACAAAATAGGCTTGACAACTACTAAGGGCAATGGTATTATTGTCCTTGTTCGAGGGCAATTAGCTCAGTTGGTTAGAGCGCTACGTTGACATATGCACCTTGGCAGTGAGTGCTACTTTTCCAAGCGGCAATGCGTGGTCGCCCTGGTACTTACTCTAAAAATTGGACGATTAGCTCAGTTGGTTAGAGCGCTACGTTGACATCGTAGAGGTCACAAGTTCGAGTCTTGTATCGTCCATGATGGAAGGAGGTAACTTCAAATGAAGTTGCCTCCTTTTCATTACCCAGAGAGGAAACTTGAGTGTAAAGCAGCGTCTTACCTTGCACCGAAAGGCAGCAGGGGACAATAGCATGACGCTAGCAAGGCAGGATGCAGTAAGTACCATCGGTCTGAAACGGAAAACACTAAAACCAAATACAGGGAAAGCTCTGGCAAGTAAATCAAGTGAAGAGGAAAAGGATATGGACTCGTTTGACGATCTCTATTGCGGTAAAATCCAATACCTACAGGTAATGGATGGATTGCTACCTGTTCACGGAATAGGTGATATCACAACGTATCATCTACTACGTGGTATCCGCTCAGTCACAACAGTTATGTTGATGATAGTAGAGAGGAATAAGGTACCACTCAAAGATATAGAGAGTGGGAAAGTCATCCCCGTAATGGAGGCAATAAAAATGAGGCCGAAAGCGTTAGAAGACGCTATGCTGTCATGGGTAGTCTTTCCACAAGATGATAAACCATCAGCGCTGCTAATACACAATGGCGTTAACACAGGCGACTTCAAACAGTTGTGCTATTCCCATCTCTGGAGCAAAGTTTCCGCGAACGACATGAGCGATCATGTAATTAAAAAAATCAAGGAACAAGCGGACGGAGCGACCCTAACCCCTCCTATGGATGTCAAGAGGTTGGTAACAACACTAGTGATAGATGGAGAAGAACGGGAAGGCTAACTTGAAACGACACTAATAGACGAAAAGAAGACTTTCATATAAAAAAAGAGAGTGCATTTAGACGCACCCTCTTTTTGATTGGTAGCTTAACTATCTTTTCAGAATGGGCAGATTCATGCCCTCATCACGGGTACGATGGGTGCCTGCTGTCTCCTTAATACCGCCCTCAGGGTAGACCAGTTTTGCCTCGGCCTCTGGCAAGAGGCTTGCAACCTCTTTCAGCACAGCATCAAGGAACTGATCTTCGGGGACCGTCTTGATGATCTCGCCCTTGCGGAAGATTACGCCCTTACCCCTACCGCCAGCAAGACCAACATCTGCATCACGCGACTCGCCAGGGCCATTCACCACACAGCCCATGACAGCAACTTGAATAGGAGACTGTACCTTCGAGAGACGCTTCTCAACCTCGTTGGCGACCTGGATTACATCGATCTCAACACGTCCACAGGATGGGCAGGAGACGAAGGTGACGCCGCGATTGCGCAGTTCGAGGGACTTCAGAATTTCGTAAGCCACCGGTATCTCTTCCTCTGGCTCAGCACTCAAGCTGACACGAATGGTATCGCCGATACCATCAGCCAGGAGCAGGCCCAGGCCAACAGCTGACTTCACAGAGCCGCCAACCAGTGTTCCTGCCTCTGTAATGCCAAGGTGTAATGGATAATCTGAACGCTGCGAAAACTTGCGGTAAGCTTCAACAGCAGTGAGAACCGTCGAGGACTTAAGCGAGACATCAATCTCGTGGTAGTCCAGTGCCTCACACCAGCTAATATACTCTAATGCCTTCGTCACCATACGCTCTGAGAGATGTTCACGCTCCTTGCGCCGTTCTTCGGCAGGGTCTGAGCGCTCCAAAACACCATCAGCACGCAATTTGACCTGGATACGCTGCATTTGCGCCTGCTTATCGAGAGCATCAATTGAGCCAGAGTTCACGCCGATACGCATTGCTACGCCGCGCTCTTTCGCGGCAGCAACAATTTGCTCCAGCGATGTACGGCCATGACGCAGATTGCCAGGGTTAATACGCACTTTATCGACACCTTGACGAATTGCTTCCAGAGCCAAAGCGGCTTCATAATGAATATCCGCCACAAGCGGAATGCGGATTTGCTTCTTAATCTCGCTAATGACGACCGCGTCTTCCATCTCTGGTACCGCGACACGCACGATTTCACAGCCAACATCTTCCAGCCGATGAATCTGCTCAACGGTACTTTTTACGTCACGTGTATACGTGGTCGTCATGGACTGCACAGAGACAGGTGCGTCGCCACCAATAGCTACATCACCGACATGTATTTGCCGGGTCTTTCTTCTCATAATAAAATACTCCAATACGTATTAGCGAAATGGTGCTTCCTCGTCAAAGCACCTCACAGAATGTGTGTTTTGTAGAGACTTATGACTAGCCGCCCAAATGGGTGAGGTCACTTATAGTGATAACTACCATCAAGATCAGCAAAATTGCCATACCGACGAAATTGATAATACCTTCACGCTCTGGCTTCAGCTTCTTTCCACCACGCAAGAGTTCTATCAATATCAACAGGATGCGTCCACCATCCAAAGCGGGGAAAGGTAAAATGTTTATTATCGCAAGGTTAAGGCTTAATATAGCAGTCAGGCTGAGCAGAGGCCACCAGCCGAGGTCTGGCACACTCTGCGCCACTTGACCCGTTATGCGCACAATACCTACAGGTCCAGCAAGTTGTGGATGAATCGCACCGGAAACCATCTGTACAATCGCCCCGATAAAATCACGCGTTACCTCAAAGGTATGTGCAATCCCCTTAAAAGGTGCCTGCCATAGAGGAGATTTAACGATGACCTCCTTATATCCAATTCCCATCTTTCCTTCATTTGGCTGCGGATGCGCACGCGCGTTGACGGTAATTGGAATAGCAGCACTCTCGTCCTTATGTTGTATTACCAGGTTGATCGGTACTATCGAATGCTTATCATTATCTGCAGTGACCACCTTGTTGACCTGATTGACCACATCGTCAAACGTTTTTACAGAGACGCCATTGACGCTAAGAATAGTATCGTCGGAACGTAGGCCCGCTACAGCAGCAGGAGAGTTCGCCTCAACCTTGCCGACCATCGCGGGAAAGGTTGGCTCGCCCAATCCATAAGCGATGGTAAAAAGTAGGATAGCGAGCAAAAAGTTCATTGTCACGCCTGCAACGAGAACAACGATGCGCTTTCCAGCGGTCTTTGCGGCAAAGCTTCCTGAATCATACTTGCCTTCCGCATCATTGATATCGCCATTCTCTCCTGGCATACGCACAAATCCACCAATAGGCAGAATATTCAGCGAATAGATGGTGTGATCTGACGTACCAGGGGTACTTACTCCACCACTCGTTCCACTAAAGGGCGTTTGCTTACCATCGGCGTACTGCTCCTCTGCATTTGCGCCTCCACCAAACCAGATTACCTCCCAGCTACCGTTATCGCGTTTGCGCATGCCGACTAGTCGGGGCGGAAAGCCTAGTCCGAACTCCTCGACACGAATACCAGCCCATTTCGCCGTGATAAAGTGCCCAAACTCATGAACCAGCACCAGCAGCCCGAATACTGGAATGGCAGCGAGTAAGTACCAGTTATTCATCCCATCTTTCCTTTTACATATCTACTACATAGGGACAAAGGGAACAGTGGAGGATATCTCCATATCTCGGTTCAGGAGCTACTGCCCCTAAGTCCCCTATTTATTCTTCAACCATTGATAAACGCGATTGATATAGTTCTTGTACTGTTTTACGCGCCCTTGCGCATGCTTCCAGTGTCGTTGCAACGTCAGGCTGTTCAACAGAATGATGTCGCTCCAACGCTCCCTGGATCAGTTCTGCGATACCGAGAAGTCCGATCTTACCAGCAAGAAACAGCTCTACCGCCTCTTCGTCTGCACCCACCAATGCACAGGGGTAGGTACCTCCCAGCCTCGCTGCTTCCAATGCAAGTCTGAAACAGGGAAAGCGTACCACGTCTAGCTCCTCAAAATCGAGGCGCGCCACATCCGCCCAGCGTAGCTCGCGTATCAGTCCGCCGTCGACAGCTGGTAGGCGGGTTGGATAGGCCAGAGCATTCATGATCGGTAGATGCATACTGGGAAGGCTCGCCTGCATCTTAATGGAACCGTCAATGAATTCGACCATCGAGTGAATAATGCTTTCAGGGTGAATGACAACTTCGATATGCTCATAAGGTACGCCAAAGAGCCAGTGAGCCTCAATGACCTCTAGTCCCTTATTCATGAGTGTTGCGGAATCAATAGTAACCTTTGGTCCCATACGCCATGTTGGGTGGGCCAGAGCCTGTTCTACCGTCACCGATTGTAATTGCTCAAGCGCGGTGCGACGGAACGGGCCGCCAGAAGCCGTCAAGAGCAGGTGGCGAATTTCGTTCGTCTCTTCTCCACGCAGACATTGCCAGATAGCACTATGTTCACTGTCTATAGGAAAGATAGATACGCCCGCACGCCGTACAGCTTCCATTACGAGATGACCAGCCATGACCAACGTCTCTTTATTTGCTACAGCAATGGTTTTACCCGCGTGAATAGCGGCTAATGTTGGTCGTAATCCCATCAAGCCAGAGGTGGCTGCCACCACAATATCTGCATCAGCATGTGTCGCTGCCTCCATAAGTCCTTGTTCGCCAAGAACAACACCAGGTAATGCTGCTCTAGCTTCGTGCTCTGCCTCCGGTGTGTCGGCAAAACAAGCAACGAGCGAAGGCTTGAACTCCTGCACTTGCTGTGCCAGGAGAGCAACATTACTTCGTGCAGCTAGAGAGACGATATGAAACTTTTCTGGAAACTGTCGCACAACATCCAGCGTTTGCCGACCAATGGAACCAGTACTGCCAAGTAAGGCAATACGCTTAGGAAACGTGGTCATAGACCTCTACTTAATAGGCAAGCTTTTGCGTTTGCCCCACTATTTCTGGCAAACACATGTTTACCTCATATTCAGATTATAGCAAAGACACGCTATATAGTCAGTTCAGTAGCATATTACCTATACATCTTATGTCCTATATATGAAACAACAGATACGCCTCGCTACATCCCGACAAATTGCGCGAACACGTACACCACAACCACGGCGAACAGCAAGCTGTCTATTCGGTCAAGCATACCTCCATGACCTGGCATGATCTGACCGCTATCCTTAACCCGCGTTTGGCGCTTGATAAGCGACTCCGCAAGATCACCAAAAACGGCGGCGGCACCCAGCAACATTCCTAATATAATAGCGAGATACCACGGGACGCCTAATTGTCTGACGGTCAAAATCAGTGCAGCTGCAATGGAGAGTAACATACCTCCTATAACACCCTCCCAGGACTTAGCAGGGCTAATTCTTGGAGCGAGTCTGTGCCGACCAAAGTAACGCCCCGCAAAAAATGCAGCGGCATCGAAGCCCCATACACCAAGCAATACTAAAAGTAGCCACCACACGCCACGAGGGAAAAAGAACCATGAGCCATCCGTCACACGAATAAAACTTGAATTATACCCACGCAGCAAGAGGAAAAGGCTCATAGGCCAGCCCAGGTAGATAGAGATCGCGAGCGTAAGCGCCCAGTCAACTATAGCCCCATCGAGTTTCTTGCGCAAGAAGAGCCAGGGAAATGAAATAAGCAGCGATCCCCCCAGGCCAGCCTCAAGAAGTACCAGACGCTGTTGAGGTAACATTGCGGCAATCAGAAAGAGAACGCTCAAACCGAAACTAATCCAGATCAAGGGATGATAGCCCGCGTTTAGCAGCATGTAGTGCAGTTCTAACGTCCCTAGTATCACGACAAGCAATACCGCCGCAAAAGCGACCCACCCTCCAAACCAGACAAACGTGAGCACGACAGGTATAGCAATTCCAGCAGTTAGCCAGCGTTGACCGACAGATGACTTTTTCGTCTCGCCCGATTGTACCGCCTCTGCTTGTACATTCTGTTCACTTGCTGGTTGCACACTATTGACTCCTCTACGTGACATTTAGGAGACTCAACAGAAGCAGGACGGTTGTGCTGACCGTCCTTCATTTTGATTAGAATATCCTCTGAGGTTAGTCTCTACCTGTATTTGTGCCTACTCCATTATAGTGTATTTTATATTGAACGGCAAACTTGACAGCAACGGAAAGTTTTGTTGTTTGTTTAATCTTCAGGTTGAAGATTGATGCGATCATTTCCTCTTGTTGTTCGCAGTGTTATCCATGGCGTACTCTGATCACTATCGGTCTCTAAATGAAATAGAGTATAGGATGGATTGTAAGGAGTTTGAGTAAAAGATTGTGCTTGTACCGTTGAGGATGAAAATACCGAATGAGCAGCGTGCTGATCAAAGGCAACCAATAATTGATCTCCAGCTCGCATCGAAGTGAAGGTACAAATGCTACTTGCACTCCGCGTTTGACTACCTTTAACAAAAACCGTGATGACATAGCCATAAGTCGTACGAAGACGTGACGATTCAGATCGCATAAATCCCCAATGCGTGACCGCCCATGATGTATTGCCGGTATGCAAAGATTGCACTTGCTCCCTGAGGAGTTGCAGGTCATGGACAAATGCATCAACATAAGGTGCTTGTTGGGGAACAGACGAAACAACATACAGTCGAAATGGAGCACCGCCCAGACGCGCGGGCATATCTACTAATGTTGATACAGCGAATTGACGAACAAGAGCATTAGTTAACTCGTCATGTGGACCTACAAGAAGAACGGCAGGTCCGTCAGCAGGACTGGGGAGCACAAGACAATGCGAGGCATCAAAAAGTGTTGTAGGTGTATGCACCTGTTCGCTTAAATAACGAAGTGAAGTTTGTGTGGCTTCATCTGTCGTAATGTATACCCTACTAAGATGACGTTGTTGGGCTAACGAATCGGCTTCAGTAAGCGCATGTCGTAGCGAGGCCAGGTCATTATGGTAAGGCTGGAAAGCATCGCTGTCAAAGTGTCCGTAACCCATATCAACAACCCATGCCACACTGCCTACAAGTTGCGCGACGATGATTATGGCTATTAGAAGATACATGTCGAAGCGCACTACTCGCCGCCAACCTCTGCGTCTTTGAGACCACTCGGCCACCTTTGCTCCCAACAAACCAACCACGATAAAAGGGCCTGGCATGAACATGAGAAAATACTGCGAGTGCAAATCTATTGAATGGCGGGAGAGAACCAGTAATGGCACTATTTGCCAGACAAGCAACACTACCAGGCCGCACTTATAGGGATTGGCCCGCAGTACTGTCCACCAACGACGCAAGACATTTACGGAGGCACAACGAGTGGTATTTTCCCCCGCTGTATCCTGTTTTTCGGGAGCAACTACTTGTGCTCCTATTACTACTAATCCTAGTACAGTCAGGAGCGGCACAACAACGCGTAGCCAGGAGAGCGCAGCAGTAAGAGAAAATAAGAGCGAGTGTATGTCCGTTGGAGGCTGGTCGTAGGGCAGAAGGAAGAGCCAGTAAAAGTGAATAGCCTGCCCATTTAGATAAACTGGTCGTTTTGCAAGCATGAGGATGGTATGTAGATCGCTAAACCGTGTAAAGGACTCCCAAAGCAGATACGGAAAGAAGATAATCAACAATAAAGCAAACGCCCATGCGAGATCACGCCAGCGAAACGTGCCCGGAGCAAGCGCAACCGCCACAAGGAGGGGTATAGCAAGTAAAAGTGCTATTTCATGCATTTGATAAAGCACTCCAAGTAGGAGCAAAGCAGGAAAAAGCCAGCCCTTGCGTCGTCGAACGACGCCCCAGAACAATGTAAAAAGGAAAAGTAGGACAAAAGGAGCCATTAGATTTGGTTGCCAGATGAAGCGAGCATAGATAAGAGGTCGAGCAGCGGTAGCATAGAGGAGTGCAGCAACTGTTCCCGCAACCCGTCCGTAGTAGCACCTTGTGAAAAAATAGGTCAGCAGGACTGCCACCATTGAGAATATGCCAACTAGTATGGCCCCTCCAATTGGATTAGCACTCAACAGTGCAGGTAGCATAAAGAGATAGATTACTCCAGCGGAATGAGCAATACCAATAGAGGCCGTGTTACTCGTAGTAGGCAGTAGACCATGAAAGAGGGCATCGCGAGCCATACGAAAGATGATGGCCTGATCCTGGTCAAACTCTGTTGTATTAATCAGGTAGAAGCGCAGGAAGCTCGCTACAAGTAGAATAAGATAGAGTTCCCAAGAAAGTAGCCATGAACGCAACGTAGTTCGACGGGTTGCCGACGAGAGGGTAGTAGTTACTGCATCGACGTTTAGCAATAGTATAGTTCTTCTATCTAAAAAACTAAAAATAGTAACGCTACTGCTATAATAGCTTCTTTATATGACTTTGATCAAGCTATCAGAGCACCCAATAGATAGTAGTATCCCAGACCTATATTAAGTAGGGCGGTCGTACCAACTGCCCTACTTAATATAGGTCTGGGATACTACTATCGCTACTTAGTCGGTGTCGAAGGGAGACGACCGAAGCGGCGTTGCCTCCTATAAAGGGTTTCCAGTGCTTTCCGCAGATCTTCACGTCCAAAATCGGGCCAAAGAGTTGGTGTCGCGTAATACTCGCTGTACGCAGATTGCCACAGCAAGAAGTTGCTTACACGCATCTCTCCTGCCGTGCGAATGATCATGTCAGGGTCTGGTAGTTCGCGCGTGTATAAATAGGAGCCGATTAGCTCTTCATTTATGCTATCGGGGTCCTTCCCATCAGCGATAATCTGACGGATAGCGTCCACCAGTTCTGCGCGTCCTCCATAGTTGAAACAGACATTCAGGCCGATGCGGGTGTTGTTGCGAGTCAGTTCTAATGAGTCCTGCACGGCCTTTTGAATGTCAGGAGATAGGTCTTGTAAACGACCAAGATGGCGCAGGCGCACTCCATCGCGATGTAGCTTCTCCAGGTCCGAGCGGATAGTCTCCCAAAAGAGACGCATGAGACCGTCAACCTCAGTGCGCGGTCGCCCCCAATTCTCGGTTGAAAAGGCGTACACACTGAGCATCTCAATATTTTCATCGGCAGCACATTCTACGACACGACGTAACGCAGCCACGCCAGCCTTATGTCCAGCGAGGCGAGGAAGATGCCGCTGTGTTGCCCAACGACCGTTGCCATCCATAATGATAGCAAGGTGGCGCACCGACTGTATAGGTTGCTCAGTTGCGACGGGTTGTGACTGCGAAGCAACTTTCTCTTTCCTCTGTGATGATGAAAAGAGATTGTGTATCTTAGTCAAGTGTTAGACCTCCGTGATCTCCTGTTCCTTACTTTTGCCGACCTTATCCATTTCGTCAATGAAGCGGTCGGTGAGCTTTTGCAGCCGCTCCGTGCTACGTTTTAGCTCATCTTCAGAAACTTCTTTCTTTTTCTCTCGGTCGCGTAGTTTATCCTGAACATCACGACGAACGTTGCGGATAGCGACCTTGTGCTCGTCCAACTTCTTATGAAGTATTTTTGCCATATCGCGTCGCCGCTCCTCGCTCATCGGAGGAACATTCAAACGAATAACTTGTCCATCGCTGTTGGGATTGATCCCCAGGTCGGACTTCTGAATAGCCTTCTCAATATCGCCAATCATCTTGCGATCCCAGGGTTGAATCACGATGAGCCGAGACTCTGGCACCGAGATGGTTGCAACCTGATTGATCGGTGTTGGCGTTCCATAATAGTCAACGTTAATGCGGTCAACCAGAGCGGAACTGGCACGACCAGTACGAATAGCTGCAATGTCTTGCTTCAGAGCATCAATGGCTTTCTGCATACGCCGTTCCGCATCGCTAAATAAATCTTCTGTCATAGCAAAGCTCCCTTTTTCTACGGGTGCTGTAGCACACAGCGCCCTAAAAATGGGACGTGATACTACAAGTGGTGTATAGGTATTACATTCTTGGCACCACTAATCAAGCTCTTTCACGTCGTCAGCCACGAGTGTACCACACTTTTCGCCGTGCATGATTTTCTCCAAGGCACCATCTCGATGCAGATTAAAGACAATAATCGGCATGTGGTTATCTTTGCACAGTGAGAGTGCAGTACTATCCATTACCTTTAGCCCCATATTCAGAGCCTTCATGTAGCTCAGTTGTTCGAACTTTTTGGCGTGCGGGTTACGTCTGGGATCATCGTCATAGATGGCATCCACGTTGGTTGCCTTGAGCAATATTTGTGCGTTCAACTCAATAGCACGCAGGGCAGCAGCCGTATCAGTCGTAAAAAACGGATTTCCGCTTCCAGCCGCCAGAATCACCACTCGTCCTTTTTCCAGGTGGCGTACGGCTCGACGACGGATGAATGGCTCTGCCACAGGGGGCATCTCGATGGCAGTTTGTACGCGCGTCATCATGCCAAGCTTTTCCATAGCATCCTGCATCACCAGCGCATTCATTACCGTAGCAAGCATACCTACGTAGTCTGCCGTAGCACGGTCTATGCCAGTGGCAGCGGCATCGGCTCCACGCCACATGTTGCCGCCACCAATGACCATCGCGATCTGCACCCCAAGATCATATACACGCTTGATCTCCCCGGCAATACGGTGCACCGTACTGGCATCGATACCATACCCCTGAGGACCAAGAGCCTCGCCGCTCAACTTGAGCAGGATACGTTGATACTTTACAGCCATGCAAAACCCTCTACCCGACGTATTATCGTCCCACAAATTCCACGTATACTACTCCCCGAGTTTGAAACGACTGAAGCGTCGAAGCACAATGTTTTCACCAGTCTCTGCAATCGCCTTACGGACCAGATCGCTGACCGAAACCGACTCGTCTTTGACCCAGGGCTGCATCATCAGGACATCTGAGCCTAATTCCTTCTTCAACTTGCCATTGATGAACTCTTCGCGTCGGTTTTCGGGAACACGCTCTATAGCTGGGTCTTCCAGAATTCTCTTGCGAGCACCCTCGGTCACATCAGTAGGTACATCCTCATAGTTCACATATTTGGGAGCAACACCAGCGATTTGTAGTGCCAGTTCACTAGCAAGTTGACGGAACCCTTCACTGCGGGCTACAAAGTCGGTGCTGCAATTGAGTTCGAGCAGAACGCCAACGCTATGGTTGTGATGAACATAGGAGAAAACACCGCCTTCTTTGGTTTCACGACCAGCGGTTACCATCTTCTCAGCCTTCTTATCTCGTCTCGCTTCAAGGAACTTTACTGCCTCGGCGCGGGTATTCGCCTGGACCAATGCATTCTTACAGTCCGCGAATGTTGCGCCTGTCTCCTCGCGCAAGCTTTTTACATCTGCAGGAGTATATTCCATGATCTCGTCTCTCCTCATTCTTGTTGTATCATACTCAGACCACGATAATAGTACAACGATCTCTGTCCATCTCTTTTGGTTTCTGAGTGCTTGACAAATGTGTATAGTACCGATCCTGACCTGACAAGTTTGTATTCGACAGGTTTGTATTTGAACAACTCTTATTTAACTGATAATTTCTTTAATTAAGTACGTATTCGCGACGCCTATGAACAAAGATAAATGGTTCTTTCTACAGGAAGAGGCGGGAGGCCGGAGGCAATGCGCCTCTCACCTCCCGCCCGTGCAAAACAGTCTATCTTACTGAGCCTCTCTCGCAACCAGTTCTGGTTCGACAGGTGATTCCACAGGCGCATCAGGCACACTAGCAGTACTCTCAGCAGCATCAGGCACACTAGCAGTACTCTCAGCAGCAGTAGGAATACTGGCAGCACTCTCAGCAGCATTGCCACTCTCAGCAGCATCAGGCACACTAGCAGTACTTTCTGCAGCATTGCCAATTTCAGGAGCAGCGATGGCATTGGGTTCGGTTGATGCACCAGCAGGAAGCAATCCAGCCACCTCGTCGGATGCAGGTGCCGCCGTGATCTCGATTGAGGTTGGCTCCTCAGCACCCTCTGTCTGACTCGGTTCGCTATCCTTCTGCTGGGCCTCTAACTCACGTCGCCCCTCAACAGCAGCATCAGCGATTTTGGCGCATAATAGTCGGACCGCACGAATAGCATCGTCATTGGCTGGAATAGGATAATCCATCTCGTCCGGGTCGCAGTTGGTGTCTGCAAGAGCAACGATAGGAATTTCGAGGCGTAGTGCCTCCATAACAGCGGTGCGCTCCTTACGTGTGTCGATAATGAAAAGGGCACTAGGAAGGCGACGCATATCCTTGATGCCACCCAGGATGCGCTCGAGACGGTTCATGTCGTCTTGTAAACGCTGTACCTCTTTCTTGGGCAAGCGCTCAAAATCGCCACGGTCGCGACGTGCCTCTAAATCACGCAAATAGCGGATACGCGATTGAATGGTCTGGAAGTTGGTGAGCATGCCACCAAGCCAACGCTGATTTACATAGTACATACCACAGCGCTTGGCTTCTTCCGCAACCGCTTCCTGCGCCTGCTTCTTGGTACCAACGAAGAGGATGGTGCCACCGTCCGCAGCGGTCTGCTCGACGAACTTGTACGCGTCATTAAGACGCGTTACTGTCTGCTGAAGGTCAATAATATGGATGCCATTGCGATCCATGAAGATGAATGGTGCCATTTTGGGGTTCCAACGACGGGTCTGGTGCCCGAAGTGAACTCCAGCCTCCAAGAGTTGCTTCATTGAAATTATATTCGCCAAAGATAGGTCCTCCCTTGAATCCTCCACTCTCCCTTATTGGGCGTCAGGGTCCTGCAGGGCTGCACTCATTTCCAAACTTGATGCGTCATCAAATGGACCCCAGGGTTGGCGCAAGTGAGAGAGCGTGTGTACTTAATAAAATGTGATTTTTGCTATCACATAAAAACGAGAGACTCCTCCCGCTAAGTCGCAAGTATAGCATAGAGCAGCCAAAGACGCAACAAATATTCTTTTTAGTCTCTCTTCTATCTAAGAACAGTAGAACGAACATTTCTATTCCCTAATACGATATATCGAAATGCTTAGAAATAGTGCGTTCCTACTTTCGCACTGCCAAAAAATCGGTTATAGTTCCAAAAAAAGCTAGCGTTTTATGGCGCCCGCTTTTCTGGCTTTGTACGGGCTATCCGTACCGGATGTACTACGACATCCTCTATCCCCTCTGCCCGTTCAAAGGCATCGGGGACTACTTTGCGAATGATGTTTAATGACCCGTTCACATCAGCGTGTATGTAGCGTCCGTTCGATGCTCGGTACAGCCCACGTTCGACCCGCCTGCCGCTAAAGGCATACTCCTCCTTCTGTTGAGGGTCGTAGACAGGGAGTGCATCACGATCAAGGAAACTTGCCTTGCTGGTATAGGACTCTTCGGTGATCTTAACGGTGATCCCAACCAACTCCGCCTTATAGGTGAGCATGGTAATAAAGCGAGCATGCGGTATTTGTACAAAATGCTGGTTGTTGCGCTTGCCCAGGTTGGCCTCTTGTTTCCACCCAGGATTTTTACCGACAATAAGCGTGCCTATTCCCTCATCGACGAGCAGGTCAATTACTTGCCAACTGGCTGTATGTAAGAACTGGTCGATACGTCGGTTGCGCCTGTTTGTCAAGCGTTCTATACGTCTAGTCGTGCCTGCTGTGCCAAGCTTCTTTTGTAATTCTGCCTTGCGTTTGTTATAGAATTGGTTGACCGACTTCACTGACCGACCGTTAACAATTCGAGGGACAAAGCCCACTTTGTTTGAAGTTATCGTTGCCAGATTGGTGATTCCAATGTCTATCCCCGCATACAGGTCAGGGTTCACATCTGCTTGCACAGCTTCTTTCTCGTAGACCACTTCAATCTTGTAGTAGCCGTTCCGCGGAACAATGCGTACCTGATTGATGTTTGTTTGCTTTGTCTGAAAACTGATGGGAAGCATAGAGGGCTGAATAAGACCGCACTTCAACCCTCTCTTACTGATGGCTTGAATGGTGTAAACCAGGATGTTACGGCCTTCGATCTTGTGCTTGTACTTCGGCAACTTAGGCCGTCCCAAGAACTTAGAAGAGTCTTCCTCGTAGGCAGCACGCGCTTTGAAGAAGCTTTCCCAATTGTGGTGCAGTTGCATCAAGACTTGCTGACTCACCTTCGCCGGTAGAGCTTTGTACGCTTCATGCGACTGCATACGCCGTTGCATCTCGTTGTAGTTGAGGTACCTCCCTTCATGGATGTAGGCTTGCCGTATCTCGTAGTTGGCTGCATTGTACAGATTTTTCGAGGCGAACGCAGCTGCGTCAATTACCACAAAGCGCGGATCTTTGCGAGCAATCACGTTCTGTTCTACGAGTCGCATATGTGATGCCTCCTTTCTGATCTGTTCTCATTGGCTTACTCAAAAGAGAAGAGAAACGTGGATAGAAGTCCTGTCTCTCCTCTTTTGCTCTGTTACTCTCCCGCTATGTTAAGCTTGACGGTCTTTCCGTTCGGGACAATGCAATAAGAAGAAAGCCTGTATCAAGCACAGCAGCGATCTTGATACCCAGCATGTTGACGCGCTCCTGACACTCCTTGAGAATAGTTCGGACAGGGGACAAGAGCGTATCCAATGCATCCGTATCACGAGTCTCTTCAACACGTTGCGCGATGCTGTAGGCAGGCTCATCGCTCGTGAGTGCCAGCATGTGCTCATAGGGGGCGAACGAAGGCCACGCGTTCAAGAGCGCGATGATGAGCGGTAACTCCTGGTCACTGAAGGAGCACTCTGTGACTACACGGCGGCGGTTCCAATTGAGAAGGGTGACGCGCCCTGATACCTTGTTCACCACCATCTCGTAGCCAGTTGGTAACAGGTCATACCCGCTCTCCGTCTTGAGGGGGTAGTACGCATAGTGTCCCTTGTCATCCTGATCGCGTATACTGCCAGTGCTGCCCATTGAAACTTATCCTTTCATGGATGGTAAGCGGGGCTAGTCGTGATAGCCCCGTCGTCCTATACCATTTCGATAAGAACACAGTGAATGTTCTTAGTATCGGTTGGGATACTCGTCGTGTTCTTGAAGGTGAGGGAGACAGTGCGAGTCCCTGGAACTTGCAGGATGATCGCTTTGGCTTGGGTCTCGCTCTTGCCCACGATCATCGTCTTGAGATGCTCGAGTTGCTCCTGGCTGAACTGGTAGGCCCAAGTTCCCACACCTTTGACCTCCAGGTCAACCGCGCCGTGATCTTTCAAGGTCGTCTTGTTAATAGCTACCTGGATATCACCCGAAAGGGTGTAGCCCTCTCCAAGTTGCTTGATCGCCTGCTGGCTCACGATCTGCGTGATGAGATCATGATAGGCTTGGGTGCTGTACACCTCTCCTGCACAGGTCTCATCCACTGTGATACGTACCTGGCTCGCTTCGTCCCCAACGCCGTGATCAGGTGCCACGTTCTGTGTACAAGGTAACGGCGTGATGAGGGTTTCACTGCTACGTACCTGGGTTTGTAACGCTGCCTGCACACTCTGCTCTAAGCTCGTCTTGAGGTCGGAGACCGCGCCATTCACATCCTGCTGTGTCACAGTTTGATACGTCCTCGCATCCTGACCTCCACGGAAGGCACCGTTAGCGGCTGAGATGTTCAAGCGGCAACAGGGTCCGTAGATGTCACCTGCTCGGATATTGCCCACAGGACCGGTGATCGTCGCGTGAGCACTCACCGTTGCCTGTCCTTCAGTCGGCATCACAGCGGCTGGGATTACCGCGTCTTGCTCAGTCACAACCTGTATCCCATCTGCACCGATCATCAGCGTGTCGGCGGTGACGGTCTGCGCGTAGGTCGCCGCATTGTACAAGGTGATGCTTCCCCGTCCTGCTTTCGCGTCCTGGTGCACAGTTCCAGTCGTTGGCACTGTTCGCGCCTGGCTCATCGTTACCGAGGACAACACTCTCCCCTGCAACTGTTGCTGTGCGGCATTGGGATTTCCTGCAACGATGTGTATAGTGCTCGTCGTGCGAACCTGCTCTGATGCTGGAATGATCGTTACCATGACCGAGGGTGCCAGCAGGGGAAGCAGTACGATGATGGTTACAGCACCTGCAAGCACTATGCACAGGGCGACGAGTACCAACGGGAACAGGGGTGGTCGGTGCGCTCGTATGCTTGTCGTCTTGACAGGCTCCCTTTCCTGGTCGTGTGGTTCCTCCCGCTGTCCTGGCTCCCACGGTTCCCCGTTAGATTGGTCTGGCTCCTGGCTCTCCTGTGCGACTGTCTGCTCAAGGATGCCCTCGACGGTAGGCGCATCCGACCCTGGCAGGTCTTCTGCGGATACGTCATAGATATGCACATCTATCAAGCGCACCGTTCCTGGTAGCAGCGGATTCCCTTTTGGTGACTGGTCGATCTTGCTAAGAAGCTCGTTGATTTCATCGGTAATGCGGTCGTTCATCGGGTCCCTCTCCTGACACACCAGAGAGAGCATGCCCCTGGTGTGTCAAACATGGTTAATAGTTGCACTACAAGGAGATGTGGTCATTAGGACTTTGTGGGCGAAACTTGCCAGCATCGTTGATGAAGACAAAGCGATTGTCCTGCACCTGCACGATCATATCGGGCCTGCCATCCCCATTGACATCTTTGAAGCTCACGGTGACAACGGCGAGGTCTTGCCCGTGTCCGACAAGCACCGGACCGTTGCAGATCGTTGCTTGGCTCGTGTCTCCGCCTGGAAACTCCACCACCACGATATGGCGGTTCAAGTTCTCAACAAGAAAGTGGCTTGGCGTGATCGCGTCGTTGTGACCCACTGTGGCGTCGGTCTGGTAGGTCCGGGGGCGCCCATAGTGGAGATCGTCCTGGCTCACCTGCCACCAGTTCAGGAACAGGTTGAGCACCTGCCAACCGATGAGCATGACGAACATGGTCAATCCAACATAGACCAGCCAATGCACACCATGACGCTTGACTGAGCTCGGTTGCGGTTGCGGTGCTTCCTCCTGCTCGCCCTGTTGTATAGGTGAGTGCTGATAGCGTGATGCTCGAAGAACCTCCTGGGTGCGGCTCTGACGCTGTGGGACAGGATGATGCTGAACTCTCATCATCGTTTGTCCTGTCTGCATCGGCTGGACATAGCGTCTCGCACTGGTGTTGACGCGGGTACGATACAAGGTGTCGTCCTCTTCCACGTCCACATCGTACTGAGCGACGGGTGAGCGCCTCGTCTGTCCGTGAAGTCGTTGCTCGTCGGTGCAACGAGGACGGTCTTCGGGATGTACCCCTGCATGAAAGCCTGCGCGCTGTGGAGATGCCGCATTGAGATCGTCATCAGGGCATCGAGGCCGTGTTCTGGTCCATGCACCTGACTGCTCACGTAAGCTCATTCGTTCCCTGCCTTTCTAAATGTGTTCAAACGCATTCACATCGTCGATTGCGGTGAAAACATCCGCACACCGCATGGAGATCCGCTCCATGTGTGGCCCTAGCCGGGCAAGATACCGCTTGAGGATATTCACCGCGCTATTCTCATCGCGATCCATCACCAAGCGACATTCAGGATTTGGACAGCGATACGTTCTTTTCCAGAGTGGCATGGGTTGCTTGTGTCCACATGCACTGCAAGTTTTAGAAGTATCCCTTTCATCTACGATCACGAATTCTTTCCCGTAGAGCATGCATTTGTAGAGCAACATCTGAACAAAGGTGTAGAGTCCCCAATCGTTGAAGACTGCTCTATTTAGATGCTTGTTTCGCTCTCGATGCCCTTTCATCACCATCTGCCGCTGACTCAAATCTCCGATCACAACGGTTCTCTCAACCAGTTTGTGCGCGATGAGATGCGACGCTTTGTGCAGACTGTCTTGTTGCCTGTTGCGCTTCTGCTGTGAAACGCGCTGGTAGACCTGGCTCAAGTGCTTGTATCGACGTGACTTCTTCTTGCACTTGTCGCGCTTGGAGCGTATCTTGTCGAGTTGCTTGTTGTACCAACGACTGCCCTTGAACCCATTCATGTGATAGAAGCGGCCTTGCTCATTGACACCCGTTGCCAGCGTCTTGATGCCTACATCAATGGCGAGCACCCCGTCGTGCTCATGTGTTTCTTCTTTCTCATCGTGGACAAATGAAGCGTAGTAGTGTCCCTGTCCATCCCTGGATATTGCTACGTCTTTGTAGCCGGTTGGTGCTTCCTCAGTGAGCTTGGCAACCACATCGGGAAAGTGTTTGTCCTTGCCCTTGCCCCCGGTTGGAAGCGTGATATGCATGCCTTCGACCTTGATGTACATCGCCGGATAGATCAACGTGAAAAAGCAATGTCGTGGTCGCACTCTCGGAAACCCTGGCTTTTCACCATTCTTCACTCGCCGAAAGAAGGCTTTCATTGATCCATCCAGGCGGAAATAGACCTCTGCTAGACACTTGTCATAGACCCATTTCAGTTCAGAATCATGCTCACGACTCTCTTGCAGCGTCTTCTTCGCTTCTTCCCATCCAGGCCACCTTTCACCGTCTCGTAGGCGCATCACCCACCAGTTGTACAGGCCCCTGCACTTCCCTTGCATCCATTCCAGGGTTGCAGCATCTTGTTCGCTGACCTCAAGCCTGATTTTCTTGCTGATCAGCATTTTCTACTGCCTTTCTGTCCTCAGTTAGCTTCTGGCTTTACAGTTGACAGTTAACTGTCAATTGACTAGATAGTAACATGCTAGTGGATAAATTGTCAAGATCTATTTGACAAGCAAAGGGATAAATGGTACATTAGCCGTCTAGGAAGAGATGCCTAGCGGGGAGACTTCAATTTAGGAGGACGCCATCTCAATGGCGAATATTGTTAAAGAAGACTGTTTGACTGTAGATCAAGCAGCACTTGACCTGGGAATCAGTAGAGCAACGCTTTATACCCACCTAAACTATCTTGGGATTCAGCGACACAAGTTTCCATTTGATCGCCGCACCTATATACTTAAAACAGAAATAGAGCGCGTGAGGCGATTCATTGAAGAAAACAGGCGATAAAAAAGCCTTAGAGAGACAGAGCAGACAGAGACGAAATAAGAGCCAATTAGTTTCAGATACTACTGGCTCTTATTTCTTAGAGATGAAGCCCTAAATCTCCTTCAATAAAATCCTCAATTTTAGGACTAAAGTTCTAAAATGCATACATCTAAACACATTTTTGAAAACAGTTAAATACTCCTCGTGTTCGATGCGTCGCACACAATTTGAGGGGAGTTCCTGGCTGAACGGTGAGGCAGCGAGGACAATACGCCTTTTTGCCGCACGTTATGCACAGATGTTCACCTACTGCCAACGTTGCACGATAGGTATGCCATCCGCTCTGACAGTGCTCAGGGGCGATGGTGCGTTGCAAACCTCGTTTGACGTCTGGGCGTTTGTTTGTTGGTGTCTGCATAGCTAATCCCTTCTGCTATGTCCCATCGTGACACGATCACGCATCACGATGGACAATGCACTAGATGGTCTTGCCGTTCACAATGTTGGTCGCATCCCGTGGAGTAATGAGGCCATCTTGCACATACTGGTTCACTTGTGCAATGGTCTCGGAGTCCTCGTGGCATAAGCATGTACTGTTGTAACAGAAGGGCTTGGCATCAGAATGCAGAATGGCATCAACGGGGATGACAGGTATATAGTTGTCAGCGAAGGGCCGGAGAGTATCATCGTGATTGCTACTCATACGTCCCCCTCCGCCCTCTGATGGCTGCCGTGTAGGAGCCTCCCTTGGAGTCAGAGCGGTCGTCCCCATGCAGCGCAGCACTCCATCCAAGAATGTAACCTGCTCGATAGTTAGCAGAGGTTATGGGGTCCAGGATATTCCGCACAAGAAAACCATAGACCTCTAGGCTGGTGAGTGACTTGCGTTGATAGTGGGTAGTAAAGCGGAGATAACCTTCTTGATACCCTTTGCTAAAGTCTTCAGTTGCTACCTCAATTGGGGTAGTTCCTAGTATAATTCGTTCTCCCATCGGATCACTCCTTGACGCTAGGGTTGCCCAATGCCTACAATAGGCTTGGGAACCCGGGCTTGTAACGGTGCGGTGTTCCCACTTGGCTGGCTTCGTCTGACCACGGAGCCAGCACTTCTTTGCCTGCCTTTCTAGGTTTATCTAACCTTTTACAATATTCTTTAGGCTTGGAAACAACAAAAAACGCTTTTTTACGCGTTCGTCGCTACAGCAAGTATAGCTATCTTTACTTCGTAAAGTCAAGCCTTGTTTCAACTAATTTAAGCGTGTTCAAGCGCAAAACGGCGTTTCCGTTGATTTGCAAGTTAGCTTGTGCTAGAATTGTCGGACAATGTTTTTAGGAGTTTGTTATGACACAATTTGAGCAAGCAAGGATCAATGCAGGATTAACCATTATCCAGTTATCAACAGAGTCCAAAGTATCGCGCTCCACTATCGAAAAGATGGAACGCGACGAGCCTGTAAGGGCAGAACTTGCCGCACGCGTGTGTAGGGTTATAAGTCAATATTTAGGGCATGAGGTCACATATCAGAGTCTTAGTATCAAAGTTATAAGCTAATCAACCAGGCTACTGCTTTATTTGCAAGAGAAAAAGATGTGGAGTAGGGGGAGGAACGACATGCGCGGTAAAGCACGTTATTATCGTGTACGTCTGGTTGCCTACGATAGCATCAAATCTCGTCATTGGCATCTACCATCTAAAATGCCAAGTCCTAGTCCAACCCCTCGTGCACCAAACCTGGCACAATCACCACGCCTACACGTACAAAGACGCCCTCTACGAAAGACGCTTTTAGTTTGCATGCCTAATCAAAACCCAATGTGAAATTATTGTGAAAAGATGTCTCAAAATGAGAGTACAACAGCACATGTATAGAGAAATATCGCTGTTCGCTTCTTGATTACGAAGGTATAGTGTAGTATATACGTATTTATGGCTAAGCTGCCTAGATCGTCTTTGGGGGTAGTAGACGTAGAAAGGGATAAACTAGTGGTAAGTATTATGATTGTTGACGATCACGCGCTCATGCGTCGCATTGTACGTGAGGTGGTCGAGAAGGAAGGTGATTTAGAGGTAGTGGCAGAGGCACGAAATGGTCTTGAGGCTGAGACCCAAGCAGCCCAAAAACAGCCCGAGGTTGTTTTGATGGACCTGGATATGCCTGACTGTGACGGCTTTGAGGGAACGGAGCGCGTACTCGCAAACTCACCTCATTCTAATGTCGTTATTTTCAGTGCCTCCCACCAGGAACGACACCTATTTCAGGCACTCCAACGGGGTGCCACGGGTTATGTTACTAAAGATGTTGAGCCTGACGGTCTCATTCACGCCATTCGCTGCGCGGCACGCAAAGAACTATGTCTTCCAAGTTCTTTCGCAGCATCACTAGTCGCAAAGCTCCGTACACTTGAGCAATTCCAGGAATCAGGCTCGAGTGCATCTATGTATTCGGGCGCACAAGAAGACGGCATCGACCGTGAACACAATATACAGCGTATAACATCTATTGCCTACAAAATTCCGCGTCGCTCCACGGCACACGGCGCATACACAACGTCAGAAACAAATGAGCTTCAGTCGTTAGAACAAGAAGCGACAAACAGTGCACGCCCGCTTACCGACCGCGAACAGGAGATACTTGACCTGATGCGGAAGGGACACAAAAATCGAGAGATTGCAGAAGTACTATGCATTGCCGAATCGACGGTTCACAAGCATGTACAAAACATCTTTGAGAAATTGCATGCGCGTAACCGTACTGAAGCCATCTACCTCACAAGCGCAGGTAGCAGATAGGAGGAGTTCTGGTGGGGGACACGCCCCACCACTACATTTTAATATGCAGGACAATCATGAAATGTAGCGGTGAGACTTGTCCCCACCAGAACTTGTCCCCGTCAAGTCCTCATTATGGTACAATGAGTTCTACTATGACAATAAGCAACATGTAAATAAATGGACTACGCAGGAACTACAAGTTTGCAAGACAAGCAACCACATCAAGCGCAGCAGTCGCCGAACCTGAAGACTTCCAGCGATAAGGCCAGGGAAAGAGCGGCATTTTTGGCGCAGAGTGACATCTTTCGACAACTTGCTCCAACAGAGCTGCATGAGGTAAAGCGAGTCACAACATTGGCATCTTACTCACCTGGACGCATCTTGTATCGTCCAGGTGAGATAGGCTCTGCGCTCTTCCTGCTCGCATCGGGAAGTGTGCAGCTCTACCACCTTTCAACCGATGGACGTAAACTCATTACAGCGACACTAGTGACAGGATCGTGCTTTGGTGAGATATCGCTGCTGGGTAATGAACCAAACACGAGTTTCGCCGAAGTTGTCGAAGACTCACGCATTTGTGTAATGAGCAAGCATGATGCGGAGCAGCTACTTGCACATAAACCGTCCATTGCACTCGCGCTTCTCAAAAATGTCGGACAGCGTTTGGCGCAGTTAGAGACACAGCTAGTTGATAATACATTCAAAAGTGCCAACGCAAGACTTGCGACACTTTTGCTTCAGTTAGCAGATGAGACGCTTATGATTAATGGCTTCAGCCATGAAGAACTCGCGGAGCGATTGGGCGTATATAGAGAGACAGTGAGCGTGGCCTTACGCGATTTCAAAGAGTCAGGAGCCATTGAGCTAGGGCGCAAGCATGTGAAGATCATTAATTTATTACTTCTTCAGGAAATCGCGGGGCACCAGGTTCTTAACTGACAAGTATTTTGATGAGCAGCCAAAAGAGTTATCAAGTTGGGGAAGCAGCAGGACATCGCAGATGACGGTACAGACACAGAAATGATTATAGAGGCGCAAAACGTTAAGAAAATCTATCGTAACGGCCATCTACGCGTCGAGGCGCTCAGCGGCATTAATTTGTCGATAGCTCCAGGAGAGATGGTCGCTATCATGGGACAGAGTGGCTGTGGTAAGACAACACTGCTCAACTGTCTCTCCGGTTTAGATAGCATCGATGAGGGCGATATCTTCATTCGTGGCGACAACCTGCGCGACCTGAGCGACAACGAACGCACAGCCTATCGCGCCCGGCACATGGGGTTTATCTTCCAGGACTTCAACCTGCTCCCGGTACTTACAGCGGTCGAGAATGTCGAACTACCAATGCTCGTCTCGAAGGTTCCCAGCCGCAAGGCAAGGAAACGTGCATTAGAAGTCCTTGATCTTGTGGGTCTTTCCGACCGAGCAAAGCACCGCCCCGCCGAGCTTTCCGGCGGTCAACGTCAACGCGTCACAATCGCCAGAGCCTTAACCAATGAGCCAGCTATTGTCTGGGCCGACGAGCCCACAGGCAACCTCGACAGTGATACCGCCTTGGAGATCGTGGACCTCCTCATTAAACTCAACAAAGAGAATGGTCAAACTTTCGTGGTTGTGACGCACGCTATCGAGGTGGGCAACATGGCAGACCGGATTATCACGATGCGCAATGGGCGGATTGTAGAGTAAGCAATAGAACAGTGTAACTATCCCAATCCCATCTCTTGAGCAGTCTTTTTGTGAACGGGTTCAGGGAATGCCTTCAGATCTCTCTTTCCTAAAAACATTCGGTCTCCCACAAACATATTGCGCCTCTTGAACGCTGCTGGCGTAGTCGCCAGCAGATTGGATCGCCTGCTCCATTCTGTATCATAAAACCAAGGCTTTGATAGGACGTAACATTCCTTCTTTGTCCAGACAGGACAAAGAACATTATCTTGTTCACAAAGCCACTCTACCATTGCAGCACAAAAGGCAGCCCAGCGATGCATAGTGGGTGTTAGAGCAGGAGCTATTGGAGTCTCTACTAGTTCGGACCTATGTGCTACGGAAAAGTACCACCAGTCATTTAAAAAATTACCAAGAGCGACCCAGACTTGCTGCTTCTGGCAGATTTGCTCAAATGTTTCTGCAACAGTCTGCCACTGATACGTAGGTGTAGCCATTGTTTACCTCTTTCTGTACGTCACGCTTCAAATAGATACACGATCTCATCAACTATGTCTGAATGTATATCCTTCTCAGGGACATATTGTGTCAAAAGAGATAGTACATCCTTTTGTTTCGTGATTTTTAACCTTTTTGCTAAGGCAACAATATCCGCACGATCTTTGTAACGACTAGCCATAATTTTTGTGACAAGCAGATAGTCCAGCGACACAGTGTAAACGGACAAGCCGGGAAACTTTTTCCATAGTTTCTTATCGGGTTGCTTTTTGAAATTGTATGTAAAGCCTGCTGCCGCACTATTTAGCCAACCATCAGGCAAATTTTCCCGAGCGGCCACAATTGCTGATGCCCTTGTAATGGCGGTAAAATCTGACACGAAGAACGTACAATATCCTGAGTACTATCTCTATTTTCAACTTCGATCAGCATAGCTGCACCACCAAGCAGAGTTATTTCTAAATTTAGATCCTTCTTATGTAGTTCACTCCCAACCATCCCCAAGTATTTCTCTATATCTCTCTTGTTCATTATACCTTCTCTTTATGATTTTTCCTTGATGGGCTAAAGCATTGTTTGACAATCTCCCTCATTTCAGGTGCTAGCAACGGTTTGGGTATGTATTTTTCGATTGAGGATAACACATCGCGTACACTTGAAAGATGTAGTTTCTTTGCCAGCAGTTTGATATCTTCACAATCCTGATGGCTATCACTTGTCGCAATTTTCATAGCAAGCATATGAGCAGGTAATGCGATATATATGCGTAGACCTGGATACTCTACCCACTCTTTATCTAGTGTTTCTGCACAAAACAGGCCATTAAGTGCATTATCTAACCAATCATGCGGCAAACTTTCACGTTCAGCGATGTACATAAATGCACTATGAAGACTTACACTTTTTTCCCGAAGAAGGCACTAATATCATTAGGTATGTGAATAGCCGTCTTATCTCCTGCCAAATATGCATCAATATCTTTGCGTATCTCTGGTTTTGTAATGTCAAGTAACACTTTTAACTCATCGTTCACCATAATCTCACCTGTCACCTGCTGCTTCTGCAACTCTTGTCCGAGCATTCGTAAATATTTTTCAGCGTCTTCTTTATTCATCTGTTTTTATTTCCGTAGGTTGTGGGGTGGTACGTTATACGCTAGTATAGGTTATCAATACATGAGTAGCAAGCAAGGTATTTTTGACATCCTCCCGCCCCGTAAACGGAGGCGGGATTCCCAGCCGTCACCGACGTGGGTTCCTTGTTCAACGAGGCGAGCCAGTCCGAGCTTTCGCCCGTCCTGGTCTTACCGCCTCTCCGAAGGCAGCCACCGCAAGCCCTGCGGCCAACACATTCTTTGCTGCATTGATGTCCCGATCATGGGACGTATGGCATTCGGGACATTCCCAATGCCGAGTATCCAGAGCAAGGAGGTCGAGAAGATGTCCACAGTGCGAGCAGCGCTTGGAGGATGGATAGAACTTGTCGATCTGGACCAGCGTTCTGCCATACCAAGCGGCTTTATACTCAAGTTGGCGCACGAACTCACCCCAGCCTACATCAGCGATGGCTTTGGCGAGAGAGTGGTTCTTGATCATATTCTTGACCTGCAAACTCTCGACGCACACCACTTGGTTTTCGCGGATGATCTGCGTCGAGAGTTTGTGCTGAGAGTCGCGTCGTCTATCGGCTATCCTGGCATGGAGTTTTGCGACCTTGCGGCGCGCCTTGTCTCTATTCTTGGAACCTTTGCGCTTGCTGGCAAGGCGTCGTTGCGCCTTTGCCAGTTTCTTTTCGTCCTTCTGGAAGAACTTGGGGTTGCCGTAGGTGTGCCCGTCCGAGGTGATCACCATCGACTTGAGGCCCAGGTCCAGCCCGATCTGCTTGTTGAGCACGGGCAATGCGACGATCTCTTCTTCGAGCAGGATGGACACAAAGTAGTGGTCTGCACCGTCTTTGGTGATGGTCACGTTCCTGGGCTTGCATCCATCGGGCAGGGGACGCGACCAGTGGATATCGAGGGGCTCGCTCATCTTGGCAAGCGTGAGGTGCGAGCCATCCCAGGTGAACGCACTGGCAGCAAAGGTCGCCGCTTGAGGGCCGTGCTTGTGTTTGAACGTCGGATACTCCGCTCGGCCTTCAAAGAAGTTGAGAAAGGCGCGGTCCAGGTGGCGAAGCGTCTGTTGCAAGGGAACAGAAGAGACCTCATTGAGCCAGGCAGAGCCCTCCTGCGACTTTCGCTGCGTCAAGCGTGCAGAGAGGTCATCGTAGTACAAGCGCTCACCTCGCTGGTAGTAGGCATCGGTACGCTCACGCAGTCCCCAGTTGTAGACGACGCGACAACAGCCGAAGGTGCGAGTCAGCATTCCCGCTTGTTCGGGCGAAGGGTAAAACCGATACTTGTAGGCTTTCTTCTGTTGCTTGCTCATGGCTTACAGTATAGCAGAAAAGCCGTAAGCATTCAAGGGGTGAATACGCTGCGGGTGCCACGCCCCAAACAAGGAACGGCACTCTCATCCCGCCCCCTAGAACGGGGCGGGTCTTCCCGTGCCGCTTTGATAAACAAAGTATACACAAAAAAGCACCTCTGTGAAGACTCACAGGGGTGCCAGTACTTATAAGATCACTACGCCAATGTGTGTTCCTCGGAACCCAGGAGTTGACGAACTATCTCTTTGATGTGTGAAGACGAGATGCCATACAGTTCCTTCAACAATGTTGCTGCTCCGTGTTCCACGAGTTTGTCGGGTAGCCCGATCACTCGCACGTCAACATCGTTTATGCCGTGGCGCTCTAACAATTCGAGTACAGCACTACCGAAACCACCAGCGACGACATGATCTTCGATGGTGACGAGACGACGTGTACCCTTCGCTAGACCCAGAATCATTTCTTCGTCAAGAGGTTTAGCCCAACGCGCATTCACGACCGCGACATGGATGCCGTCTTGCGCTAGCTCTTTCGCCGCAGCCTCAGCCTCGGCCACGGTTGAACCATATGCAAGAATGGCGCACTCAGATCGCTCTGCCTCTTCAAGCGTCGCGGGGCTGAGTAGTTCTGCCTTGCCGATTTCGAGCATATGTAGTTCATTGCCCAAGGGAACACCTACACCTTTACCGCGTGGATAGCGCAGTCCGACCGGACCATCCATATAAGTCGCGGTATGGAGCATGTGGCGTAGCTCCTCTTCATCTTTAGGAGCCATGAGTTTCATATTGGGAATGGGCCGCAGAAATGCTATATCGAACACACCATGCTGCGTAGGACCATCTTCACCCACGATACCAGCGCGATCCATTGCGAACACAACATGCAGGTTTTGCATACAAATGTCATGGACTACCTGGTCGTAGGCGCGTTGCAGGAATGTTGAATAGATGGCAACTATTGGACACATTCCCTCTACAGCAAGACCGCCAGCGAAGGTGACGGCGTGCTGTTCCGCAATTCCCACGTCAAAATAGCGTTCGGGAAAACGCTGGTGCATCTTCTTTAGCCCTGTCCCCTCTTCCATCGCAGCGGTGATGCCGATAACGTTGGTGTCTTTCTCTGCTATCGACACAAGCGTATTCGCGAAAACCTCGGTGTAAGTAGGTGGGTCATTCAGGTTCTTTTTGATCGTTCCGGTTTCATAGTCAAAGGCACCAGGGCCATGCCACTTGGTCGAGTCTCCCTCGGCAATCTCCCAGCCTTTGCCCTTCTTTGTGACAACTTGTACTATTACTGGTCCCTCGATCTGTTTCACATTCTCGAAGACATCCAGCATCTGTTCCAGATTATGTCCATCAAAAGGTCCAAAGGACTTGAACCCCAATTCCTCAAAGATAGCTCCACTTTTGCTATGCATCACGACCTGCTTCACGCCCGTCTCGACGCGACCAGCAGCCTCAAGAGCCTTATCACCCACCACGGGAAGCTTTTCTATTGACCCCTTCGCCATTTTGCGCAGGCGACGGTAGCTTGGTGATGTCTCCATCTGGCGAGCCTTGCCTAGATAGGAATGTAACGCACCAACATTATCAGAAATGGATTTGTCATTGTCATTGAGAACAATAATAAGATTTTTCTTCAGGCTACCAGCATTATTTATCGCCTCAAGGGCCATACCACCAGTTAAGGCTCCGTCGCCAATAATCGCCACCACCTTAAAGTCTTTTCCTTGCAGGTCGCGTGCGGCTGCGATACCCAGCGCAGCCGAGATGGACGTGCTCGCGTGGCTGGCTCCAAACACGTCATAGTCGCTCTCCTCGCGACGCAGATAGCCAGAGAGACCACCAAATTGACGGATGGTAGTGAAGCGGTCGCGCCGCCCTGTAAGAAGTTTGTGTACATACGCTTGATGACCAATATCCCAGACTAATTGATCTTCAGGCGTATTGAAAACGTAGTGCAGAGCTATCGTCAGCTCGACCACTCCGAGATTGGGGGCCACGTGTCCACCTTTCACCGACACTTTTTCGATAATCTCGCGTCGAATCTCCCCTGCCAACTGCTCCATCTGCGGAATTGCCAACTCTCGTAATTGCTCTGGACTATCAATACTATCGAGAATCCTCGTCAAAGGTTTTCCTCCCATACTATCTGTGGCATCCCTCAGCACCTCTTGCGCGTCAGCAACGAGAGATACAGTGGACGCCAATTCATAATTCCTTCTCTCATGAAGATGCACGAATATAAGAGAAAGGGTCTATTATTCAGTACCTTCATAGTATTATAGAGGTGTTCGCACAACGTAGCAAATACTCTGCTCCAAAAAATTCATGCACCTGGGGGCTTGACAGCCTCCCAGATTAGCTCCCAGGCTGATTGAGACGCTTTTATGGTCTCTTGACAGCATACTATTTTCTTTTTATGATAGCACCTGCGGTGATACATTCTGTTTCACCCCTTCGTGATATGGCTGATACAATAGCCTGTTATTAAGAAGAGACATATACTACTCGAGTATGTTTGAAGACAACAAGGAAGGCAGGGCGGCACCCTTCGTAAGGGAGAGATTATGTGAAGTCAGACTACATCCTTCACAGAGTCTGCCGAACATCTCATGACAAGAAAAGAAAGCGAAAAAGACTCGGACCGACCGCACTACTACTCACAGTTCTGGCTTGACATAGCAGCCGGGCGCAGAGTTATTGGAGGTCCTAAGCCCTCCGATGAGGGAGAACTCCTGGACGAGACTGAGACGCCAGAGCCTATCTCATTGCACCGGTCTCTTCGTAGTGTACAAGACGACCTGGATGAGTCCTCTAACGGACGTGCAGATAGTTATACTGAGGCTATTGTACATCCTGTCGTCGAACCCATAGTAGACGAATACTCCGAACCTGAAGCTGAAGAGACGGATATAGCAACAGACAATATCGAAGACCTCGATCTTCAAGATGCTGTAGTCGAAGATGCCGACATACCAGATATGGACCTCGGCACTGCAGATGAGGACGAAGAGGAAGAGGAGGAGGAGGAAGACCTCTTCGACGACGAGGAGGAGGAGGAAGAAGACGAAGGCTGGGGTGTTGGACGCGGGCGCAAGAAGGCAAAGCCTGCTCGACCCATAAAGCAGCCAAAGCGTCCTACCAAACGTGAGCCAAGACGCGGCTTCTAGAATAGCTATTCATTTGACCCGTAGGGGCATTTCCTTGCGGGTGCCCTTTCGTGAGATTATCATCCTAACGAGGGCACCCGCGAGGAAATGCCCCTACGGGTTTGTTTTTTTCCATAATGATGGAGGCTACGGATATATACCGCGGATTTGTGTCGCCTCCGCAACACGTGAAATCGCGAGCATATTGGCGGCTAGACGCATGTCGCAGTGGTACTGATCCACCTTTTCCACAACAGAGGCAAAGGCATGATTCATAATCATCTCTAACTTCTGCGTGATCTCTTCGACGTTCCAGAAGAAGCTCTGAAGGTCCTGTACCCACTCGAAGTAGCTGACTGTTACGCCTGCAGCGTTTGCCAGGATATCAGGTATGACGAGACAGCCTTTCTTAAAAAGAATACTGTCCGCTTCAGGGGTAGTTGGACCGTTGGCGGCTTCGGCAACAATGCGAGCTTGAACGCGATCAGCGTTCTCTACGGTAATTACACCCTCGGTTGCCGCAGGAATCAGAATATCGCAGGGAATCTCTAGCACATCCTGTACACGCAGACGTTGTGCCTGTGGGAAGCCAATCACTGTACCACGTTCTTGCTTGTGCCGTAGTACAGCAGCAGGATCAAGGCCAGATTCGTTGTAGATGCCGCCACGTGTATCGCTCACAGCAATTACCTTACATCCCTCATTATGGAAGAGGCGCGCCGCAATAGCGCCCGCGTTGCCATACCCCTGAATGCTGACCCGCGCACCCTTTAGAGGCATTCCTATGCGCTTAGCCGCCTGGCGGGTGACAAAGAGTACTCCTGCCGCAGTTGCATCATTGCGGCCCTCACTGCCTCCAATTGAGAGAGGCTTACCTGTCACTACTGCAGGCACGGAGAAGCCCTCATGCATGGAATAAGTATCCATCATCCATGCCATAATCTGTGAGTTGGTGTTGACATCGGGTGCGGGGATATCACTATGCGGTCCAATAACGATGGATATTTCAGTCGTATAGCGGCGGGTCATGCGCTCCAATTCGGCGGGAGTCATGCTCTTAGGATCGCAGATGACGCCACCTTTAGCACCACCGTAAGGGATACCCACCACAGCACATTTCCACGTCATCCACATTGCTAGAGCCTTGACCTCATCTAAGGTTACATCTGGGCTATAGCGGATGCCGCCTTTAGCGGGACCTCGGTTCACGTTATGTTGGACACGATAGCCTGTAAAGGTCTTGATGCGTCCACTATCAAGACGTACGGGGAAATTAACTGTGAGTTCGCGCTTGGGCTGTCGCAAAATCTCTCGCATGTCTTCAGAGAGATTAAGCTTCTCAGCGGCTAATTCAAACTGCTGAACCGCCATATGATAGGGGTTCAAAGCAGCAGACGACACGTCGTTGTGCATAGTCTGCACTGCCTTTCATTTTCTATTTTGAAGGTGCCTTTATAAAGGGCCCTTATCTTTTAAAGGTCTTCATCCTTACGAAGGACGTAGACTCATCTTAACTATCAGGAAACTGGACTACACAGATTGCGTTTCATCCAGTTTCTTACGCAGAAGCGTTTGTACGATGTGTGCTTTCGCCTGACCGCGGGTTTGCTTCATGACTTGACCAACCAGTGATTGCAGGGCATTTGTCTTACCACTTTGGTAGTCATTTGCTGCCTTTGAATTATTGGCGATCACCTCCTCTATAATGCGTTCTAGTGTGCCCTGGTCGCTGATCGGGGGTTTGATTCCCTTGCGCTCCACGATGGCTTCCGGCATCTCACCAGAGGTAAAGGCTTCATCCAGCACCTCTTTCGCTTGCTTGCCCGTGATCCGCTCTTTATCGAGCAGGTCAAGCAGGTTCGTCAAAGCGTGTGGGGCAAGGCGACTATCTTGTATTGTAATGGCGTTCGCTTTGAGCAGCCGGACCACTTCACTAAGGAGCCAATTACTCACGAGTTTAGCGCGTGCCTTGAGATCGCTCCCCTTTGAAGCAGCTAACACCTGTTCAAAGTAATCGCCGAGAGGTTTGTCTTCCGTAAGAACATTCGCATCTTGCTCGGAGAGTCCATAGACAGACTTATAGCGAGCAAGACGTGCGTCGGGCAGTTCTGGCAGGTGAGCACGTATCTCCTCTACCTCTTCGCGTGAAATCAGAAGCGGCGGTAGGTCTGGCTCTGGAAAGTAGCGATAGTCGTGTGCCTGCTCCTTGCTACGTTGTGAAACTGTTACCCCTCTTGCCTCCACCCAGCCGCGCGTCTCTTGCTGCACAGCGCCACCCGAGCGGATCAGTTCTATTTGACGCTGTGCCTCATACTCTATAGCACGTTCCACGGCACGGAAACTGTTCATATTTTTGATCTCGGTCTTCACACCCAGCTTCTGTTGTCCTCGTGGACGTACCGATACGTTCGCGTCACAGCGAAGGCTTCCCTCTTCCATACGTCCAGACGATACGCCAAGGTACACCAGAATTTCGCGCAGTTTCTGCATATAGAGTCGCGCCTCTTCAGGGCTGCGCATATCGGGTTCACTCACAATCTCCATTAGTGGAGTACCAGCTCGATTAACATCAATGAGACTGTAGCCGTGATGGTGCGTCATACGGGCTGTATCTTCTTCCAGGTGCACGCGAGTAATGCCTATACGTCGTGCCTGTCCATTTAACTCAACGGTAAGATACCCATTTTGACTCAACGGAACGTCATACTGCGAGATTTGATAGCCCTTCACCAGGTCGGGATAGGGATAATTTTTTCGGTCAAATTTTGAATATTCTGGAATACTACAATTGAGAGCGAGTGCGGTCATAATCGTGTACCGCACGGCTTCCTCATTGATAACAGGTAGTACTCCAGGCATTCCCATACAGACAGGGCAGACATGGGTATTGGGTGCCTCATTCGCGTAGCCAGTGCTACATCGACAGTACATCTTGCTCTTCGTCAACAATTGGGAGTGAACCTCAAGACCGATCACTAATTCAAAATCAGTCTCAATAGGAGTGTGCGTTGTCGTCGTCATACTACATCACCTTCTCGCAGAATGGATTGTGTTGTCACCATGTTTTCACATTAGTCTAGCCCTTTTCGGCCCTTTCGTCAATGGGAAAAGAAAGAGCCAGCAGACCGACAGAAAAGCGTCGCAGAAAGTGGCCGCGACGCTTTTCTGTCGGTATGCAGACCGAGTCAGGAGGACTTCCGAGCTCGAAATTCATGAGTTCTATAGTTCTTTTTTAGAGGAAATAAGCATCAAAGGTTGAGTATTGTCAGAAAGTCTTACTCAATTGGCATTGTTGACAAAGTGAGGTATACTGTCCCCAAACAGAGGAAGAGTGCCTCGCTACCGGACAACTACCAGGCATGCGGCGCTCATGAGTGGAGCGCATACGAGTGAGTGGGCAGGAGAGCAATCACATATGTCCCTGATAAACATGGCGAAACGCGAAATCAACTGTAAAATTGTATACTATGGCATCGGTTTATGTGGTAAGACCACCAACCTGCACTATATTCACCAGGCGGTAAACCCACAAGATGTCGGCGATATGGTCTCTATCGACACTGAGACCGAGCGTACTCTGTATTTTGACCTGCTTCCCCTTGAACTTGGTAAGGTTCATGGCTTCCAAATCCGCTTCCAACTCTATACCGTTCCTGGTCAGATTCTTTATCAGCAGACGCGTATTTCTGTCCTCAAAGGTGCTGATTGTGTCATCTTCGTGGCGGATTCTCAAGCCAGTAAGTTGCAAGAGAACATTGAGTGTTGGAACGAGCTACAAGAACAACTGCGTCGCATGAACAAGGACGTATCAGACTTCCCGCTTGTCATGCAGTGGAATAAACGAGACCTCCCCGATGTGCTACCCACCTCTGTCCTTGAGAAATATCTCAACCCGCATCGCGTCCCAAGCTTTGAAGGAATCGCGGTGAGTGGCAAGGGTGTGATCGAATGCCTGCGTGTCGG
>JAABUX010000917.1_pt1 | contig 47208 bp, 49 predicted proteins | sample 5561851 | NCBI WGS metagenome assembly JAABUX01 (sample SAMN10711883, study PRJNA513361) | rock metagenome | isolation source: Antarctica rocks | place: Antarctica: Victoria Land, Richard Nunatak red sandstone | collected 2016-01-03 | reverse complement strand
CATCGGCTGCGGCTACTGCTTCTACGCCTGCCCGTTCGGGGCGCCGCAGTTCCCGTCGGCATCCAACTTCGGCGGGCGCGGCAAGATGGACAAGTGCACCTACTGCGCCGGCGGACCCGAGGGCACCAACACGCCCGAGCAGTTCGCCAAGTATGGCCGCAACCGGCTGTCCGAGGGCAAGCTGCCGATCTGCGCCGAGATGTGCTCCACCCGTTCGCTGCTGGCGGGCGATGGGGCGACGATCGGCGCCATCTACAAGGAGCGCGTGCTGCGGCGCGGCTCTGGCTCCGGCGCGTGGGCCTGGTCCACGGCCTATCGCGACACCCCGACGGTCTGAGGGATATGATGCGTCTCACCCGGATTGCCCTGGCCCTCGCCTTCTCCGTTGTGTCCACCGCGGCAGTGGCGGAACTGCTACCGCAAAATTTCCCAAACCCTGACCGTGCTGCGCTGGAGCAGAAGCTGGAACAGCAGCGCGACCTTCCACCGGGGCAGATCAGCGGCTTCGTCCACATCCCGGACGCGAAGGCCGGCGTGCTGGTGCAGCCGCTAGGCCGGGAGTTCCGCAGCTTCCGTACTCGGGCGCAGCCGCTGATTGATGGGGCGCTGCTGGGCATCGCCATCGCCGCCATGGCCGCGCTGTACTTCATTGCGGGTCCGATGCGCTACAAGAAGGACCCCCAGGGCCGCACCATCCAGCGGTTCACCAAGTTCGAGCGGTTCATCCATTGGCTGACGTCGGCGTCGTTTGTCTGGCTATCGCTGACCGGGCTGAACCTGGTGTTCGGGCGTTGGCTGCTGGAGCCAATCCTGGGCGACAACTTCTATGCGAGCTTCACTGCGCTGGCGAAGCTGTCGCACAACTCGGTCGGCTTTGCCTTCATGGCGGGGCTGGTGGTGATGGCGATCCAGTGGCTGACGGTGAACCTGCCGACCAAGCTGGACCTTGAGTGGATCAAGGCGGCTGGCGGCATCTTCGGCGGCCCGCACCCGCCGGCGCAGAAGTTCAACGCCGGGCAGAAGATGATCTACTGGATCGCAGTGTTCGGCGGCGCCGGGATCTCGCTGACCGGCGTCCTGCTGCTGGTGCCATTCTACTTCTTCGGCATCGAGGGCATGCAGCTTATGCAGGTGGTGCACTCGGTGATCGCCGCGTTGATGATGGCCGTCATCATCGGGCACATCTACCTGGGGTCCATCGGCGTCCAAGGGTCGTTGCAGGCGATGACCACGGGCCGGGTGGACCGCAACTGGGCTGCCGAGCACCATGCGCTGTGGCTGGCGGAGGAGGACGCGAAACAGCAGAGCGCCGCCGGGCCGACGGCGTTGCCGCACCCGGCGGAGTAAGAAGTCAGGGCCGGGTCGAGGGGGTGGAGTAGGCCTGCTCCGAACTTTCCCCCACGAAGCGGGTCAGGATAAACTGCGACGCGGCGGCGATGATGACCAGCGCCGCGACGGAGCTAAGAAAGACCTTCAACGCGTTCTCCTTTGATAAGCGATGGGGTGAAATTGTGGGTGCGGCGGCACTGCAATCCAAGTGCTCCCGACGCGGACGTTCAACGTGATAGCCCTATGCGGCAGGCCCGGCCTGATATGCAAATCCTCCGCCGGCCATTAGGCTGATGCTTGGCTGGGAGGGCCTACGGCCCTAGACAATTCGTGCGGCATGCCCCCAGATTGCAGACTCCCTGGCAGGGCGGCCCTAACAAGGACAGAACGGATGATCCGAACGCTTGTCCTCGATCTGGACGGCACCCTTGTCGACTCCGTGCCGGACCTTGCTGCCGCGCTCAACCGCATGGCGGTGCAGCGCGGCTTCGCCCCATTCACCCTGCCGGAGACTGCGCTGATGGTCGGTGACGGGGCGCGCGTCCTCGTTGAGCGCGCCTGTGCCGCGCGCGGTACGCCGTTCGATGAGGCGGCGTTCACGGCGTTCCTGTCCGACTACACCGCCCATGCCGCCGTCGAGTCGCGGCCGTTTCCCGGCGCCGTCGACGCGCTTGGCACATTGCAGGACCGGGGCTGGCACTTCGCCGTCTGCACCAACAAGCCTGCCGCGGCAACCTATGCCCTGCTGGATGCGCTCGGCTTGCAGCATTGGTTCGCCGCGGTCGGCGGCGGCGACAGCTTCCCCACCCGCAAGCCTGACCCATCGCACCTGCTAATGACGCTGGCCGCCGCCGGTGGCACGCCCGAGGCAGCCATCATGGTCGGCGACCATCGGAACGACGTGCAGGCAGCAACCGGCGCCGGCCTGCCCTGCATCTTCGCGGGCTGGGGCTACGGTCCCGCAGCGATGTCGGCTGGCGCAACAGCCATCGCGGCAAGCTTTTCCGAGCTGCCGGCGTTGGCGGACCGGATCGTCGCCGCCAGGTAGGGGCTCAGCCCGGGATCGACCCGGGCAAGTCCGGTGCAGGATGGAGGCGGTTGGTGCAGGCCAGCCTTCTTGGTATCAATGCACCACCTGGTTCAGCGCCCCCTTGGCATACATCTCCGTCATCCGGTCCAGTGGCACCGCCTTGATGCGCGATGCGTGGCCGGCGCAGCCAAACTGCTCGAACCGAGCGCGGCACAAGTCCATCGCCGCCTTGGTTGCGGCGGCAAAGAACTTGCGCGGGTCGAACTCCTCCGGCTTCTGCACCATCAGCCGGCGCATCGCCCCGGTCATCGCCAGGCGGATGTCGGTGTCGATGTTGATCTTGCGGACGCCGTGCTTGATGCCCTCCTGGATCTCCTCGACCGGGACGCCGTAGGTTTCCTTGATGTCGCCGCCGAACTCCCGGATCACCGCCAGCCACTCCTGCGGCACCGAACTTGAGCCGTGCATCACCAGGTGCGTCGTAGGGATGCGGGCGTGAATTTCCTTGATGCGCCCAATGGCCAGGATGTCGCCTGTGGGCTTGCGGCTGAACTTGTAGGCGCCGTGGCTGGTGCCGATGGCGATGGCCAGCGCATCCACCCCGGTGTCCCGCACGAAGTCCGCCGCCTGCTCGGGATCGGTCAGCAATTGGTCGTGCGATAGCTTGCCCTCGGCGCCGGACCCGTCTTCCTCCCCGGCCTCCCCGGTCTCCAGCGACCCCAGCACGCCCAGCTCGCCCTCGACGGAGACGCCGACCGCGTGCGCCATCTCCACCACGCGGCGGGTGGTGCCGACGTTGTAGTCGTAGTCGGCGGGGGTCTTCATGTCCTCCTTCAGCGAGCCGTCCATCATCACGCTGGTGAAGCCGCTGCGGATGCTGCGCTGGCACACGCCGGGGCTGCCGCCGTGGTCCTGGTGCATGACGACGGGGATGTGCGGCCAGCTTTCGACGGCGGCCTCGATCAGGTGGCGCAGGAACGCCTCCCCGGCATACTTCCGCGCCCCGGCCGAGCCCTGCAGGATCACCGGGCTGTCAACGGCGTCGGCGGCCTCCATGACGGCGCGGACCTGCTCCATGTTGTTCACGTTGAAGGCGGGGATGCCGTAGCTGTGCTCCGCGGCGTGGTCGAGCAGTTGCCGCATCGAGACGAGTGCCATGGGGGGTCCTTCTGTGTTGGGCAGGTGGTCAAAACCGTCATCGCGAGCCGTACTTGCGGTACGGCGATCCAGGGCCGCTATCGCAACGTTGGTCTTGGCGGCCCGTGGATTGCCACGTCGCTGCGCTCCTCGCAATGACGGGCTGTCACGATGTCAGGCCGACCGCTTCTTGCGGCTCATCAGTTGCAGGATCATCGGGGTGAAGATCAACTGCATCGCCAGCGGCATCTTGCCGCCGGGGCAGACGATGGTGTTGGCGCGCGACATGAAGCTGCCGTCCAGCATCGACAACAGGTAAGGCATGTCGATGCCCTTGGGGTTGCGGAAACGGATGATCAGCATGCTCTCGTCGGCGTTCGGCACGTCGCGGGCGGTGAAGGGGTTGCTGGTATCGACTGTCGGCACCCGCTGGAAGTTGACATGGGTTTCCGAGAACTGCGGGCAGATGTAGTTCACGTAGTCCGGCATCCGGCGCAGGATGGTGTCCACGACTGCGTCCTGCGAGTAGCCGCGCACCTTCTTGTCGCGGTGCAGCTTCTGAATCCATTCCAAGTTGATGATCGGCACCACGCCGACCAACAGGTCCACATGCTGCGCGACGTTGACCTCCGGCGTCACCACGGCGCCGTGCAGACCTTCGTAGAATAGCAGGTCGGTGCCGCCGGGCAGCTCTGACCAGGGGGTGAAGGTGCCCGGGTCCTGGCAGTGGGGCGCGGCCTCCTCGGCGTCGTGCAGGTACTTCCGCGTCGTGCCGACGCCGCGCTCGCCATAGGCGCGGAACAGCGCCTCCAGCTCGCCGAACAGGTTGGAGTCGGGTCCGAAATGGCTCAGCACCTGGCCGTCGCCGGTGGCATGGTTCAGCTTCTCCCGCATCGCCAGCCGGTCGTAACGGTGGAAGGAGTCGCCCTCGACGATGGCGGCGTTAACGCCCTCGCGGCGGAAAATCTGCTCGAACGTCGTGGTGACGGTGGTGGTGCCGGCCCCCGAGGACCCGGTGATGGCGATGACCGGATGCTTCTGCGACATGGCTCAGGCAGTCCGGAACAGCGAGCGCGCGTTGAACAGCGGGGCCGCAAACGCCTCGTCCTCGCCGCGGTCGTGCTCGGCGTGGTAGCGGGCCAAGCGCTCGACCTCGTTACGGGACCCCAGGATCACCGGCACTCGCTGGTGGATGCCGCTGGGCTGCAGGTCCAGGATGCGCTCCCGTCCGGTCGAGGCGGCGCCGCCGGCCTGCTCGACGATCATGGCCATCGGGTTGGCCTCATACATCAGGCGCAGGCGGCCGGGCTTGCCGGGGTCCTTGGTGTCCTGGGGATACATGAACAGGCCGCCGCGGATCAGGATGCGGTGGACCTCGGCGACCATTGACGCAATCCAGCGCATGTTGAAGTCGTCGCCGCGCGGGCCCTCAGTACCTTCCAGGCACTCATCGACGTAGCGGCGGACCGGGGGTTCCCAAAAGCGTTCGTTGCTGACGTTGACGGCGAACTCGCGGCTGTCAGGCGGGATGGCCATGCCGGGATGGGTCAGGACGAAGGCGCCGATCTCGCGATCGAGGGTAAAGCCGTGCACGCCGTCGCCGACTGTCAGCACCATCATGGTCGTGGGGCCGTAGATGGCGTAGCCGGCGGCGACCTGGGTGGCGCCGGGCTGTAGGAAGTCGGCCGCCACCGGTTCGGCCACGCCCTCAGGGCAGCGCAGGACGGAGAAGATGGTGCCGACGGGCATGTTGATGTCGATGTTGGAAGAGCCGTCCAGGGGATCGAACACCAGGAGCAGGCGGCCGCGGGGGTAGTGGCCGGGGATGGGATGGGGCTGCTCCAGCTCCTCCGACACCATGCCGGCGAGCTGGCCACCCCACTCGCAGGTGCCGACCATGATCTTATTGGCCGCAACGTCGAGTGGCTGCTGCTGCTCGCCCTGCACGTTGATGGCGACCTGGACGGCGTCGGGCGGGGAGATGCGCCCGCGGGAGGCGGCGACGGCGATCAGCTTGCAGGCAGTCTGGATGTCGTTCAACAGCGATGTCAGGTCGGGGTCGGACGACCCGGCCCGACGTTGGTCTTCGATGATGAACTTTGACAGCCTCGTGCGGCGATATGGCATTGTTCGTCTCCCATCAGTGCAGCCTTGTGGCTGGCATTCTTGTCTTTCGGCTGCTCCCTCTCCCTCCGGAAAGGGGAGGAAGCAACCTTACTGCTGGAACACTCGGCTGGCTCGGATGTCCTCCGCTGTAATGGTCTCCAGCGCCGTCCGGTCCAGCAACTGGTCGCGCCCGGCAAACAGCCTGTTGGCCATCCGCAGCCGCGCCCGGTCGATCCCGTTGCGGATGCTGCGCGCGTTGGAGAAGCGCGGCTGCGCCATCCGCAGCGTGACGTATTCCTCCATCGCCGACCGCCCTTCGGCGTCGAAGCGGTATTGCATCGAGGTCGCCATCAGCTCGGCAATCCGCAGCAGCTCCCCGGCGGAGTAGTCGGGGAAGTCGATGTGGTGGGCGATGCGGGACGACATGCCGGGGTTGCTGCGGAAGAAGGTATCCATGCGGTCCTTGTAGCCCGCGAGGATCACCACGAGGTCGTCCCGGTTGTCCTCCATCACCTGCAACAGGATTTCGATGGCCTCCTGCCCATAGTCCCGCTCGTTCTCCGGGCGGTACAGGTAGTAGGCCTCGTCGATGAACAGCACGCCGCCCATCGCCTTCTTGAGGATCTCCTTGGTCTTGGGCGCGGTATGGCCGATGTACTGCCCGACCAGGTCGTCGCGCGACACGGTGACGACGTGGTTGCGGCGGATGTACTTCAGCCGGTGCAGCACGTCCGCCATGCGCCGGGCCACGGTGGTCTTTCCCGTGCCGGGGTTACCAGTGAAGCTCATATGCAGCGGCGGCGGTTCTGCCTGGATGCCAAGGCCGCGGCGGGCGCTCTCGACCAGCAGCAGCGCCGCCACCTCGCGGATGCGGGTTTTCACCGGCAGCAGACCCACCAGGTCCCGGTCCAATTGACCGATCACCTCGCCGATGTTGCTCTCGGCATACAGCGCGTTCAGGTCAACTCTTCGGTCATCCTGCTGTCCGGGCAGTTCCAATGCCGCGCTCATGCCGCACGTCCCTGTACTAGAGAGGCCTGCTGCACCGGCTCAAGCTCCCGCCGCATCGCCCCAATCACCCCACGGTAGCCGCCGTCACCATCCCGCGCCCCAAAGATCGCGGACCCGGCGACGAAGGTGTCCGCCCCTGCGTCCGCCACCGCGCGAATATTCGACACCTTCACGCCGCCATCCACCTCCAGCAGAATTGGTTGTCCCCCTGCTTCCACATGCGCATCGATCCGGCGGCGCAGGGCGGCAATCTTCTGCAACGCCTGGGGAATGAAGCTCTGTCCGCCGAAGCCAGGGTTGACCGACATGACGCACACCAAGTCCAAGCGGTCCATAACCCAGTCCAGGCACTCCAGCGGCGTCGCCGGGTTCAGTGCCAGCCCGGCCCGGCAGCCCTGGTCGCGGATCAGCGACAGCGTGCGGTCCACATGCTGCGACGCCTCCGGGTGGAAGCTGATGATGTTCGCCCCGGCCTTGGCGAACATCACCGCCAACTCGTCCACTGGCGTCACCATCAGGTGCACGTCGATGGGCAGGTCCACATGCGGCCGGATCGCCTGGCACACCAGCGGCCCGATCGTCAGGTTGGGCACGTAGCGGTTGTCCATCACGTCGAAATGGATCAGGTCCGCCCCGCCCGCCTGCAGCCGCCCGACCTCCTCGCCCAATCGGGCGAAGTCGGCCGAGAGGATGCTCGGGGCGATCTGGTAGCCCGTCACGGCACGTAGCGTTCGCCGGAGGGTTTCGACGTGGCGTAGCTGCGCATCGTGTAGCGCAACGTCCGCCCCGGCCCTTCCTGCCGCACCAGCTCGAACCCCGGCTCGTGCGCCGGGCGCTGCACCATGAAGAACATGCGGATCGTCTCGGAACCCTTGCGGTTGTCGAACGCCAGAACCTTGATATAATCCTGTGGGTTCGCTTCCCGGCACGCCTTCAGTTCCAGCATGACGCCGGCCGCGTCGTGCAGGTCGAACATTGGCGTGCCCCACATCGACCAGAAGTAGTTGCGCGGGTGCGGATCGTCGGTGTGCTCGACGGCTAGGGACCAGCCCTGGCCTAGCGCATATTGAATCTGCGCCGAGATTTCCTCGTTCGTCAAGTCTGGCAGGAAGGAGAACTGGCCTTGGGTAACTTTCATCTGTGGGTCCTCCTTACGATGCCGTGGGGGTGGGCAGCACATCGACCGAGTCGGTCGATGCGTAGTTAAAGCTGACGTCCTTCCAGGTATCCAGCGCCGCGCGCAGCGGCTGGCACCAGCGGGCGGCGGCGGTCAGGATCTCCGGCCCCTCGTTCCAGATGTCGCGGCCCTCGTTGCGCGCCTTCACCATGGTTTCCAACGCAACACGGTTGGCGATGGCGCCGGCCTGGATGCCCATGGGGTGCCCGATGGTGCCGCCGCCGAACTGCAGCACAACGTCGTCCTGCAAATAGTGCAGCAACTGGTGCATTTGCCCGGCGTGGATGCCGCCCGACGCCACCGGCATCAGCTTCTTCAGGCTCGCCCAAGGCTGGTCGAAGAAGATGCCGTGCTGCGGGTTCTTGGGCACGTAGGTCTCGCGGCAGGTGTCGTAGATGCCGCGCACCACGTTGGGGTCGCCCTCCAGCTTGCCGACCACGGTGCCGGCGTGGATGTGGTCCACCCCCGCCATCCGCATCCACTTGGCGATCACGCGGAACGACACGCCGTGGTTCTTCTGCCTCGTGTAGGTGCTGTGCCCGGCGCGGTGCAGGTGCAGGATCATGTCGTTCTTGCGCGCCCACTTCGCCATAGACTGAATGGCTGTGTAGCCGATCACTAGGTCGATCATGATGATGATGCTGCCGAGGTCGCGGGCAAACTCCGCGCGCTCGTACATGTCCTCCATCGTGCCGGCGGTGACGTTGAGGTAGGTGCCCTTGACCTCCCCCGTCTCGGCCTGCGCCTTGTTCACGCCCTCCATGCAGTACAGGAACCGGTCCCGCCAGTGCATGAACGGCTGCGAGTTGATGTTCTCGTCGTCCTTGGTGAAATCCAGGCCGCCCTTCAGCGCCTCATACACCACGCGGCCATAGTTGCGGCCGGACAGGCCGAGCTTCGGCTTCATCGTGGCGCCGAGCATCGGACGGCCATAGACGTTCATCCGCTCCCGCTCGACGACGATGCCGGTCGCCGGGCCCTGGAACGTCTTGAGGTAGTGCGGCGAGATCCGCATGTCCTCCAGCCGCAGCGCCTTCAAGGGCTTGAAGCCGAAGACGTTGCCGATGATGGAGGCGGTCAGGTTGCTGATCGAGCCTTCCTCGAAGAGGTCGAGGTCATAGGCGATATAGGCGAACCATTGATCGGGCGACCCCGGCACGCGCTCCACCTTGTAGGCCTTGGCGCGGTAGTACTCGCTGTCGGTCAGGCGGTCGGTCCACACGACGGTCCAGGTGGCGGTGCTGCTCTCCCCGGCGATGGCGGCGGCGGCCTCCTCGGGATCGACGCCGTCCTGCGGCGTTAGGCGGAACACCGCCAGGATGTCGGTGTCCTTCGGCTCGTACTCCGGCTCCCAGTAGCCCATCTGCCGGTATTTCAGAACGCCAGAGGTGTAGCGCTCCTTCAGGTCGGTAATCTTGACATCAAGCGCCTTGTTCATCGTTCGTCTCCATCCCTTGCGGTCCAGGTGTGTCCCTGATGGTGGAACGTTGACGGATGGACACAGTAAGGGAAAGCGAAATAGATTTACGGAACACATGAGGGATCGCTTGTCGTCCAATGCGGAACGTCACCATCCGGCAGTTGCAGGTGTTCGTGGAGGCGGCCGAGCGGCTCTCGCTGGCGCGGGTGGCGGAGCGGCTGAACCTGACGCCGTCCGCCGTGTCGTTCCAGATCAAGCAGATCGAGTTGCAGACGGGGTTCGCCCTGTTCGAGCGGGTCGGGCGGCGCGTGACGCTGACCGATGCCGGGCAGGTGTTGGTGGGCTACGCGCAAGTGGTGCTGCGGTCGCTCCAGGATGCGGACCAGGCGATGACGAACCTGAAGGGCCTCAGCGGCGGGCGGGTGCGGCTGGGGCTGGTGTCCACCTCCAAGTATATCGTCCCGCACATGATTGCGCGGTTCCGGGCGGCCTATCCCGGCGTGGCCGTCCATCTACAGGAGGGCAACCGCAGCCGCGTGCTGTCGCTGCTGCTGGGCGGAGGGGTGGACCTGGCGGTGATGGGCCAGCCGCCGGTCGACGCGGACGTGGTGGCCGAGCGGTTTGCCCCGCACCCTTCCGCCATCATCGCAGCGCCGGGGCACCGGCTGTGCGCCGCGCCGTCGTTGCCGCTCAACGCGCTGGCCGGGGAGGCGTTCGTGGTGCGGGAAGACGGGTCGGGCACCCAGGCGATGGCGGACGCGTTCTTCCAGCGCGCCGGGTTCAAGCCGCGGGTGGCGATGGTGTCGTCCAGCAACGAGATGATCAAGCAGGCCGTGATTGCCGGGATGGGCCTGGCGCTGATCTCGCAGCATACCGTCAGCCTGGAGCTGGCGTTGGGCCTGTTGCGCGTGCTGCCGGTCGAGGGCTTTCCGCTGATGCGGTCCTGGTACATCGTCCAGCGCCGCACCCTGCCGCTGCTGCCGGTGCAGGCGCGGTTGCGGAGCTACTTGATCGAGGAGGGCCAGGGCGTGATCGAAGGCATCATGGGGCAGCACGCCCGCATCGCTGCCGCAGCCTCATGACGGGCCGGCTGCAAGCCTTGATCTTCGACGTGGACGGCACCTTGGCCGAGACGGAGGAGCTGCACCGCCATGCCTTCAATGCGGCGTTCGCCGATGCCGGGCTGGATTGGCATTGGGACCAGGCGGCCTATGCCGGGCTGCTGGAGGTGACGGGCGGCAAGGAGCGCATTGCCCGCTTCATGGCGACGCTGCCGGCGCCCTTGGACGGCGACGCGGTCCGCCGGCTGCACGCCGCCAAGACCGCGCACTATGTCGCCGCGGTCAGGGCCGGTAAGGTCATGCTGCGCCCCGGCGTGCGCCGGCTGTTGATGGAGGCCCGTGCTGCCGGCCTGCGCCTTGCCATCGCCACCACGACCAGCCCGGCCAACGTGGACGCCCTGCTGCATGCGACCCTAGGGGCGGACGGGCCTGGCATGTTCGATGCGGTCGGCGCCGGGGACATGGTGCCGCACAAGAAGCCGGCGCCCGATGTCTATAGATGGGTGCTGGACCGCCTGGGCCTTCCTGCCTCCTGCTGCATCGCCTTTGAGGACACGCCCAACGGGCTGCACTCCGCCCTTGGCGCCGGCATCCGGACAGTGGTGACAACGAGCCTGTATGGCGGGACGGACGGGTTCGAGGACGCGCTGCTGGTCGTGGACGGCCTGGGCGATCCCGGTGCGCCATGCCGGGTGCTGCGTGGTGCCATGCTGCCCGGCCCGGTGTTGGATTTAGCCGCGCTCACCGATGCAAGGATGTCTGCTCCCCCCTCGTCCGGGTGAGGAAGGAGCGTCGCCCTATAGCCAATGGTCCCTTGATCGGGGATCGTAGGCGCAAGGCTCCGACAGGCCGCCAAAGGGAAGCGATGCATCCGAGACTGACGAAGAACAACGGCCGCCTAGCCTATGCCGGGTTGGGTCTGGCCGTCCTGCTGCTGCTGCCGGCGCAAGGCATCGCACAGAGCGCAGCCGCACCCGACGCCGCCCCGGACATCGACGTCGTCGTGACCGCCCCGCTGTCCAACTCCGAGACCGACCGCAACAAGGTGCCCGTTGAGACCCAGGTGCTGCGCCGTGACGACCTGGAGCGCACCGGCCCGGCCAGCGCCCTGCGCGCCCTGGACGAGCGCGTCGGCGCCGTCGTGCTCGACCTGGCCAACGGCAACCAGTTCCAGCCCAACCTGCTCTACCGCGGCTTCGAGGCGTCGCCACTGGCCGGCAACCCGCAGGGCCTGGCGGTTTACCTGAATGGCACCCGCTTTAACCAGCCGTTCGGCGACACCACCAACTGGGACCTGATCCCCGACTTCGCCATCGACCGCATTGAGGTCGCCGGCCCCAACCCGGCCTTCGGCCTGAACGCCCTCGGCGGCGCCATCACCGTCAAGCTGCGGGACGGCTTCAGCTACCACGGCGGCCAGTTGGAACTGTCGGGCGGCTCCTTCGGCCGGGTGCAGGGATCGGCGCAGTATGGCGTGCAGTCCGGCAGCACCGCCGCCTACGTGGCGCTGACCGGGCTGAACGAGGACGGCTGGCGCGACCACTCGCCCTCCCAGCTCCGGCAGATCTACACCGACCTGGGTTTGCGCGGCGACAAGACGGAGGTCCACCTGAACCTGGTCGGCGCCGACAACAACCTGACCGGCAACGGCACCACGCCCGTGCAGCTCCTGGCCGCCAGCCGCAGCGCGGTGTTCACCTACCCCGACACCACCCGCAACAAATACCTGCGCGTCAGCCTGAACGGCACCTACGACCTCAACGACCAAGTAAGCCTGCAAGCCACGGCATACTACAGCAACCTCGCCCAGCGCACCCTGAACGGCAACGCCTCCGACGCGCAGACGTGCAGCGATGACGCGACGTTCCTCTGCAACAGGGATAACGCGCCTTACACCACGCGCGGCGGCGGGCGCATCAGCAACTTCCTGAACCCCGGCTACTACCCGGCCATCACCGGCGGCGGCCCCTACTCCCAACTGGACCAGACGGCGACGGACAGCAACGGCTTCGGCGCGTCGGTCCAGGCGACCTACAAGTCGGAGCTGTTCGGCCGGCCGAACCGCATCCTGGCCGGCGCGAGCTACGACGGCGGCATCACCCAGTTCTCCGCCCGGTCCTCGCTGGGGGCGCTGACGCTGGACCGGGACTTCACCGGGCCGGCGGTCACCATCAGCCAGGCGGACGGGAGCGTCACCCCGGTGCGGCTGTCGGCGACCAACGACTACTACGGCGTCTATGCCTCGGACGCGCTGGACGTGACGGACCGGCTGACCGTCACCGTGTCGGGCCGGTTCAACGCCGCGCAGATCAACCTGCACGACGAGACCGGCAACGCGCTGAGCGGCAACCACAGCTACACCAAGTTCAACCCGGCCGCCGGGCTGACCTACAAGGTGCTGCCCAACCTGTCGGCCTATGCCGGCTATTCCGAGAGCAACCGCACGCCGACCCCGGCCGAGCTGTCCTGCGCGTCGGCCAGCAGCCCGTGCAGCCTGACCAACTTCTTCGTCAGCGACCCCAACCTGAAGCAGGTCGTGGCCAGCACCTATGAAGTCGGGGTGCGCGGCAGGTTCGGCCTGAATGTCGGAGGGGGCGACGACCTGAAGGTCAACTGGAACCTCGGCGTGTACCGCACCGAGAGCAGCGACGACATCCTGTTCACCAGCAGCGCCGCGCTGGGCCGCGGCTTCTTCCAGAACATCGGCAGCACCCGCCGCCAGGGCATCGAGGCCGGGGCCAACCTGCGCCGCGGCCCGCTGCTGGCCTACGCGAACTATGCCTTCACCGATGCCACGTTCCTGTCGCCCTTCACGCTGTCCACCCAGAACAACCCCCTCGCCGACGCCAACGGCCTGACCCAGGTGCATCCCGGCAACCGGCTGCCCGGCATCCCCGAGCACCAGGTGAAGTTCGGCGTGCAGTATGACGTGACGCCGGAGTGGACGGTCGGCGCCACCGGCCTCTACAGCAGCGGGCGCTACCTGCAGGGCGACGCGGCCAACCTGAACCCGCAGACCTCGTCCTATGTCTTGCTGAACCTGAACACGGCCTACCAGGTGACGAAGACCATCCAGGTGTTCGGCCTCGTGCAGAACGCGACGGACACGAAGTATGCAACCTATGGCGGCTTTGCCCCGACCTCGCTGGTGCCGATCCAGCAGGCGCCCGGCGCGACCAACCCGCGCAGCCTGGTGGCCGCCGCACCGGTGGCCGGGTATGCCGGGCTGCGGGTGACGTTCTGATGATCCAGCCCTGGCGGCCTGACCAGCTTTCTCGGTCGGATTGCCAGCCTTCGCGGTCGGATTGATCGACAGGCTCGCCTACCTCGTCGCCGTCGCGCGGGAGGGCAACTTCCGCCGCGCCGCGGAGGCCTGTGGCGTCGCGCAGCCCACACTGTCGGCGGGGATCAAGGCGCTGGAGGACGAGCTGGGCGTCATGCTGGTCCGCCGCAGCAGCCGCTTCCACGGCCTGACGCCGGAGGGCGAGAAGGTGCTCGACTGGGCCAGGCGCATGGTCGGCGACGCCCGCGCCATGCGGCAGGAGCTGCACGGCATGCGGCAGGGCCTGTCCGGGCACCTGCGGGTCGCGGTCATCCCGACGGCGCTGGCGATGGTGCCGGACCTGACCAATCCCTGCCTGCGCCGCCACCCGGCGCTGCGCTTCACCATCCTGTCCCGCAGCAGCGCCGAGGTGCTGCAGATGTTGGAAGGGCTGGAGGTGGACGCCGGCATCACCTACGTCGATGGCGAGGCGCTGGGCCGGGTGCGGTCGGTGCCGCTGTATGTCGAACGCTACCGGTTCATCACCACGTCGGACGGGGTTTTCGGCGACCGTGACGCGGTGACCTGGGCGGACCTGGCCCATGCGCCGCTGTGCCTGCTGACGCCGGACATGCAGAACCGCCGCATCGTGGACCGGCTGATGCAGGGCGCTGGCGTGACGCCCCGCGCGCGCATCGAGACCGACACGCAGGTCGTGCTGCTGGCGCATGTGCTGTCGGGCGGCTGGGCGACGGTGCTGGCGGAGAAGCTCGCGGCCACGCTCGCCCTGGCGCCCCGGCTGCGCAGCCTGCCGATCACCGGGCCGGATGCAACCTACCGGGTCGGCCTGGTGCTGCCGGACCGCGAGCCGCTGCCGGTCCTAGCCGCAGCATTGCTGGCGGAGGCGCTTCTGCTGAGTGCTTGATAGGACTTCGCTATCGCAACACCGGAACGCAGTCTTGATTTTCGAGCCCGCAAAGCGTGTTTAGAGATCTGGGAACGCACCATTGAAGCAAGACGCCGCGACTGGGAAGTCGTCATCGCAGAATATGTTAGGACTCCAATGATCGACTAAGCAAGTCGCCCGGTCATTTTCTCCGTAATGCATGGAGAGACTTGGTGGCTGCCCGAGCGTCCTAAACAGGCGTGGAGACGGGGACGGTGCCTACACCGCTGGGAAGGAAATAGGATGGTCGGATCTGCATCGGGTGAAGTTGTGCGGTTCGAGCATCCCGGGGCCGGGCGCAAGCGCGCGAAATCCACGCCCAAGGGCCGGCAAGTGCTGCCCCAGGCCAAGCACGAGATCGGGAAGTTGCTGGGCGACCGTTCGCGCGACCGCCAGTATCTGATCGAGTACCTGCACCTGATCCAGGACAAGTGGCACCAACTGTCAGCCGCCCACCTGGCGGCGTTGGCTGACGAGATGCGGCTGGCCTTCGCCGAGGTGTTCGAGACGGCGACATTCTATGCGCACTTCGACATCGTGAAGGAGGGGGAGCCGGACCTAGCGCCGTTAGTCATCCGCGTGTGCGACACGGTGACGTGCGCGATGGCCGGGGCAGAGGCGCTGTATGCCGAGTTGCGGCATCTCGAAGCCTCCGACGGGCTTGGCGCGTCGGCGCGGGTGGTACGCGCACCCTGCGTCGGCCTATGCGACCAAGCCCCGGTGGTCGAGGTCGGGCACCACTTCCTGCACAAGGCGGACCCGGCCGCCGTGGTGGCCGCCGTCACCGCGGGTGATACGCACCCGCATATCCCGGACGACTACATCGACTACGAAGGGTATGTCGCAGCCGGCGGCTATACGCTGCTGGAGCGCATCCGCTCCGGCGCCATGCCGGTGGACGACGTGCTGGCCACCCTGGACGGCACCGGGCTGCGCGGCCTGGGCGGCGCCGGCTTTCCGACCGGGCGCAAGTGGCGCTCCGTCCGCAACGAGCCCGGGCCCCGGCTGATGGCCGTCAACGGCGACGAGGGCGAGCCCGGCACGTTCAAGGACCGGCATTACCTCAACACCGACCCGCACCGCTTCCTGGAGGGCACCCTGATCGGCGCGACCGTGGTCGAGGCCGAGGACGTGTACCTTTACATCCGTGACGAGTACCCGGTGGCCATCGAGATCCTGCGCCGCGAGATCGCCAAGCTGCCGCCTGGCCTGCCGCGGCTGCACATCCGCCGGGGCGCGGGCGCCTACATCTGTGGCGAGGAAAGCTCCATGCTGGAAAGCATCGAGGGCAAGCGGGGCCTGCCCCGGCACAAGCCGCCCTTCCCCTACCAAGTCGGCCTGTTCGGCCAGCCGACGCTCATCAACAACGTCGAGACGCTGTACTGGATACGCGACCTCATCGAGCGCGGCCCCGAATGGTGGACGAGCCACGGGCGGCATGGCCGCGTGGGACTGCGGAGCTATTCGGTGTCCGGCCGCGTGAGGCAACCCGGCATGAGGTTCGCGCCGTCCGGCATCACGGTGCAGGAGCTGATCGACGAGTACTGCGGCGGCATGGCGGAGGGGCACACGTTCCGTGCCTACCTGCCCGGCGGCGCCTCCGGCGGGATGCTGCCCGCGACCATGAACGACGTCCCGCTGGACTTCGGCACGCTCGAGAAGCACGGCTGCTTCATCGGCTCGGCAGCGGTGGTGGTGTTCTCGCAGGCGGACGACCTGCAAGGGATCGCGCTCAACCTCATGCGCTTCTTCGAGGACGAGAGCTGCGGCCAATGCACCCCGTGCCGGTCGGGCACGCAGAAGGCGCGCATGTTGATGGAACGCGGGGACTGGGATGCGGACCTCTTGGGCGAGTTGGCGCAGGTGATGCGCGACGCCTCGATCTGCGGGCTGGGCCAGGCGGCGAGCAACCCGCTCATGTGCATCCTGCGTTACTTCCCCGAATTGCTAGCCCCTAGGGAGGCAGCGGAATGAGCAGCTCGACGACACGGGAAGGCCCGCAGAACCTCGACGGCATCACGACGGAGACACAGGGCCTGGCGTTCGAGCTGGACGGCGTGCAGGTCTATGCGCGCGCCGGGGAGAGCCTGTGGGACGTGGCACGCCGCGTCGGCACGGCCATCCCGCATCTGTGCCACCGGCCCGACCCCGGCTACCGCCCCGATGGCAACTGCCGCGTATGCATGGTGGAGATCGAGGGCGAGCGCGTGCTGGCGCCGTGCTGCAAGCGCCTGCCCGCGGTCGGCATGAAGGTCCACACGGATACCGAGCGGGCGACCAAGGCCCGCAAGATGGTCATGGAGCTGCTGGTCGCCGACCAGCCGGCGCGGGCCACGTCGCACGACCCGACCAGCCCGTTCTGGACCTGGGCGGACCGCACGGAGGTGACGGAAAGCCGCTTCCCCGCCGCCGAGCGATGGACGCACGATCCGAGCCACCCCGCGATGCGCGTCAACCTCGATGCCTGCATCCAGTGCAACCTGTGCGTCCGCGCGTGCCGCGAGGTCCAGGTTAACGACGTCATCGGCATGGCCTACCGCAACGCCGGGTCCAAAGTGGTGTTCGACTTCGACGATCCCATGGGCAGTTCCACCTGCGTCGGCTGCGGCGAGTGCGTGCAGGCCTGCCCGACTGGCGCGCTGATGCCGGCCGCCTACCTGAACGAGGCCGAGACGCGCGTGTCCTGGCCCGACCGCAAGGTGGACAGCCTCTGCCCCTATTGCGGGGTGGGCTGCCAGGTCAGCTACGAAGTCAAGGACGAGCGCGTCGTGTACGCGCAAGGCCGCAACGGCCCGGCCAACCACAACCGCCTGTGCGTCAAGGGCCGGTTCGGCTTCGATTACATCCACCATCCGCACCGCCTGACCGTGCCGCTGGTGCGCCTGCCGAACGCGCCGAAGCATGCACAGGACCAGGTAGACCCGGCCAACCCCTGGACCCATTTCCGCGAGGCGACCTGGGACGAGGCGCTGGACCTGGCGGCCAAGGGCTTCCTGCGCGTGAAGGCGGAGAAGGGGCCGAAGGGCCTGGCCGGCTTCGGTTCGGCCAAGGGATCGAACGAGGAAGCCTACCTGTTCCAGAAGCTGGTCCGCACCGGCTTCGGCTCCAACAACGTGGACCACTGCACGCGCCTGTGCCACGCGAGTTCCGTCGCGGCGCTGATCGAGGGGCTGAACTCCGGTGCGGTCTGCGCCCCGTTCATGGCGGCGCTGGACGCCGAGGTCATCGTCGTCATCGGCGCCAACCCGACGGTGAACCACCCGGTCGCTGCGACCTTCATCAAGAACGCGGTCCGCGACCACGGCGCGAAGCTCATCATCATGGACCCGCGGCGGCAGGTCCTATCCCGCCACGCCCACCGCCACCTGGCCTTCAAGCCCGGCAGCGACGTCGCCCTGCTGAACGCGATGCTGCACACCATCATCACCGAGGGCCTGACCGACCAGCAGTTCATCGCCGGCTACACCGAGGGCTACGAAGAGCTGCGCGAGAAGATCAAGGACTTTCCGCCCGAGAGGATGGAGGCGGCGTGCGGCATCCCCGCCGAAACCATCCGCGAGGTCGCGCGCCTGTACGCAACCGCCAAGTCCTCGCTGATCTTCTGGGGCATGGGCATCAGCCAGCACGTCCACGGCACCGACAACTCGCGCTGCCTCATCGCGCTCGCGCTGGTCACGGGGCAGATCGGACGGCCCGGCACTGGGCTGCACCCGCTGCGCGGCCAGAACAACGTGCAGGGCGCCAGCGACGCCGGGCTGATCCCGATGGTTCTGCCGGACTACCAATCCGTCGAGGACCCGGCCATCCGCGAGCGGTTTGAGGCGTTCTGGGACCACGACATCGACCCCGTGGCCGGGCTGACCGTCGTCGAGATCATGACCGCGATCCACGAGGGCAGCATCCGCGGCATGTTCGTCGAGGGCGAGAACCCGGCCATGTCGGACCCCGACCTGAACCATGCGCGGCAGGCGCTCGCCCTGCTGGACCACCTGGTTGTGCAAGACCTGTTCCTGACCGAGACGGCATTCCACGCGGACGTGGTGCTGCCCGCATCCGCCTTCGCCGAGAAGAGCGGGACGTTCACCAACACCGACCGCCGGGTGCAGATCGCCAACCCCGTCATCGCCCCGCCCGGGGACGCACGGCAGGACTGGTGGATCATCAGTGAACTGGGAAAGCGCATGGGCTTGCCTTGGGACTACGCAGGCCCCAAGCAGATCTTCGCCGAGATGGCGCAGACCATGCCATCGTTCAACAACATCACATGGGAGCGGCTGGAGCGGGAAGGCGCCGTGACCTACCCTGTGGATGCGCCGGACAAGCCGGGTAACGAGATCATCTTCTACGCTGGTTTCCCGACCGCCTCGGGCAGGGGCAAAATCGTGCCGGCAAGCGTGATGCCGCCAGACGAAATCCCGGACGAGGAGTTCCCCATGGTGCTCTCGACCGGGCGCGTGCTGGAGCATTGGCACACCGGGTCGATGACGCGGCGGGCCGAGGTGCTGGACGCCATCGAGCCGGAAGCGGTGGCGTTCATGTCGCCGGGTGACCTGTGGCGGATGCGGATCGAGCCGGGCGAGTTCATCCGGTTGGAAACGCGGCGGGGTGTGGTGCAGGTCAAAATCCGCAGCGACCGCGACGTGCCGGCGAACATGGTGTTCATGCCGTTTTGCTACGCGGAAGCCGCGGCCAACCTGCTGACCAACCCGGCGCTCGACCCGTTCGGGAAAATTCCGGAGTTCAAGTTTTGCGCGGCGCGGGTTTCAGCGTTGCAGGCGGTCGCGGCGGAGTAGGCCTACCAGCACCGTCAACTTCTTGGACGATGCGACGCGCGAGGTGTTCGAGGCTGCTTGGGGCTTGCCGCTGTTGGCCGATCCGGGCCTGCGCATCCCCAACATGCTCGACGACGCCGTAGAGGGCAGGTGGGCCGCCTAATCCTCCCGGAAAATCCGCTCATTAAGCAAGTAGCGTAGCCCCCGTGTCCAGGACTCGTCCGTGTTGCCGCGGATGTCTGTGCTGTCGGCATGCAGCACCTTGCCCGTCGCCGCGTCCTCGATCACCAGGTTCACGTTGAGGATCAGGTTGCTGACCTTCTGCACCCAGCCGTAAGCCACCTGCTGCGCGCCCAACTGCCGCGCCAGGTCCAGCTCGCACCCGTTGCAGCCGCGGATGGAGTCGATGCGCTCCAGCTTGCCCTCTACCGGCGCCAGGTTCACCAGGGCGAAGCGGCTGCGCAGCGCCTCTTGCAACTGTCCGTCCAGCCGGTGCAGCCGCGCCAGTTCCTCCGGTGTGGACGGCGCGGGCGAGGTGTTGTTCAGCGTGAAATCGAACGCCGCGAGCGTCGGCGGCGCCTCTGCGAGCGCCGGGGACGCCGCGAGCAGGGCGGCGATGATCAGGTGCCTCATTGCAGGTCTCCTACTCCGCCGGGGGCGCCAGGAAGGTCCCGAAGGCGCGCGGGCTTTCCCCAACCTTGATCCGCCGCACCACCTTGCCAGCGGCCACGTCGATCTCGGCCAGCCTGTTGTCCATCCACACCGCAACCCAGGCCCGGGCGCCATCGGCCGACACGGCAATCCCCTCGGGGTAGTCACCCACGGCGATGTCCGGCAACGGGGTGAAGGCGCCGTCGAACACCGACAGGGTGCCGCTGTGCTGGTTGGTGACGAACATGCGCGATCCGTCCGGGGTGACGCCCACGGCGTAAGGGAACTCGCCGACCTTGACCCGCCGCGTCTCCTTGAACGTCGCCGCGTCCAGCACCGATACGTCGCCCGACTGCACGTTGGCCACGAACACCCGCCCCCCCTGCAGGGTGACGCCGAACGGCGCATGGCCGACCGGCACCGTCGCCACCATCCCCAGCGTCGCGAGGTCGATGACGGATAGGGTGTCGCTCTCCCGGTTGGCCACATACAGCCGCGCGCCATCCGGACTGACAGCGAGGCCGGAGGGTGACTGTCCGACCTTGACCGTGCCCGTGATGGCCAGGCTGCCCGGGTCCAGCACGGCCACGGTGTCGCCATACCAGTCAGCCACGAACACCCGGCCGTCCCGCGGGCTGGCTGCAATGCCCAGCGGACCCGCGCCCGCCGGGACCTCCGCCACCGCGGCCAGCCGCCCGTCCCTGGACTCCAGCACGGTGACGCTGCGGCCTTCGGGGTTGGTGACATACACGCGTCCGCCTGGCCCCACCGCCACCCCGGCCGGCTTCGATCCGACCCGCACTGTCTGCGTGACGGCGCCGCTGCCGGTATCCACGACAGATACGGAATCGTCGCCCTGGTTCGTGACATACGCCTGCCCTGCCCGCGCGCCCACCGGCACGGCCAGCAGCGCGCAGGCGAGCAGCGCGGCCCTCATCCGGCGCCTTCGGCCAGCTTCTTGATGTTGTCCAGCCCGGCCCGCAGGACACTCGCCACCGCCTTGCTAGACGCTGCATCGTTCAGCTCCGGCGGCGGGTCGTTCAGCATGTAGCCGCGGTAGAACGCCGACCTCCACTCGATGGTGGTGCCGCCCGCCGGGCCGTCCTGCACCTCGAACCATGAGGTGTAGTTGTTCACCGGCAGCACCTTGGGATCGACCTTCTCGATCCGGTATTGATAGCTGTGGCCGGCGGCGTCGTACTTGACCAGCTCCTCCTCGAAGTGCGGGTCGCCCTCCTGCTTCAGGGTGATGGTGCGCTTGGAGCCGATCTCGTTGCCCTTGTCGGCCGGGCTGCTGGCGATCATGGGATGCCAACGAGCGATGCTGTCGAAGTCGCCGCAGATGGCCCAGACCTGGTCCGGCGTACGGGCGATATCGACGGTTTGCGTCACCTTCTGCCGGGTCGGCCCATGCGCTAGGGCGGGGCGCACTGCGGTGCCCAAGGCCAGCGCAGCCAGCAGGGTTCGTCTCGGCAGGTAAAGCATGTCCGTCTCCATCCCGCGCCTCTGGCGTGCGCCAATACCAGAGTTGCGCGGAATGGCGGCAGACGCCAGAGGCAAAGCGGTCGGGGATCAGGCCGCCAGCATGCCCCGGCTTTTAGCGACATGGGTGGCGATAGCGTCCATCAGCGGCGGGGACAGGCAGTCGTACGGCTCCAGCTTCAGCTCGTGCAGCCGTGCCCGCACCGCGTCCATGCCATCCGGCCGCGCGCCCTGCTCGATGATCGACGACACGAAGGCCGCGAAGCCCGGCGCCGCCCAGCCTGGCTCCTTCGACAGCTCGGTGTGGATGAAGTCCAGGCCGTAGAATGGGTGGTCCTTGTTCTCGATCCGCCCGAACATGTGCACGCCACAGCCGGAGCAGGCATGGCGCTGGATGGCGGCAGCCTCGTCCACGACGTGCAGCTTCTGCTCGTTGGCGGTCACCTGCACCTTGTCGCGCGCCACCACGGCGACGACGGAGAACAGAGCGCCCTCCGGCTTCCAGCACTTGGAGCAGCCGCAGGCATGGTTGTGGGCGGTCTGCGCGCCGACCTGGACGGTCACGGGGTCCGTCGCGCAGTGGCAGGTGAGCGTGCCGCCGGCAAAGTCCGGCTTGGCCGAGGCGATGCCGTTGTCCACGGATGGATGGATCAGGACAGCCATCTTGTTTCTCCCTGTTGTCGTTACGGCGGCATCCAAGTGGCTTACTTGCACTCCGTCAAGTCGCCATCCGCCAGGGAGAACGCATACTTGCCGCTGCCCTTCACCTCCACGTTGCGGATGGTGCAGGTAACGCCGGGCTTGGTGGGGGTGGGCTTGGTGGCGAGCTGCACGTCGTAGCGGCCCGGCTCGATGCCGGTCAGGCGCAGGCGCTCGTCGTGGTCCACGCTGCCGTCGCGGTCGTTGGCGCACTGGTCGGGGCCGAACGTGCCGGTGCCGGCCGGCGCCATCGTGAGGCGGGTGACGGTGGCGCTGGTCAGGTTCCAGAACGTCATGCGGTCCGCGGCGAGGGCCGGCGCCGCGATGCAGAGCGCCAGCAGGATAAGGGGTCGCATGTGCCTCATCCCAGCAGTTGCTTGGCGTGGTGGGCGATATGGTCGGCCATGAAGGTCTGGATGAACCAGTAGCTGTGGTCGCCGGGCTGCCGCCGCAGCGTGAGCTGTTGGCCGGACGCCTCTGCCGCAGCCTCCAGCGCCTCCGGATGGAGTTGCTTGGCCAGGAACTGGTCGTCCCGCCCCTGATCGACCAGGATCGGCCCGGGATAGGGCCGCGTCCGCATCAGCAGGCTGGCGTCCCAGTCGCCCCACGCCGCCCGGTCCGTGCCGAGGTAGCCGGTGAACGCCTTCTCCCCCCACGGCACCGCGGCGGGGTTGCAGATTGGCGCGAAGGCGGACACCGAGTGCCAGCGCCCGGGATCGCGCAGCGCCGTCACCAGCGCGCCGTGCCCGCCCATCGAGTGGCCGAACACCCCGCGCCGGTCCGTCCGCACCGGGAACCCGGCCTCCACCAGCGCCGGCAGCTCCTGCGTCACGTACTGCGCCATGCGGTAGTGCCCGGCCCACGGCGCCTGTGTCGCGTCCAGGTAGAACCCGGCGGCGACGCCGAAATCCCAGCTTTCCGCTTCCCCCGACAGGTCCAGGCCGCGCGGGCTGGTGTCGGGCATGACCAGCACCAGCCCGTGCTCCGCCGCCAGCCGCTGCGCACCGGCCTTGATGGCGAAGGTCTCCTCGGTGCAGGTCAGGCCGGCCAGGTAATACAGCGCCGGGCATGGCCCATGCTGCGCCTGAGGTGGCTGGAACACGCCGAAGCGCATCTCCGTACCTGTCGCATCGGAGGCATGGCTGTAGAAGCCCATCGTGCCGCCGAAGCAGGCGTGCTGGCTACGCGTTTCCATAGCCATGCCGGTCAGGCCACGGGCTCGTTGAACTGCAGCGCCGGAGTGACGGCGGTGAACTTCGGGATGTCGGCGAAGATTTCCTGGCCGTGCTGGGCCGCCGCCGTCTTGAAGCTGTCCATCGAGTCAAAGGTCAGCAGCGTCGTCACCATGCAGGCCGGCGGCGCGCCGTCCGGTCCCGGCAGTCCCGTCATCACCTGGTCGGACTGCAGCCCCATCGGGTTCCACAGCCGGCGCACCAGCGGCATGTGGGTCGCCATGTAGTAGGCGTGGTCAAAATGGGCGCCATCGCCGCCCGGATACATCACGGACACCACCAACATCGCAGTCCTCCCTTAGTCCTTGCAAGCCATGCTAGGGGCCGGGGGCAGGATGGGAAAGGGCCTGCGACACGACAGCGCCGGAGTCCGCTGCCGTGCCTCGACAAACCCTTGTCAGGTCCCATAATCGATGCAGCACGCGTGGGAATGCGCGGCACTTGGGAGCAGACGATGCGATATCTTGCAGCACTTGCGGCGATGGCCGCCCTGGTCACCAGCCCTGCCTATGCCGAGGACGCCTCCCCAGCCGGCGACCCTGCGCTGGGCAAGACCGTGTTCAACAAGTGCGCGGTCTGCCACTCGGTGAAAGCCGGAGAGAACAAGATCGGCCCCAGCCTCGCCGGCGTCGTCGGCCGTCCGTCGCATAGCATCGAGAGCTTCAACTATTCCGAGCCGATGAAGGCGTACAACGTCACCTGGGACCCTGCGACGCTGGACCACTACCTGGTCGATCCCCGCGGCGTGGTGCCGGGCACGCGAATGATCTTCGTCGGCCTGAAGAAGGACGAGGACCGTGCGAACGTGATCGCCTACCTCGAAACCCTCAAGCAGTGAGCATTGCGGCGGTGCGGGCGCCCTCGGCGATCCCGCGCCGCCGGCTCGCCTCCGGCACCACCATCTCCCGCACGACGCGGGCCGGCCCGGCGGACAGTAGCAGGATACGGTCAGCCAGCGACGCCGCCTCTGCAAGGTCATGCGTCACCAGCAGCGCAGCACACCGCCGGGTGCGCCAGGCTTCGGCCAACACCTCCCTGCCCTGCTCCGCCATAGCGGGATCAAGCGAGACGAACGGCTCGTCCAGCAACAGCACCGCGGGCTGGATGGCGAAGGCGCGAGCGATTGCGGCGCGGCGGGCCATGCCCAGGGACAGCGCCGGCGGATACAGGTCCATGTAGGGGGCCAGGCCCAGCAAAGTCAGCAGCGCCTCCGCGGCGGCCCTGTCGGGCGGGTGAACTAGGGCGATGTTCTGCCGAACCGTACGCCAGGGCAGCAACCGCGGCTCCTGGAATACGGTGCCGATTCCAGGCGCCGTGCCGCCGGCCCAGCCGATCCGTCCTTCGAATGACCGTTCCAGGCCGCCGACCAGACGCAGCAGCGTCGTCTTGCCGCATCCTGAGGGACCGACGAGCGCCACGATCTCGTCCTGACCCAGGGTGAATCGCAAATCCTGGATGACGACCTGCGGCCCGTCGCGCCCCGGCACCGTGCGCCGGGCGATGTCAACGTCCAGGATCACAGCCATGCGGTCACCGCCAAAGGTTGGCCCGCCGCTCCAGTGGTTGCAGCGCGCCCCACTCGATTACCTGCACCACGGCGATGAAGGCCAGCGTGTAGGCCAGGATGGCGGTCACATCGAACAGTTGAAAATAGACCTCGATCTGGAAGCCGACGCCGTCGCTGCGGCCCAGCAGCTCCGCCACCAGCACGATCTTCCAGATCAGCGCCAGGCCGGACCGCGCCGACGCGAACAAGTATGGATAAAGCTGCGGCAATACGACGTGCCGCAGCATCGCGCCGCGCCCCATGCGGAAGCTATGGCCCATGTCGATCAGGCCTTGGTCCAGCGCCCTTGCGCCCTCTCGCACCGTCACTGCCGTGCTGGGCAGCTTATTGAGCGCAACGGCGATGATCGCGGTCCACTCGCTCAAGCCGAACCAAACGTATATCAATACGATGCTGACCACCGCAGGCAGGTTCAGCAACGCGATCAGCAGGCTGTCCAGCGCCCGGTCCAGCACGCGCAACCGACCCATCGCCAGGCCGAGCACGCTCCCCAGCACCATAGCCAGCACGAATGCACATGCCACCCGCCACAGGGTAATGCCGAGGTTACGGGCTAGGGCGCCAGACGCGGCCTCCTGCGCCAGTGCGGCCAGGACGGCGCTGAAGGGCGGGAACAGCCGGCTACCGACCAGCCGCGCCACAACCTCCCAGGCGAGGATCAGTCCTAGCACGGGAGTCAGCCGCCCTAGCAAGGCCAGACGGCTGTCGTGAGAGGCCAACCCGATCAGGTCCCCAGGCCGGATGCGATGATGGCGTGGAACCGCTGCGGTCAGTCCGACGACTTCTTGCAGCCACTGTCCCAACACGCGTGGCCAGTCAGGCAAGCCAATCCTCTATCCATTGTCAGCAACACCGCACGACGTTAGCTGCAGTCAGCCGGGTCGGCCTGCCTTGACCCGGACTGGACGCCGCACTGATTTTCTTAAAGGACGGCACACCTTAATTCATAAGCTGACGGGTGCGGTCCAGCGACGCATGGCAGGATTGGTCGCCCTGCTGATCCAGCATCCGCGCCTTCTCCAACTCCATCTTTGCCTCCGACATGCGGTCGTTCGGGGCCGCTGAGCCCCCCTGGCCCGGCGTGGTCTCGACCGACTTGCCCGGCCCGGCGGCAGCAACCGCAGCCGCCGTAGGCAGGCCCTCCTGTTGACGGCGCACGTCCTGCGACGAAGTTGCGACAAGGTTGCCGACAGCGGCGTTCGCTTCCTTGGTGCCAGCAGTACCGCCAACGCGGTTATCCGCCGACGTGCCCGTAGCACCAGGCGCGCTGGGCTGCGGCGCCGCAGCCGGGACAGTGCCGGACAGTGTTCCGGTGGTGACAGGGCCAAGGCTCGCGCTCGGCGTCAGCTTGCGGCCAAGGTCGGCGATCCCGTCGGAACAAGGACCGGCATAGGCGGCCATCGGCACCGCTAAGGTGCCCAGGCACAAGGCGGACAAGCCAAGGACTAGATTGGATCGTAGCGACATTGCGTTCCCCCTCGTTTTGCTTTGGTTAACGACACAACGACGCAAACGTCAGGTCTTTCCGCGTTGATTGCAACACAGAGTTGTGAGCTTTCGCGTCCTGACTAGCGTGGGTGCTTCTTGACTTTCGGGGGGCGGCCCGCATAATCCGCTCTGGCTACAACAAGAAACTGGAGGTTACGATGGCTTGGAAGAACCCGAAGATTGTCGAGATCGCTCTCGGCGCCGAGATCAACTCCTACGCTTGCGCCGACCTGAAGAAGTAGGCGTCTCAAGCGCCGGCCTCAGCGTCGGCGCTGCTGGAACGCTCATCCCAGGCAATTGCCGGGGATGAGCCGACCTGCCATCCCAATCTTCGCCCCGTCCAGGTCATCATTTTATGCGCGCTGTCGTGCTCGGCGCCGCTGCCGGCGGTGCATTTCCCCAATGGAATTCCAATGCCGTGGGTTGCCGCCGCGCGCGGTCGGGTGATCCCGCAGCCCGTCCCCGCACCCAGGCGTCCCTGGCCGTCAGCGCTGATGGCCGCAATTGGATCGTGCTGAACGCCTCCCCAGATCTACGCCAGCAGATTGAACAAACTCCGGCTATGCAGCCGCAGCAAGGCCTGCGGTCGTCCCCGATCGCCGCCGTTGTGCTTACGGGCGGCGACGTTGACGCCATAGCCGGGCTGCTGACCCTGCGGGAGCGCCAGGCGTTTACCGTTCTGGCCACGCCGCGGGTCCACGCTGTCCTGAATGCCAATCCGGTGTTTGAGGTATTGTCGCGTGAGGTGGTCACGCGGCAGCCCGTCGGCCTGGATATGCCGCATCCGGTCGCCCTGCCGGACGGGCATCCTAGCGGCCTGAACATCACGCTGTTCGCAGTGCCGGGCAAGGTGCCGCTGTACCTGGAGCAGCCCGGCGCGACGCCGGCGCTGGACGAGACCGATCAGACCGTCGGATGCGCGGTCAGCGACGGCGCCGCCACCCTGTTCTTCATCCCAAGTTGCGCCGCGATGACGCCACGGCTCGCCGACCGCCTGCGCGGAGCGGCGGCGGTGTTCTTCGACGGCACGCTGTGGACCGACGATGAGATGGTCCGCGCCGGGCTGGGTCCGAAGACCGGCCAGCGCATGGGCCACATGAGCGTCTCCGGCCCGCACGGCACCCTGGCCGCCTTCGATGGGCTTGGGGTGCAGCAGCGCGTGTTGCTGCACATTAACAACTCGAACCCGATCCTGCTGGACGACTCGCCGGAACGCGCGCTGGTCGCTGCCGCTGGGTGGGACGTGGCGTATGACGGCATGGAGCTGGCCCTATGAGCGACCGCCTGCTGTCCCCGGCCGACCTGCGTGCGGCGCTGAATTCCATCGGCGACGAGCGCTACCACATCCATCACCCGTTCCACCGCATGCTGCACGATGGCAAGTTGAACCGCGGGCAAGTGCAGGCTTGGGCGCTGAACCGGTATTATTACCAAAGCCGCATCCCGGCCAAGGATGCGACCTTGTTGGCCCGTCTGCCGACCGCCGACTTGCGCCGCGCCTGGCGCTCCCGGCTGGAGGACCATGACGGCACCGGGCCGGGCCTCGGCGGCGTGGCACGCTGGCTGAAGCTGGCCGAGGGCGTCGGGCTGGACCGCGCTTACGTTGAAAGCACGGCCGGCATCCTGCCCGGCACTCGGTTCGCCGTGGACGCTTACGTCGCGTTCGTGCGCGACCGCAGTATCCTTGACGCCATCGCGTCCTCGTTGACCGAGATGTTCTCACCAACGATCATCGCTGAGCGCGTGTCGGGCATGCTGGCCCATTATGACTTCGTCACGCAGGATACCCTGGCCTACTTCGCCCCGCGGATGACCCAGGCGCCGAAGGACGTGGACTTCGCCCTGGCCTACGTGGACGAGCACGCCCGCACCCGTGCGGCTCAGGAGGGCGTGCTGGCCGCACTGCGCTTCAAGTGCGACGTGCTGTGGTCGCAGCTCGATGCGCTGCATTACGCCTATGTGGAGCCGGGCCGTGTGCCGCCGGGCGCTTTCGTACCGGAATGACGGACCTCGCGCTCGCCGCCGTGCCCGCCTTCAATCGCGGCTTCCGGCTGCGGCACGATCCGGTCCGCGACGCCTGGGTGGTGCTGGCCCCTGAGCGGTTGTTCCTGCTGGACGAGACCGGGGTGGAGGTGCTCAAGCTGGTCGATGGCGTGCGGAGCGTGCCAGACATCATCGACGCCCTGGCGGAGCGGTTCGCCGCGCCGCGCGAGGTGATTGCCGTGGATGTCGAGGCGATGCTGCGGGACTTGGTGGACAAGGGAGCGATCCGGCTATGAACCAAGTGCTGCCGATCCCGGCCCCGCCGGTTGCCCCGCGCATCGAGCCGCCCTTGGCGCTGCTTGCCGAGCTGACGCACCGCTGCCCGCTGCAATGCCCCTACTGCGCTAACCCGCTGGAGCTGGAGCGTGCTGCGGCCGAACTGGATACGGCGACGTGGAAGCGGGTGTTGGATGAGGCCGCGGCGCTGGGCGTGCTGCAGGTGCACTTCTCCGGCGGCGAGCCAACGGCGCGGCGCGACCTGCTGGACTTGGTGCACCATGCTGCCGCGGTTGGGTTGTACAGCAACCTGATCACCTCCGGCGTCATGCTGGATGCCGGGTCGCTGGGCGCGTTGGCCGAGGCCGGACTGGACCATGTGCAGCTCAGCTTCCAGGACGCCGACGCGGCGCAGGCGGATCGCATCGGCGGCTACCGCAACGGTCATGCGCGCAAGCTGGTGGTGGCCCGGTTGATCCGGGAGGCCGGGCTGCCGCTGACGGCAAACTTCGTCGTGCACCGGCAGAACCTGGACCGCCTGCCGGAGATGCTGGCGCTGGGCCAGGAGATCGGCGCCAGCCGGATCGAGGTCGCGCACGTCCAATACTATGGCTGGGGCCTGGTCAACCGGGCGGCCCTGATGCCAAGCCGCGCGCAATTGGAACAGGCGAACGCTGCCGTCGCACAGGCCCGCAGCGACCTGCGTGGGCGCATCACCATCGACTACGTCGTGCCGGATTACTATGCCGCCGGTCCCAAGGCGTGCATGGGCGGCTGGGCGCGGCGGATCATTAACATCACCCCTGCAGGATTGGCGCTGCCGTGCCATGCCGCGGAAACGCTGACGGGCATCCACTTCCCCTCGGTCCGCACCACCAGCCTCGCGGCGGTCTGGCACGACGACCCCGGCTTCGCCCGCTTCCGCGGCACGGACTGGATGCCGGAGCCCTGCCGGTCCTGCGATCAGCGCGAGATCGACTGGGGCGGCTGCCGGTGCCAAGCGCTGGCGCTGACCGGCGATGCCTCGGCGACCGACCCGGCCTGCGCCCTGTCGCCGCACCATGCGCTAATGGCGGACGCAGTCGCAGCTTCGGACGCACTGGCGGATGGCCCGGCGCCGGACCTAGTGTACCGGCGCATCCGCACGGCGTCGCTGGTCAGGTGAGACGTCGGGACGCCCTGTTGCTGGCGACCGCCGCGGCGTTGCGTCCCTTCTCTGTGCTCGCCGCGCCAGCCTTTGCGATGACCGAGGTGGCGCCCGGCAGCTTCGTCCGGCCGGGCGTGCATGAGGAGGCGACGGTCGCCAACCAGGACGGCATCGCCAACATCGGCTTCATCATCGGCGGCAGCGCTGTCGCGGTGATCGACCCCGGCGGCAGCCTCGCCGACGGGGAGCGGCTGCGCGCATCCATCCGCAGCCGGACCGACCTGCCGATCCGCTACGTCATCATGACCCATATGCACCCTGACCACGTGTTCGGTGCCGTCGCATTCGTGGACGACAGGCCAGCATTCGTCGGCCATGCGCGGATAGCAGCCATGCTGGTGCAACGCGGCGAGTTCTACCGCAATGCCCTTGTGGACGTGCTTGGGCTGGAGGAGGCCGGCGATTACGCCAAGCCGACGCTGCTGGTGCAGGACACGGCGGCGCTGGACCTTGGCGGGCGCACGCTGCGGCTGCACGCCCATGCGACGGCGCACACCGACAATGACCTGTCGGTGCTGGACGAGGCGACTGGCACGCTATGGCTGGGCGACCTGCTGTTCGTGGACCGGGTTCCGGCGCTGGACGGCAGCATCTTGGGATGGTTGGCGGTGATGGCGGCATTGCGGGGGACGCCGGCGGCGCAGGTCGTGCCGGGCCATGGTCCCGCTTCCGTGGCGTGGCCCGGCGCTGCTGCGGCGCAGGACCGCTACCTGGGCGGCTTGGTGCGCGACATCCGCGCCTGTAGGGCGCATGGTGGCGACATCGAGCAGGCGGTGGCGACGGTCGGGCAGGCGGAGCGGGACCGGTGGGTGCTGTTCGACGAGTACAACGGTCGCAACGTCACGAGCGCGTTCAAGGAGCTTGAGTGGGAATAACCCGAACCGGGAGCAACCCGGTGGGCGCTGGTAAGGGATGGATTCATGAAAGCAGTCGCGGCGGCAATCGGCTTGATGGCGTGCCTGGCGGCGCCAGCCTTGGCGGAGGAGGACCCTGCCGCCCAGGCGGAGCGGTGGCAGGACCTGAAGCACGCTGTGTTCGGAGACCGGACGGTTGCGGACGGCGGCGGCGTGATCGTCCTGGAGGCGCCAGTCCGTGCGCAGGACGCGTCGCTCGTCCCGGTGACGGTCACCTTGTCGGCGGGGGGCGGCGCCGGGCCGGGCCGGGTCAAGGCGGTTTGGCTGCTGGTCGACGGCAACCCGTCGCCGCTGGCCGGCACGTTCCACTTCGGCCCCGCCGCCGACCCGCGCCAGCTCAAGACCCGGGTGCGGGTGGACCAATACACCTTGATGCACGCCGTCGCCGAGACGGAGGATGGCCGCCTGTTCGCCGCCGAGCGCTACGTGAAGGCGGCCGGCGGCTGCTCCGCGCCGTCCACCAAGGACCCGCAGGTGGCGCTGGCCCGGTTGGGCCAGATGCGGCTGCGGGTGGATGGCGAGGGGCCGTTGCCGGACGGCGAGGCTGCAACGGCGCAACTGCTGATCAGCCATCCCAACAACAACGGGATGCAAGTGGACCAGCTTACGCATAATTTCGTCCCGCCACGCTACATCCAGGACATCGCGGTCCATTTCGGCGAGTCGCTGGTGCTGGACGTGGATGCCGACATCTCCCTCAGCGAGGACCCGGCGATCACCTTCGGCTTCGTGCCGCAGGGGCCGGGGCCGCTCCGGGTGGACGTGCTGGACAGCACCCGGGCGACATTCCACCAGGAGTTCCCGGTGGCAGGACGCAGCTAGACGGCTGCCAGTCCATCACAAGCACCGTGGCGAGGCTACGCCTGCTCCCGATAGGGCTGGGATGAGAGAAGCCAGGGGAGGCGTGATTTGGCCGAGTATGAGGCGGAGCCGGACGGCTACTTGCACTGCAACGCGACCTCTGCCTGCGCCCGGCGGAGCTGCTCGGTCCGCTCCTTGGCGACAGGCGTGTCGCGGAACATCGCGCCGCGGTCGCCCAGGCCGCCCTGTTGCATACGCAGGATGGTGTCGGCCTGCTCGTAGTCGTCGTAGGTCATCATGTCCGCGATGGTGTCGATCCCGCATGCGCAACGGTCGAGGAACTCGCGCTTGAAGTTGTTGCTGGCCATGCAGCCGATCACATAATCCGCGCGGGCTGCGGTCGGGTAGTCATGGGCAGGATGGCGAACCTGGGCGTGGACGGCGAACACGGAACAGGTCGTGATGAGGGCGGCAAGGGCTAAGGCGCGCATCATGGTTCCACTCCGATGAAGATGGTGCGTTGGCTGAACGCTGGGGCGGCCATGGCGGCATCGGCCGGGACCGCGATGCGGATCTCGGCAACCGTGCCGGGCACGCCGTCCGCCAGGACGAAGGTGTAGCTTTTATCTTGCAGCGACTGGATACGCCCCAGCCGTGGGTCGCCCTTGAAGGGTTGCACGGTGATCTCCCGCGCCGGCATCGAGGAGCCTGCCAAGACGAAGGTCGCATCCCTGACGGTGGCGCCGGTTACGAACGCCTCGCGTATCTTGTTGCGAAAGTAGGAGGCGGACAGGCCGACCGCCTCCCGCATCTCGTCCACGTCGCGCTCCAGGGTCAGCATCAGCAGCGGGTTGCCGCGGAAGTGGTCCAACTCGGGAAACTGTACGTGGTGCTCGCCGGTCAGGTAATCGAACGACAGGTCCTTGGTATCATCGGGGTTCACCCGCGTGACATGCAGGGCGACCTTGTCGGTAAACCCGGCTGCGCCGTCGCGAACGAAGCCGTAATCCAGCGTTTCCGGATGATCGACGTTGCGCAGGTGCGGCGTTTCGAACAGCGCAAGCTGCGCCGGGCTGAGCGGGCGGGTGTCCTCGGGGAGCGCCTCGTCAGCCCAGGCCGGGCTGAGGGCCGACATCGTGAGAAGAATTGCCATTGTGCCGGCGCGCAACAGCCTCATTGTGTCAACCAGGGGAGTGTCCATGATCGAGCTTGTCCTTGTGTACTGCCTGTCCAGCGAACCCGACCGGTGCCTGGAACGGCGTGAGCTGCGGGAGGAGGTCGGCAGCGCCATCGAATGCACCATGAAGGCGCAGACGATGGCGCAGGAATTTGTGCATGCCCATCCGCGCTTCCGGCTACAGGGCTGGCGGTGCGAGGTGGACCGTCCCAAGGAAAGCCCGGCGTAGCGGCAGCACGGCCTTTTAATAGACGACGACGCTCCGGATGCTTTCGCCCTTGGTCATGAGGTCGAAGCCGTCGTTGATCTGATCGAGGCTGAGGTGGTGGGTGATCAGGTCGTCGATGTTGATCTTGCCCTCCATGTACCAGTCCACGATGCGGGGAACGTCGGTCCGGCCCCGGGCGCCGCCGAACGCACTGCCCTGCCAGACGCGGCCCGTCACAAGCTGGAACGGCCGGGTTTTGATCTCCTGGCCCGCGCCCGCAACGCCGATGATGGTGCTCTTGCCCCAGCCCTTATGCGCGCATTCCAGGGCCTGCCGCATAAGGGTCGCGTTGCCCACGCACTCGAAGCTGTGGTCGGCGCCGCCCTGGGTGAGGTCCACTAGGTAAGGGACGATATCACCCTGCACCTCCTTGGGGTTGACGAAATCGGTCATGCCGAACTTCTCGGCCAATGCCTTCCGCCCCGGGTTAATATCCACGCCGACGATTTGGTCAGCCCCGGCGATGCGCGCGCCCTGCACGACGTTCAGGCCAATGCCGCCGAGCCCGAACACCACGACCCGATCGCCAGGCGCCACCTTGGCGGTGAACAGCGCCGCCCCCACCCCTGTGGTCACGCCGCAGCCAATGTAGCAAATCTTGTCGAACGGCGCGTCCTCCCGCACCTTGGCCAGCGCGATCTCCGGCAGCACGGTAAAATTGGCGAACGTCGAGCAGCCCATGTAGTGCAGCACGGGCTTGCCCTGGAAGCTGAACCGGCTGGTGCCGTCGGGCATGACCCCGCGGCCCTGCGTTACCCTGATCTTCTGGCAGAGGTTGGTCTTCTGGCTCAGGCAGTAGCTGCATTCCCGGCACTCAGGGGTGTATAGCGGGATGACGTGGTCGCCCTTCTTCAGCGAGCGCACGCCGGGCCCGACCTCGACCACCACGCCGGCGCCCTCATGGCCCAGGATGGCGGGGAACAGGCCCTCAGGGTCGTCGCCGGACAGGGTGAACTTATCGGTGTGGCAGATGCCGGTGGCCTTGATCTCGACCAGCACCTCGCCCTCGTGCGGCCCCTCCAACTGCACCGTCTCGATCACCAGCGGCTCACCCGCCGCATGGGCCACAGCAGCACGTACGTCCAACGCAAATCCTCCCACTCGTTGGAACGACATTAACGGCTTGGCTGGGTAAAGCCAGGGGTCAGCGCCATTACTGCACCGATGCTGCCCTACGCTGCACTGCAACACGCAACAGTTGCATAATCTGCAAAATATTCTGTGGCTCCGGCGCTTGTCGGACTTGGCATTGCCTGCATATGCTGCGGACCGCACGTTCCGCTCACCCTTGCGCTTGGGGGTCAGGGTCCAGGGCGGGTGACTGGGACGGCCTGGGGCGGACGCGCCGGGCAGGATGCAACGGTCGCACAAAGCGGCCCACAATAAGGAGGACCAAACGTTATGCTAGACCGCAAGCTACTGCTCGGCTGCACGATGATAATGAGCCTGGCCGCCGTGGCCAGCGCACCCGCCTCGGCCAATGATGAGCTGATCAAGCTGCAGGGCGACAAGAACGAGTGGGTGATGCCCGCTGGCAACTACTCCAGCCAGCGCTACAGCGCACTCGACCAGATCAACACTACCAACGCCGGCAAGCTGCATCCCGTTTGGTCGTTCTCGACCGGCGTGCTGCGTGGCCATGAGGGCGGCCCGCTGGTGATCGGCGACGTCATGTACGTCCACACGCCGTTCCCGAACAATGTCTTCGCGCTCGACCTGAACGACAACGGCAAGGTTATCTGGAAGTACGAGCCGCGCCAGGACCCCAACGTCATCGCCGTGATGTGCTGCGACACCGTGAACCGCGGCGTGGCATACGGCGATGGCAAGATCATCCTGAACCAGGCCGATGCGACCGTCGTGGCGCTCGACGCCAAGACCGGCAAGGAAGTCTGGCACGTCAAGAATGGCGACCCCGCCAAGGGCGAGACCATGACGATGGCGCCGATGATCGTAAAAGATAAGGTTTACGTCGGCATCAGCGGCGGCGAGTTCGGCACCCAGGGGCGCCTGACCGCCTACAACATGAAGGACGGCTCGCTCGCCTGGAACGCCTACTCGGTCGGCCCGGACAGCCAACTCTTGGTTGATCCCGTGAAGACCACAAACATGGGCAAGCCGATCGGCGAGAACTCGTCGCTCAGCACCTGGCAGGGCGATCAGTGGAAGACCGGCGGCGGCAGCACCTGGGGTTGGTACAGCTACGATCCCGCGACGAACCTGATCTACTACGGGACGGGCAACCCCAGCACCTGGAACCCGGTGCAGCGCCCCGGCGACAACCGCTGGTCCATGACCATCTTCGCCCGCGACGCCGACACTGGCATGGCGAAGTGGGTGTACCAGATGACCCCGCATGACGAGTGGGACTACGACGGCATCAACGAGATGATCCTGGCCGACATCCCCGTAAAGGGCGTGATGACCAAGGCGCTCGTACACTTCGACCGCAACGGCTTCGGCTACACGCTGAACCGCGAGACGGGCGAGCTGCTAGTGGCCGAGAAGTTCGACCCGGCAGTGAACTGGGCGACCCACGTGGACATGAAGACAGGCCGCCCCGAGGTCGTAAACCAGTACTCGACGCAGTACAACGGCGAGGACAAGAACAGCCGCAACGTCTGCCCGGCAGCGTTGGGCTCCAAGGACCAGCAGCCCTCGGCCTTTTCGCCGCGGACCAACCTGTTCTACGTGCCAACCAACCACGTCTGCATGGACTACGAGCCGTTCAAGGTGTCCTACACCGCGGGCCAGCCCTACGTCGGGGCGACGCTTTCGATGTATCCGCCGAAGGGCGACACCAACCTGGGCAACTTCATCGCCTGGGACGCCGGCACGGGCAAAATCGCCTGGTCCGACCCGGAGCCGTTCTCCGTCTGGTCCGGCGCGCTGGCGACCGCGGGCGACGTCGTGTTCTACGGCACGCTCGACGGCTACCTGAAGGGCGTCGATGCCAAGACCGGCAAGGAGCTTTACCGCTACAAGACTCCGTCCGGGATCATCGGCAACGTCAACAGCTACGTCCATAACGGCAAGCAGTATATCGCTGTGCTGTCGGGCGTGGGCGGCTGGGCCGGAATCGGCATGGCGGCCGGGCTGGCGAATGACACCGATGGCCTGGGCGCGGTCGGCGCTTACAAGTCGCTGTCCAACTATACCCAGTTGGGCGGCGTGCTGACGGTGTTCGGCCTCGACTAAGCCAACACACAGGTGGTCCCCGGCCGTGGAGGGTCCATGGCCGGGGCTGCTTCTGGAGAGTTTCGATGCAAAAGAAGTCCCTGATCGCGCTGTCCGGCCTGGTTGGCGCCGGGCTGGTGGGCGCAGTCGCGTTGTCGTCCGGCGCCAAGGCTGAAAACGATCCGGTTTACGTCGTCGAGAGCGGGCGAGTGGATCAGCATACCTTCAACGGCTACCGCCGCTACGGCGAGTCCTGCATGCGTTGCCATGGCCCTGATGGCGCCGGCAGCTCGTATGCTCCCGACCTGACGCAGTCGCTGCAACGGATGTCCTATGACGACGTGATCAACACCATCGTCAATGGGCGGCAGAACGTCACCAAGACACAGAACAACGTCATGCCAGCCTTCGGCACGACGGAGGATGTCGTGCTCTACATCGACGACATCTACGGCTACCTGAAGGCGCGGTCCGACGAGAAGCTGCCGCGTGGGCGGCCGAAGCGTATCGGCGACGATGGCGGTTAGCCGTCTCAGCAGCGCCGTCCTGCTTGGTGCGGCGCTGCTGGCTGTGGCACCTGCACATGCCCAGCGAGCCGAGCTGATCTCCCGCACCGAACTGCGGGTCTGCGCCGATCCGCATAACCTGCCATATTCTAACGAGGCGAAGGGCGGGTTCGAGAACAAGGTGGCCGAGATCATCGGTGCCGACCTGGACCTGCCGGTGACCTATGTCTGGTTTCCGCAGACCACAGGGTTCGTCCGCAACACGCTGACCGCCCGGGAATGCGACCTGGTTATGGGTGCGGTTTCCGGCGATGGCATGATGGACAGCACCAACCCCTATTATCACACCGGCTACATGATCGTGACACGTACGGTAGATAATATCATTGCCCGGTCGGTCGGCGACCCGGCGCTGGCCAACAAGAAATTCGGCGTTATCGCCGCGACGCCGCCCACCGACCTGCTGGTGCGGCATCACCTGATGGATCAGGTGCGGCCATATTCCTTGCGCGTCGATACCCGCATCAGCAATCCGCCACGTGCCATGCTGCAGGACCTGACCGATGGCGTTATCGACGTGGCGCTCATCTGGGGCCCACTGGCGGGATATGCGATCAAGCACGACTCGCTGCCGTTGACGGCAGCGTTCATCGAGCCGGAGCCGGATGCGCCACGGCTCGACTACCGTATCGCCATGGGGGTGCGCGCCGGTGAGCCGGAGTGGCGGCGGCGTATCAATCTGGCCATCGGCAAGCATAAAGCCGAAATCGCCGCCGTCATCGCGGATTACGGCGTGCCGCTGATGCCGGACCAAGGTCGTCCGTTGGCTGCCGCGAAGGAGTAGCACCGGTGAGCCTGCGGGCGTGAGGCGGCTGTTGCTGGCGCTGTTGCTGGCTTCCGGGCCGTGCCGGGCTGATCCGGCGGTGCCGATCCCGGAAGGCTACCGGCAAGATGACTACCGCGCTCCGGTTCCAGACTCGGTGCCAGGGGCCATTGTCCTGCACCTTGCAGCGATGCGGCAGATCGTCGCCGACGGTACGGCGGTCCTGATTGATGTCCTGCCTGCCCCGCGCCGCCCGGAGTCGATGCGCCCCGGTCGTCCATGGCTGCCTCTGCCGCACCAGACCCTTCCCGGCGCCATATGGTGGCCGGAGGTTGGCCGGGGCGAGTTGCCCCCGATGTTCAAGGCCAATTTCGAGCAGCGGCTTCGGGAGGTGACGGCAGGGGATGCGAACCGCCTCGTCGTGTTCTTTTGCCTGAACGACTGCTGGATGAGTTGGAACGCGGCTCGCCGTGCTGCTTCGCTCGGCGTTCGTGCCGGCTGGTTTCCGGAGGGCGTGGACGGATGGGTTGCAGCCGGACAGCCCACGGCGACGGCGAACCCAGTCCCGCCTGAACAATAAGTCGGCGGCAGCTCCTACCTTTACATCGCCTACACCGGATAGGCGCGGTCAGCTTCCCAGCTTGCCCTGCAATGCCTGCGCCAGGGCGCCGAGCTTCGCTTCCAACTGCACTGGCGCCTCGCAGGCATAGCGGATCGTCCGCTCGATCTCCTGGAACTCGCGGATTAGCAGCGTCCGGCGGCTGACGATCTCCTCGCGTTGCGCAGCCGGGGCGTCGGCTGGCAGGGCGCGCAGCTCGGTGGTGATGCGGGACGTCGTCTCCGCCAACAGGCGTTGACGGTGAGCGATGGTGTGCAGGCGGTCGATGATTTCGGTCCGCTGGGTATTGGTGTCCTCGACCAGCCCGGCAAACACCTCGGCCAGCACGGCCGGACGATCCGGCATGGGCACGGTGTCGGCGAACGCCGAAAGCTGGTCCGCACCCGCCTGGGCCAGCACACCGCGCGGCGCGACGCTAGACACCACGGCAACCACCCGCGGGTCCGCGTGCCAGTCGCCGGACGCGGCCGGCCCGCCCCAGTATGTGGCGGCAGCCAACTCGGGCACCAGGCGCTGCACGCAAGGCCAGTCCGGGTCCGGCGGCGGCCCGGCGGCACCCAGCATCACCGCTGCCGCAACCACCCAGGCTGCACGCGGACGGCTCACTCCGCTGCAGCCCGCCGCGCCAGCAGGCCCCGGCCGGGATCGTAGCCCACGGCCGCCAAGGCCATGAACACGGCGCTGCACCCGATGACGACGGCGGCTGCAATCCAGTCCACCTTGCCATACAACGCGAAACGGATCAGTTCCGTGGCGGACGTGAAGGGATTCAACTGGCATACCCACCACAGCACAAGGCTGCTCTCCTTCACCCGCCACAGCGGGTACAGGGCGGACGACGCGAAAAACATTGGGAAGATGACGAAGTTCATCACCCCGGCGAAGTTCTCCAACTGCCGGATGAATGACGACAGCACCAGCCCTAGCGCCCCCAGCATCAGCCCGGACAGCACCAGCGCCGGCAGCACCGCGAAGTAGCCGACCGCCGGCGGCTCGATCTCCCAGAACCAGGCAATCCCGAGGAAAATGTAGGACTGCACCACCGCGACCGCGACGCCGGCCAGCAGCTTGCACAGGAGCAGAAACCACCGCGGGAACGGGCTGACCATCAGCGTCTTCATGCTGCCCATCTCGCGGTCATAGACCATGGAAAGGCTACTCTGCATGCCGTTGAACAGCTCGATCATCGCGATCAGGCCAGGCGCGATATAGACCTCATAGGGGATGTAGGTCTCATACGGCGGGATGATCGACACGCCAAGCACGAAGCGGAACCCGGCAGCGAAGATCGCCAGCCACACCAGCGGGCGCACCAGGGCGGAGATGAAGCGCCCCCGCTGATGCACCCAACGCAGTCCTTCACGCCGGATGATGCCGCCCATGCAGCGCGCGTAGGCCGCCGCGGTCAGGCCCGGCCTAGCCGGCAGGGCGATGGCCGGACTTGCGGCACGGAGGGCGCCGAGCGTCTGCGCGTCCTGCAATGATGGCACGGTCATGCTGCAACCTTGGTCAGTGTCTCAAAAGTCTGTTTCAGGCTGCCACCCTCGGGAACCATGCCGACCGCCGGGCCGTCGGCCAGGATGCGCCCACGGTGCAGCACGACGACCTTGGCATCGCCGCCGGCCTCGTCGATCAGGTGCGTCGCCCACAGCACCGCCATCCGCCGCTCCCGGCACAGCGTGCGGACGTGGTCCAGCAGGAAGGCACGGCTTTCCATATCCAGCCCGGCGGTCGGCTCGTCCAGCAGCAGCAGCGCCGGCTCGTGCACCAGCGCGCGGGCCAGCTCCACCCGGCGCCGCTGGCCACCCGACAGCAGGCGCACCCGGTCCCCTGCCCGCTCCTGCAGGCCCACCCGCGCCAGCTCGTCCCGGATGCGCGGCGCCGCGACCGATCCGGCGATCCCATGCAGCGCCGCGTGATAGGCCAAGTTCTGCCGCACCGTCAGGTCCAGGTCGAGCGTCGGCTGCTGGAACACCACCCCCATGCGCGCCAACGCCGCCGAGGCGTCCGCGCGGAATGGCTGGCCAAATACGGCAATGCTGCCCTGATGTGCGTGGTACAGCCGGGTGATCAGTGCGAACAGCGTCGTCTTTCCCGCGCCGTTCTGGCCCAGCAGCACCGTGAAGTCGCCGGGCTGCAAGCTGAAGCTGACCCCGTCCAGCACCGTCCTCGCGCCGAAGCGGTGCGTCAGGTCGCGGACATCGAGGGCGGCAGGGGACGTCATGGCGCCACCACGACGCCCCAGGGCAGTTGCCCGACCGGCACGGACTTCGTGACCCGCAACGCCGCCACGTCGATCACCGACAGGTCGTTGCTGACTCCGTTGGTGGTGAACAGCCGCTTGCCGTCCAGCGAGAACGCCAGGTTCCACACCCGCTGCCCCACCAGCAGGTACTTGCGGACCTCGTAGGTCTTGGCGTCCACGACGGCGATGCGGTTGGCCGGGCCGAGCGCCACGAAGGCGGTGAGAGCATCGGGCGTGAACACAACGCCGACCGGCTGCACGCTCTCGGCGGGAACGCCGGAAATGGCGAAGCTGATGGTGTGCAGCACCTTGTGCTCGGCGGCGTCGATCACCGCGACGGTACCGCCGACCTCCGAGCTGACCCACACCTGTGACCCGTCCGCGGTGAACCGGGCGACGCGGGGCCGGCTGCCGACCAGCACGTTGGCGATTGGCTGCTGCGTCGCGGTGTCGATGAAGTGCGCCATGCTCGTCGTCTCCGACGTGTTGACCAGCACCTTGCCGTCGGGGCTGACGCCCATGCCTTCCGGCTCCACGCCCACCGGGATCTCGGTGACGATCCGCCCGGCTGGGATGTCCAGGATCGACACCATGTTGTCGTTCTCGTTGGCGATATACAGAGTCTTGCCGTCGGGGCTGAGCGCGAACAGCTCCGGGTCAGGGCCGCTGGGCAGCACGCGGCTGACGGCCAGGGTGGCGAGGTCCATCACCTCCACATGATCGCTGTCGCTGGTGCAGATGTACAGGCTGCGGCCGTCCTTGCTGGCGACGATGCCGCGCGGCCGGTCGCCGACCGGCACCGTCGCGGTCACGGCCAGGGTAGCACCGTCGAGGACGGTGATGGTGTTGTCCTTCTCGTTGGACACGAACAGCCGCTCCGCTCGGGCCGCTTGGGCGCCGAGGAGACACAGGCACAGGGCAGCCGCTACAGTTTGCATTGCGTCTCCGGCTGGTCGATGCCCAGGGTGTCGAGTTCCGAGAACTGGTGCAGGTAGCCCGCTTGCGGGCTGACCGACACCAGGCTGCGCGCGTCGGCCAGCAGCACCGGCTGGCGCAACTGCCCGTCCCAGGGGCGGAAAGTCAGGCGGGCGCCCTTGAACGCCGCCAATTCGAACTTGGGGCTGTGCAGGTAGGCGCCGATGGCGGCCGGGTCGTTGCTGCCGCCTCGCAGCGCAGCCTCGCCCACGGCGCGGACCGCCATCCAGGCGCCGAAGTCCCGCACGGTCATCGCCCGGCCCGCCTGCTTCTGGAACCTCGCTTGCAGTTGGGTGGCGCCCCACTGCTCGAAGGCGTGCGCCCAGGCCGTCGGTTGCAGGCCCTGGGTCCCTGCGATGGGCCGGGGATCCGTGGTGCGATAGGCCAGGTCGTCGCCGAACTCCGCCGTGGTGTCGGCCACCACCAACACGTCGTAGGATAGCCCTTGCGTGAAACGCGCGACTTCCGCGCCGATGGCGACATGCCCGGTGTCGGTGCGCTGTGCGCCGGGCTGGAATGTCCAGGGCTTGTCGGCGACGATGCGGAGCTGGAACTTGCGGGCAGAGCGGCGCAGCGCGTCGGCATACGCCTTGTCGTCGTCCGTGCGGCCCTGCACCAGCATCAGGTTGCGCCACTGCTTGATCGCCAGATACTGCATCAGCGCGTCCGCCAGCATGGCCCGGCTGGGCAGCAGGTGCAGCACCCCGGCCCGGCACCCGGCACCACGCAGGCTGTCGTCCTCGCTGGTCGCGTCCAGCAGAACCGCGCCCTTCGCCTCGGGCAGGTCCGCGACCTGCAGCAGCAGCGGGGCGGGCAAGTCGGCGACGATCACCCGTTCGCCCTCAGCCAGCATCGCCTGGGCTGCCGAGATTACGGCGGCGGCATCGGGCTGGATCGATTCATGCAGGGCATAGGTCTGCCCCAGGAACCGCCCCGTTGTCTGGTCGTCCGCCAGCGCCAGCCGTGCGCCCTGCACGCCCTCGTCGGCAGAAGGCGGGTCCAGGGTGACGAGCGGCGATACCCGCTTGGGCGCCAGCGCCAGGTAGGCGATGCCCACGGCCACCGGATCCGCCGCACGGGCCGGCAATGCGAGCACCAGCGCCAGGAGCATCATGGCGGAACCAGGCAGGGCTGGCATTGCTTCCTCCATGGCGGCTGCGTTGCTGTGCAGCGCCTTAAAAGCAGGATGGACCCTCCGCCCGGCCTTGTCAGCCCCCCTCCGCCGTGCAGGAAGATTGCATTTCACACAAGGACGGTCCTCGTGCGAGGTGCGATGTGCCTTCTGCCAGACGCCACGATTGACAACAGGGTCGCCTTTGCCCCGCAGTGGAGACAATGACGCCCAGGGAGGGGCCGATGCACCACGCACGCCGCACAATCCTGCTCCTGCCGATTGCTGCCGCGCTCGGCGCCCGCAGGGCCACGGCGGCGCCCAGCATCCGCGTCGGCAAGCTGCGCTTCGGGTCGGTCGCGTGGGAGCTGGACGTGATGCGCGTGCACGGCCTGGACAGCGCCGCGGGCGTGGCGGTGGAGGCGGTCGAGTTCGCGTCCGCCCAGGCGCCACAGGTGGCGCTGCAGGCGGGCCGGGTGGACGCGATCGTGCTGGACTGGCTGTGGGTGTCGCGGCAGCGGGCGTCAGGCGCGGACTGGACCTTGTCGCCGACCTCCGGCGCGCTGGGGGCGGTGATGGCGCCGCCAGGGTCGCCGGTGCAGGCGGTGGCGGACCTGGCCGGGCGGCGGCTGGGCATCTCGGGCAGCCCGCTGGACAAAAGCTGGCTGATCCTGCGCGCCTATGCGCAGCGCACCGCCGGGCTGGACCTGGACGCCGTGTCCACCAAGACCTTCGGCCCGCCGCCCCTGCTGGCCGAGCAGGCGGCGGCGGGGCGGCTGGATGCCGTGCTGACCTAACTGGCCCTTCGCGGCCCGGGCCGAGGCGGCGGGACAGCGCCGGGTGCTGGCGATGGAGGATGCGGTGGACGCACTGGGCATCCCGCCGGGCCTGCCGTTCGTAGGCTGGGTGTTCTCCGATGGCTTCGCCGAGCGCAACACCGCGGCCATGCAGGGCTTCGTCGAGGCTTCGGCCAAGGCCCGGGCCATCTTGGTCGAGTCCGATGCGGAGTGGGACCGCATCGCGCCGCTCACGGGTTCATCAAGCCCAGAGGAGCTGGCGCGGCTGCGGACCTGGTACCGGCGCGGCGTCCCAGCATCCTGGAACCTGGCGGCGGTTCCGCGGCTATATGACCTGCTGGCGGACATCGGCGGGCCCGCACTGGTCGGGCCTGCAACGCACTTGCAGCCGGGGACGCTCTGGAATGCCGCGTGACGGCCAGGCTATCGCCGCACCTCGCGCAGGCAGCCGCTGCAGGCGGCGCTGCTGATCTCGACGACGAACTTCCGTCGCATGGCGCGCTCGAAGTCATCGAAGCCCAAGGCGGGCAACAGGAAGGACGCGGGGCCGCCGATCACGTGCTCCCGGTACCACCCCTCCAGCGTGTCCGCCTCGTCGCCCTCAAGGATCGGCAGGCCGTTCACGGTGATGTCGTCGGCAACCATGCTGTCGCGCACCTGGTCCACCGTCTCCTGCGGGTTGCAGTTGTCGCGGCCGTCGCCGGACACGTCCACCACCAGGTGCTCGGCCGGGACCGGAAGCTGCGTCAGCACCTTGTCGGCAATGCTGCGCAACGCGACCGACATGCAGGTGAAGCCGCTGTCCGCCCGCCGCAGCCGCCGCACCCGGGCGGCCACGGAGCGGATGTCGTCGGCGCTGGTCAGCAGGGTCCAGGGCAGGACCAGGAACGGCCGGTTCGACCACTGCACCAGAGCGATCAGCATGGACTTATGCTTGCCGGACAGGATACTGGCCTGCACGTCGGCGGACTCGAATGCCGCGGCAATGCCCTGCATCTGCAGGGAGAACCGTGCCGCGTCGATGGACTCCGACACGTCCACGGCCAGGACGAGCGCCAGGTCCACCTGCTCCTTCTGCGCATTGGCCGGGCCGGCCATCAGCAGGGCCGCCAACACGGCCGCAAGCCACCGCATGGCTACCGCTCCGCCAGGTCGGCGTTGCGGAGGTCGTCCACGCCCTCGGCCGCCTCCAGCCCGATGACACCACGCAGCGAGGCGCGGCGCACGTCCGCCCCGGCCAGGTTGGCGCCGGTCACGTCCGCGCCGTCCAGCCGCGCCCCGGCCAGGTCCGCATCCCGTAGGTTGGCGCCGCGCAGGTTGGCGCCCTGCAGCTTCACGAACCGCATGCGGACGCCCGACAGGTCGGCCCCGGACAGGTTCGCCCCAGCCAGGTTGCAGCCGCTGAGGTCCGACCGCAGCGCCGCCAGGAACTGCGTCGGCCCCAGCTCGAAATGCGCATCCGCCAGGTTGGCGCCGGTCCAGTCGCCGTTGCCCAGCTTGGCCAGCAGGTGCGCCCCGGCCAGGTTGGCGCCGCTGAAGCGTGGCGCGTCCTCGGCCGGCATCTCCCCCGCCTTCGATGACGCCGCGGGCAGGAACATCCTGGCGCCGGCCAGGTTGGCGCCGGAGAAGTCCGCATGGATGATGATGGCGCGGTCCAGGTCCGCCCCGGCGAGGTTGGCGCCGACCAGGCGGGCGCCGGTCAGGTCGGCGCCGAACAGGTTGGCGCCGGCCAGGTTGGCACCGCTGAGATCGACGTCGGCCAGGTCCAGCCGCGATAGGTCCTGTCCCGACAGGTCGGCGGGACGCGGGCCGTGCAACATGGCGATCACCTGCCGCACCGTCATGGTTGCCGATGCCGCGGGCCGGGCCGCGGGCGCCAGTACGGCCATGGCCAGCACTGCTGCTAGGATCTTCCGCCGCGGCCGGGGCTGCTTCATGGCGGGAACCTAGCCTGACCCTTCCCGGCAGCGCCATCACCAATATCCCAGGCGGCCAGTCCTGGACGGGCTGCGCCTCCAGTGCATCATGCCAGGGATGAACACCGCATCCGGGATCACGCGCAGGCGGCTGATCGGCCACGGTATGGCCCGGGCCGCAGCAGCCCCGGAAACGCCGCCGTTCCTGGCGGACGAGTTCGCCATGGTCGGCGTGTTCGGCCTGGACTGGCTGCTGGACCCGCGCTTCACCCGCCTCCTGGACGCCCTGGCAGCGTCGCCCGGCGCGGTCCGGACGGTGCGGGTGTTTGGGGCGCTCAGCCTGGGACGGGACAGGGTCGCGCCGCTGCACAGCGCCGGGGTATGGGACGGTGCGGGACCGCCGGACTTCTCCCGGACGCTGCAGGCGTTGGCGACGCTGACCAGCCGCGGCCTGACGCCATTCCTGCCGCTGACGTTCTTTCCGCCCGGCGTCTCCCCGGCACCAGCGGTGCCGCCTGCGGCATGGGACGGGTGGACCCGCCTGGTGCGCGCCTTCCTGGACGCCATCGTCGGCCGCTTCGGCGCGGCGGAGGTCGCGCGCTGGTGGTTCGAGGTCTGGAACGAGCCGAACATGCCGCCGTTCTGGGCCGGCAGCTTCGACCAGTACCTGGAGCTTTATCGCGTCACCTCGGCCGTGGTCGTCGCCAGCGGCCACCCGGTCCGGCTGGGCGGCCCGGTGCTGGCCTACCTGCCTAGCGAGGGGCCGGCGCTGATGGAGCGCTTCCTCGTGTTCCTGGCCGCCTCGCCCGACCTCCGGTGCGACTTCATCTCGCTGCACCGCAAGGGGAGCTGGACCACAGAGGAGGGCGAGCCGGACCTGGACCGCCTCGTGCGGGCGGCGGATGACACCGCGCAGGCCATCCTGCAGCTGACGCCCGACCGCGCCCGCGGCATGACGGTCGTGAACGACGAGGCCGACATGATGGTGGGCTTCGACCGGCCCTATGCCCCGCGCATGACGCACCAGTCGGCGGCGTGGCTGGCCGCCTCGATGGCCACGCATGATCGGCTCAGCGTCGCTTATGCCGGGCACGGCATCCGCTTCCGGGCGGCGTCGGATAACGCGAACCAGCACCTGACGCGCGGCCCCTTCGACGGGCGGCGCACGCTGATGACACCCCTGGCCGATGACCCGGAGGACTTGGTGAAGCTCCCCGTGTTCGGGTTCTATGAGCTGCTGCGGCTGATGGGGCTGCGGCGCTGGCCGTCGGAGGCGCCCGCCGGCGTCACGCACCTGGCGACCATCGGCGAGGCCGGCATGGCGGCGCTGTTCAGCCGTTACGGGCCGGACGGCTGCAGCTTTGCCTGCCCGCTGGACACCCTACCGTGGCGGCGGGTCAACGTCGTGCAGTTCTGCATCGACGCTGGCCATACCGGGGCGAGGCCGGGCTTGGCGGCCCCGGCGATGCGGCGTGCGGCCGAGCTGGCGGTCGTGGAGCCGATCCGCCGCGATGCCGCGCCAGCATCCCAGACGATTGCGCTGGCGCCGTTCGGCACCGTCCTGCTGTGGGTGTCGCCATTCCAGGCCCGGGCGCCCGCCCTGCCCCGCTGGATCGGGGTCGAGAGGGATGGCGCTGATGTCCGGCTGCGCTGGACGCCCAGCACCGACCCGGCCTTCTACAGCTATGAGGTCCTGCGGGACGGCGAGATGATCTCCCCGACGCCGCTGCGGTCCGCGATGTGGGTCGATGACGGGTTGGCCAATCCGGCATCGATAGGGCAGCGGCGCACCTATTCCGTGCGGACCCTCTCGGCGTCCGGGGTGGGAAGCGGCTGGGCCGTGATGACGGCGCCGTAGCATGGATGATACGGGACCGGATCAGGCGGCCATTTCGGGCCGGACGCGCAGGCAGGTATAAGGGCCTGCAAAGAGATAACAGAATTGGTTTCGTGCTTGGGATTCCCTGCCGTCTGGTGATGCCATAGCCTGGTGGGATGATTGACCCAGCCCTGATCCGCGCCCGGTTTGCGTCCTTGTCGCCG
>JAABUX010000916.1_pt1 | contig 47212 bp, 46 predicted proteins | sample 5561851 | NCBI WGS metagenome assembly JAABUX01 (sample SAMN10711883, study PRJNA513361) | rock metagenome | isolation source: Antarctica rocks | place: Antarctica: Victoria Land, Richard Nunatak red sandstone | collected 2016-01-03 | reverse complement strand
CATCGCCCGCCGGAAGTAATCAAGGCGACACGCCGGGCCGCCCTGCAAAGATCACCACGAGCCCGGGTAGTCACGCCAAGTCACCGAAACCCAGCCAGGCCATTTACAGGGACCTGAATGCTTACCTTGGCAAGCTGAGCTGGCAATATCCCATTAGCGTCGTTCAACAGAACTTTGACGTAGTCCTCGGAGTGTTCTGAATCCGCCAGCCGTTTCAGGCCCTCTCGACGCATCGGTATGTTGAGGATGCGGACGAACCTCCGAGACTCGGTAACCCGAATCCAGCAATCCTGCACGAAGGGAACGGACCGCCACCTAGGAGTCACCCACTCTGACCGCATTGTTTGAAGCCGGGCTTCGTTTGCCATACGGTCCGAATCCCAAAAGTCGAAGTTAAAGTCAATGGCTTCGACGTCATCTACGATCACGTAATAAGCCCTGATTCCACCTTCACCAACCGGACCTGAGCCGCGTGGAGGCGGCGGATATTCGTCTTCTAGGAGAAACCCGGCCCCATCGCAGAACGAACAAGGCATGCGCCCGCTCGACTGAGCACTCGTTTGACGTCCGTGACACATCGGACAGACGTGTCGTTCCAACGCTCCTCCTTGTCAGCCCTGTACGACCAAAGGGTTCCCCACTTCGAGCGAGCCCGAGGCCACCCATGCTAATCCTGGCAGCATGTCGAGCCGTCGGCTAGGAGGCTCGCCGATGAGGCCTGATTTGGCTAGCACGCCAGGCTCTGCGGCCCTCCTGAGGCCCTGGAGTTTCGGCTGAGGCTGTGTCAGCATGAACGCACCGGTTGCCTCTGGCTCGGCGTGAGTGTTGTGGATATCAGCGAGGCCGATTACTACGAAGCCCTTTTCAACACGCAGTCGACCACGCCTGTTTGGTACGTGGTCCACCCCGTCCGCTGGGAGCTAGGGGGCGACGATCCCAGCGTGTTGGCGTGCAAGACGCAGAAGGACTCCCGCATCCTCCGCATACAGGTCCCATGAGACCCCAACGCAGAAGCCGACGTCGACATCGTGATCACCTGCCGATCGTGCGGACAGCGGCGCTTCACGGTTTGTCGCTACGACTCGACGAGTTGAACGCAGGCTTCGAACACGCCAAACCCTGGTGCGTCTGCAACGGTTTGCGGACCGTGGCGTGCGACGCCACGAACTGCCCGCCGAACCGGCCTGGTCTGCGCACCGTGGCGTTTGAGGTCGACAACGTGCGGGCGACCGTCGCCGGATTACGGGAGCGAGCCGTTGTTATTCTCATACGTCACTGCCTCTCCACCCGCCGGCCCTCCCACGAGGCACCCACCGAGCCGAACAGCCCCCCGGGGCATCGGAGCCGGGGCACGCCGACTGGTCGGGGCGCCCGACAACCGAGCCTTGACCCTTACAGAGGAGCACCATGCCCAGACGCTAGACGGGTGGTACGACAAAGGCAGTCGGTTTACGGTTGGAGGCTCTGGCGGGACTCCCGTAGCCGAGTGGCGCGAGCTGGCGTCGTGTACAGCTGGGTGAAGCAACTCGCCCATGACGAGCAACAAGTGGCGCTTCACTCTGGTCAGGGGGAGAGGTCGACCGATCGCAGTCGCCCGGTCCGGCTGGCTACGTAGATGAAGGGTCCGGGCTTGTCGATGAGCGCCTCGATCTCTCGCCACCGGCTCATGAACAGCTCGAGCTGGGTCCAGGTCCGGTCGGCATCGGCGCTGGCCAGGTTGACCATCCGGGCCCCGTGCTCACGCACGGCGTCGATCTCGGCTCGGTTGTCTTGGATGGCTCGGTCTCGGGTGACTATCAACCAACCCCGGGCAGCGACGTCGGGTATCCATATCGGGTCCTTAACGGCAGCGCTGGTGATGGGACAAGGAGGGCGCTCCCGCTTCTTGACACGACCGCCGGGGTCCCCGGGGAAGGTGAAGTCGGCCCGCTCTTGGCAGAGGAGTTTGGCGAGGCCGAGCACGTCCGCATCGAAATAGACACGGATGACCGCCGGCTTCGCCGACGTCACGCCGCTTGGTTCGCCATCTCGTAGGCAAGCGCCCACTGCACTTGGGCGATGGTGAGCCCGAAGGTGTCGGCGAGGTCGCCCTCGTCTTCGCCCGCCAGGTCCTGCTCTCGCAAGATCGAGGTACTGATGCCGCCAACGGAGGCGGCGCCGAAGCGCACATCGGGGTCAACGACGACCGGGGAGTCGGCGTTGGCGTCCGGGCGCCAACGAGCGGCGACGTCGCCCTCCCAGGTCACCCGTTCGTAGAACTCCCGGGCCGCCGGCGTGAGGATGTACTGGCCGCCGACCTGGGCCACGAGGGCGAAGTCGGCGTCCAGCTTGGCCTCGGCCTGGGCCTCGACGACAAGCTTGTGACCGCTCACGAACGGTCGAGCGTGAGCAAGCGGGTAGGGCACTCCAAGGCCCTGGCGAAGCGAATCGATGAAGTTGCGAAGTTCGACCATGGGCACGTTGTGGGCACGGCGGTACTGGCGTAGCAAGCCAGCCTCGACGAACTCAGCCCAGGTGACCCGGTTCGAGCCGGTTGGCTCGGTGCGGATGACCGGCTCGTAGGTCCTGGTGCCGCGGGGGCGACCTTCGAGCCAGTAGTGCAGCGTTGCCGGAGCAACACGAAGTAGCCGGGCGGCTCCCGCCTCGGTGTACATCTCACGCTCAAGCACTGTCGCCATCGACGTAAGTCTGGCACGTACGCCCGACAACATCGTGGCAGATGCCGAAGCAGTGCCCCGGCGACGGCCTGAAGTCGCAACGGCCTGCAGCAAGCGGGCGCCGGGGCGACGAGATCGTGGCCATCATGTCTCTGACGTCTATCCAACCCAGCCACTGCGGCTCCCTCCGGCGGGGGAACAGATAGGGAACATGGCAACGCCCAGCACCGACTCGTAACGGCTGACAACGACTGACATCGTCGCAGGTCAGGGACGGTGCTGGGCGTTTCCTCCAAGGTGGGAGGGGTGCCTTGCTCAAATGTCGTAGTAGAGCTCGAACTCGTGCGGGTGCGGCCGCAGCCGGATCGGGTCGATCTCCGTATTGCGCTTGTATGTCAGCCAGGTCTCGATCAGGTCCGGGGTGAACACGCCGCCCTCAAGCAGGTAGTCGTGGTCGGCCTCCAGGGTGTCGAGCACCTTGTCGAGCGAGGCGGGCACCTGCGGGATCGCGTGCGCCTCGTCCGGCGGCAGCTCGTAAAGGTCCTTGTCAACGGGATCCCGCGGCTCGATCTTGTTCTTGATGCCGTCCAGGCCGGCCATCAGCATCGCCGAGAACGCGAGGTAGGGGTTGGCGGACGGATCCGGGACCCGGAATTCCAGCCGCTTGGCCTTCGGGCTCGGGCCGGTGATCGGGATGCGGACGCAGGCGGAGCGGTTACGCTGGGAATACACCAGGTTGATCGGTGCCTCGTAGCCGGGCACCAGCCGGTGGTAGGAGTTCACCGTCGGGTTCGTAAATGCCAGCAGCGACGGGGCGTGCCGCAGCAGGCCGCCGACATAGTAGCGGCCGATGTCCGAGAGGCCGGCGTAGCCGACCTCGTCGTAGAACAGCGGCGACCCGTCTTTCCACAGGCTCTGGTGGCAGTGCATGCCGGAGCCGTTGTCGCCGAACAGCGGCTTGGGCATGAACGTCACCGTCTTGCCCGCCGCCCGCGCCACGCTCTTGACGACGTACTTGTAGAGCATGATCTTGTCGGCCATCATCAGCATCGGGCCGAACTTGATATCGATCTCCGCCTGGCCTGCGGTGCCGACCTCGTGGTGCTGCATCTCCACCTCGATGCCGCATTCGATCAGCTGGTGGACCATCTCCGACCTCAGGTCGGTGAAGTGGTCGGCCGGCGGGACCGGGAAGTACCCGCCCTTATACCCGGGCTTGGATGCCAGGTTGCCGCCCGCTTCCTCCCGGCCGGTGTTCCAGGCGCCCTCGATCGAGTCCAGGTAGTAAAAGCCGGCGTTAGCGGCCGTCTGGAAACGGGCCGAGTCGAAGATGTAGAACTCCGCTTCCGGCCCGAAGAAAGCGGTGTCCGCGATGCCGGTGCCGCGCAGGTAATCTTCCGCCTTGCGGGCAATGTTCCGCGGGTCCCGGGTGTAGGGCTCGCCGGTCAGCGGGTCATGCACGAAAAATGTCAGGTTCAGGGTCTTGCGGGCGCGGAACGGGTCCACCACGGCCGTGCTGGGGTCGGCCATCAGCAGCATGTCCGATTCGTGGATCTGCTGGAAGCCGCGGATCGAGGAGCCGTCGAACATCAGCCCGTCGGAGAACACCCCGCTGCCGAACGCCTCCGCCGGAATAGTGAAATGCTGAACGGTCCCCGGCAGGTCGCAGAACCTGACATCAACGAACTCCACTCGCTCAGCTTCGATGAACGCCAGGACCTCATCGCCGCTCGTGAACATTGATTCTCCCTTGACTGGCCACTGGCTGCCGCCGTCCTAGCGGAGCGGGACCGACATTAGTGGTTGGCCGTTTCGCCGCCGTGTCCCGTGTGTTTCACCGTCGTTACGCACGGCTCTGCGCCGCCGCGGTGGCAGCGGCAGCCGTCCGTCATCGCAAGCCGGCCTACGAGATACCGTGGTTCCGTGGCGGAACGACGATGGTCCGGGTCATGGCTGTCCGGGCCGCCCCCGGCCGACCGGGGGAGCTATCCGGGCCAGCGGCTGGGCCTGCCCGAGGAAGGCCCGCGGTCGGTCGCCGGCGTCGGCCGGCGGTTCGGCGCGCTGTTCATTGACTGGCTGGCGTGCACGCTCATCTCGCTGGCGGCGTTCCGGACGCAGATCTGGACGATCGTGGTGTTCGCGGCCGAGGTCTACCTGCTCACCGCGCTCACCGGCGTCACGGTCGGCAAGCGCCTGGTCGGAATCCGGGTGATTCGGCTGGACGGCAGGCCAGTCGGGCTGGCGTGGTCGCTGCTCCGCACGCTGCTGCTGCTCGCCGTTATTCCGCCTGCGGTATTCGACCGGGACATGCGCGGACTGCACGACAAGGCCGCCAACACGGTTGTCGTCCGGATCTAGCGGGTTTTCGGGCGCGGCGGCTTCGGTACCCGGCCGGACCGGGGCATCGGCCCCTTGGGCATCTGCAGCGGCGGGGGCAGCGCCTTGAGCCGGAAGTTAAGGTCCGCGACGGCAGGCCCCTTCAGGTTGCGCGGCAGCTTCATCACGTGCCGCTGCAGCCGCCGGATCGGCACCTGCCCGGTCTCGTCGCCGACCAGGACATCGTAGATGGGCACGTCCTGGGCTATCCGCGCTATCCGCTTCTTCTCCGCAGCCAGCAGGCTGGGCAGCCGGCTGGGGGAGCCCTCGCCGACGAGGATGACGCCAGGACGGCCGACTGAGCGGTGCACCACATCCATGTTGCGGTTAGCCGAAATCGCCGGGGTAACGGTCCAGTTGCCGCGCATGGACTGCAGGATCGCGGCTGCCGCGCCCGGCTGGCCGGCGATCGCCGCGTACTGAGCGGACTGGGCGAACCTGCCGAACAGGATCATCGCGACGGCCACGCCGAGGAGCACGCCCAGCGGGATGATGAACGGCGCGGTACCGGTCAGCAGGCCGACGACGACGAATACCGCGATAATCAGCACGCCGGTGCCGATCACGATCGGCAGTGCCCGCGGGTTGCTCTTGCGCAGGATCCCCGCGACCATGCTGATCTGCTTGAGCCGGCCGGGGGTCGCGGAACCGTCAGCGTTCTTCCGGCTCTTCCTGGCCTTCTTCGCCGGAGGGCCCTTCGCCGCCGGAGCGGACTTATTCACCATGCACGTGAGGATACGAGCACGGTGCCGGTAACCGGAACGCGGCCGGCCGCAGTGGTCCCGGCAGTCGCCGGCCCCCGCGCCCTATTCCCGCGCCCTATTCCCGCGCGCCCTATTCCCGCGGGCCCGGCTGCCGCCCAACTGCGGCGCGCCGGTCTGTCGCCTGCCGGTACAGGCGTCCGGCCCGGTAGGAAGAGCGCACCAGCGGCCCGGCCAGCACGCCGGCGAAACCAAGCTCCAGCGCCGCCGCGCCGAGCTCGTCGAACTCCGCCGGCGGCACCCAGCGCTCGATCGGGTGATGGCGGACCGACGGCCGCAGGTACTGGGTGATCGTCAGCAGGTCGCAGCCCGCCGTGCGGAGGTCGGACATGGCCTGGCTGACCTCCGCTCGCTCCTCGCCCATGCCCAGGATCAGGTTGGACTTGGTGACCAGCCCGGCGGCGCGCGCCTCGCTGATCACGGTCAGCGAGCGCTCGTACCGGAATCCGGGCCGGATCCGGCGGAAGATCCGCGGCACCGTCTCGATGTTGTGCGCGAGCACCTCGGGCCGCGCGCTGAATACCTCCGCCAGCTGCGCCGGGTCAGCGTTGAAATCAGGGATCAGCAGCTCGACGCCGCAGCCCGGCACATCCTGGTGGATCCGCCGCGCAGTTTCCGCGTACAGCCAGGCGCCCCCGTCGGCCAGGTCATCTCGGGCCACGCCGGTGACAGTCGCGTACCGCAGGCCCATCGCGGCGACGGATTCAGCGACCCGGCGGGGCTCGTCGGTGTCCAGCGGGCCGGGCTTGCCGGTGGCGATCTGGCAGAAATCGCAGCGCCGGGTGCACTGGTCACCGCCGATCAGGAAGGTTGCCTCGCGGTCTTCCCAGCATTCATAGATATTCGGGCAGGCCGCTTCCTCGCAGACGGTATGCAGGCCTTCCCGGCGTACCAGCTGGCGCAGCTCGGTGTACTGCGGCCCGGTACGCAGCCGGGTCTTGATCCAGGGGGGCTTGCGCTCCACCGGTATCTGGCTGTTGCGTGCCTCAAGCCGCAGCATCCGGCGTCCTTCTGGTGCGAGTACCACCCTGCTAGCGTACGGGCAGCCTGGCGGCCCCGGTGCAGCGCGGGCTGCCGCGACACGCCCGGCAGCGCCCGATGTGACGCGGCGCGCCGGATCGGGAAGCATGGACCCCATGCCAACCCAGTTCGATCCCCCCTCGGGAACCCGTGATTTCCTGGCCGCCGAGTTCGAGGCGCGCGAGCGCGCATTCGCGACGATCCGGTCGGTCTTCTCCCTGTACGGGTTCGAGCCACTGCAGACGCCGGCTTTCGAGCGGCTGGATGTCCTGCTGGGCAAGTACGGCGATGACGGCGACAAGCTCATCTTCAAGATCCTTCGCCGCGGCGAGCACGAGGCGTCCGGCGAGGCGGACCTGGCCCTGCGGTACGACATGACGGTGCCGCTGGCCAGGGTTGCCGCGGCATACGGAAGTCAGCTGCCCGTGCCGTACAAGCGCTTCGCCATCGGCCCGGTGTGGCGCGCGGACCGGCCGGGAAAGGGCCGGTACCGCGAGTTCACCCAGTGCGATCTGGACATCCTCGGCTCGGCTTCGCCGCTGGCGGACGCCGAGATTATCTGCGCCGTGCACGACGTGCTCAGCGAACTGGGCGTCGGCGGGTTCAGCATCCAGCTGAATTCACGCCAGGTACTGACCGGCCTGCTGAGCGTGTTCGGCGTTCCGGCCGAGCTGGGAGCCGGCGTCCTGATCACGTTGGACAAGCTGGACAAGCTGCCTGCCGACGAGGTCATCGCCGAGCTGGCGGCACGCGGCCTGGCACCGGGCGCCGCTGCCGAGCTGGTCGCGGTCGTCGCGGCACCGGACGCGGGCAGCCAGGTTGCCAGCGCGCTCAAGGGCAGCGACCAGGGCACGGCCGGCCTCGATGAGGTTCGCCGGATCCTGGACCTGGCCGCCCCGCTGCTGCCGCCCGAACGGGTCGGTTTCTCGCCCCGGCTGGTCCGGGGCCTCAGCTATTACACCGGCCCCATCTGGGAGGTCACCGCAGCGGCCGTCCCCGGATCGCTGGCCGGCGGCGGCCGGTATGACCATCTGATCGAGCAGCTGGGCGGCCCGGATGTGCCGGCCGCCGGCGGATCCCTGGGAATCGAGCGGATCCTGCTGATGCTGCCCGGCAGCGGGACCGAGCGCCGGGCCAGGCTGGACGTGGCGGTCCCCGTGCTCAGCGAGGACCTGGCGGCGCGGTCGTTCGCGCTGGCCGCAGCCGCGCGCGCGGTGCCCCTGCGGGCCGGGGTGTACCTGGGTTCCTCGGGAAAACTCGGCAGGCAGCTGAAATGGGCTGGTGATCAGCGGGCGCGCTGGGCCCTGATCTGCGGCCCGGCGGAAGCCCGGGCGGGCACGGTGACCGTTCGTGACATGGTCAGCGGGGAGCAGACCGCGGTGCCGGCCGGCGACATCGGCAGGCACCTGGCGCAGGCCGCGGCCAGCCTGGCGCCCGCTGATGCTGGCGAAGCTGCGGTTCGCGATGGCACTGACACCGCGGCCGGGCGGGCCTAACGGCGAGATGGCAGCGGCGAAACTGCTCGACGAGCAGGACTGGTACGACGAGCTGGCCGGAGTCGTGATTTCGGCCGGCGCGCTGATCACCGACGCGGTCGGCCGGCTGCTGCTGGTCAAGCCCAACTACCGGGACCACTGGACGCTGCCCGGCGGCATCTGCGAGCAAGGGGAGCCGCCGCACGACGGCTGCGCGCGCGAGGTTGCCGAGGAGATAGGCCTGGACCGCGCTATCGGCAGGCTGCTTTCCGTATCCTGGTCCCAGCCGTACGGGCCGGCCACGCGGCCGAGCATGCATTTCATCTTCGACGGCGGCGAGCTGGCCGGCGGTGACGGCATCACGCTCCAGCACGAGGAACTTGATGCCTGGAAGTTCGCCGCCGCCGGGCAGCTGCCGGACTGGCTGCCCCCGCACGTGGTCCGCCGGGTTACCGGCGCCCTCAGTGCGCGCCGCGAGGGCCCGGTCAGCTACCTGGCAGAGCTACCCGGCGGGCACCGGGGCGGCTGAGGGCACCGGGGCGGCGATGGCGCCGAAGACGGCGGCGAGCTCGCGTTCGACGGCGGCGCAGGCAGCCGTGACGGTGATCTGGCTGCCCGTCTCAGCGCTGAGCGAGGTGACCGTCGCGTCCCGCAGTCCGCAGGGCACGATCTTGTCGAACCACGCCAGGTCGCAGTCGCAGTTCAGCGCGAAGCCGTGCATGGTTACCCCGCGGGCGACCCTGACGCCGATAGCGGCGATCTTGCGGTCGGGGCTGCCGTCCCGGCCCAGTACCCACGCTCCGCTGCGGCCCGGCACCCTGCGGGCCGCCACGCCGAAATCTGCGCAGACATTCAGAAGCGCCTGCTCGAGGGCCCGCACGTAGGCGATGACGTCCACCGGCTGATTCAGCAGCATGATCGGGTACCCGACCAGCTGGCCAGGACCATGCCAGGTGATCTTGCCGCCGCGGTCGACCTCGATGACCGGGGCGCCAGGATCCCCGGCCGGCCGGTCCAGCGGATCCGTCCGCTTTCCCGCCGTGTAGACGCTCGGGTGCTCAAGCAGCAGGCACGTGTCGGGGATCTGGCCGCGGACACGCTGCTCATGCATCCGCCGCTGCATATCCCAGGCGCGCGGATAGGGGATCGCGTCGGCTCCGAACCCGGCCCGGGTAAAGATCAGCTGGCCAGCCATGCTTTCAGCATATTCCCAGCTGCCGACGGGCGGGAATGCCAGCGGGACCGGGCAGGCTGATAGCAGGTGAGGTGATGGCGTGATCTCCGAGGACCGGCTCCGCGGCCTGAGCCCGAGCGAACGACGTGATCTGCTGTGCGCGCTCGTCCGGCTCGAGGATGCCGAGGCGGCTCCGGCGCCAGGGCGTGGCCGGGCGCGAGCAGTCTGGCTTGCGGTCACCGTCGCCAGCTGCGCCTGCCTGGCCGTGTGGATCGCGGTACTCGCGCTGACCTTGCCGCGCTACTACCGGTCCGGTGACTGGCGCGGTGCCTGGGTGGGCTTTGACTTCGCGCTGCTGGTGGCATTCTCGGTCACTGGCTGGGCGGCGTGGCGGCGCCGGCAGCTGCTGATTGTCTGCCTGATCGTGCTGGCGACCCTGCTGTGCTGCGATGCCTGGTTTGACGTGGTTCTCAACACTCACACTCACAATTTCATCTACAGCTTCCTGTCCGCCGTGCTCATCGAGCTGCCGCTGGCTGCCACCGCGATTATCGGAGCCCGCCGGCTGCTCCGCCAGACCAGCGGCCGGATCCGGCTGCTGGAAGGCATTCGCGGGCCTGTTCCGCGGCTGCGGAACATCTCGCTGGTCGGCGCCGACTCCGCTGATCGGCTTGCTGACCTGTTCCGCCATCCGGCCGGGGACAGGCCAGCCGGATCCGGGAAACCCGGTTCCGGTGCAAACGGGGCAGCCGCGAAGGGATCAGTCGCGAACGCGTCAGTCGCGCCGGGATCAGCCGCGCCGGTATCCGGCACCTTCCGGAGCGGGTCAGCGCCGGGTGACCGGTCCGCCGCCAGCCGCTGACGGGCGCGTTCATGCCCGGTGGCGGCCTTGCGTCCGGGTCAGCTCAGCAGCCGCCTCAGCGCCGCGGCCGTCAGTTCTGGCCGGTATCAGGCGGCCGGCCGGACGCGCCCGAGCTCGCTGTCCAGTCCGGCGGAAATTCCGGGGTAGCGGAACGCGAACTTGCTGTGCTGCAGCTTGCCGGGCAGGACTTTAGCGCCGGTAAGCAGCTCACCGGACATCTCCCCGAGTCCCGCCCGCAGCAGGCTCGCCGGTACCCGGAGCACGGCAGGACGCCGGAGAGCATGAGCGAGCGCAGCGGTGAACTCGGCATTGGTGACGGGCTCAGGGGCTGTCAGGTTCACCGGCCCGGTTATGTCGCGCTGGTCCATCAGGAACCTGATGGCCCGAAGTTCGTCGGTAAGGGTGATCCAGCTCACGTACTGGCTGCCCGCGCCGAACCGGGAACCGAGCCCGAGCCGGAACAGCGGCAGCAGCTGGCCGAGCATCCCGCCGTAGCGGCTGAGCACGATGCCGCTGCGCAGGTTCAGCACCCGGATTCCGGCCGCAGCGGCTGGCGCTGATGCGTCCTCCCAGTCGCGGACTAGCTCGGCCAGGAAGCCGGCGCCCATCGGGGCGGTTTCGGTGACGGGCCGGCCGCCCGTGTCGCCATACCAGCCGATCGCTGACCCGCAGAGGAACACCTCCGGCCGGTCGGCAGTGGCAGTCATCGCCCGGACGAGCGTGTGCGTGCTCTGGATCCGGCTGGCCCGCAGCTGTGCCTTGCGGGCGTCGGTCCAGCGGCCGCCGGCGACCGGCGCGCCGGCCAGGTGCACGACGGCGGTCACGCCGGCGAGTGCCTGCGGATTCAGGCCGTCCGGTGCCAGCGGGTCCCACTGGACTTCCCCGCCGCCGCGAGGCTGACGCCGGACCAGCCGGATTACCTCGTGGCCGCCCCCGGCCAGGTCCGCGGCGAGCGCCCCGCCGATCAGCCCGGCGGATCCGGTAATCGCGATTCTCATCAGGCGCACCTCCAGTGCTGCTGTCCGGCTGCCATTCTGGCAGGTTCAGTAGCCCAGCTCGGCCTCGTAGGTCCCGTCCTCAAGCCGGGATTTCATCGTGATAAGGAAGCGCGCGGCGTCGGCGCCGTCCACCAGCCGGTGATCGTAAGTGAGTGCCAGGTAGACCATGGACCGCACGGTGATCACCTCGCCCAGCGCCGGGTCCTCCACCACGACAGCCCGCTTGACTACCGTGCCGGTGCCCAGGATGGCTACCTGCGGCTGATTGATAATCGGGGTGTCGAACAGCGCGCCCCGGCTGCCGGTGTTGGTGAGGGTGAACGTGCCGCCGGACAGATCGTCGGGGCTTACCCGGCCCGTCCTCGTGCGCTCGGCCAGATCGGCGATCTTGCGGGCCAGGCCGCCGATATTGAGGTCGCCGGCGTTGCGGATGACGGGCACCATCAGGCCCCGGTCAGTGTCGACGGCAATACCCAGATGCTCGGCGTCGTGGTAAGTCACCTGGCCGCTGGCGGTGTTGATCACCGCGTTCAGCCGCGGATGGACCTTGAGGGCATCGACGGCGGCAAGCGCGAAGAACGGCAAGAACGACAGCTTCACGCCCTCACGGGCGAAGAACGCGGCCTTCGCGCGATCGCGAAGCCGGGCGATGGCGGTCACGTCGACCTCGACGACCGTGGTGAGCTGCGCGGAAGTCTGCAGTGACTCGATCATCCGCTGGGCGATCACCTGGCGTGCTCGAGACATCCGCTCGGTCGTCCCGCGCAGCTGCGAGGGCACGACCGGCGGCCTTGATGCCTGCGGGGGCAGGGTGTCGGCGGCAGGCCCGGACGGGAGCGGCGGGGCCGGGGGCAGCGGCGCGGGCGGGGGCGCCGAACCGCTGGCGGGCTGCGAATCGCCGGCGGCGGTATCCTGCGGAGCTGACTGAGCCGCCGCTGCCGGCTGCGGGAGTCCGGCCTGAGCAGGGCCGCCGGATGGTACGGGAGGCGCCTGGGGGGCCGGCCCGGGCTCTGCCGGGGCGCCGTTGCCGGCCGGCTGGGCCGTGTCAAGGATGTCCTGCTTGCGAATCCGGCCGCCGACTCCGGTTCCGGTCACGGTCGCCAGGTCGACGCCGTGCTCAGCGGCGAGCTTGCGGACAAGCGGCGTCACGTACGGACCCTCGGTGCTGCTGCCTGCCGCGTCCGAGCCGGCCGGGACGCCCGTGCCGCCGTCGCGCGTATCGCCGGTCTCGCCGGATTCCTCGGCCTGCGCCTGCTGCGGGGCATTCCCCGGCTGATCGCCGGCGACAGCAGCCTGCTGCTCATACGGCTGCTGCTCATACGGCTGCTGCTCATACGGCTGCTGATAGGCCGGCTGCTGGTAGCCCGGCGACTGCGCGGGCTCGTATGAAGGCGGCTGCTGGTAAGCGGCCGGCGGCTGCTGCTGGTAACCGGCCGCCGGCTGTGCGGGCTCGGGCTGTGCCGTCGCCGGCTGTGCGGGCTCAGGCTGTGCAGGATCAGGCCGGGCGGGCTCAGGCTGTGCAGGATCAGGCCGGGCGGGCTCAGGCTGTGCAGGATCAGGCCGGGCGGGCTCAGGCTGTGCCGCTGCCGGCTGCACTGGCTCAGCGGGCGCCGCGTCGCCGGCCGAGCCGGGGCCGGCCGCGTCCGTGCCGCCCTGAGCGGCCGGCTGACCGGCAGCGGGGGCCGCGCCGTCCTCGTCGATGACCGCCAGCTCGGCGCCGACCTCGACGGTCTCGTCCTCGGCTACGGTGATCCCGCGCAGCGTCCCGGAGACCGGGGAGGGGATCTCGGTGTCCACCTTCTCGGTGGAAACTTCCAGTAGCGGCTCGTCAGCCTGGACGTGCTCGCCTTCCCGCTTGAGCCAGCGCGTGACAGTGCCCTCGGTGACGCTTTCGCCAAGCTGCGGCATGGATACGGAGACCGACATGGCTTTCCGCTCCTCCTTCGTTCGGTCGAATCTAGCGGGACGCGTGCCAGGACCGGCGCGGACGGCAGCTGCCTGCTGAGCGGGCGGTCATGAATGGAAGTGCAGCGGCTTGCCGGCCAGCGCGAGGTGCGCTTCGCCGATGGCCTCGGACTGGGTCGGGTGCGGGTGAATGAGCTGGGCCACCTCGGCGGGCAGCGCCTCCCAGTTGCAGATCAGCTGAGCCTCGGCGATCTGCTCGCCGACCCGCGCCCCGACCAGGTGGACGCCCAGCACCGGGCCGCCGCCCGCGGTCGCGATGACCTTGGCGGCTCCCTGCGTCTGCAGGATCTGGCTCTTCCCGTTACCCGCCAGGTCATAGGTGACTTCGACGGTCTCGATGCCGCGCTGCGCCGCGACCGCCGAGGTGATGCCCACGGAGGCAACCTCCGGGTCGCTGTAGGTGACCCGCGGCACCCCGTCGTAGTCAATCGGGATTACCGGCAGGCCGGCCAGCCGCTCGGCGACCAGGATTCCCTCGGCGAAGCCGACATGCGCGAGCTGCAGCCCCGGGGTGAGGTCGCCGACGGCCGAGATGCTGGGCACGGCGGTCTGGCAGTACTCGTCCACCAGGACGAAACCGCGGTCGACGGTCACGCCGGCCTCCTCGTAGCCGAGCCCGGCCGAAACCGGGCCACGGCCGATCGCAACCAGCAGCAGCTCGGCGTCGATGGTCTCGCCGCCCGCCAGCGTGACCGTAACTCCCGAGTCGGTGTTCTTGACGCCCTCGAACCGGGTGCCGAGCCGGGTTCCGATGCCGCGGCGCCGGAACGCGCGCTCCAGCAGTTTCGAGCTCGACTCCTCCTCGGCCGGCAGGAGGTGCGGCAGCATCTCCACAATGGTGACTTCGGCGCCGAATGACCGCCACACGCTGGCGAACTCCACGCCGATCACGCCGCCCCCGAGGATCACCACCGATGCGGGCACCCGGTCGAGTTCCAGTGCGTGATCGCTGCTGACTACCCGCTCGCCGTCAATTTGCAGGCCCGGCAGGCTGCGGGGAGCCGAGCCGGTGGCGAGAACCACCTGCGCGCCGTCGACGGCCCGGTCGCCGACCCGCAGCCGGGTGGGCGACTCCAGCCGCCCGTCACCTTCGATCACGTCGATGTGCCGGCTGGCGATCAGGCCGGTCAGGCCTTTCCAGAGCCGGTTGACGACCTTGTCCTTATAGGCATTGACCGCTGGCATGTCAATGCCGTCGAAGCTGCTGCGGACGCCTACCGCCGCGCCGTCCCTGGCGTGGTCGGCGACTTCGGCCGCGTGCAGCAGCGCCTTGGTGGGAATGCAGCCGCAGTGCAGGCAGGTGCCTCCCACCTTGGCCTTCTCGATCAGCGCAACCCGCTTGCCCAGCTCGGCCGCCCGCAGCGCGCAGGCGTAGCCACCGCTGCCGCCGCCGAGGATGACAATGTCGTAGGCGTCGCCGTCGGTCACTGAAACGCTCCTTGGTCGGTGTGACTGCTTACGTTGCGCTCCGGCCGCTGCATGAATGCGCCAGCCCCGGCCGGGTTGTCGTCCCTCACGGGTCTACAGCCGGCCGCCCGCCATGTCCAGGGCAACCTGGACCAAAGTCCGCACTGCCGCGCCCGTGCCGCCCCGGGGCGTGTAGCCGTAGGCCTCGCCTTCGTTGAAGGCCGGCCCGGCAATGTCAACATGAACCCAGCGTGTCCCCGGCTGAATAAATTCCTGCAGGAAGAGCCCGGCAGTGAGCATGCCGCCGAACCGGTCACTGGCGACGTTGGCGAGGTCGGCCACGGTTGAGTCCAGGCCCTTGCGCAGCTCTGCGGGCAGCGGCATCGGCCACGCGTCCTCGCCCGCGCGGCGGGCCGCGGCCACCACCCCGTCGCGTGCCGCGTCGTCGTTGGCCATCACGCCGGCGATCCGCGGCCCGAGGGCAACCAGCTGCGCGCCGGTCAGCGTCGCGACGTCGATCACGAGATCCGGCCCGTCGGACATAGCCCGCGCGAGCGCGTCGGCGAGCACCAGGCGACCTTCGGCGTCAGTGTTCAGTACCTCCACCGTCTTGCCGCCGTAGATGGTGATCACGTCCGACGGGCGCTGCGCGCCGCCGCCGGGCATATTCTCCGCCAGCGGCAGGTAGCCGATGACGTTCACCTCGGCGCCGAGCGCGGCGACTGCCTGGACGGCGGCGAGCACCGCGGCCGCGCCGCCCATATCGGATTTCATCGCTTCCATGGATTTCGGCGGTTTGAGGGAAAGGCCGCCGGAGTCGAAGGTGATTCCCTTGCCGACCAGCACGACGGTTCGGGTGGCCCCGGCCGGCCGGTAGGCAAGCCGGACCAGCCGGGGCGGGTGCACCGACCCCTGGCCGACTCCGGTGAGGCCGCCGTAGCCGCCGTCGGCCAGGGCCTTCTCGTCCAGGACCTCGATCTGCAGGCCGCTGCCGGCTGCCACCTGCCGGGCTATCTCGGCGAACGTTTCGGGGTACAGCTGTGACGGGCTCATGTTGACCAGATCGCGCACCAGGGTGATCGCGTCCGCCCGGGCGCGGGCGCCGTCGGCGGCCTGGCCCGCGAAGTCACCGCCGCACAGCAGTGTCAGCTCAGGCGCGGGCCGGGTGCCGGTACTGCGGTACCGGCTGAAGGCGTAGCCGCCCAGCAGGGCGCCGAGTGCGACCGCCGCCGCCTCTTCCGCGTCGCGGGCCGGCAGCGCCAGCGCGATGGCCGTGGCCGGACCGGTGGCCGTGGCCGGGCCGGTGGCGAGCGAGCGGACCGCGGCGCCCGCCGCGCGTCGCAGTGCCTCGGAGTCCATGGCGTCCGCCGGGCCGAGACCCGCCGCAGCCAGCAGCGGGGCGGCGAGCAGGCCGGCGGAGGCGATCCGGGTAACTTCACCAGCTTTTCCCGTCGCGCCGAGGGTGACGAGCGTCTGGGCGAGGCCGCCGCCGAGTGCCGCGTCAACATCCTCGGCGCCAGCCACGAGCACGGGGCCGTCCGGTCCCTGCAGGACTCCGACGACGATGGCGTCGGAGCGGACATCGCGGGCAGGCTCGGCACTAATGCGCAGCGTCGTAGTCACGGTCAGAGCCTAGTGCCTGCCTGGCCGCCCTGATCAACGACACTGAGCGCTGAATCCCCGGCTGAATCGCCGGCTGATGCGCGGCGTGCGGCGGGGCGGCAGAGCGAAGCGATTTTTGCGTCAACGGTTGTTACTACGCAGTCGTGACAGCTGTTATAGTGAGCATGTACCGCCGCGAGTCGCGAAAAGCGCTGCCGCGGCAGACCGGATGCTGGAGGTGCCGTGGGAGCCGGAGCGGGAGCGTTGTTCCTGGCAGTGTTCCTTGCCTGCCTGGTGGAGACGGTCGAGGCCACGACTATCGTGCTCGCCGCCGGGACGACCAGGGGCTGGCGGTCGGCCGGTATCGGGATGGCAGCCGGGCTCGCCGTGCTGGCGGTGATCGTGGCGGCGCTCGGGCCGGCGGTGTCGGCAATCCCGCTCGGCGCCCTGCGGCTGTTCGTGGGCGCCCTGCTCCTGGTTTTCGGGCTGCAGTGGCTGCGCAAGGCGATCCTGCGCGCCAGCGGTCACAAGGAGCTGCACGACGAGGAGCGGATCTACGCTGAGCACATCGCCGCCGCATCGGCTCAGCCGCAGCGGCGCGCTGCCCTGGTGCCGGACTGGTTCGGTTTCACGCTGTCGTTCAAGGGCGTGCTGCTCGAAGGACTGGAAGTCGTATTCATCGTGCTCACCTTCGGCAGCAACCAGCACAACGTGGGCCTCGCTGCCATCGCCGCCGGCTGCGCGGTGCTGCTCGTGGCGATAGCGGGCATTGCGCTGCGGGCACCGCTCGCCCGCGTTCCGGAGAACTCGCTTAAGTTCGTGGTCGGCATCATGCTGACCGCCTTCGGCGCGTTCTGGGGCGCGGAGGGAGCCGGCGCGCACTGGCCGGGGAAGGACGCAGCGCTGCTGGTGCTCATCCCGGCGATCGCGGTCTTCGCCGTCGGGCTGGTCGCGCTCATGCGCCGCACCGGTGCGAGGACCGTCCCGGCGGCCCGCGCCGGCGCCGTAGCCGGACGGGGAGCAGCCTGATATGACTAGCCGGCTACGCGCTTTCGGCGCCTTCATATACGACTTCGTCATCGGCGATGACTGGCTGGTCGCCGCCGGAGTGGTCGTCGGCCTGGCACTCACCTACGCGCTGAGCCGCGGCGGTGTCACTGCCTGGTGGCTGCTGCCGGTGCTGCTCGCGGTGCTGCTGCCGGTGAGCCTGCGGCGGGCCGTGCGCGGATCGCGGGCCGCCGCGGCGGCGAGCCCCGCTCCGGGCGCACGTCAGTGACCTTCGCCTTCCTCGGCGTATACCCGCGCCGCGTAGGCCTCCAGAACCTCGTCGCACTGCACTAGGGCGGCTTGCGTCGGGGCGCCGCCGGCCGCGCCGAACACGTCCCGCTCGCGCACCTTGGCAAGCCAGTTACGTAGCTTGACCAGGTCTACCTCGTTCTCCTCCAGCTCGGCGTAGGTGAAGTGCTCGGCCACGTACTCCTTGCGGACCTGAGCCAGGAAGTCGCCGCACTTGTCGATGATTTCCTCGTACTCGTCATTCCGGGCGGCCTGGAACGCCGCCCGGATTTCCTGCTCCCCGGCGAGCACCTCGCACGACAGCAGCGCAGCTGTGCCGGACATGTCCAGGATGTCACTGCGGAGTCTGCGAAACGCCCGTTCGGCCGTTATCCCGGCAGGCAGGGCCGCAGTGGAACTTTGCAGGTAGATAGCGCCCAGGCTCTTGATCCGCCGCCATACCGCGGCGCGCAGCCGGGTGGGCTCGGACGGAATCCGGTAGATCAGCAGCAGCCAGCCGCGCGGCGCCGGGCCGGATCCGGCAGCATTCCGGCCGGACTGGCTGCCCGGCTCATCCGCTGCCGGTTCAGGTAGCACTGCCGGTTCTGGGAGCACTGCCGGTTCTGGTACTGGTACTGGTTCCGCGCTAGATACTGGCACCGAACCATTGTGGCAGCGGGCCGGTCACAGCTCGCCACCGCGAGCCCGGGCGATGCGGTCCATCAGCTCCCCCTCCGCGCGGATCTCGCGGTCATTGGGGGACAGCACGATGATCGCGCTCATCAGGAAGTTCACGACGCAGATGCCCAGGATGAGCGGCAGCAGGAAGGTCGCGGCTGAGGCGCCCCCCATGATCATGCTGCCCGCTGACGCGGGAGATGCGTGCATCGCCGCCATGCCGGTGTAGTGCATCCCGCTGACGGCCACGCCCATGATCAGTGCCGCGATCAGGGTGGGCCAGACGCCTCTGAGCCGCAGCGCGGCCCACAGCGCGGCGGTGGCGGCGATGATCGCGATCACCACGGAGGCAGCGAGCACGCCGCCGTTGTACGTCGTCCGGGCGGGCATCTCCATCGCGGCCATGCCGGTGTAGTGCATCCCGGCCACGCCGATGCCCGTGATGACGCCGGCCGCCAGCAGCCTGGCCGGCGTCTCCGGCCCGAAGCCCACGATGAGCAGGCCGACATATACCACGGCCACAGCGAGCAGCATGCTGCCGATGGTTACCGGCACGTTGTACCGGATGGTCTCGCCGGGGATCGTGTAACCGAGCATGGCAATGAAGTGCATCACCCAGATGCCGGTCGTGCCGATGGACAAGGCCGCGAGCAGCAGCCACCGGGCCCGCTGGGCGCCGGTGTACTCGCGGGCGCGGACAGCGAAGCGCAGGCCGAGGTAGGCGCCCAGGCTGGACATGACGAAACCGGCAATAGGTGTCACGGCGCCGTACGAGAAGTTGTGCACCGGCAGCATGCGGCGATCTCCAGGCGGGGGTAGTAATACGGGAGCAGGTGGGCGCGAGGTTGACGGTACTCGGGCAGGGCGCGTTTTGCAGTGCATTGCCGCAAGATGGGAGGTCCGGACCCTCGCAAGCGGGTTGCGGTTCAGCTGCCCGCGCGGGCTGCTCGTACCACGCCTGTCCGGCCGACGCGGCCTGCCGGGATTCCTAGCTGCCGGCCCGCACCAGGCCGTGCTCGTAAGCGAAAACGACGGCCTGCACCCGGTCCCGCAGGCCCAGCTTGGCGAGAATCCGGCCCACGTGCGTCTTGACGGTCGCCTCCGACACGAAAAGCCGCCGCGCGATCTCGCTGTTCGACAGCCCCTGCGCGATCTGGGCGAGGACCTCGCGTTCCCGGTCGGTGAGGCCGGCCAGCTCGGGCGGATCGAGCTGCTGGCCGGCCGGGAGCAGCGGCGCGAACTGGTCGATAAGCCTCCTGGTCGTCGACGGCGCGACGACCGCGTCGCCGGAGTGCACGGCCCGGATGGCGAACAGCAGCTCTTCCGGCGGGACGTCCTTGAGCAGGAACCCGCTAGCGCCGGCCTTCAGCGCGGCGAAGGCGTACTCGTCAAGGTCGAAGGTCGTCAGCATCAGGATCCGCGGGGTGTCGCCTGCCTGCCGGATCTGCCGGGTGGCCCCGACCCCGTCCAGCCGCGGCATCCGCGCATCCATGATCATGACGTCTGCGGGAAGGCTGCGCGCGACCGCGACCGCACCGAGGCCGTCAGCAGCCTCGCCGACGACCTCCATCTCCGGCTGCGCGTCCAGCACCATCCGGAAACCGGCCCGGACCAGCTCCTGGTCGTCTACCAGCACGATGCGAATAGTCACCGCGGGCGGCCTGCCCGGACGGTGCCGCCGGCCTGGCCGGTGCGGGCGGCCTGGCCGGCGCGGGCGGCGTGGGCGGCCAGCGGGCCGGCCGCCGGCCGCACCGGTCCGGGCGCGGCCGTCGCCGGCGGGAGGATTTCCGGCGGCAGGAGTTCCGGCGCGGGAAGCTGGTCCGCGGCGGGCTCCGGCGCCGGAACGGGCAGCTGATGCGGGCACGGCAGCCGGGCGGTGACCTGGTAGCCGCCCCGCGGCAGCGGGCCGGCCTGGACCGTGCCGCCGTACATGGTGATGCGCTCGCGCATGCCGGCCAGCCCGTGCCCGGCGCCGTCGGCTTCCGCTGACGCGCCGGCGCCGTCGTCGGTGATCTGGACGATCAGGCAGTCCGGCTCGTACCGCAGGGTCACGGCCGCCGCCACCGCGAGGCCGCCGTGCTTGCGCGTGTTCGTCAGCGACTCCTGGACGACCCGGTAGGCGGCCAGCTCGGCTCCCTCGCCGAGTGACCGGGGGACGCCCCGCAGCAGGTAGGAGACCGACAGGCCCGCGGCGCGGGCCTCGTCCAGCAGCTCGCGCAGCTGGTCCAGGCCGGGCACCGGCGCCATCGCGGTGCCCTCTTCGCCGGCCCGCAGCACTCCCAGCAGCCGCCGCATCTCGGTCAGCGCCTGGCGCCCGGTGCGCCCTATCGCGGCTACGGCCGCAGCTGCCCGGTCGGGGTCGGAGCGCAGCACGTAGCCCGCGCCGTCCGCCTGCACCACCATGACGCTGACGTTGTGCGCGACGACATCATGCAGCTCGCGGGCTATCCTGGCCCGCTCAGCGGCCACGGCGATCTTGGCCTGCGTGTCCCGTTCCGACTCCAGCCGGGCAGCGCGATCCTCCAGCGAGCGGTAGTAAGCCCGGCGGTAGCGCATCGAGTCGCCCAGCACCCAGCTGATCAGGACGGAGCCGCCGAACATCACCGCGCTGAAGCCCAGCCACTCCAGCAGGCTGAAGGTACCGGGTGTCGCCCAGGCGACCACCGCGATGGCTGACCCCACCAGGCAGACCACCAGCGCGGCGACGGACTCGCGCCGCGGCCGGTACGCGGCGACCGTGTAGAGCAGCACCAGAATCGCCAGGTCCGAAGGGGACGGCCCGGCGCGGGTGAAACCTACCGCCAGGGCGCCTCCGGCCGCGGAAACCGCGAAAGCCGCCATCGGCTTACGCCGCCGGAAGACAACGGGAACGACGATCAGTGCGGTGGACGGCAGCCGCAGCCACGGATCCGCGCCGATCGCGCTGATGCCCAGCAGCGCGAGGATGACCGCGAGCAGGCCGTCAACCAGCAGCGGGTGGCTGCGCAGCCACGCGTAGACGGCGGACATTGCTCCAGCGTATGCGTCCTGCAGACGGCCGTCATCCGCCTGCGGGCCGACCCGGCTCAGCCGCTGGGATGAGCGCTGGCCGCCACCCGCCCCCTACCCCGCCGGCTGCTCGGACGGCTGCCCGGATCGCAGGGCGGCCAGCTGCCGGGCCGGCAGCGGTGTCTCGGCGGCTGCCCCGGCCGCGCCTCGCTGCACCCGGTAGCCGCGGGCACCGGGCCGGTCCGTGACGATCTCCGCGAGGTCCGGGCCCGCGAAATGCGCGGCGGTCCCGTCATCACACGCGATCCCCGCGCTCAGCGTTCCGTCGGCTACCAGCCGCTGGTAAGCCGGCCGCCGGGCCGGCTCGGAACTGTAATGCGGGCAGTAGCTGCCGCCGATCATGGCGAGCCCGGCGGTAAACGGGCGCAGCTTCAGGCCGAACGAGTCCGTGGTGCCGCCCTCGAACCAGCACAGTGCGCCGGCACTTACCCCGGCCAGCACGACCCCGCTGGTCCACGCCGCGTGCATGACCTGGCCGATGCCGTGGACCGCCCAGACAGCCATCATGTTCGCGGCGCTGCCGCCGCCGACGAAAATTACGTCCTGGGAGAGCAGCAGGTCTGCGGGATCAGCAGTGTTGGGCATCGGGAACAGCTGCAGATGGCTGGGCCGCGCCCCGGCCGCCGACAGCAGCGCGTACATCCGCACGAACCCGGCCGGGTCGTCGCCCATCGCGGTGTTCAGCACGCACACGCGCGGCGCCGTGCGGCCGGACAGTGCCAGGGCATGACGCAGCAGCGGCGGCGGGTCACTGCCCGGCCCCCCGGCACCGCCGAGGCCGCCGATCGCCAGAATGTGCTGCCGTCCGTCTGCTGCCATCCCGGCACGCTACCGTGCCGGGATGGCCGACTGCCTGTTTTGCGCCATCGCCGGCGGTGACGCGCCGGCCGCCCGGGTGCTCGACGAGGAGCGCGTTGCGGCGTTCCTGGACTCCCGGCCCGTCTTCAAGGGGCATGTGCTGGTGGTGCCCCGACGGCACTACGTGACGCTCGCCGATCTGCCCGCGGACCTGACCGGGCCGCTATTCGCCGCCGTCCGCCGGATCAGCGCCGCGGCGCCTGCCGCGCTCGGAGCCCAGGGCAGCTTCGTGGGCGTCAACAACACCGTCAGCCAGAGCGTGCCGCACCTGCACGTGCATGTGGTGCCGCGGACCAAGGGCGACGGCCTGCGCGGGTTCTTCTGGCCGCGGCTCAAGTACGCCAGTGACGCGGAAGCAGCGGGCTACGCGGCCCGGATCCGCGCGGCGCTCGCGGCAGCTCCGGCCTGACCAGGCCGCCCGTCCGCTCGGCCGCCGGGAAGTTCAGTGCCGCCGGGAAGTCAGTGCAGCGCGGTCACCAGCAGGCAGGCGGCGGTAGCGATCTCAGTCAGCGCGCCGAGAACGTCGCCGGTGATCCCCCCGAGGCGGCGGACCGCGAGCCGGGTGACCAGCCAGGACAGCGCCAGGCCGGCGGCAGCGGCCGCCGCGAGGATCGGCCCGGCTGCCGCGCTGCCCGCGAGCAATGCGGCCGTCAGCGCTGCCGGGACCCCCGGATGCTGGGTGCCGGCCACCAGCGCGCCCAGTCCGGACGGGCGCGCGGCCGGCACTGCGCGACGGCATGCCCAGGTGATGGCGAGCCGGCCGGTTACCGCGGCGACGATGACCGCGGCCGGCCCGCGGCCCAGCTCCTGCGCCCTGGCCAGCGCTGCCACCTGGAGGAGCAGGGTAAGCACCAGCGTCGCTACCCCGTAGGGCCCGATATCCGGGCGCCGCATGATCTCCAGCGCCGCGGCGGCGGGGCGGCGGCTGCCGAGCCCGTCGGCGAGGTCGGCGAGTCCGTCCAGGTGCAGGCCCCGGCTGAGGGCGGCGAGGGCGGCGAGCGCGACGGCTGCGGCGAGCAGCGGTCCGGACCGGCCGCCGTAGTCGAGTAGCACGATCAGGCCGGCCGCTGCGCCCCCCAGCGCCAGGCCTATCACCGGTGCCCAGGCCATGGCGGCGGCCGCTGCGCGGCGGGTGGGCGGCGGCCCGGCGCCCGGCAGCGGGATGGCGGTAAGCAGCGTGACCGCCAGCCGCATCCCGGTCAGCAGCTCCCGCGCCCCGGTTACCCGCATGGCATCTGAGGGTAGGGCCGCCGTGACCGCGGTCCGGCGGCGGGCGCGGCCGCCCGCAGCGGTCCGCCTGACTGTTTCGCGGCCTCGACTTCGCGCAGTCCCGCGGGGGAACGCCACGGGGCGCTGACTGCGGGCTTATCGTGGTCTGTATGGCGCAATGGCGGCCCGCCCCGATGCCCGGCGGCCGGTGCCTGGCCGCAGCCAGGCCAGGCACGGGGTGAGCGACGGTGCCCAGACAGGGCAGGATGGTGGGATGAGGGATACCAGAGCCTCGGCTGGCGGAATGCTCGCCGCGATCGAGCACAGCGGCTATTACCCCGGCCTGGTGGCTGACGCGGTCGCCTCAGCGGTCGGGTCTGACCCCGTCATCTCTTTCGTCGTGCACCATGACGCCCATTTCGATCCCGGCATGGAAGTGCGGCGGCACATGACCGTGCTGGCACTGACCTCGTCCCGGCTTATCTACTCGCACACCGACGAGTACCCGGCGGACGAAACCGATCCCGAGGCGCTGCCGCAGGCCGAGACCAGCACGGAGGCGGTCCGGTTTTCCCGGATCTCCTCGGTTGCCGTGACCAGGGTGATCCACGACCCTGCGTCTTACGTGCCCGGCAACACTACGCCGAGTGAGGTTGTTCTCACCGTCGGCTGGAACGTGCTGTCACATTTCGAGATAGAGCCAGCCCACTGCGTCGACGAGAATTGCGAAGCGGATCATGGTTATACCGGCACGCTGACCGCTGATGACCTTACGCTGCGCGTCAGTGAGGCCGCTGACGGGCAGGATGCGGTACGGCAGGTCCTGGCCTTCGCCGAAGCGCTGGCGGCGGCGACCGGCCGGCCATGATTCCAGCCGGGTCGCGCCGGGAAGCGTGACATCAGGCAGGCCGGTTTTGTCAGGCAGGCCGTGACAGCCGACGGGGGCCGGGGGAGCATGGATACAGGCAGGAGCGGACGGCCGGGCGGTGCGCCGGTGCTCGCGGCCGGGCCGGAGCGCGGCCCGACGCTGCCGCGCTACGGCGAGCAGTCTCTTTCCGACTTGTCCTGCTCGGTGCTGGCCTCGCTCGGCGCGCCGGGCGAGCCTAATGCTCTTGACCTGGCCCCGGCCCGCCGGGTCTGCCTGCTGGTCATCGACGGCCTGGGCTGGGAGCTGCTGCGCGAGCACCCGGCCGCCGCGCCGTTCCTGTCCGAGCTGGCCGTCAGCGGCAGGCCGCTCACGGCGGGCTTTCCGGCCACCACGGTCACCAGCCTGGGTTCGCTGGGCACCGGCCGGCCGCCCGGCCAGCACGGGATGCTCGGTTATCAGGTCGCCGTGCCCGGCGAGGACTGGCTGCTGAACGCGCTGCGCTGGGATAAGCGGGTGAACCCGCGGAGCTGGCAGCCGGGGTCCACGATCTTCGAGCGGGCCGCAGCGGCCAAGATCGCCGCGTTCCGGATCGCGGCCGGGTCGCTGGAGCGGACCGGCCTGTCTGTCGCCGCGATGCGCGGCGCTGACTACCGCGCCGCCGACACGGACGGTGCCCTGGTCGCACAGGCAGCCGCGGCGCTCGCGTCGGTGCCCGATCCGGCTTTCGCCATGGTCTACTACGGCGCCCTTGACTCGACCGGCCACTCATGCGGGTGCACCTCGGACGCCTGGCGGTATCAGCTCGGGCACGTTGACAAGCTCGCCGAGCAGCTGGCCACGGCGCTGCCGGACGGCACGGTCCTGCACGTGACCGCTGATCATGGCATGGTGGACGTGGCGCCAGCAGACCGGACGGATGTCGACGCGATTCCGCAGCTGCGGGCCGGTGTCGCGCTGCTGGGCGGCGAGCCGCGGGCCCGTCATGTCTACGCGGCTGCGGGCGCTGCGGCGGACGTGCTGTCTGCCTGGCGCGAGGTGCTGGGATCATCAGCCTGGGTGGTATGCCGGGACGCGGCAATCGCGGACGGCTGGTTCGGCCCGGTGGGCGATTTTGCCGCGAGTCGGATCGGTGACGTCATCGCGGCGCCGGCGGGTGCCACGGCCATAGTCGCGACGAAGGCCGAGCCGCGCGAGTCGGCGCTGGTGGGGATGCACGGCTCGCTGACGCCCGCTGACCAGCTCGTCCCCCTGCTCAGTTACGGGCAGGGCTGAACCGGGCGGCGGCCTGGATTATCCACAGTCACAAGCGGGAACCGCCCGGCATCCGGGCGGCTTATCAACAGACTTTCCGCTGTTACCCACAGCTCGCGCCAGCGGAACGGATCAGGGCTGGCCGTGCGCGCCGGATCGGGGCGCTGGGATCATGGCTCCGGTCATGGCTCCGGTCATGGCTCCGGGTCATGGCTCCGGGTCGCGGCGGCTGCGCCAGTTCGGGGGCGCCAGGTCCTGCCTGCCCGTGCGGCCTAGCCAGGTAAGCGCGCCGGTGATCAGGGCTACGGTGGCAGGATGCCAGCCTGCGGCAGCTACGGCGGCGGCGCCAACTGCGACCGCGACAGCTGCCCGCAGCAGGAGCCGGCCGGGGCGGCCGCTGCGGACCCGGACGGCGAAGCCGGCTGGAGCCGCCGCGAATTTCCAGCGGCCGGCCCGTTCCGCCCGGCCGGCGGCCAGCCGGCGGCGCCGTTCCGGCGGCCGGCCGGAATCTCGCGCCGCCAGCAGGTCGGCGAGCGCCTCACCTCGGCCCGACGGCGTCCGCAGCGCGGTGTAAGCCGCAGCTGCGCCGGCGAACCGCTCCGGATCCCCCCCGTCGTCGCGGTCCGGATGAGTGGCGGCCGCGATCCGGCGCCATGCCGCCCGCACGTCGTCGTCGGTCAGCCCGCGGCCAGGTACCAGGCCCAGGGCGCCGAAAGCGCCTCGGCCGCCGGTTTCCCGGCCAGCCGGGCGGTGCGCCCGGCCGCCCGTATGCACCGGGCCGCGGCCCGGCCAGCCGGTCACGGCGCCAGCTCCGGGCCGAACGCCGCATCCAGCAGTGCGGCCGCGTCCGGCACGACGGCCTCGTCCCGCAGTGCGGCCGCATCCGGTGCGGCAGCCGTATCCGGCGGTGTGACGGACTCCGGCAGCGCGGCCGCGTCCGGGAGCGCCGCCGGCAGCGCTGCCGGCAGTGCTGCCGGCGCGGCGACCAGGCGCTTGACCTGGACGAAGGTGACGCCGCCGCGGTAGATGTAGGCGGCCTGACCGACGTCGAGGTTACGGATCAGGGCCGGGTCGACGACCGGCGCTGATCGCAAGCGGGACGAGCCCTGGTGACTCCACAGCGGCACCCCCAGCAGCCGGCGGGTCGTGTCAGTTACCTGCCGGGTACCACCCAGCGCGGTCACCGGTTCAGGATGCGGGGTCCGCATCAGCCAGATGCCGCCGTCGGCCGATGCCGCGATCCGGTACCTGTCGTCTTCCCGGTCGGCCAGCCCCTGCCAGGACTGGGCCGATACCTGCACGGCCAGGCCGAGGGACCGGGCCCGCTCATACAGCTGCCAGATCGGCAGTCGGCGGGAGACCGCGCTGAACTCGTCGACGGCCAGCAGGATCTCCCGACGGCTGGCCGGGTCAGTGCCCGCAGCCGCACTCGCGAGCAGGTCGACGAGGGCCCTCGCCTGGCTCTCGGCCACCGCAATCTCCGCGGTGCCCTCCAGGATGCAGTACCAGGCATCGGCGTCGGCGAGCCGGCCCGGACCGTCCAGCCCCGGCCCGATGCGCCGCAGCAGTGCCCGGTACCGCAGCGCGATGTCGCCCGTGTGCCGCGCCGAAGCCCGGATCAGCGCCCGCTCGGTATCGCGCTGGCCGGATGCGTACGCCTGCCCGAGCCAGTGCGGGTCCAGCCGGGCAAGGAAGTCGGCGGAGCTGGCCGGCGGTCCGCACGGCGCCTCGACGGCTAGCGTGACGACAGCCGCCATCACGTCGGCGTAGTACGCCGCCGCCCCGGTCCCGTGCTCGATGAGATCCAGCAGCGTGGTGGTGAGTTGCCCTGCCGGCAGTGCCCACAGGGACAGGCTGGCTTCATCGGGCCAGATGGCGGTGGAGCGGGCGCCCGCGTCGCGCAGTACCCGGCGGACCCGGTCGGCGATCCGGCGGGCATCAGCGCCTCCCTTGCAGTCCAGCACGACCAGCAGCGGCGGCGGTCCCAGGCCGCCGGCATGCCGCCGCAGGGCAGTTGCCATGAACCCGGCCCACAGCCGCAGCAGCAGCGTGGTCTTGCCGGTTCCGGTGGTGCCGATCAGTACCTGATGCGAGCGCATCCGCGGATAGGGCAGCCCGGCGATCTGCCGAACCGGGTGGCCGACTGAGCGGATAACGGCACCGGCGACCAGAAAGCCGTCCGGCAGGGTAAGGGGGACTGATCCGGGCGCTGCGATCCGGGCCTGGGCGCTGCGGGCCTGATGCCGCCAGCGGCGCTGGTCGAACGACACGGCCGCATCGGTCGACAGGCCGCCGGAGCCAGTCTCCATCGACCGGATCCGGTAGGACCACGCGAGCCCGGCCGCGGCAAGACCCAGCGGGATCGCCGCCGGCGCGATGGCCACGGCGGCCGCCGGCACTGATCCGGCCGCGCCGAGATGCCACATGGCCAGCCATGCGCGGTAGGGGGCCTGCGGCACCCGCCAGCTGCCACCGCGGCTGGCGGCGGTGGCAGCAAGCCAGACGGCGATCATCGGCGCGCACCAGGCCGCGGCGCCGTACAGCCGGCGCGGCAGCCAGCCGCGCAGCCACGCGGCCCACACGCCGCCTGCGGCGACTATCGAGACCGGCAGCGCCGCGATCAGGACGCCTGCCCCGAGAACCGCGGCCAGGACGCGGACGGCGCCGCGCAGCAGCAGCCGGGCGGCTGCCAGGCCGGCCCACCGGCCGATCACGGGGGTGCCAGGTATGCATCTGGCGGCAGGCTGCGGATCTCGATCCGGGCCGCGTCCGCGCCCAGGGCGTCGCGCGCCCTGGTCACCGTGCGGGCGGCGGCCGGCGAGCAGACATAAAGCAGCCGGGCGTGCCGCGGCGGCTCACCCGGCACCCGTGCGTGCGCAGCTGCGCAGCCGTAGTCGCCGGTCCGGCTCAGCAGCTCGCGCATGATCGTTACTGTCCGCCCGACGGTCTTGGCAGTAAGCTCCGCCTCGAGCGCCCAGCACTCGCCCGCCCAGGGCACGTCCGCGGCGTCCGGCCAGTGCACCTCGCCGTCGGGAAAGTGGTCGCGCAGGCCGACCCGGCCGCCGGCCAGCGCCCGCAGCCGTCGCTCGCCGCGCCAGTAGGCTCCGCCGGCCCGGTAGCCGGAGGTACGTTCCAGCGCGAGCCGGACGGCGCTGACGGCACGGATATGCGCGAGCCGCCCTAATGCGGGCGCTGCCGCGCTGTAGCGCAATCCGCAGCTGGCCAGCCCCGGCCGGGCCAGCCAGACCCAGGGCAGGCCGGGCCCGAGCCGTGCGGACTCGGCCAGCCGCCGGGAACGCCAGCGGGCGGCGATGGCACGGGCCCGCGGCTGCGGCACTGCGAGCACCGCGGCGAGATGATCAAGCTGGAGCCCGTACATCTCCCCGGCGAACAGCAGCGCGGCGACATCACGTCCGGACACGTCCGCGGCGGTGCCCGCGGCGGCGGCCCGCTGCTGGACCCGCCGTGGCGCAGCGCCTCGCCGGGCGGCGGGCTGCGCGCCGTCGCCGGCCACGCCGGGCAATGTCCCTTCTGCCGGGATCACCCCTTAATAACATCACGGCCGGCGGCTCGCGGAAAGCCGTTCGCCGCCCGACACGGCGCAAGAAGGCAGCCGGTGCTGGCGCCTGTCTGGGGAGTGCGGCACAATGTGACGCGGACAGCTGTAACGGTTGCAGCTGCCGGGGGGCCGTGAGTAACGCGGCTGCCTGGTGGCGGCCGTGACCGCGGCTGACCGGGCAGCCCGCTCGCAGGAGATCCGTTGGGGAAGGCGAATCTCGTCTGCTGGCAGGGAGGTCTGGTGACCGTTCGTGGTGTGCTGCACGTCCACTCTTCGCCCCCGGCGCTGAGCCCGCATCTGGAGTGGGCCGTGGCGGGGGTCCTCAGCGTGCCGGTGAGCCTGCCGTGGGTTGACCAGGCAGCCTCGCCCGGAATGCTGCGGGCCGAGCTGGACTGGCAGTGCCGCCCGGGCACTGCCGGGGCCATCACCTCCGCGCTGGCCGGCTGGAACCGGCTGCGGTTCGAGGTGACCGAGGAAGCAAGCCCGGGCTGTGATGCGGTCCGCTACAGCTACACCCCGTCGCTGGGCACGTTCTGCGCGGTCACGTCCGCGAACGGGGACATCCTGGTGCCGGAGGGCAGGCTGCGTGCGGCCATGACCCTCGCGGCGGTCACCCGGCGGCACCAGGACGGTCTCAGCGAAACCGGCCCGGCCGGCCCCGCCAGTCCCGGTGGCAGCGCCGACCGGATCGGCAGCCTGCAGGAACGGCACGGCCCGCGCCACCCGGCCCTCGGCGGCTCACTGGAGGCGGAGCTCGCCCTGCTGATCGGCCAGCCCTGGGACGATGAGCTCGAGCCGTTCCGGCGAGCCGGCGCCGGCGCCCCCGTCCGCTGGCTTAACGCCACCGGCTGACGTCGCCCGGCCGGGACGACGCACTGGCTGACGTCGTCCCGCGTCCGGCCGACCTAGGGCGTGTCCCGTAGATCACGGCTTCTATTTTGGTGTAGATCATGCCGGGTGGATGCTCGTCTGAGCCGTCATGATCTGACCGACGAGGAGTGGCAGCGGCTGGTACCCCGCGGGGCCGGCGGTGGAGTAATCACCGGATAGTGATCGACGGGATCTTGTTCCGCACCCGGGCCGGCTGCCCGTGGCGTGATCTGCCTGGTGAGTACGGGAACTGGAAGACCGCCTATAACCGGCATCGCCGCTGGTCGCTGGACGGGACGTGGGAGAAGATCCTGGGCAGGCTGCGGGCCGGGTGTGATGAGGCCGAGGAGCCGCAGTGGACGGTCAGCGCCGATTCGACGGTGGTGCGGGCGCACCAGCACGCGGCCAGGGCGCGGCACGCGCTGCCTGCGGAACTGGTCGCGGGGGGGGGCGCCCCCGAATGACAAGACCAGAAGAAACACCGCCGCGCCCGCGGACGCGCGGCGGCCGGCCGCCCGCCTTCGACCCCGGGCGGTACAGGGAGCGCAACACCGTCGAGCGCTGCTTCAGCAAGCTCAAGCAGTTCCGCGCCGTCGCCACCCGCTACGGACAAACGCGACTACATGTACCAGGCCACCGTCGACGTCGCCTCGATCCGCGTCTGGCTTCGAGATCCCGTGCCATCTACGTAACACGCCCGAGGCGAACCGCCGCGATACTGCGGGCTCAGGACGGGGCATCAGGCGTGCGGGATAAGAAGCTCACGGAGCAGTTGCGGCCAACGGGGGCCGCCGCGCAGGCTCTCCGGGACCAGGTACCTGTCAGACCGGATCTGCCGGATCTGTTCGTCGCGGACCGGGAGGAGCACGATGTCCAGCTCGAATGGCTTAACCGGGCGCCCAAGTTCCCGTTCCATTTCGCGCACGGCCTGAACGGTCCGCATATCGTGCGGAGGCCCTGCTGCCAGACCAGCTCTCTTCCGCCGGTCGTGCCAGTCCTTCGCCTCGCGCCACCGGGCGGCGATGACCCGCTGCAGCACGGGCCAGTCCGCCAGCCCGGCGAAGCCCGGCGGTCCCGCGAACACCATTGCTGACGGCAGCCGGGACGGGTCAAGCGGCTCCTTCAGCGGGAGCGCTCCGGCCAGCGCCTGCCACCACGCCAGCCATCCTGCGGCCAGCTCGGTCTCATCGGCAGGAGCTGCGCTCCGGTCTGGCAGCGGATCGATCACTGCCGGTCCTGGGACTATCCGCCCGGCTGGAACGTCGATCCGTTCCGCGGCCCGGAACCACAACGCCACGTCGAACGCCTCAGACCACCGGTCTTCGCTAATCCGCCAGGATCGCGTGCCTGCCAATTCCATAAGGGGAGCGTAGATGGCAGGCGTACTCGCGCAGTTCCGCGCCGTCGCTACCCGCTACGACAAACGCGAGTTCATGCGTCAGGCCACCGTCGACGTCGCCTCGATCCGCATCTGGCTACAAGATCCCGTCCCATGATCTACTGGACACGCCCTAGCCGTCCCGGCCGGTTACAGCGGAATGTTCCCGTGCTGCCCGCGCCGGGCCGGGGCCGCCGCGATCGCAGCAGCCAGCTTCCGGCGGGTACTGGCCGGCTCGATGACCTCGTCGATCACGCCCAGCTCTACAGCCCTGGCCAGGCCGCCGGCTTCCCGTTCGTGCTGGGCCGCAAGCTCGGCCTCGACCTCATGACGCCGCTCCGGCGCTGCCCCGGCCAGGGTACGCCGGTGCAGGATCCGGACCGCCGCGACCGCGCCCATCACGGCAACTTCAGCGCCCGGCCACGCGAAAACCCGGGTGGCGCCGAGAGCGCGGGAGTTCATCGCTATATACGCCCCGCCGTAGGACTTCCTGGTCACCAGGGTTACCCTCGGCACCGTCGCCTCCGCGAAGGCATGCAGCAGCTTGGCGCCGCGGCGTACCACCCCGTCCCATTCCTGGCCCACCCCGGGCAGATAGCCCGGAACGTCCACGAGCACGACCAGCGGGACGCCGAAGGCGTCGCACATCCGCACGAACCGGGCGGCCTTCTCCGCTGACGTCGCGTCCAGGCAGCCGCCGAGCCGCAGCGGGTTGTTCGCGACCACCCCGACGGCCTGCCCGCACAGCCGGCCCAGGGCAGTGACCACGTTAGGTGCCCAGCGCGGGTGCAGTTCCACGGCGGGGCCGTCGAGAATCCCGCTGATGAGCGGGTGCACGTCGTAGGCACGGCGGGACGAGACGGGCAGCAGGGCCTGAAGGTCCACGTCGGCCGCCACGGCGGCGGTTGCCGCTGCGCGGCCGTCCGCGCCGGGGCGGCCGAGCAGCAGGGCAAGCTCGCGGGCCCGGCTGATAGCTTCGGCGTCAGTGGCAGTGACCACGTGCACCACGCCGGAGCGGCGGCTGTGCGGCTCCGGGCCGCCGAGGCGCGCCGAGTCGACGTCCTCACCGGTGACGCTGCGCACGACATCCGGTCCGGTGACGAAAATGCGGCCCCGCTCGGACAAGATCACCAGGTCGGTCAGGGCCGGCCCGTAGGCCGCGCCGCCCGCCGCGGCCCCGAGCACGACCGAGATCTGCGGCACCTTGCCGGATGCCCGGGTCATGGCCGCGAAGACGGTGCCGACGGCATGCAGGCTCTCCACGCCCTCCTGCAGCCGGGCGCCACCGGAATGCCACAGGCCGATGACCGGCGCGCTGTTCGCGATCGCGTGGTCGTAGGCGGCGACGATGGCGGCGCAGCCCGCGCTGCCCATCGCGCCGCCCTGAATCCGAGGGTCACAGGCGAAAGCGACTGCCGCCATGCCGTCGATGCTCCCGGCGCCGGTCCGCACGCCGCTGTCGTCGGCGGGGACCAGCAGCCGCAGGGAGCCGGAATCAAACAAGGCTTCCAGCCGGGCGACCGGGTCGCGCGAGGCGCCCGCGTCCCGTCCGGCCGCTGCTGGCTGCGCCGTGGTGTCCGGCTGCGCCGCGGTTCCCGGCTGCGCCGCCGCGGCGGGCAGTACGGCCGCCTGCTGCAGGCCGTCCTCGGGCTGCTGCTGGGCGGCGGGCGCCGGCTGGAAGGCGGCAATGCGGTGTTCCACGACGGTCATTCCGTGCTCCTCGGGTTGGGCAGGCTCATGATGCGCGGGGCCCGGTCACGCGGCGGTGAAGATAAGCGCCACATTGTGGCCGCCGAAGCCGAACGAGTTGTTGAGCACGGCCATCGGCGCGTTCCCGCGGGGCCTCAGCTCCCGCGGTTGCGTCGCTATGTCGACTCCGGCCCCGTCATCGGGGTCATCCAGGTTGATCGTCGGCGGCGCGACCCGGTCCCGGAGGGCCAGGATCGCCGCGACAGACTCCAGCGCGCCCGCGCCGCCGAGCAGGTGCCCGGTCATCGACTTGGTAGCCGAGACCACCACGCCGGCGGCAGCCGGGCCGAGAGCGGTGACGATGGCCCTGCCCTCGACGACGTCGCCGGCCGGGGTCGAGGTGGCATGCGCGTTGACGTGGACGACCTGGTCCGGTTGCACGGCCCCGTCCCGGAGCGCGCGCCCGATGGCCAGCACCACCCCGGAGCCGGTCGGATCGGGCTGGGCGATGTGATGCGCGTCGGCGGAGTAGCCGACGCCCGCCGCGACCGCGTACACGGTCGCGCCGCGGCGGGCAGCGTGCTCGGCGGATTCCAGCACGAGCATCCCGGCGCCCTCGCCGAGCACGAAGCCGTCACGGCCCTTGTCGAACGGCCGTGACGCCCGCAGCGGCTCGTCGTTGCGGGTGGACAGCGCCCGCATCGCGGCGAAGGCGGCCATATTCAGCTGGATGATCGCCGCCTCGGTGCCGCCCGCCAGCACGACGTCGGCGCGCCCGGACCGGATCATGTCCATGCCGTAGCCGATGGACTCGGCGCCGGAAGCGCAGGCGCTCACGGTGGTGTGCGCCCCGGCGCGGGCGCCGATCTCCATGCTGATCCAGCCCGCCGAGCCGTTCGGCATCAGCATCGGCACGGTGAACGGTGACAGCCGCGCCCAGCCCTTTTCCCGCAGCGTGTCATAGGCCGACAGGGTCGAGGCGATGCCGCCGATGCCGCTGGAGACGGCCACGCCGAGCCGGTCCGGATCCACGTCCGGCGACCCGGCGTCTGCCCATGCCTGCCGCGCGGCGAGAATCGCGAACTGCTCGCACCGGTCCAGCCGCCGGGCCAGCACCCGGTCCAGCAGCGCGGCCGGGTCGGCGGCGGCCCAGGCGGCGATCCGGGTCGGCAGTTCCCGCGCCCACGGCTCGGTGAGCGCGGCCGCGCCGCTGCGCCCGGCCAGCAGCGACTCCCAGGTGCTGGCGACGTCGGCGCCGACCGGCGAGATCGTGCCGAGTCCGGTGACGACTACGCGCGTCCGGTCTGTGCCCACTGTGTTGTGCTCCTTTCGCGTCAGTCACTTGCCCGCCGCCGCTTCGGCGCGGCGGCGGCCGCGTCCTGCCGGGTACCAGCTCAGGCGGTGACTTCGGCGCGCCGGACGAAATCGACGACGTCCTGGACGGTTTTCAGGTCCTTGAGATGGTCGTCCGGGATTTCCACGCCGAACTTGTCCTGCGCTGCGACGGCGATCTCGACCATCGACAGCGAGTCGATGTCCAGGTCATCGACGAAGGTCTTGTCGGGGGTGACCTGGTCGGCGGGGACGCCCGCGACTTCATCGACGATCTCGCCGAGGCCGGTCAGGATTTCTGCTTCGGTCATAGCCATGGGTATGCCTCTCTCGTGGTGCTCTGGACGATGTGCCCCCGGCCGGCCGGCCTGCTGGCCGGCCCTGGCAGCCCGGCTTAGGGCTGCCGGTCAGGGTAGCGTGATGACCTGAGCCGCGTAACAGATGCCCGCGCCGAATCCGAGCAGAAGCGCGGGGGCGCCGGACGGCAGCTCGCCGCGCTCCGTCAGCCGCGACAGCGCCAGCGGGATCGATGCGGACGAGGTATTGCCCGCGGTGACGATATCGGTGGCGACCGTGGCCTGCGGGGCCCCGATCTTCCGGGCGATCGCCTCGATGATCCTCAGGTTGGCCTGATGCGGGATAAAGGCAGCCAGCTCGCCGGGATCGACCCCGGCCAGCTCGCAGGCCCGGCGCGCGACCGGGTGCAGGGCCGTGGTCGTCCACCGGAAGACCGCTTGGCCTTCCTGGGCGATGAACGAGTTGCGGTCCTTGATCACGATCTTGTCGGCGAGCTCGCCGGCGCTGCCCCAGACCACCGGGCCGATGCCGGCCGCGCCCGGCGCGGTCACCGGGCCGACAACGGCGGCGCCCGCCCCGTCGGCGAAGATGATGCAGGTAGTCCTGTCGGTCCAGTCGATCCACTGGGAAAGTTTCTCCGCCCCGATGACCAGCACGTGCCGCGCCGAGCCGGCCCGCACCGCGTCGCTGGCGGTGGCCAGCGCATAGCAGAAGCCGGCGCAGGCGGCGTTCAGGTCGTAGGCGCCGGGTGCGATGATGCCGAGCCTGCGCGCGACGGTGGCCGCGGTGTTCGGGATCTGCGCTTCCGGCGTGCAGGTCGCGACGATCACCAGGTCGATGTCGGCGGGGGACAGGCCGCTGGCGGCCAGTGCCTTGCCGCCGGCAGCGACGGCCATGTCGGCGACGGTCTCGGCCGGCGCCGCTATCCGGCGGCTGGCGATGCCTACCCGGCTGCGGATCCAGGCGTCATCGGTGTCGATCGTCTCGGCGAGCTCGTCGTTAGTGACGACCCTGGCCGGCTGGTAACCGCCGAACGCCAGGATGCGCGCGCCCGGTGATCCTTCGCTGAGCCGCATGCCGATATCGCCTCTCACTCGCTGCCGTCGGGCTGCAGCCGCACGAGCGGCTGGCCGGCGCTGACCGGGTCGCCGTCCTCGACCAGCCATTCGATGATCGTCGCCGCGAACGGCGGGGTAACCGGGTGGCTGCCCTCGCGCATCTGCACGTGACCGAGCTCGGCGCCGGTCCGCACCGGCGCGCCGGCCGTGATGGCCGCCGCGCCGCCAGGCGCGGCCACCCGGAACGTGCCGGCCAGCGGCGCGACGAGCAGCCGCCAGTCCGGCGCGTGCGAGTCGGCGTGCCCGTCGGCGTGCTCGGCGATTATCGCGCGGGCGGCGGGCAGGTCGGCGGGTGTCTTCAGCGCCAGCAGCTGCACGCCGGGCAGGCCGCGACGGGCCAGGCCGGTGAGGGTACCGGCCGGCGGCAGCTCGATCAGCGCGGTGACGCCCAGGCCGGCCATCGCCTGCATGCACAGGTCCCACCGGACCGGCGCGCTCACCTGGGTGATGATCCGCTCCAGCCAGTCGGCGCCGGTCCGGACCACGGCGCCATCCCGGTTTGACAGCAGCGTCAGCACCGGATCGGCGGCAGGCAGGCTCGCTGCCGCGGAGCGCAGCGCAGCCGTCGCGGCGGCCATGTGCCGGGTGTGAAAGGCGCCCTCTACCGAGAGCTGGCGCAGCCGCGCGCCGGCCGGCGGATCTGCGGCGAACGCCGCCAGCTGGGCCGTCGTCCCGGCCGCGACGATCTGCCCGGTGCCGTTGACGTTGGCGGCGGTCAGCCCGCAGGCGGCAATCGACTTCAGCACGGCCCGCTCGGCGCCCCCCAGTACCGCGGTCATGCCGGTCGGCTCCGCCGCCGCAGCAGCCGCCATCGCCCGGCCGCGAACGCCGACCAGCCGCAGCGCGTCGTCGGCGGTGATCACCCCGGCGATTGCCCCGGCGGCCAGCTCGCCGACGCTGTGCCCGGCGACCGCGTGACCGGCGGTGGCGGCGCTATGGCGGGAGGCGGGCCCCAGGTCGCCGAGCAACGTGCTGGCGGCGGCGAGGCCGGCCGCGACCAGCAGCGGCTGCGCGATCGCGGTGTCCCGGATTTCCGCACCGTCCGCGACCGTGCCGCTCCGGATCAGGTCACACCCGGCCAGCGGTGACCAGCGCGCCAGCAGGTCGGCGAATCCGGGCAGGTCAAGCCACGGGGACAGGAAGCCCGGCGCCTGGGCACCCTGGCCGGGGGCCGCGATGAGAAGCATCTCCCCAGACTGCACTGTAGATCTACGCTATATCCATGCGGAAGCAGACGAAAATTTCCCGGCTCGCTATGTCGGAACCCTACAAGTTGCGGTTTTCCTGTGCTAGCCGCCCGTAGACCACCGCTACCCACAGTGAGAATCCGTCCCGGCCGTCGCCGGGGGCGAGGCCGGTAAGCTCGCTCACCCGGCGCAGCCGGTAACGGACCGTATTGGTGTGCACGAAGAGCAGCCGCGCCGTCGCCTCCAGCGAGTTGCCCTGCTCCAGGTAGGTAATCACGGTGTCCAGCAGCGCGGTGCCGCCGGCCTGCAGCGGCTCGTAGACGCCGGCGGCCAGGGCGGCGCGGGCGGACTCGTCGCCGTCCATGGCGCGCTCGGGCAGCAGGTCCGCTGCCAGTACCGGCCGCGGCGCGTCCGGCCACGCGGGCGCCGCTCGCAGCCCGGCCAGGGCCGCGCTCGCCGAGTGCGCCGCCGACTGCAGATCCTCTACCGGGTGCCCGACGACGACCGGTCCCGGCCCGAAGCGCCCGGCGATCTGGCCGGCCGCGTGCAGCGGGTCGGCGCTGCCGCCGAGCACGACGACCAGCCGGCGCCCGTGCACCCCGGCCATCAGGTCAAGCCGGGACCGGCGCACCAGCGTCCGCAGCTCGTCGATGAGGCTCTCCGGCTCGCTGCCGTCGGCGTTGCCGGCGATGACGGCGACCGGCGCGGATGACCAGTTCAGCGCCGATGCCCAGGACTGCAGGCCCGCATCGACCTCACCGCGAACCAGCGAGTCGACGACCAGTGCCTCCAGCCGGGCGTCCCACGCGCCCCGCGCTTCAGCGGTACGGGCGTACACCTGCGCGGCGCCGAACGCGATTTCCCGGGTGTAGCGCAGCACCGCCTCAGTCAGCTCCGCCTCGCCGCCCGGCTCGGCGAGCTCGTCGACCTGGGATTCCACCACGTCGATGATGACCCGCAGCATTTCCACGGCCTGCTGCAGGCTGACTGCCCGGGCGAGCTCGCGCGGGGCGGTGCCGAACACCTCGCCCGCCACCGCGGGCCGGCCGCGCTCCGGATGCTTGACCCAGTCCACGAAAGCGGCCACGCCGGCCTGCGCGACCAGCCCAAGCCAGGACCGGTGCTCGGCGGACATCGTGCGGAACCACGGCAGCCGCCGGTCCATCGACGCCATGGCCGCCGTGCCGAGCGTGCCCATGGCCTGGTCCAGGCGCCGGATGGTGCCGGCCCGGACGCGCCCGGCGCGGACCACGGCACTGCCCGTGTCCCCAGATCGCCGCCGCGCCGCCATGCCCCCAGCCTGTCACGCGGGCCGGCCGCCGTCGCCGCGGGCGCGCTGGCCCTGGCCTTTACGGAGGTGCGGTCCCTGACGGCGCGGTGGCAATGAGAAGGACGGACGCGACTATGTTGTGCTGGTGGCCGCCGCGGACTTGGAGTCAATTGAAGCGACGCTGGAGCTGCTGAGTGACCCGGACGCTCAGGCACGCATCGCTCGCGCCGAACAGACATCACCCGTGGAGACATTCTGGGCGAGGCTGGTGTCCGTGCCCTGCTCGCAGCGCGGGACCAGGAGCCAGCTGAGTGAGCTTCCGGGTCGTCATGACCCGGATCGCCGCAGTCACCAGGGCAGGGCTGATCTGGGCTAGGCGGCGGTGAAGAAGCCGGCGAGGTGCGAGGCCAGTTCCGCCGGGGCTTCTTCGGCGATGTGGTGGCCGCAGTCGACGGACTGGCCGCGGACGTCGCGAGCCCAGTCACGCCAGATGGCGAGCGGGTCGCCGTAAAGTTCTTCCATATCGTCCCTGGCGGCCCACAGGTAGAGTACCGGGCAGTCGATCCGGCGCCCGGCCGCGCGGTCGGCGTCATCATGCTCGCGGTCGATGCCGAGTCCCGCGCGGTAGTCCTCGATCATGGCGTGGACAGTGCGCGGGTCGTGGATCGCGCGCAGGTAGTCGTCGTAGGCTTCCCGGCCCATGTGCTCGGGCGTAGCGGTGTACCACGCCTCAGGATCGGCGCTGATGATCCGCTCAGCGGGCTTATCGGTCTGACCGAGGAAGAACCAGTGGTACCAGCGGGCCGCGAAGACCGCGTCGCACCGGGCCAGCGCCTCGCCGATAGGTATTCCTTCCATCACGCACAGGCGCCGCACCGCGGCGGGGTGGTCCATGGCCAGCCGCTGCGCGACGTACGTACCGCGGTCATGCCCGGCAGCGCAAAACCGCTCGTGCCCGAGGGCGCGCATCAGGGCCAGGCAGTCACCGGCCATGGCACGCTTAGAGTAGGGCGCGTGATCCGGCGTCGTGGGCGGCTTAGATGACTCGCCATATCCGCGCAAGTCCGGGCACACGACGGTGAACCGTTCCGCCAGCAGGGTCGCGACCTTGTGCCAGGTCACATGCGTGCGCGGGTGCCCATGCAGCAGCAGGACCGCCGGTCCGGAACCGCCGTACCGCACGCGAAGCTCAGCGTCGCCGACATCGACCCGCTCCAGTGCGAAGCCTTCGAACATAAGAATTGTCTATACCCGCCAGGCTTCTCGCTAATCTCGGCTCGCGCAGCTAGTCGCAGACCGCCAGCCGGTCCGCGTCGAAGTCCGGCAGGCAGAACTCGCCGCCCAGGTGCGCCAGCACCGGGTCAGCCAGCACCGGGTCAGCCGATGCCGGGCCTGCCGGTGCCGGGCCTGCCGGTGCGGGGGCGCCGGCGGCTGCGAGCGTCCCGGCGGCAAGAATCTCGGCGGCGAACTGCTCCGCGTCGTCGCGGGGCTGGTAGCCGAGCGCCCGGGCCTCGGCCAGGCTGACCCAGCCGCCCCGGCTGTTGGCCGATACACCGTAGCAAACCCGGAATCCCGGCTGGCTGACGGTCAGCGCCGCCTCGAACAGGCGCCCCGCGTCGTCGGGGGACAGCCAGGTAGACAGTGCCCGGATGTTGCGCGGGCGTCGCGTGCAGGTCAGGATCCGCAGGCAGATGGCGTCAATGCCGTAACGGCTGTGGTAAAGCGAGGCCAGCGCCTCGCCGGCCGCCTTGGACACGCCGTAGTAGGTGTCCGGCGCCGGGAATGCGTAGTCGGGGACCGGGAAGGCGGCGGCCGGGGTGAAGCCGACGGCGTGGTTCGACGACGCGTACACCACCCGGCTGACGCCCGCCCGCCGGGCTGCCTCGAAGACCACGTAGGTGCCGTGGATGTTCGCCTCGGCGATGCGGTCCCACGGCGCCTCACCGGACAGGCCGCCGAGGTGGATCACGGCGCTGGCGCCGGCGCATCCGCTGGCCATCGCCGCCATGTCGGTAACCGATGCGGTGATCACCTCCTCGCCGGGGCCGGCTTTCAGCGGGGCGATATCGAGCAGCCGCAGCGTGCGGCCGGGCCGCGCCAGCCGGGTTCGCAGCATGGCGCCGATCTGGCCGGCGGCGCCGGTGATCAGGATGACGGGCATCGGTGCGCCAGCGCCAGACTAGTCAGCACGGCACCAGTCAGCACGGCGCCGCCCGCAGCGTCCCGGCCGGCAGTGTCCCGGCCCTGCCGCGCCGTTCACAGCGCCTCGCTGACGGGCAGGTCAAGCCGGTATCGGGTGATGGCCTGGCCGGGGACCTCCGGCTTGACCTCGCCGAGCCGGGCCAGCTGACTGAGGACCGCCACAGTCACGGACTCGGCGTCAACGTGGAAGAACCGGCGGGCAGCCGTCCGGGTGTCGGAAAAGCCCCACCCGTCGGTGCCCAGCGAGCTGTAGGCCGCCGGGACCCAGCGGGAAATCTGGTCCGGCACCGCGCGGATCCAGTCGCTGACCGCGACGACCGGGTCCGGCTGGCCTGACGGCATCCGCGGACCTTCCTGGGCGGCCAGCGCCCGGCTGACATAGGGCACCCGCTGCTCCTCGTCGGGATGCACCATGTTCCACTCCTCGCATGCCAGCGCGTCGCGCCGCAGCTGCGTCCACGAGGTCGCCGACCACACCTCGGCGGCAACGCCCCAGTCGTCGGCCAGCAGCTGCTGCGCCGCCAGCGCCCAGCGCATCGCCACGCCCGAGGCGAGGATCCGCGCCCGCGGCTGCTCCCGCCCGGCAGTGTCGCCGTGGCCGGGCTCATCCTGGCGAGCCGGGGCGAACCGGTACAGCCCGCGCAGGATGGCCTCCTCCAGCGCAGCCGGGCCGCCCTCGTAGTCAGGCTCGCGGGGCTGCACGTACGGCTCGTTGTACAGGCTCAGGTAGTAGAAGATGTTCTCGCCGTCCGGATGCGCGGGCGTCTCGCCGTACATCCGGCGCAGCGCGTCCCGCATCACGTGCGACAGTTCGTAGGCCCAGGCGCAGTCGTAGCTGACGCAGGCCGGGCTGACCGATGCCAGCAGCATCGACTGACCGTCGTTGTGCTGCAGCCCCTCGCCGGTCAGCGTGGTGCGGCCGGCTGTCGCGCCGAGCAGGAAGCCCCGGCCGAGCTGGTCGCCGAGCGCCCACATCTGGTCGCCGGTGCGCTGGAACCCGAACATCGAGTAGAAGATGTAAACCGGGATCATCGGGGTGCCATGGGTGGCGTACGCGGTGCCCGCGGCCGTCATCGAGGCCATCGCGCCCGCCTCGCTGATCCCCTCATGCAGGATCTGGCCGCGCTCCGACTCCTTGTAGGACAGCAGCAGGTTCCGGTCCACCGCCTCGTAGGTCTGGCCCGACGGCGAGTAGATCTTGGCGGTGGGGAAGAGGGAGTCCATCCCGAACGTGCGGGCCTCGTCCGGGATGATCGGCACGAACCTGGACCCGATCTGCGGGTCTTTCATCAGGTCCTTCAGCAGCCGGACAAACGCCATCGTGGTCGCCACCGGCTGCTTGCCCGAGCCGTGCCGCAGCTCGCCGTAAATCTCGCCGCCCGGCAGCGCGAGCGGCCTGCCGCGGACCGCGCGGCGCGGCAGGTAGCCGCCGAGCGCGGCGCGCCGCTCCCGCATGTACAAGATCTCGTCCGACTTCTCGCCCGGGTGATAGTACGGCGGCAACTCGGCCTCGAGCGCGGCGTCCGGGATTTCCAGGTACAGCCGGTCGCGGAACTCTTTCAGCTCGGCGACGGTCAGCTTCTTCATCTGGTGGGTGGCGTTGCGGGCCTCGAAGTCCGGCCCCAGCGTCCAGCCCTTGATCGTGTGCGCCAGGATCACGGTCGGCTGGCCGACGTGCTCCTGCGCGGCCTTGAAGGCCGCGTAAACCTTGCGGTAGTCATGGCCGCCGCGGGACAGGCTGCGCAGCTCGGCGTCGGACAGGTGCGCGACCATCGCGCGAAGCCGGGGGTCGGTGCCGAAAAAGTGCTCCCGGATGTAGGCACCGGACTCAACGGCGTAGGTCTGGAACTGGCCATCCGGCGTGCTGTTCATCTTGTTGACCAGCACGCCGTCGGTGTCCTGGGCCAGCAGCGAGTCCCAGTCGCGGCCCCAGATTACCTTGATCACGTTCCAGCCGGCGCCCCGGAACGACGCCTCAAGCTCCTGGATGATCTTCCCGTTGCCGCGCACCGGGCCGTCCAGCCGCTGCAGGTTGCAGTTGATCACGAAGGTCAGGTTGTCGAGTTCCTCGCGCGCAGCGACGCCGATGGCGCCGAGCACCTCGGGCTCGTCGGTCTCGCCGTCACCGAGGAACGCCCAGACGTGCGACCGGCTGGTGTCCTTGATCTGCCGGGCCAGCAGGTACCGGTTGAACCGCGCCTGGTAGATCGCGTTGATGGCGCCCAGGCCCATCGAGACCGTCGGGAACTCCCAGAAGTCCGGCATCAGCCGGGGATGCGGGTAGGACGGAAGACCGCCGCCGGGGTGCGAGAGTTCTTGGCGAAACCCGTTTAGCTGATGTTCTGTAAGGCGTCCCTCCAGGAAGGCCCGGGCGTAGATGCCGGGAGCGGCGTGCCCCTGGATGAAAATCTGGTCCCCGGATTCACCGTGGTCCTTGCCGCGGAAGAAATGGTTGAAGCCGACCTCGTACAGGCTTGCCGCCGAGGCGTAGGTGGCGATGTGACCGCCGACGCCGAGGCCGGGCCGGTTGGCGCGGGACACCATCACGGCCGCGTTCCAGCGAATGTAAGCGCGGATCCGCCGCTCGGCGAACTCGTCGCCGGGGAACCAGGGCTCGCGCTCTGGCGGGATCGTGTTGATGTAGTCGGTACTGCGCAGGCCGGGCACGCCGACCGACTGCTCCCTGGCCCGCTCCAGCAGCCGCAGCATGATGTACCGGGCGCGGGCGCGGCCGCGGCTGCGCACGACGCTGTCGAATGACTCGACCCACTCCCTCGTCTCGTCGGAGTCGATGTCCGGCAGCTGGGTGGGCAGGCCGTCGCTGATGATGGAAAATCGCTGGCGTCCGGAGGCCACGAGGTCTTCCTCGCCTTCCGCGGCGGCAGGCTCGGCCGCTGCCGCGATGGTGGTTTCGCGGCAGCCCTGCCGCGCGGTGTCGCGTGCTTCTTCCATCCTCGTACCTGCCTCGCCAGGATGCATCTCTACTGGCCGGTAACCGGAGGCCGCCAGTCCCTGCCGAAAGCTTTACCTGGTTCGCCGCGGCTGCCGATCGGCCCCCTTGATTACCCGGCCGCAAATTGTCCCGGCCGGATGCTTCGGCCGGTCATTGTGGGTACACCAGGACCATGTACATAGGAGTGCCGCAAGCGGGGCACGCCGCGAGGCCGGCGAACCCCCCGCTATTTACCGGAGTCGGTAAATACGGGGTATATCGCCAACAGGATGCTACTCCCCGTGGGCAGGCAAGTGCTTAACGTGAATCTGCCTCCCGGTTTTCTTTTTCTGTGCGGATTGTGACTTGCGCGCCGCGCCGACCCAGTGTGGACTGTGCGATCAAGGAGAAGCTGACGCCGCGCGCGCAGCGGCTGCCCGGCTCTGGCTGGGTACCGCGGCGCCGGATCGGCAGCAGCTCGGGGCGAGAAAGGACTCAGGAGGATTTCAGTGAGCGCGACCGCGGGCCAGGCGCAAGACCAGCGTGACCTGGCCGAGCGGCTCGGCATAAAGCCGGGCCAGGTGGTGCAGGAGATCGGCTTCGACGACGACTGCGATGAGCAGCTGCGGGAGTCGGTCGCGAACTCCGAGGGCGTCGAGCTTGTCGACGAGGACTATGACGATGTAGTGGACGGGGTCCTGCTGTGGTGGCGGGACGGTGACGGCGATCTGGTGGACATGCTGGTTGACGCGCTGACGCCGCTCGCCGACGGGGGCTACATCGTGCTGCTGACGCCCAAGTCCGGCCGGGACGGTCACGTCGAGCCGAGCGAGATCGGTGAGGCAGCGCCCACGGCGGGCCTGTCCCAGACCTCGACGGTCAGCGCCGGCCCGAACTGGTCGGCGAGCAGGCTTGTAGCGCCGAAGGCGCGGCGGTAGCACCGTGCGCCGGCACGCCGGCAGCACCGTGCGCCGAAGGCCGCAGCGGGCTTCGTTGCTGACGTAATCCCGCCTGGGTGGCAGCTCAATCAGTACCGGCTCGGGTTCGGTGTGAGGGGGCGGTCCGAGTGCCTGGCTGTCTGCGGCGGATGGCACACTGAAGCCGCCGCAGGCCGTGTTACCGCGGCGGCTGGTATCAAATGCGGTCCGGCTCCGGACCGCGCTTCCCCCCTCGGAAGGACTCGTCATGGCGATAGAAGTTGGCGACCAGGCCCCGGATTTCGAGCTTAAGGACCAGCACGGCACGCCGGTGAGCCTGTCCGGCCTGCGGGGCAAGAAGAACGTCGTGCTGGTGTTCTACCCGCTTGCCTTCAGCGGGGTGTGCACCAGCGAGCTGTGCGCGATGCGCGATGAGTTCCCGGAGGTCAACCGGGAAGATGTCGAGCTTCTTACGGTATCGGTTGATTCCGGTTTCACGCTGCGCGCCTTCGCTGATGCCGAGCACTACGAATTCTCGCTGCTGTCCGACTTCTGGCCGCATGGCGAGCTGGCTAAGTCCTACGGTGTCTTCGACGAGAAGATGGGCGTCGCGACGCGCGGGACTTTTGTCATTGACAAGGGGGGCGTCGTGCGGTGGAAGGTCGTCAACCCGATTCCGCAGGCGCGCGACATTGCCGAGTACCAGAAGGCTCTTGCGGCGCTGGACTAGCGCCGCAATGCCGTTCTGGTTTGCGCGGCAGATATATGGGACAGGTGATCATGCCCTGCTATCGCTGCGGTACCCGGCAGGTCGACCCGGACCGGGGGGAGAGCCCCTGGAAGCGCGGCGTCCGGGCTGACCGCCAGGTGCTGGTCTGCCCCGGTTGCCAGTCTTCGCTCGACTGGATGGCGGACCTGGACCGGTGCCCGGTTTGCGCCAGTGTCCGCCTTGTCCGCCGGCTCGGCGAGGTCGAGTGCCGGGCCTGCGGCGGTGTCGGGCAGTCCGTCCCGGCCCCGGCGCGGGCGGCGTCGGGCAGCAGCCTCCGTGCGGACGCGGAGCCCACCGCGGGGCGGCGCCTGGCCGGGCCGGACGTCGGGGCGGCGGAGGTCGCGGGGCCGCAGGATGCAGAGCCGCAGGACGGGGAGTCGCAGGGCGGGGAGTCGCAGGGCGGGGAGCCGCGGCAAGCGGAGCCGGAGGGCTCGCGGCCTGACGTGCACAGCCGGGATGACCGGGAGCCTGCAGTGTCGGATGCGGAAGCCGCGGCGGGGCTGGCGCGAGACGTCGAACAGGCGCTGGCCCGCGTTCTTGGCAAGTCCGGCCGCCCGGTCGGCATTAGCTAGCGCGCTGACCACGAACGTCACCGGTCTGGGACGCGCTGGTTATGTGCCCCACACTCTGGTGCAGGGAAGCTGATGACCACGGACAGTGACGTCGCGGAAGTGCTACAGCTTGAGCGAGAGCTTCAGACAGCCGAATGCCGGCGTGATCGAGCGCGTGTCATCGCGTTGCTGGCTGAGGATTTCACGGAGATCGGGGCCTCGGGCAGAGTGTGGGATCTTGCCTCGGCGATAGAGCTCTTCGGCGCGGAGTCCGGGGATGACGCCGCCATCAAGGTCCATGATCTAACGGGGAGGGTCATCGGCGACGGTTTCGTCATGGCTTGCTGGGACTCCGACCGCGGCGGCCGGCGGGCCCGCCGCACGTCCCTGTGGCGACGCGACTCTGCGGGATGGCGGCTGGTGCATCACCAGGGCACGCTGCTGCCTGAATCCGTTTACTAGCGCGTGACCGCGAACGCTGCCCATCAGCCGGCTTCGGGCCGAAGCCGTCCTAAGCGTTGCTGTCGCTGGCTGCAGATTCGGCGGCGCTCTTGGCGCTGAGCGGCGAGGATGTCGGGGTGGCGGGCATTGGCGTGCGCCAGCGCAGGACCGGCCGCGGGCAGCACCGGCGAGCTTGCGCACGCTCCAGTGCGTGAAGGGCAGGCCCAGCTTCCTGCGGTGTGCGCGCTTGGTGGTCGGCGGAAGGCGACCGGTCGATTGCGACGCACCTACCCAATGGGGAACTGCCGGCGAGCCTGCGCGGCCGCAACTGCCTGAGGGACACGAACTGCGGGGCGGTACGCTAGGCGCGTTCGCGTCGCTCCGGGTTCCCTTGATCGCGAGCGGCAGGGGCGCATAGCTCAGCGGTAGAGCACTCGCCTTACAAGCGAGGGGTCGCAGGTTCGAAACCTGCTGCGCCCACCTGCACAAACACCTAGCCGCCCACCTTCTGCATAGAGCGGTGAGCGACTAAGTGAGTGACTAGTACTCCAGCGTCACTTCGTGATCACTGCCTGGGTAGAGTCGGGCGATGCCCGAGTTGCAGCGCCTGCGATCTGACCATGCCTCGGCGGTCCTGGCCTTCGAACTGGCGAACCGCGCCTACTTCGCTGCCTCGATCTCCGACCGGGGCGATGAATTCTTCGACCAGTTCACCGAGCGGCACGGCGCCATGCTGGCCGAGCAAGAGGTCGGCATCGGCGCCTTCCACGTGCTAGTCGCCGAGGATGGCGCGGTCGTGGGCCGGTTCAACCTGTTCTGTATCGCCGACAGCACAGCAAACCTCGGTTACCGGGTCGCCCAGGACGTCGCGGGCCGCGGCGTGGCGACGGCGGCCGTCCGGGAGCTGTGCCAGCTGGCCGCGGCGCGATACGGGCTGCGCACGCTCAGGGCTGCTACCTCCCGCGAGAATGCGGCGTCTCAGAAGGTACTGACCAAGTCCGGGTTCGTCCCGGCTGGCCCAGCTGCCCCGGCCGACCTCGGCGGTAAGCCAGGCACCTGGTATCAGCGCGACCTAGATCACGAAGCGACGCTGTAGTACTAAAGGGGCTTCGCCCCAGCCCGACGAGGCTTGCCGTTGCTCGGCTGGGTGGTGGGGGCTCCGGTCGGGTGAGTAGACCCTGGTCAGAGGTGTGACCAGGGTGTATGAACCGTCGTA
>JAABUX010000915.1_pt1 | contig 47215 bp, 44 predicted proteins | sample 5561851 | NCBI WGS metagenome assembly JAABUX01 (sample SAMN10711883, study PRJNA513361) | rock metagenome | isolation source: Antarctica rocks | place: Antarctica: Victoria Land, Richard Nunatak red sandstone | collected 2016-01-03 | reverse complement strand
AGCGGCCGCGGATGGCGCTCAGATCGATCATCGCGACAGGCTACAAAACCGCTCCGTGACCGGGAATCCCCCTATGGCGAGAAGTCCCACCCGATTCGGCTATTTCCTGACGGGCCCTAAGGGCGGCTACAACCTGTTCTGCTCCTACTCGCCCGGCATCACGCAGTACACGCCGGCCGCCCACACCTTCCTGCGCGGCACCGGCGACAAGGGCCCATTCGGTTGGTCCAGTAGCCCGGAGCTGGAGCACCTCCGCGACCAATGGCTCGTCGCCCCCGACGACGCCGCCCGGCTGTCGATCGCCAAGCAGATGCAGCGTCAGGCGTTCATCGACGTCCCGTACGTCCCGCTCGGGCTGTTCTTCCAGCCGACGGCGTACAAGACCGACCTGGTCGACATCATTCAGGGTCCGCCGCTGTTCTGGCGCGTGCGCCGGGCCTGACGGATGGGCGAGGTCGACGCCCTCTGCCTGGTGATCGACGCGCTGCTGCCCGGCGGGGACGGCTTTCCGGCGGCTTCCACGCTCGGCTGCGAGGCGATCCTCCTCGACCGCCTGCGCCGCGCCGACCCGGCGCTCTCCGCCCGCCTGCCGGCGATCGCCGCCGACCCCGCCCGACTCGAGGTCGACGATCCCGCCGCCTTCGGCACCCTGCGCAAGCAGGTCTACCTGACCTACTACGAGCAGCCGGCCGTCACTGCCGCCATCCGCGCCCTCGGCCACCCCTACAACGACAGTCCGCTGCCTGGCGGCTACCCGGCCGAGCGCTTCGACCCGGCCCGTGACGCGCCGAGCCATGGCCGCGGCCGCTGGGTCGCGACTGACGCCGTGCAACCGGTCGATCTCGCCGGACTCGGCCTCGATCGATGAGCGCCCTTGACCAAGTGGACGTGCTCGTCATCGGCGCCGGCGCGAGCGGTGCCGTCATCGCGCTGACGCTAGCCGAGGCCGGGCTGCGCGTCGTTTGTCTCGACCAGGGCGGCTGGACCGAGCCGGCGCAACATCCGCATTTCGGTCCCGACTTTGTCCATCGCCGTTTTACCGACTGGAACCCCGAAGCCACGGTCCGCGCCGGCCCCGCCGACTACCCGGTGCTCGGCGACCAGTCCCACGCGCTGATGTGGAACGGCATCGGCGGCTCCACCAATGCCTACGCCGCGCTGTGGCCTCGCCTGCGCCCGTCGGATTTCCGCAAGGGCAGGGAGCACGGTCTCGCCCCGGACTGGCCGATCAGCTACGACGACCTCGCGCCTTTCTACGACGAGGCGGATGCGCTGATCGGCATCTCCGGCCTGGCCGGCGACCCCGGCATGCCGCCGCGCCCGCCCTATCCCTGCGCGCCGTTGCCGTTGCGCGACAGCGGCCGGGTCATCGCTACGGGCTTCGAGCGGCTCGGCTGGCATTGGTGGCCGATGCCGGTCGGCACCATTTCCGAGCCATATCAAGGCCGGGCGGCCTGCAACGGGTGTGGCAACTGCGCCTCCGGCTGCCCACGCGGCTCGATGGCCAAGCTGTCGCTGACGCTCTGGCCGCGCGCGCTGGCCGCCGGCGTCCGGCTCCGTCCGGGTGCCCGCGTCCGATCGATCGAGACCGACCGCGCCGGCACGGCCACCGGCGCCATCTACATCGACCGCGCGACCGGCCAGACCCTGCGCCAAACCGCCGACCGCGTCGTGCTGGCGGCCAATGGCGTCGGCACGCCGCGCCTGCTCCTGCTGTCGGACACCGCGCGGCACCCGAACGGCCTGGCCAACGGCAACGACGTGGTCGGCCGCTACCTTCTCCACCACACGCTGGTCGCCGCCGAGATCTGGGTTGACGCGCCGATCCGCAGCTACATCGGCAATTCCGGCGCGCTGATCAGCAGCGAGTTCGCCGAGACCGACCCGGCCCGCGGCTTCGTCAACGGCTTCAACTTCAACGTCACCCGCACCGGCCCGGCGGGCGCGGCCGCCATCGGTGCATTCGGCGCCCGACCCACCCCCTGGGGCGCCGCCCACCATGCCGACTTCGCCCGCCGCTTGGGCCACGGCTTCGGCGCCTATGCCATTGGCGACGACCTGCCGCAGGCCACCAACCGAATCACCCTCGACCCGACCGAGACCGACGGCGACGGCCTGCCCGCCGCCCGCCTGCACTACGTCCCGCACGAGAACGACTGCCGCATGATGCGCTTCGGCATCGACCGCCTGCGCGATTTGGCGACGAGCGTCGACGCGTTCGATGTCGCGATCAATGACTACATGGAGAATGACGTATATCGCACGCCCGCCTGGCACATGCTCGGTACCTGCCGCATGGGCACCGATCCGGCCACCAGCACCGTCAATCGCTGGCATCGCGCGTGGGAGGTGCCGCACCTTTACGTCTGTGACGGCAGCAGCTTTGCCTCCGGCGGCGTCGTCAATCCTACAAGCACCGTCACCGCGCTCGCGCTTCGCTGCGCTCGCCATCTCGTCTCAGAGACGGATTAACGGGGATTGAGCAAACTTTCACCCAGCCCATACAGGCTGGCCGGTACCGGACTGTCTGGTCCCGAGAAGGCGGCTGAGAAAAGCGGACACTGAATTTGTCAAACGGTGGACGTGCGTATGAACAAGCAGCCCCACGTCCTCCAGCTTCAATCCTTAGCGGCCGAGTTGCGCGGCCACATCCTGACCGGGCGCACGGCGGGCAGTTAGGAAGTGGTTGGCTTTCGCCTCATACGCCAACCTGATGAGCTGTCGACAGGTTATCTCTCCCGCAACCGGCTTCGCACGGCGAATCCGGAGGTCGCGCGGCCTGACAACCTCGGAGAGGCACCGAACATCTCGGTGCCTCTCACACTCGCCCCTACGCGGCGACAAGCGCTCCAATTCGCTCCTGGGCGGATGTCATGGCGGCCTTGTCTTGCTCGGGTCCGTAGGCCACGCCCTCGGCGCGTACAACCTCGACGTCACTGATCCCCAAAAAGCTCAGCACAGCCGTCAAATAAGTCGAGAGATGCTCCGATGGAGCGAACGGGCCTTGCGAATAGACGCCGCCAGAGGAGAGCGCCAGATAGGCCTTACCATTCAGCAGGCCCTTCGCGCCGCTTGCCGTGTATTGGAATGTCTGCCCGGCGATCGCAATGTGATCGATCCATGCCTTGAGGGTCGAGGGAACCGTGAAGTTGTACATCGGCGAGCCGATGACGACGACATCGGCGGCCTTGAGCTCGTCGATCATCGCTCTGGATCGGGTCGCTGTTGCCGTGAGCGAGGCATCTTTCTCGCCCTCAGGCGCCCACGCTTGGCGAATGGTCATATCGACATGAGGAAGACGATCGGCTGCTACGTCGCGGTAGACGACCGAGGCTCCTGGATTGGCCGCCTTCAGCTTCTGAACCAGCTCAGCCGAGAGACGACGTGAATGGGAGGTCGCCGCATCGCTGGCGCTTGCGTCGATGTGCAAGATGTTCATGGGGTGGATCCCTTGCTTCGTCACCGGGATGGTGCCGATCCGTAACTGGGGCTAAATGGAGCACTGGATTATCGCTCGCAAGAAGGCACAGTCATGGAACCCGGGCACACCGATGTGACCGTCCGCAAAGGCGGTTCACCAGAAATAACGGTCGGTCACGCGACTGATCGATGCAGGGCCGTGGGCAGCATCCTGGCCCGGATCGGCGACAAGTGGAGCGTGTTGGTCGTGATGTCGCTTGGCGACGGGACTTTCAGGTTTAACGAGTTGAAGCGGCATATCGACGGCATCTCGCAGCGGATGCTGACGCTGACGTTGCGCGGTCTGGAGCGGGACGGGCTCGTCGAACGCACGTTCTTTCCGACCATCCCACCCAAGGTCAACTACGCACTTACCGAGCTTGGCCGTTCGCTGCGGGAACCGGTTGGCGCGCTGGGCCAGTGGGCGATTGAGCATCGCGGAACAGTCGAGCGGTCTCGCGATCTTTATGATCGTAGGAGTGGGGAGAGAGACGCAGCTGAACTGCATAGCATTTCGGGAGGAGCGGCCCGGTGGTGATTGACGGCGGCTACATGGCCTAACAGAGAACGGTGTCAGTCCGTTTCTCATCCAGCTCCTCCTGCCGCATTATGGGATAGCCGCTGTGGCGGCATGGCCGAAGAACGAACCCGCTGTCGCGGGATTGGTCCTATTTGCACTGACGCGATGCCAGCCCGAGACCACGGATGAATTGAGCGGGCCCAAGCCCGCGGCGACGCTGAGAGCTCCCCGATCCAGAGGAGCTTTTCATGACCCATCTCCCTCCCGCAACAACCGCCGGCACCCTTCGTGAGCGCTTCGTCGCCGACATGACCGTGCGCGGGTTCACCGACAAAACCCGGCACGACTATCTCCGCACCGTATCTGGCTTCGCTGCTTTCCTCGAGCGCTCGCCCAGCACGGCGACGACCGAGGACATTCGCCGCTTCCAGATCGAGCAGTCCGAGCGCGGCATGAATGCGCCGGCCATGAATGGCGCCGTGGCCGCGTTGCGCTTCTTCTTCAACTACACCGTCGATCGGCCGGACCTCGCCCGCAAGCTGATCCGCCTACGCTACCCACGCAAACTTCCGGTCGTGCTCAGCCCCGACGAGGCCGCACGCCTGATCACGGCGACGACCTGCCTCAAGCATCGGGCCGCGTTGTCCGTGGCCTATGGCGCCGGGCTCCGTGTTGCCGAGGTCGCGTCGCTCAAGGTGGGCGACATCGACAGCGAGCGCATGCTCATTGTCGTCGAGCGCGGCAAAGGAGGCCGACAGCGGCATGCCTTGCTCTCACCCAGCCTGCTCGCCCTGCTACGGGCCTGGTGGCAGGAGGGGCGGCAGCAGGGTGTCATGCGGCCCGGCGGATGGCTGTTCCCCGGCCAGGACCCGGCCAAGCCCATCACCACCCGCCAGCTCAGCCGCGTCGTCGAGGCAGCCGCCGAGGCGGCCGGCCTGACCAAGAACGTCAGCCCGCACACGCTGCGGCACAGCTTTGCCACTCACCTGCTCGAGGACGGCACCGACATTCGCGTGATTCAGGTCCTGCTCGGACATGCGAATACCGCGCTGTATACCCGCGTGGCGACCAAGACCGTTCGCGCCGTGATCAGCCCGTTCGACAAGATCATGGCGCGCATCAAGCCGGGTGAGAACGTCGGAGCCAGTCCCGGCGGCTGATCGCCGTGCGCCCCGAGCGCCCTGAGCCCCCGGTACTCGAGATCGCCGACATCTTCCGCCGACACGGGCCCGCTTTCCGGGCGGCCCATGCCGGCCACCTCAGCCTCGGCCAGCTCAAGGTCATGGCAGCGATCGAGAACTGCCGCGCCGCGGCCCTCGGCGGCCATCTCGAGGGCTGCCAGGACTGCGGCCACCGACGCATCGCCTACAACAGCTGTCGAAACCGGCACTGCCCCAAGTGCCAGGCCGCCGCCGCGCGCGACTGGCTAGCCGCCCGTGAGGCCGACCTGCTGCCGGTCGGCTACTTCCACGTCGTGTTCAGCCTGCCGGCCGAGGTCGCCGACATCGCGGCCCAGAACAAGGCCGTGGTCTACGACCTGCTGTTCCGCGCGGCCTCGCAGACCATGCTGACCATCGCCGCCGACTCGCGTCATCTTGGTGCGCGCATCGGCATCACCGCCGTGCTCCATACCTGGGGCTCGGCACTGACGCATCATCCCCTTATGTCCTGCAGGACATAAGAGGATGGTGGATGAGTTGCTGGCCGCGCGCGGCATCACTGTCAGCCATGAGACGGTGCGCCAATGGGCGCTGAAGTTCGGGCAGGCATTTGCCAACCAGATCCGCCGCAGGCTGCCCGTTGCCGGCGACAAATGGCACTTGGACGAAATGGTGCTGACGATCGCGGGCGTGAAGCACTGGCTGTGGCGCGCGGTGGACCAGAACGGGATGGTGCTGGAAATCCTGGTGCAGAGCCGGCGTGACACGCGGGCCGCCAAACGCCTGCTCTGCAAGCTGGTGAAGCGGCAATGCCGGACGCCTCGGGTCATGATCGCGGACAAGCTGGCGAGCTATAGCGCGGACAAGCGCGAGGTGATGCCAGCCGTCGAGCACAGGAAGCACAAAGGGGTGAATAACCGGGCGGGGAACTCGCACCAGCCCACGCAGCGACGAGAGCGGCAGATGAAGCGGTTCAAGTCAGCCGGCCAAGCGCAGCGGTTCCTATCCGCTAACGATGGGATCAGCAACCTGTTCCACCTCCGCCGTCATCAGCTTCCAGCCGTCCAGTATCGATCGGCATGGACTCAAGCCTACACAGTTTGGGCCGAGGTCACCGGCGTCACCGCCGCGGCGTAACTACGAGGACCTGTTCTAATCGCGTCCTGTCGCAACATCGGTCCAACAAGTTGACGGTGCCGTTGCGCCGCCACCTTGACGATCTGCTCACCTATATCGAGGCGAACCAGCCCGGGCTGGTGAACTACGGTGCCCGGAGGCGGCGAGGTGAGCCCATCTCGACTGCATTCGTCAAAAGCGCCATCAACGAAAACATTTCGAAGCGGATGATCAAGAAGCAGCAAATGCGGTGGAACAGGTGCGCCGTGCAACCCTTTCTCGACGTGCGGGTCGCGGTCCTCGACGGCACCCTGGAAGCCTCATTCCGGCGGTCCTACCCGAAGTTCCGCCCTGCAAATGGCGTCTATCCAATGTCAATCTCCGGATGACCCCCACGGTTTTGCATTCTCTCTGTGTTCACGACGCCGGCCGTTACATAGCGTAGGGTTTCAGCCCGGGTCTGACCGGCGGCGCAGCAGCCACGCCCGATCAGCGCCGCGCCGACCGCGGCCGTCATTAGCACATGGCGTCGCTTCGGCAACAGAATTCCCACCCTGGCGACTACGACGCGGCCCGTGCCGGGCTGGGGGCAAGAAGGTTCTTTCTCTCGCGCTCGACGTAACCAGTCGAAAGCTCGCCGGATTCGACGCCGTGCGAGCGGATGAGGCTGGCGAGGAAGGCGACGTTGGTCTTGAGCCCAACGATCTCTGTCGAGGTCAGTGCGGTGACCATCCTTTCAATCGCCCGCTCCCGGGTGTCTGCTCGGGCGATGAACTTTGCGACCATCGAATCATAATAGGGAGTGATCGTATCGCCTTCGCGCACGCCGGTGTCGATCCGGAGGCCATCGCTTTGGACGGGTAGCCGGAATACGTCGAGGTGCCCTGGCGAGGGGAGGAAGTTCCGGCCAGGGTCCTCGGCGCAGATCCGGCACTCGATGGCGTGGCCCTGCGATCGGATCGTCGTCTGGTCGACAGGGCCAAGCATCCCGGCTGCCAGGCGCAACTGCCAGGACACGAGGTCGATCCCGGTGACCATCTCCGTCACGGGGTGCTCGACCTGGATACGGGTGTTCATCTCAAGGAAGAAGAACTCGAAGCTCGCTGCGTCGACGATGAACTCGATTGTGCCCGCGCCGGCGTAGCGCTGCTCCCGGCAGAGTTGCACCGCAAGCTCAGCCATGCGGTCGCGCACGGCACGCGGCAGACCAGGCGCCGGGCTCTCCTCCACGAGCTTCTGGAACCGGCGTTGCAGCGAGCAGTCGCGCTCGAACAGGTGCACCGCCTCCCCGTTGCCGAACCCGAAAACCTGGATCTCGACATGGCGGGCGACGGGAATGAACCGCTCGAGGTAGATTGTCCCGTCGCCGAACGACCGCGCAGCCATGGACTGGGTCGCGGCCGCGACGTCCTCCAACGCCTCAGGCGCGTCAACCCGGCGCATGCCGATCCCACCGCCGCCGGCAGCAGCCTTCACCAGCAATGGGTAGCCGACCGCCTCCGCCGACTGTCGCATGCCGGCCGTGTCGCCAGGGGCGAACCGCCGGCTGCCTGGGAGGATCGGCACGCCGGCCGCACGGGCGATCTCGCGCGCCCGCTCCTTATCGCCCATCGCCTCGATCGTCTCGGGCGCCGGGCCGATCCAGATCAGGCCGGCGCCGAGCACTGCGCGAGCGAAGCCGGCATTCTCCGACAAGAAGCCGTAGCCCGGATGGATTGCATCCGCGCGGCTCGACGCCGCTGCGGCAAGGATAGTCCCGGCCACCAGGTAGCTCTCCCGCGGGGCCGCAGGTCCGATCGGCATCGCGTCATCGGCCAGGGCGACATGCTCGGCCGCGGCATCCGCCTCAGAAAATACCGCGACCGTCTCAAGCCCCAGCGTGCGGCAGGCCCGGATCACTCGGCACGCGATCTCGCCCCGGTTGGCGATGAGAACCCGGCGCATGCGCTCAGGCCGACAGCCGCGCCAGCACCGTCCCCTCCGGCACCGTGCTGCCCTCCACGGCCAGGATCTCCGCGACCGTTCCACCTTCGGGCGCCAATACCGGAATCTCCATCTTCATCGATTCCAAGATCAGGATCGGATCATCTTCGCTGACCTTGTCGCCCACTTTGACTACGATCTTCCACACGTTGCCGGTGATGTCGGCCTTCACGTCGATCATGGCCATGCCGCTCCTCCATGCGCCTGGTAGGACCCCAGGTCTCTGAAGACCGATCTATCGTATCGCTGGATTGTTGACAATGTGGAAATCGACAACCATGCTCCGCTGAAGCTCTGCAGAACAGGGCATTATAGGGTTGGGGAACGCAGGCTTGGTCACGGTCGGCCGTTGCATTGCAGAGCAAGCCCATGGGGCCTCCGCCGCATGATGGCAGTGGCCGCGCGCGGCTGGATCTTCGCCATCCGCTGGACCGACAGTCCCGCGCACATGCCGCTCTCGCTTGCCGAGCAGATCGCTGCCGCGATCGGCGATCGCATCATCGGTGACGCCTACCCTCCCGGCACCCGTATCATTGAGCAGGAGGTGGCCGACGAGTTCCTCGTCTCGCGCGGCCCGGTTCGGGACGCCTTTCGCATCCTCGAGCGCGAGGGCCTGGCCAGGTTGCATCGCAACCGCGGCCTCCAGGTCACCCAGCTCAGCCGCCACGAGGTACAGGACATCTTCGAGATCCGCGCCGGCCTGTATAGGATAGTGGCCCAGCGCCTCGCCACGCTCAGTCCACCGGCGTTCCTCCAGCAGTACGACGACCTGCTGGCCGAGTTGGAAGCCTGCCTGCAGGACGAGGACGGCGACCGCTACGCCGAGACCGTGTTCCGCCTCAGCCTGGCCTCCGCCCGGGCGGCGCGCAATCCGCGGTTGGCCGAGATGATCGCTGCCCTGTCACTGCAGACGCTGCGCTACTCCAAGCTCGGCCTACGCTCCCGCGAGCGGCGCCGCGAATCGATCGCGCTCTGGCGGGCCGCCCGCAACGCCATCGCCGCCGGCGACGCCACCCTGGCGATGGACCTCGCCATCGAGCGGATCCAGCGGTCGCGCGACGAGGCCCTGCGCTGCATTGCGGCCGACGAGGTGCCTGCCGCCCAGGATTTGGCCATGCGCGAGAGTGCGGACTAGGCGCATGGCCAAGCCGATCACCATCGAGCACCTCGCCAAGGCGTTCGGCGCCGGCCGCGCCGTGGAGGATGTCAGCCTGGTGGCCGAAGCGGGCACGATCACCACGCTTCTGGGGCCCAGCGGATGCGGCAAGACCACGACGTTGCGCTGCGTCGCCGGGCTCGAGACGCCATCCACCGGAGAGATCCGGTTCGGCGACCAGGTTGTGTTCTCAGCCGGCCGTGTCGACCTACCGACGGAGCGGCGTGGCATCGGCATGATCTTCCAAAGCTACGGCCTGTGGCCGCACATGACCGTGGCCGAAAACGTGTCCTTCGCGCTGAAATTGCGCCACGTGTCCCGCGCGGATGCCGAGCGCCGGGTCTTCCGCGCGCTGGACATGGTCCAGCTGCGCCACCGGCGCGATGCCCATCCGGGCCAGCTCAGCGGCGGTCAGCAGCAGCGCGTTGCCTTGGCCCGAGCCCTGGCATACGACCCGGAGATCCTGTTGCTGGACGAGCCGCTCGCCAATCTCGATGCCCGGCTACGGGAGGAGCTGCGCTACGAGCTGCTCGACGTGCAGGCGCGGACCGGCCTGACCGCGTTGTACGTGACGCACGACCAGGCCGAGGCGATGACCCTCTCCACCAAGGTCGTGGTGATGCGGGCCGGCCGGGTCATCGACCAGGGTACGCCGCAGCAAGTCTATGAGCGGCCGAAGAACCGCTTCGTCGCCGCGTTCATCGGCGCCAGCAACTTCATCGAGGTGTCCGGTATCGCTGCCTGCGGGGCCGGCATGGTGGGCGAGACCGCGCTCGGGCGCCTCCGCTCCGGTGACCCGGTGGTCGGTCCCGTCGCCTGCTTCATGATCCGGCCCGAGGACGTGGACATCCTGCCGGACCAGGGCGAGAGCTCGTCCAACCAGGTGCAGGCCCGCATCGTCAGCCGCGTCTATCAAGGCGACTCGGTGGTCTTGCTGGCCGATGCCGAAGCGGGGCAGCGGCTGCGAGCGCATGTGCGGCGCGACCATCCCGCATTTCCCGGCGAAGTGGTCTCGATCCGGCTCCCGGCGGATCGCCTGATCGGGCTGGCCGGTTGATGCATGCCATCGCCGCTTCCGGCCCGGCCTCGCTCGTGCACCGGCTGCGTGGCATTTGGCTGCACCCGCTCCTGCTGGCTGTCCTGGCCGGCACGATCATCTATCCCATGGGTTGGGCGCTCGTCGGCTCGTTCCAGACCGAGGATGGCGACTGGACGTTGTCCCACTATCACCGGGTCTTCTCTCCCTATTACATCGGCGTGATGAGCACGACGCTTGCCTACGCCGCACTCTCGACGGCGCTGGCCATGGCCGTCGGGGCACCGCTGGCCTGGGTGGTGGCGCGATCGGACATGCCTGGCCGGGCCCTGGTTCGCGCAGGCGCCACCATCACCTTTGTCATGCCGCCGCTGTTCCACGCTTTGGCCTTCGTCGTGCTGTTCCAGCCGCGGGCGGGCCTTGTGAACACCTGGCTGGAGCGTCTGGCCGGGATCCGGCCCTTCGACATCTACAGCCTGACGGGGATGGTCTTCGTCACTGCGCTCGGCTTGTTTCCCCAGCTCTTCATCCTCATCGAGGCGGCGCTGCGCGGGGTCGACCCGACGCTGGAGGAGGCGGCCCGCGTCACCGGCGGTTCACGCTTCCGCGTGGCCCGGCAGATCACGCTGCCAGCGGTGCTGCCAGCGGTGCTGTCGAGCGCGCTGCTCGGCATGATCGAGGTCATGGCGCTGTTCGGCCCACCGGCCGTCATCGGCATCCCCGCCAAGATCTATGTCATGTCGACGCAGATCTATGTCGAGCTCTCCGGTTCGCCGCCGCGCATGGAATTCTCCGCCGCGCTGTCCATTCTGTTCCTGATCACCGCCGGGGTGCTGCTGGCGGTGCAGGGCCGGCTGGTCCGCCGGCGCAGCTTCGCCATGGTCGGCGGCAAGGGCTTCCGGCAACGGCCGGTTCCGCTCGGCCCGTGGCGGTTCGTCGCCCTAGCCGCCTGCGTCGCCCTGCTGCTGCTGGCGCTCGTCGTGCCGGCCGCGGTGCTGGTGCTGATCTCCGTCTCCCGCATTTGGACCGCCGGACCGTCCGTCGCGAATCTCACGCTGGATTTCTACCGGACGGCGTTGTTCGGCCAGGGCGACACCATGCTCAGCCTGGGCAACACGATCCTGATCGCCGCCACCGTGCTGGCAGCGACGCTGCTGGCCGGCCTGCCGTTGTCCTGGATCGTCGCGCGCAGCCGCGGCTGGTCGGCCCGGCTCATCCGCGTGGTGACCTTCCTGCCGTTCAGCATTCCCGCCGTCGTGTTCACGGTGGGCATCATCCTGGCGTTTATCCGGCCACCCTTCGTGCTCTACGGCACGCTCGGCATCATCATCGTCTGCTACTTCGGCCGGTTTCTCCCCTATGCCGTCCAACCGCTGTCGGACGCCATTCGCCAGGTCGACCACTCGCTCACCGAGGCCGCTCGCATCGTCGGCAGCGGCCCGCTCCGCACCGGCACGCGCATCGTCCTGCCGCTGCTGAAATATTCGGCCGTGTCGACGGCGCTGCTGATCTTCGTCGCCTGCGTGCGGGAGATCGTCTCCATCGCGCTGCTGTACAGCCCCGGGACCGAGACGGTGATGATGCTCGCGATGCGGCTTTGGGACGAGGGTCGGGTGCAGGTCACCGCGGCACTCGTCGTCTTCACCCTGGTTCTCGTGACGGTCTTCTACGGGCTCGCGCGGCTGGTCGCGCGGCCGAAAGGTATTTAAGGGAGGTGGCGATGCCGGCAAGAACCATTGCGGCGGCGGTCCTGGTCCTGGCGACGGGGCTCTCCCACGCCCGGGCCGAAGACGCGGCCCTGATCGAGAAGGCGAAGCAGGAGGGCAGCGTCACCTTCTACAGCATCAGCCCCACCCCGGTGATCCAGGCGATCGCCGACCGGTTCACCCAAACATACGGCATCAAGGTCGAGATCTTCCGGGCCGGTGGGGCGCAGATCGAGCAGAAGCTCTATCTCGAGATGCGGTCCGGTCGAGTTGCTGCCGACCTGGTCGAGCTGGGCGACGCCACCGCGATCGACCAGATCGCCGCCAAAGGCGGCATCGCCGACTACCGGCCGCAGAATGCCGCGAGCCTCGCCCCCTCGCTGGTCAATGCCAAGGGCAACTGGGTCACCGTGGCGCAGCACGTCTACCCCATCGTGTACGACAAGCGGAAGCTGACCGCGGCCGAGGCGCCGGAGACCTACGCAGCACTAGCCGACCCTAAATGGAAGGGCAGACTGGTCCTTGCCAGCCCGAACTACGGCAGCACGCAGACGGTCCTGGTCAAGGGCCTGGTGGAGATGGAGGGTTGGGGCTTCGTCGAGAAGCTGAAGGCCAACGATGCCATGGTGGCGCGGGGCTTCCCAGATCTCGAGAACGCGATTGCCACCGGGGAGCGGACCGTGGGCATCGACATCAGCATACGCCTGGTCCATGCGCTGGCGGCAGGCGCGCCGCTGGGTGCCGTGTTCCCCGCCAGTGGCACCATCGCCGTCCAGGACGTCGTCGGCGTGCTCAAGGCGGCGCCGCACCCCAATGCCGCGCGGCTGCTCGAGGAGTTCTTCCTGTCGGACGACCTACAGGGCTTCCTGAGCACGGCCGGCATGTTCCCGGTCAAGGCCGGCGCCGGGCCTCCGAAGGGGTTGCCGGCGCTGGCGTCGTTGAAGCTGCATTACATCAACCTCGACGAGCTGGAAGCTCAGCGCCGCGACATGGTCTCGCGCTGGACCGATCTGGTGGAGCGATGAGCGGCCCCCTCTCCGGCTACCGCGTCCTGGAGCTGTGCAGCACCATCGCGGGCCCTGTCTGTGCCCGGCTGCTGGCCGACTTCGGCGCCGAGGTGATCAAGGTCGAGCCGCCGGGCGGCGATCCCGTCCGCAGCATGGGCTACCACGAAGGCGACGTCTCGCTGTATGCTGCCACCGTCCTTCGCAACAAGAAGACCGTCACCATCGACATGAAGCAGGCGGAAGGGCGCGACCTGGTCCGGCAGCTCGCGGCCAAGTGCGATGCGGTGGTGGAGAACTTCCGGCCGGGCACTCTGGAGCGCCTCGGCCTCGGCTACGACGTGCTGTCGGCGGACAACCCCGGCTTAGTGCTGGTCCGGATCAGCGGCTACGGGCAGACCGGCCCGTATCGCGAGAAGCCCGGCTATGGCGCGACTTGCGAGGCTTTCGCCGGCGTGCGGCACATGACCGGGGACCCGGACCGTCCACCGGCCCGTGTCGCGCTGGCGGTGACCGACTACCTGACCGCGACCTACGCCGCCTTCGGTGCCGTGATGGCGCTGCTCGACCGTACCCGCACCGGCCAAGGCCAGGTGGTGGACACCGCGCTGTACGAGACCGCCTTCAGCATGATGGAGGCGGTGGTGCCCGCGTACGACCGCTTGAAGCTCGTCCCCACCCGGCAGGGTTCGCGCTTGCCCAGCATGGCACCCAACAACCTCTATCTTGCGAAAGACGGCAGCTACATCCTGATCGCGGCCAACAACAACAAGGTGTTCGCCAGCCTGGCCGGAGCCATGGGGCAGCCGGACCTGGTGGACGATCCGCAATTCGCTACGATCCGCGCCCGCTCGGCCAACATGGACGCCACGGACGCCGTCGTAGCCGCATGGGTGGCCCGGCACGACGGGCGGACCGTGGAGGCCAAGCTGGAAGCTGCCGGCGTTCCGGTCTCGCGGGTGTTCACCATCGCCGACATCTTCGCCGACCCGCATTACCGGGCGCGGGACATGCTGCTGGGCATGGCCCATCCGCAACTCGGCACGGTCACCATTCCGGGCGTCGTGCCGAAGCTGTCCCGCACGCCGGGCGAGGTCCGCCACGTCGGCCCCGAACCCGGTGCCGATACCACCGAGGTCCTGACCGGGCTGCTGGGCCTGTCGGCAGCGCAGCTCCGACCCCTTGAGAACGCCGGCGTGGTCGCCCAAGGGAGGCCGGAATGAGCGCCGACGGAACGACGGTCTCGGCCGAGGGCCCAGTGGAAGGCTGGGGGCCGGAGATCGCCGACCTCGAACGCCGCCGGGAAGCCGCGACCGCCATGGGCGGGGCCGCCGCGATCGAACGCCAGCACGGGCTCGGAAAGCTTTCGGCCCGGGAGCGGGTGGACACGCTGCTCGATCCCGGAACGTTCCGCGAGCTCGGCCGGCTGACCGGCAAGGCGAGCTACGCGCCCGACGGGAGCCTGCGCGACATCCTCCCGTCCAACGCGATCATCGGCACCGGCCGGATCGACGGCCGCAAAATCTCGGTTTCGGCCGACGATTTCACGATCCGCGGCGGGTCCTCGGAATCCAGCAATTCCGACAAGTGGATCTATGCGGAACGCCTGGCCTTCGAATACCGGATGCCGCTGGTGCGCCTGGTCGATACGGCCGGCGGCAGCGTCAAGCTGCTGGACCAGATGCAGAGCACGAAGATCCCGGGCTATCCGACCTGGCCCGTGGTTCCCCTGCTGGACACGGTACCCGTGGTAGGCGTCGCCCTGGGCGCCTGTGCCGGGCTGGGGGCGATCAAGGTGCTCGCCTCCCACTTCTCGATCATGGTGCGCGGCACCAGCCAGGTGTTCGCGGCAGGGCCGCCCGTCGTCAAGCAGGCGCTCGGCGTGACGATCGACAAGAACGAGCTCGGCGGCCACCTCGTCCACTCTCGCAAGAGCGGCATCGTGGACAACGAGGCGGTGGACGAAGCCGACGCCCTGGCCCAGGTGCGCCGCTTCCTCTCCTATCTGCCCCGGCACAGCGCGGCACTCCCCCCGCGCCTGGCAGCCAGCGACGACCCGGCGCGCGCCGAAGACTCGCTTGCCAGTGCGATCCCGCGGGACCGCCGCAAGGTGTACGATCCGCGCAAGATCCTGCAGGCCGTCTTGGACGCGGGCTCCCTGTTCGAGATCGGCCGCTACCATGGCGGATCGGTCATCACCACCCTCGCGCGCCTCGGCGGCATCCCCGTCGGCGTCATGGCCAACGACCCGCGCAGCGCCGCCGGTGCCATGACCTCCACGGCGGCAAACAAGGTCGAGCGCTTCGTCGAGCTCTGCGACACGTTCGGCCTCCCGGTGGTCAACTTCGTCGACCAGCCCGGCAACATGACCGGCCGCGAGGCCGAAGAGGCTGGCACGCTGCTCGGCGCCATCCGCGTGCTCAAGGCGACCGAGCGGAGCCGCGTCCCATGGGTTTCGATCATCGTCCGCCGGGCCTTCGGCTTGGCGGGCGGGATGCACGGGCCCAAGTACCGCGACGGGCGGGCGCTCAACCACCGGTTCGCCTGGCCCTCGGCCCAGTGGGGCTCCATCCCGGTGGAGGGCGGGGTGGCCGCTGCGTACCGGCGCGACATCGAGGCGGCGGAGGACCCGCTGGACCGCCGCCTAGAGCTCGAGGCGCATTACCGGGAACTCGCCTCGCCCTTCCGGACCGCCGAGCGGTTCGGGATCCTCGACATCATCGACCCCAGGGAAACCAGGGCTGTGCTGTGCGACTGGGCGGAGGACGCGTGGGACCTGCTTTCCAGCCAACCCCGCAGCGTTTCTCGATGACGATCAACAGAGCCTGGAGATAACCGGGCCTTTGCAGGGAACTGGGTCGATGAACGAGACGAAAATGAGCGCCTGGATTCTGGGCGCCTTGGCCCTGATCGGCTGCATCCTGTCAGGCTCGGCCAAGGCTGAAGACCCGATCGTGCTGCGCTTCGCCGACGACATCCCCAAGACCCACCCGATCAGCGTCTATGGCTCGAAGGTGTGGATGGACGAGGTGGAGAAGCGGACGAACGGCCGGGTCAGGTTCCAGTGGTATCCCAGCGGCCAGCTCGGCAGGGGACGGGACGTGCTTGCGCTCGTGCAGTCCGGCGCGATCGACGTCGGCAGCATCGGGCCTTCCTACACGCCGGAGAAGCTGCCGCTCTCCTCGGTCGCCGAGCTGCCTTCGATGTTCGGCAGCTCCTGCGCCGGCAGCCAGGCCGCCTGGGTGCTGATGCGCAAAGGCGGCCTGCTGGACGAGAAGGAGTACGCGCCGCTCGGACTGCACGTGGTCTTCGCCTTCACCAACCCCCCTTACGAGGTGCAGACCGTCAAGCGAGACGTGTCCACGCCCTCCGACATGAAGGGCTTGCGGCTCAAGACGCTGGGGGGCGCCTCGGACGATGCGGCGCTGAAGCTCGGTGCCGTGCCGGTGCAGATGGCGGTGCCCGACCTGTTCCTGGGCCTGCAGCGCGGCACGGTGGACGGACGGTTCGGCGCCTTCACCAGCGTCTATGCGAACAGCACCCAGGACGTGCTGAGCCGAAGCACCGAAGGGGCCGATATCGGCGGCTTCGTGCTCGGAACCTTCATCGGCGACCGACGCTGGAAGTCTCTGCCGACCGACGTGCAGGACGCCATGCTGCAGGCCGGCGACGTCGCCTGGAAGAGCTTCTGCGCCGAGGCAGACAAGGAGAACGTCGCGCAGGCCAAAGCCCTGGTGGAGAAGAACCACTGGGTCGTGCACACGCTGACCGCGGACGAGAAGGCGGCTTGGCAGAACCTCCTGACGCCCGTGACCGCCGAATGGGCCAAGCGGCTGGACGGGCGTGGCAAGCCCGGAACAGCAGTCCTGGACGCCTTCCGCGCAGCCGTGCATTGAGCGGGCCCGACCGCGTCCTTTCCCGGGTCGAGGACGCGCTGCTTACCATCTCCTGCTTATGTGTGCTCGGCATCGCTGCGATCACCCTCGCCGATGTCGTGTCGCGCACCACCTTCAACGCGCCCTTCGCCTGGTCGCACGACCTGATCACCCAGTATCTGCTGGTCGCGATGTTCTTCCTCTCCCTGCCCTACGTCACGCGGGTGGGGGGGCACATGTCGCTCGACTTCCTGGCGCGAAAGGTCCGGGCGCCGAGGCTTCGCGACGTGCTCGTGCTGGTCGGGGAGGCGCTTGCGGTACTGCTCGTCGCCGGCTTCGTCTGGGGCGCGCTGGGCACGGCGCTCGACGCGTGGCATGGCGGGGACGTGCTGCAGGGCGACCTGCCCTGGCCGACCTGGCCATCGCGGCTGCTCGGGCCGATAGGCGCCTCCGTCCTGGTGCTCCGCCTGGTCGTGCGCATCGGCCAGACGCTGGGGGCCTTGCGGCGGGGCGCGTTGCCCGGCTTCCTCGGCCAGGGCGTACACTAGCGTGACGACCGCCGTCATCCTCCTACTGTTCGTCCTGATTGCGACCGGGATGCCGCTGGCCTTCGCACTCGGCGTGGTCGGGATGACGGGCGTCTGGCTGTTCGGCGGCTTCGACGCGATGATGGCGTTCCTGACCACCACGCCCTTCACCAGCGCGTCCAACTACGAGCTGATGACCATCCCAATGTTCGTGCTGATGGCGGAGTTCATCATCGTCAGCGGCGTCGCCGAGGAGCTGTTCGACACCATGGACGCCTGGACCCGCGGCATCCGCGGCGGCCTCGGCCTGTCCACCATCCTGACCGGCGCCATGTTCAGCTCCATCTGCGGCTCCAGCGCCGCGTCGGCCGCGACGTTGGCCTCCACCGCCCTGCCGCAGATGCGCCGCCACGGCTACGACCTCCGGCTCGCGACGGGGCTGACGGCGATCACGGGGACGCTTTCCTCCATGATCCCGCCCGCCAACGGGCTGATCATCTACGGCGTCCTGAGCGAGGCCGACCTGGGCAAGCTGCTGGTCGCCGGCCTGCTGCCCGGCCTCATCGGTGCCTGCGTGCTCGCGGCCACCCTGCAAATCCAGGTGCGGCGCCGGCCCGGTCTGATCCTCTCGCCGGACGAAGCGGCACCCTCGCTCGGCGAGCGCGTCCGCAAGCTGCGGCGCATCTTGCCGATGGCGGCCCTGTTCCTGGTGGTGATGGGCGTCCTCTATCTCGGCCTGGGCACGGCGACGGAGGCCTCCGCACTCGGGGCGGTGGGGGCCGGGCTGATCACGCTTGGGCGCGGCCGGCTCACCCTGCCGAACCTGGCCCGGGCGCTGCGCAACACCGTGCGGGTCAGCACGATGATCACGCTGATCATCACCTGCGCCCTGCTGTTCGGCTACTTTCTGACGCTCAGCCAGGCCACCCAGCAGCTCACAGAGTGGATCGCCCACCTGGACACCTCGCGCTGGGTGATCGTGGCGCTCCTGATCGCGATCAAGCTGGTGCTCGGCTGCTTCATGGATCAGGTCGCTCTGCTGGTGCTGACGGTTCCGATCACCCTGCCTATCGTGGTCGGGCTCGGCTTTGATCCGATCTGGTACGGGATCGTCCTGGCGCTCACGTCCGAGATCGGGCTGGTGACGCCACCTATCGGGCTCAACGCCTACATCGTCGCCCGCTACACCGACGTTCCGGTCGAGCAGGTGTTCGTCGGGGTGCTGCCGTATGCCGCTGCCATGTTCGTTTTCCTTATCGTGCTCGTCGCCTTCCCGTCCATCTCACTGTTCCTGCCGGGGCTGATGCATCCATGACCCACGCGACGATGCTGGCCGAACTGGCGGAACGGCGGCGCGCGGCGCTGGCCATGGGCGGGGCGAAGAAGCTGGATGAAAGGCGCCAGGCCGGCATGCTCGACGCTCGCGCCCGGATCGACCGGCTGCTAGACCCGGGCAGCTTCACCGAGACCGGCCTGTTCGCCACTGCCGAGGCGGCCGCCATGCGCGCCCGCACCCCGGCCGACGGCAAGATCGCCGGCTACGGCCGCATCGAGGGCCGTCCGGTGGGGGTCGTCTCGAACGATTTCACCGTGCTCGGCGCCTCCAGCAGCCGCACCAACTCGAAAAAGATGGGGCATGTGAAGGCCACGGCCGAACGCCGCGGCTTCCCCATGGTCTTCCTGGGCGAGAGCACCGGCGCCCGCATGCCGGACATCATGGGTGCCAAGGGCATCGGCGGCGGCGACAGCGGCTCCCGCTACCTGCGCACCAGGCGGGCACCCTGGGTCTCGGCGGTGCTGGGCCCCTGCTACGGCTCGTCGTCCTGGTATGCCGCGATGTCGGACTTCGTCGTCATGCGCAAGGGTGCCGTGATGGCCGTCGCCAGCCCGCGGCTGACTTCGCTCGCCACGTCCGAAGCCGTGGACGACCAGGCGCTGGGCGGCTGGCGGCTGCACGCGCAGACGACCGGCTTGGTGGACCACGTGACCGACACGGACGAGGAGGCGATAGACCTGGCCCGGCGCTTCCTGTCCTACCTGCCCAGCCATTCCGGCCAGCAGCCTCCCACGGCACCGGTGCCGCCCGGGTCCGACGAAGGGCCCATGGCGCTGCCCGGCATCGTGCCGGCGGCCCGCACCCAGGTCTATGACGTCCGCAAGGTAATTGCCGCCATCGCCGACAAGGACAGCGCCTTCGAGATGAAGGCCCGCTTCGGCCGGTCCATCACCACGAGCCTCGCACGCATGGGCGGCCAAACCGTCGGGTTCATCGCCAACAATCCCTCCGTCAAGGGCGGCGCCATCGACGTGGACGCCTGCGACAAGGCGACCAGCTTCCTCGTGCTCTGCGACAGCTTCAACGTGCCGATCATCCTGCTGGTCGATCAGCCGGGCTTCCTGGTCGGCATCCAGGGCGAGGCGCGTAAGGCGGTCGGCAAAGTCATGAACTGGATGAACGCGCTGTCGCTGGTCACCGTCCCGCGCTTCTGCATCTTCCTGCGCAAGAGCTACGGCCAGGCGCACCTGAACATGGGCGGTGCCGGCAATGCCGACGAGACCGCCGCCTGGACCACCGCCGAGATCAGCTTCATGGAGCCCGAGTTCGCCGCCGCCATCGTCCACGGCGTCCGCCGCGACGGCGACGCCGGCGCGTTCGCCGCCGCCATGGCGGACATGACCCGCGAGACCTCGGCCTACGACCTGGCGGCCATCGCAGCCGCCCAAGCCGTCATCGACCCCCGAGAAAGCCGGCGATGGCTGGTCGACATGCTCGCCGTGCGCGGCGGCGGCGTCGGGCGGCACATGATGGCCCACTGGCCCACCAGCTTCTAGGAGACCCGGCATGACCCCCGCCCCCACCATGGACGAATTGGCACAGGAGTTGGATCGCAAGCGGGCCGAGGCACTGGGCATGGGCGGGCCCGAGAAGCTCGCCAAGCGCCGCGCTGAGGGCGTGCTGAACGCAAGGGAACGGCTGGATGCCTTGCTAGACCCCAGCAGCTTCGTCGAATCCGGCCTCTTCGCCCGCAGCATCCGGCCGGAGATGCGCGACAAGTCCCCGGCCGACGGCAAGATCGCCGGGTTCGGGCTGGTGGAAGGCCGCCGCATCGCCGTCGTCTCGAACGACTTCACCGTGCTCGGCGCCTCCAGCAGTGCGACCAACGGCAAGAAGATCCGGCACGTGAAGCGCGCGGCTGCCAAGGGCGGGATGCCGCTGGTGTTCCTGGGCGAATCCGCCGGCGCCCGCATGCCGGACCGCATGGGCGCCAGCGGCCGGGCCATGCTGGGCCAGGACCCGGAGGAGTACCTGCGTATCCGCACCAACCCTTGGGTGTCCGCCGTGCTCGGCCCCTGCTACGGGTCCAGCACCTGGTACTCCTGCATCTCGGACTTCGTGGTGATGCGCAAAGGCGCCAAGATGTCGGTCGCATCCAGCCGGGTGACCGCAGTGGCCATCGGCAGGGACATCGATGCGGAGGAGTTGGGCGGTTGGAAGCTGCACGCCGGCACCACCGGGCTCGTGGACGCTGTGGCCGACACGGACGCGGAGGCGTTGCAGGTCGTCCGCCGCTTCCTCTCCTATTTGCCGAGCCACGCTGAGGAGAAGCCGCCTCGCGCCGAACCCATGGAGCCGGCCCGCCCTGCGGCCGACATCCTCTCCATCTTGCCCGAGAGCCGGCACAAGACCTACGACGTCCGTAAGATCATCGCCTGCCTGGTCGACGCCGGGTCCGAGATGGAGCTGAAGCCCCGCTTCGGCCGCTCCGTCACCACTGCGCTGGCCCGCATCCAGGGGCGCAGCGTCGGCATCCTGGCCAACAACCCCTACTTCAAGGGTGGTGCGATCGACGTGGATGCCTGCCGCAAGGCCGTGTCGTTCATGGTGTTGTGCGACAGCTTCAACGTCCCGATCGTGTTCCTGGTGGACCAGCCCGGCTTCCTGATCGGCATCGAGGGCGAGCTGCGCGGGGCACCGGGCCTGATCATGAACTGGATGAACGCCATCTCGCTTGTAACCGTGCCGAAGATCTCGGTGGTGATGCGCAAGAGCTACGGGCAGGCCTATCTCAACATGGGCGGCGGCCGGAACTCTGACGAGGTGGCGGTCTGGCCGATGGCCGATCTCGGATTTGTCGACCCGGCGGTCGGCATCAGCATCCTGCACAAGATCAAGCGCGCCGACGACCCGGTCCGCTTTGACGCTCTTGCGGACGAGCTGGCCCGCGACTCCTCCGCCTGGGAGCTGGCGGCGCTCTACGAGGCACAGACCGTGCTGGCGCCGCAGGATACCCGCGGATACCTGGCCACCATGCTCGGCATCCACGAGGGGACCGGCATCGGCCGGCACCGCCTGGCCAATTGGCCGACGAGCTTCTGATGGCCGATTCCGACCGGGCGAGGCGGCTGGTGCGGGCCGCCTCCGGCCGCATGGCGCTGACGGAGGACGCGGCGAAGGAGGTGCTGGCCTGCTTCGGTCTGCGGGTGCCGCGCCGGGTCGTGCTGCCCGAGGGCGCGCCGGTCGGCGACGCCCTGGCCGGCCTGGCCCCGCCCCTCGTCGTGAAGGTCGTGGCACCCACCATCCTGCACAAGAGCGATGTGGGCGGCGTGCGGGTCGGCCTCCCCGACACCGAAGCGGTCGCGCAGGCCGTGGAGCAGATGCGCCCGCGCATGGCAGGCCACCCCGTGGAAGGCTGGCTGGTGGAGGAGATGGCGCCGGCTGGTGTCGAGATGGTGGTCGGCGGGGGCGTCGATGCCCGCTTCGGTCCCTACCTGATGCTGGGCCTGGGTGGAGTCATGGTGGAGCTGTTCGAAGACGTCCGCTTCGGCATCTGCCCGCTCCGGCCCGGCGACGTCGCGAACATGCTCGATCGCCTGCGGGCCGTCCGCCTGTTGCGCGGCTTCCGTGGCGCAAAACCGGCGGACGAGGCCGCAATCATACAGGCGGTGCTGCAGGTCGGTGGCCCGGAAGGGCTGATGATGACTCTTGCCGACGAGGTGGCGGAACTTGACATTAACCCGCTGATTGTCGGTGCGGAGGGAGCCGTGGCGGTTGACGCCAGGATCGTTCTCCACCGAGACCACCCCGGCCTGGAAGATAGCCATGCCTCCGACAACCTCTCTCGTCTGTTTGCCCCAAACACCATCGCCGTCATCGGCGCATCCGCCAGCTCCGGCGGGGTCGCGGCCAACTTCCTGCGGAACCTAAGGGACTTGGGGTTCCCCGGCCGGGTCTGGGCCGTCCACCCCACCGCGGCGGAGATCGAGGGCTGGCCCGCCGTCCCCACCATCGCGGCCTTGCCGGAACCAGTGGACTACGCCTACGTCTCCGTGGCGGCCGCGCGTACCCCTACGCTGCTGCGCGAGGCCAACGGCCGGATCCGCTTCGTCCAGGTCATCTCCAGCGGCTTCGCCGAGGCGGGAGAACTGGCGCTAGAGGCGGAGCTGCTTGACGCCTGCCGGAGCGGCGGCATGCGGCTGCTCGGGCCCAACTGCCTGGGTCTCTATAGCGCGCGACAGCGCATCTCCTTTATCGGCGGCGTCTCCACCGAGCCCGGCGGCGTGGCCGTGTTGTCGCAAAGCGGTGGCCTAGGGGCCGACATCCTGCGCCGTGGCCAGGTGCGGGGCCTGCGGTTCGCCAGCCTCCTGACCCTTGGCAACTCGGCCGATCTCGGCCCGGCCGAGCTGCTGCGTCCCTTGTTCGACGACCCCGACGTCACCGTAATCGGCCTGTATCTAGAGGATGTGAAGGACGGCCGGGCCTTCTTCGAGACTTTGCGAACCGCTGCCGCCGCCAAGCCGGTCGTAATCCTTAAGGGCGGGCAAACGGAAGCCGGGCAGCGCGCCTCAGCTTCCCACACCGGTGCGCTGGCTCAGGATGGCCGGCTCTGGGACGCGCTGTCCGCCCAGACCGGGGCCGTGATCGTGGAGACGCTGGACCGTTTTCTCGATGCGCTCCTGGCGTTCCAGTGCCTGCGCCCGCGCCCAGACCCGAGCCGGTCGGTTGTCCTGTTCGGCAATGGCGGGGGTACCAGCGTGCTGGCGACCGACGCGTTCAGCCGTGCCGGGTTCCTGGTTCCGCCGCTCGAGGAATCGGTGCTGGAGCAGTTGCAGGCGTTGCGACTGCCGCCGGGCTCGAGCGTGGTAAACCCAATCGACACTCCCGCAGGAACATTGCGATCGGAACGCGGTGCCCTTGGCGGTCGCATCCTGGCATTTCTGGGCGCTGCTCCTGGTATCGACGCAGTCGTCGTCCACCTAAACATACCGGTGATTTTGGCTTATGCCGACCCGGAGATCCTGCCCAACTTGATCCACGGTGCGCTTGCGGCCCGGCATGCCGAAGGGCCGCATCTTGTCTTCGTTCTCCGCACGGATGGCGAGCTGTTGATCGAGGCGCAGCGCCAAGAATACCGGGCCACCTGCCTGTCCAAAGGAGTTCCAGTCTTCACAGAGTTGGCCGACGCGGCCGAAGCTCTGCGTTGCATGGCCCTCTACGAGCAATTTCGTCGGCAGGTCCGCTGACCTCGATGCGGCTTTTGGAAAGCGGCAAGGCTGTGGCATGGTTTCATTGAACGCCCTCCCTTGCTGGACGGCCAGGCCGATCGCGAGCGGGCGCACCCAGATCGGCACGGCCGACAGCATGAAGCTCTCGCCCGACCAAGCGAGGAGCAGCGTGTGGCCCATCGTGTTCGCAATAGCGGTCGCGGCAGCCCGGAGGAACTTCGTTCCCGGTTCGTTCACGCCACGCTGCGTGTGGCAGCCCCTTCAGCTTGAGATGCTCCTCCTGATCGACGAGGCTCTGGAGAGCCGCTAGTTGCAGCATGGTGAACGGCCGATGCCAAGTGCCGTCCAAGCTGCGGATGCAGGCGACCAAGCGATCCTGAGCGGCGGGAATGATCCCGCCAGCATGGCTTTCAGGAAGGCTTGACTCTCGTGGATCGGCCACGCTCCACCGTCGGTTGTCGTAGCCAGCCGCGCTGCTGACGGCACCGGCCCGCTCGCACCACGGCACGACGCCGAAGTGTCCGGCCCCGGCCCAATCGTCGCCCTTGCTCCGGTGTAGGCCCGGCCTTGGGTCGGCGACGCAGCCCGCGCCGTTGCTCGGGGTGTGCTGAGCGGTGATGGTTCGCGAAGTGTCCGACCAACCGGCCTTGTCGTAACCTCCATGCCAAAAGTGCCGATCTGAAAAGCGTGTGATTTCAACTACTTACGGTCCACTTTACACGACAGTCCTTTGATATCATTGAACACTTAGCTTTTCATTTTGATAGACGCTCGTTATTGATGATGATGTGGCCAGGGCGAAGCAGGGTGGATGCATATTGCGCCAGGTCAAACTTGAGAATGCCGCGCAAGTTGATGTGCTTGTGCCCGATCGGCGCCACCCGGCCCAGCACGTCGTCGGAATGTTCGTTGGGCCCCCGATCGATCGCGGCCTGTAGGTGATGAGTGTTCCAGGCCATGACAATGTTCGCGAGCAACGTGAGCGCCCCTGAAATCGCGGCGAGTTGCTCTGTGGTGCGACCCTGCTTCGCGGTGATGCCCCCATTATGGATTGCTCGCTGCAGGCTGTGGACGGCCTCGCCTTGATTGAGCAGGTCGAGGATGTCTGTCCGGAAGACGGGATTGCTCAGATAATCGCAGAGATAAAGGCTGCGAAGCAGCTTTCCCATCTCGTCGCCGGCTTTGTAGACGGGATCGCCGGCCGCGGCTGAGCCGAAACGGTCGAGCGCCTCCGTCGCCGGATACCAACCGTGCTTGACCGAGGCGCCGAGCCGCAGCAACCCGTCCCACCCTCGGCGGATCGCGCGGCGGGAGACGGTTTCCGCCACGATCGGTCGCAGGATCGGCGGGACGTCGAGACCTCTCGGCAGATAGAGCCGTCGCCGCTTGAGCCTGGCCAGCCGTGGGCACAGATCGAACCCGACCATCTTGGCGAGCGCCTTGGCGAAATGGGTGAAGCCATGCGTATCGACCGCGACGCGCTCGAGCTGGCCGACTTGGCGTTGACGAAGGGCGCCCTCGATGGCGGCGCCGGCTTGCCGGCGGTTCAGGACAATCGGCTGATCGTAGAGGATGCCCCATTGGTCGAGCACGTGGGCGTAGGTTCCGACCGCGTAAGTTCGACGCCGCGGATCGAGCCGTGCCGACCAGAGATAGCGCGTCGCCTCCAGGCTCATCATGTCGGCCGAGGCGAACAAGCCGCGGCCCCAAAGACTGGCGATGCGGTGCTCGCGCATGAAGCTCAGCACCGCGTCATTGGCGGCGCGGAGTCGCCCGTCCGCTTCAAGTTTGAGCGTCATTTGCCCGAGATTGTCGGCCGCAATGGAGGGGATCATGCGCGTGAGTTCAGCAACCGACAGGTCGGATCCCCGACCCAGCAGGGCGGCGTAAAGCGTCACCAACTCTTGCTCCGATCGGGCCGACCGCCCAAGCAGAATCCAGGAGAACCGGGTCAGGCCGTCGATCTCGATCAGAACGTCCGGAAGCTGGGTGTCGCCGATCGCGCGTGCGAGCGCTTGCCGAGCGGGCTCGACACGCGGGTCCTTCAGACCCGGCGGGCGGCGAGGTAACCGGAGCTCGTCACCGTCGATCGCGACCGTGCCGGCTTCGACGGCCTCGGCCAATGCGGCAAGCCCGGCGCTCAGGCCTGCCTCGAGCGGCCGGAGATAGGCGTCCGCGTTGGCCGGAAGATTGAGGTCGCGGATAAAGCGCTTCCGGTCGCGCTGCCAGAGTTTCAGCGGGATCAGCCGGTCCTCTGGCGCTTGATACGAGAGGCTGTGCGCGACCGACACCGATCGGTTCCGAAGCGCCCGCTTGAGGGCCATCAAAGTCGGCGCGCGAAAGCAACCAAGTGCCGCCGCCCGGTCCGGCTGGTCGATCAAGCCTTGCCAGGACGCGCCGAACGGCTGGGCGTGCCCGTTCGGCAGGGTGGAGGCGGACGACGACGCCAGAGCGTCGAGCGCCGCAAAAGCCTCGGTGAGCTGATGGTCGACCGGGATCGCTAATGCTGCTGCCCGTGCGGTCTTCAGCAGCCGGGCTAGATCCGGTGATTTGCGTCCAAGCTCCTGCCGGATGGCACTGACCTGGGTTGCGTCGCGCTCCGGCTCGAAACGGGCGATCAATGCTTGCAGCCGTAACCGCAGCTCGGCGGCGTCGAGCGCTTCGTCCCCCGCCAACCTGGCCAGATCCCCAAGCAGTTCGCGGAAGCGCCGCAACCGGCCCTCCCGCGCGTCCTCCGCGCGCTCCCGAGCGCCGCGCCACATGGCAGCGATCCGGTGATCGAGCAGTGTCAGGCTCGCATCCGTAAGCCGCAGCATCTCCAAGCGCAGGAAGCAGGCGATCTCGATTGTCCGGTGCGGGTCCTTGATCCGCGTCAACGCCGCGGGTTTGCGTGACGTCATTCTCCGGGAAAAATACTCCAACCCCGCCAGCGGCAAATCCGGCAAAACGAGCCCGGCGGCGCCCAACTCCTTGAGAAATTTAACCTTCTCGGTTTGCTCCTCCAGACCTTTGGTGGCTTTGCTCGACGGCACGGCGCCAAGCCATTCAATGTGGGTGATCTCGTCACCCTCGATCAACGCCAGGAGACGCGCCACCCATGCGTCCCGCTGAACCGGCACTGCGACCGCGATGGCCTTGAACAAGGATTGTTCTTGATGCCGCCGTGCAGCCGTCACATGGCGGCGAACGTCGCGCCCGCGGAGCATGAGGTAGTGATGCTCGATCAGCCACAGTCGAACAGACGCCATCAGGTCGGCGTGGTCGAACACGGCCCCAGCTTCGCGGCGCATATAGGCAACGAGCCCGCGTTCGGCGTGTGGGGTGAGTTCACTGCGTCCGAGCAGACGCAGGGCTGCTGCGTGGTGCTCGAACAGGGTTCGCCGACGCCTGGCATAGAACGCGCGGATCGAGGCGATCAGCGGCGGCTCGCAATCGAGTTGCGGGCCGAGATGGGCGAGGATGTCGGCCGGAATGCGCTCCACGGAATTGAGCGTGTTGCCGGTCATTTTGAGGAAGCCGACCTGCAGCGCGAGCGCCATTCGGTTCACCGGGCTCCGGCGTTCCCGGACTTGGGCAAGTTCCCGCTCGTCAAGGGTGAAGAAGTGCTCGACCTCCAGGGTCGATAATCCGTCCGGAAATCGCTCGTCGCCGAGATACCGATGCTCCCACCGACGCAGCGGCGCCTTCACCGAACTCGCCATCTACGACGACGCGTCCTGGCGCTCATCGTGTCGAGAAACGCCTCGCCGACTGTTCCTTTTACGTGTTGACCGTTCGCCAGACGACCGAACGCGACACGCCGAACAACGCCGCGATTTGTGCATAAGTCTTATCGTCCTTCTCCCGCATCCGCTTTGCTTCTTGTTGCTGATGCGGGGTGAGGCTGCGCCGGCGACCAAGACGCCGGCCACGTTTTTTGGCCGCCGCCAAGCCAGCGTTTGTCCGCTCGATCAAGGTCGCTCGTTCGAACTCGGCCAGCTGGGCCAGCACGCCGAACACCATACGCCCAGCCGGGGTGGAGCTGTCCACGCCGAGCGTTGTAATCACGATCCGGATGCCGCGCGCATCCAGGTCGCGTGCTATGGTCAGCGCGGCCAGTGCATCACGCCCCAGGCGATCGACTTTCCAGGCGACAAGGCTATCACCGGTCTTCAGCTTTTTCAGCAGTGCCTCGAAGGCAGGGCGCTGCCGGGCTCCCGACTCTTTCTCCTGCACGATGTTGGCGAACGGCACGCCGGCGGCCTCGAGCGCATCGAGCTGGAGGCCGAGCGCCTGGTCCTCCCGGCTGACCCTCGCATAGCCCCAAATAGCCGGCATTAACCGCCCTCATTTTCGGAACGCCTTTGCGGAACGTCTAACCGTTTGATGAAGCTGGGTCTACGTTTCTGATCCGTAAACGACCGATTGCGGATCAACACTGTCGAAACGAAAAGCTGACTATCCAGCTATATCAACGCGTTGTTACGCTGATCGGTCTGTAGTGCATTGAAATTGCCCGCTTTTCAGATCGACACTTTTGGCACGGAGGTTACGACAAGGCCAATGGGGATGATGATGCAGGATTCGCTGAAAGTATGGCTCGAGCGTCACCCACAGCCCATCCTTGTCGTAGGCCCGAATGTCATCCATTGCGCGGAGAGCGATTTTGACTGGGCTGTCGGAGCGCGAGTCTCGGGAGAGAGTGAGCGCCTCGGTGAGAAAAAGAACGATTTCGTCACTTGCAGTAATTGAGTTGAGCTTGCTGGCTTGATGCCGCAACCTCTGCGCCCAGAGCTCGTTCAGCGGCTCGACACCGGACATTACTCGGGTCTTGGTGTCATTGATATTCAGGTAGTAGCGCAGCAGCACGTCCCGCAGCACCGACAGGGCAACGAGAGCCTCGGCCTCTCCAACCAGTCTGAGATAGTAATCATCGACGTGGCGAGCCGCACCCAACGATCTGGCTTTCCAGTCGTGCATTAAGTTCGGCGTCGATCCCCGCGGCGATGAACTCGGCAATCAACCGAAACGCATCCGGACCGACAAGCACTCCCCGCGTCTCACCCCGTTGGCATCTGCGCACGAAGAAATCAAGTTGGTTGAAAACGTTAGTGGGCGATTGGTCGCTCGTGTCGGCCTTCGCGGCGTCAATTCCGTGTGCGGACCAGGGGATCGCGTGGGTGTAGATGCTCGAGAAGAACTGCGCGATGTCGGTCTGCAAGACGTGCGGCGAAGGAGTGTGGTGCACGGATCGGCTGTTGAGCCCGGAAAGGCTCTGAAGCGATTCCAACGATTTAGCTTCAGCGCGGGTGGGGCGTACATGATAAGAGCTCGCAATCTGAGGGCAAATTACGCTTGTTCCGATACGATCTACCCTGATTTGAAGCCAAAGCAGGTCTTTGATGCGCCTTAAGCCTTTGGAAACATTCGAGCGGGATCCGTGCACCACAGCCTGGCGAGTGCCAAAAGCGATGGAGCCCTAATGAAGGTGGACTGCACACGCTGTACGACCGCCGTCCCGGATAGGCTGGCTCCGATCGTCTTTCGGACCATAGAGTGCGAGCCGTCGCATCCTACCGCATACCGGGCGCGAATCGTGAGCGGTTCGCCAGTCTCGAGGTCTCGTGCCTCCGCCGTCACACCCTCGTCGTCCTGGTGCAGATTTTACACGAGAATGCGGTTACGCAAAACCAAGGACTCGACCGAGGCAGCGTGGTCGAACAGGATCGGCTCGATATAGATCTGGTTGAGGCGGTGCGGTGGCTCCGGCGTGGGCCACCACGTATCGGGCCCACCCTTGGCCGTGTAGCAGTCGCGCCGGCAGGGGATCGGAATGCGCGACAGTTCCCGGCCTGTAAAACTGACGCGGTAAGAGATGTCCGTTTGGATAATCCTCCGGCAGACCACTGTCGCGCAGGGTGCGGGCGAGGCCCAGTCGGCGGAAGATCTCCATGGACCGCGCGGAGATATGGTTGCATTTCGGGCTCGGCACTGCGCCCTGGCAGCGGGCTTCGACGACGAGCGTCGCAACGTTTCGCTGAGCCAGGTCCATCGCCAGCGTCAAGCCGACCGTGCCGCCACCGACGACCAGCACCGTCGTCTCGATCACCCGCCCCGATGGGGACACCGGACCGGGCATCGCCTCGCCGGCCCTGCTCTGCTCTGCCGCCATGTCCGCTGGTTCGACTGTTGCCATGTCCCCCCCCGCCCGGCGCTTTGCGCCCTTACGTCGTTACTCGTCGTTGCGGTACGACTGAATGGCACTTAACAGCTCGTGATCGAGAAACTTAACAGGGTAATCTTTTCACTGCAACAAGGTTGTGCCGTCGGCGCATTGAGCCGCGCACTCGAACTCGGCGTTCGGATCGTATCTGGAATCTCATTGACGGAAAAGATTAACATGCTAATTAAACCGGTAATCCGGCGACGACCGGCGGTCAAAAGGTCTCGTGGCACATCACACGGACACTCGGAGGGAATGTGGCTGACATCTCGCAAAGCGATGCCGCACTCGGCGATGCCGCCAGTGCCAAGGCGGCGAAGCGGCTAGTTTGGTTCTTATTCGTCTGTTACGTCATTGCATATCTTGATCGTATCAATATCGCGTTCGCCGCGCTGTCGATGAACAAGGCGCTCGGGCTCACGGCCGCGACGTTCGGCTTGGCCGGAACGATCTTCTACTCCGGCTATCTGCTCTGCGAGGTGCCGAGCAACCTGCTGATGGTCCGGGTGGGTGCGCGGCGCTGGATCGCGCGGATCATGATCATTTGGGGCTTCGCGTCGGCGGCGACGATGTTCGCAACGGGGCCGCTCAGTCTGTATCTGCTGCGCATGCTGGTGGGCATCGCCGAGGCGGGCTTCCTGCCCGGCGTGCTGCTGTATCTAACCTATTGGTTCCCGACGAAGCGCCGCGGCCGGGTCACGGCCCTGTTCATGATTGCACAGCCGATCGCCATCGGCTTCGGGTCGTTGGTCTCGGCGTTAATCATGCAGGGGCTCGATACCACGCTCGGCCTGGCCGGTTGGCAGTGGCTGTTCGTGCTGACGGGATTGCCCGCGGTCGTGCTCGGCCTTTGCGTGCTGTTCTACCTGCCAGACCGGCCGGCCAACGCAACATGGCTGACGTTAGCCGAGCAGCGGGCGCTGACCGAGATCGTGGCGAATGAAGCGCCGGCGCCTCGGCACGGCCTCTCGGGGATCGGCCGCTCGTTGCTGACTTCCGGTTTCGTCCGGCTGTGCCTCGCGTATTTCTGCCTGGTGACCAGCCTGAACGCGCTCGCCACTTGGTCGCCGCTGATCATCCGCAGCTTGCTGAGCCCCGGCGCCTCGCTCCTGCAGATCGGCAGCCTGGCGGCGATCCCGGGAATCGTCGCGGCCATCGCGATGCCGCTCTGGGCGGCGCGCTCCGATCGGCGGCAGGAGCGGCTCGTGCACTATGCGATCCCCGTCGCATGCGCGGCCGCCGGGTGGCTGTGCGTGATCCTGTTCCAATCGCCGGTGGTCCGGCTGGCGGGGTTGGCCGCATGCACCGCGGGCGGGTTCACCGGGATGGTGATCCTCTGGACCCTACCACCGGGTCTAATCCCGACGCAGGCCCGGCCGATAGGCATCGCCCTGCTATCGTGTGCCGGGATTGCGGCGTCGATCACCAGCCCGGCCATCATCGGCGTGTTGCACGACCTCACGGGCAGCTTCAACGCGGGGCTCTGGTATTCCGTCACGCTGCTCTCGGTCTCGATGGCGCTGATCCTCAGCCTGAGAGTGGCGACGAGGAGGGTCGGCAGTCTTGAAGCCGGAGCGAACGCGGGGCCGGTCGCTTGAGCCACATCGATGCCTTGCGAACGGCGCTGCGGCGCGACGGCGGCGTGGTCACCGACCCGGAGCAACTGGCCGTTTGCTGTCGCGATTGGCGAGGTTGGTTCTCGGGTGCGGCCCTGGCATTGGTGCGGCCGGTCACGGTCGAGGACGTTCAGCGCACGGTCCGGTGCTGCCGGGATCGCGGGCTGGCGCTCGTACCGCAGGGCGGCAACTCGAGCATGGTTGGCGGCAGCGTGCCGTCCACCGGCGGCGGCCATGACACGATCGTGCTCAGCCTGACCGGGCTCGATCGGATCCGCGCGGTCGAGCCGCAGGCCTGGACGTTGACGGCTGAAACGGGCTGCACGCTCGAGGCCATCCAGCAGGCGGCGATCGGGGCCGACCGGGCCATCGGGCTCGACCTGGGCGCTCGCGGTACGGCGCAGGTCGGCGGCCTGATCGCAACCAATGCTGGCGGCATGGGCGTGCTGCGCTACGGCACGATGCGCGACCAGGTGTTGGGGCTCGAGGCGGTGTTGCCGGACGGCTCCTTGTGGAACGGGCTGCGGCGGTTGCGAAAGGACAATTCCGGCTACGATCTGAAGCATCTGCTGATCGGTTCTGAAGGCACGCTCGGCGTCGTCACCGCGGCGAGCCTGCGCCTGCATCCGCCGGAGCGGCACAGCACGACCGTGCTTCTGGCGCTGCGCGACGTCGCGGCGATCAATCCAGCCGCCGACCGCCTGCTCGGCGCAGGCTTCGTCTCGGCGCTGGAGTTGATGCCTGCGGCGGGGATCCAGCTCGCCTGCGACCGCGTGCTTCGGTGCCGGGTGCCGATGACGCTGTCCTCTCCGTGGTATCTGCAGGTGCGTTTCGCCGGGTCGCAGCCGGTCGCCGGACGGGCCGAGGACGAGGCAGCCATGCTGCTGGACGAGGGGCTCGCCGTTGATGCCGTGATTTCAAGCTCCGCCGCGCAGGAGCAGGCGCTGTGGGAGATCCGCGACTCGTTCTCGGCGCTGCATCGCCATCTTGGGCATTCCTTCCGCTTCGACCTGTCGGTGCCGCTCGGGGGCGTTCCGGCGTTGTTCGCGGCCCTGGAGCGGGAGCTGACCCGCATCGCGCCGAAGGCCTGGGCGTTCGCCTTTGGCCATCTCGGCGACGGCAATCTTCATTTCAGCGCCTGCCAGCCCGAGGCGGGCGATGCAGCGGCATTCCGGGCGCTGGGTGCGCAAATCGAGGCGTCCGTGAACGAAATCTGCTGGACGGCGGGTGGCTCGATCAGTGCGGAGCACGGCATCGGTCGGCTGCACCTTGCGGAGATGCTGCATCAGAAGCCGGCGGTCGAACTCCAGCTACAGCGCCGGATCAAGGCTGCTTTCGACCCTGACACGATTTTCAACCCCGGGGTCCTCGTTGCGGCCCCAACGGAGGTGGCAGCATGCCCATGACGCGAATGACCGGCGGGCAAGCGCTGGTAGGACAGCTGATCGCGGAAGGGATCGAGGACCTGTTCGGCGTGCCGGGCGTGCAGCTCGACTGGGCGGTCGACGCGCTGCGACAGCGGCAGGACGACATACGGTATTTCGTGCCGCGGCACGAACAAACCACGTCGTACATGGCCGACGGGTACGCCCGCAGCACGGGCAAGATCGGCACCTGCATGGTCGTGCCGGGTCCGGGTTTGCTGAACGCGATGGCCGGGTTGGCGACGGCGTACGCTTGCAACTCGCCGGTGCTCTGCATCTCCGGCAACATCCATTCGAGCGGCGTCGGCAAGGGCGCCGGGTTGCTGCACGAAGTCCGTAACCAAACCGGCATACTGGCGTCTGTCACCAAATGGCAGGGGAGTGCTGCGAGCCCGGCGCAGGTGCCGGGGCTGGTGCGTGAGGCGGTGCGGCAGCTGCGCAGTGGCCAACCGCAGCCGGTCGGGATCGAAATCTCGCACGACGTGCTCAGCACGGAGGCCGACATCGATCTGATTACGCCACCGGATGACGAGGATGGGCGGCTGCGGCCGGATCCGGCGGAGATCGACGCGGCCGCCGCCCTGCTGGCCGCGGCGCGATCCCCGGTGATCTACGTTGGTGGCGGCGTGCTGGCAGCACAGGCCGGTCCGGCGTTACAGGATTTAGCCGAGCGCCTCGGTGCGCCGGTGGTCATGGGCGAGAACGGGCGAGGCGCATTGTCGGACCGGCATGAGCTGGCGCTCAACGCGCTCGCGGGCCGCGCGGTGTTCGAACACGCCGACGTGGTCCTCGTGGTGGGCAGCCGCTTCGTAGACACGATGTTGGGCAAGCCGGCCTGGCCGACGTCCGGGCGGACGAAATTAGTGTTCCTGAACACGAACCCGGCAGTCTGGGCCGCGCCGCAGGCCGCGGCGGCGACGGTCACCGCCGATGCCGGCCTCGGCATGGCGGCGTTGACCAGGGCGGTGCCGCGATCGAACCGCACGCTACCCGATCTTGACCGGGTGAGGCGCTGGGCGGAGGCGCAATCCGCTCAGATCCAACCGCAAGGCGCATGGGTCGGAGCACTCCGCAGCGCGCTGCGGGACGACGGAATTCTGGTGAACGAGCTAACCCAGGTGGGCTATTTCGCCCGGCTCGGCTATCCCGTCCATCGGCCCGGAACGTTCATCAATCCTGGCTATCAGGGCACGCTCGGCTATGGTTTCCCGACCTCGCTCGGCGTCGCGGTCGGCAATCCCGGCAAGCGCGTGATCAGCATCACCGGCGATGGCGGCTTCGGTTGGGGCATGCAGGAACTGGCGACCGCACGGCGCTACAATCTGCGCGTGACCGTCGTCGTGTTCCATGACGGCTATTTCGGCAACGTGCGCCGAATGCAGCAGGAACAGTTCGCGCATCCGTTCGCCGACGCCCTGCAGAACCCGGATTTCGCGTTGCTAGCGCAAGCTTTCGACGTGCGTTATGCGCGCGCCGACACGCCGGACGGGCTGCTGGCGGCGTTGGGTCCCGCGCTCGATCATGACGGGCCGACGCTGATCGAGGCGCGGGTGGGCGAGATGCCCAGTCCGTGGCACCTGCTTCGGCTGGTGCCCCCACCGTTCGCAGCTGGAGTTGCGGCGCCGCCAAATCCGCTCGGTGTGCCCGCGTGATGCCGACGATGGGGAGGAGCTGACGATGCCGCACATCACGGTCGAATATTCCGCGAACCTCGATCCGGAGCTCTCGATCCAGGATCTGGTCGACCGCCTGCACGCGGCGGCGCTCGATACCGGCGTGTTCCCGATCGGCGGGCTCCGCACCCGGGCGGCGCGGCGCGACACCTACGCGGTCGCCGACGGCGCGCCAGACAACGCCTTCATCGCCGTCGTCGCGCGCATCGGCGCCGGGCGAGATGCCGAGACGCGGCGGGGCGTGGCCGAGCGCCTTCTGCAGACCGTGGCCGAGGCAACGCGAGAGACGTTCGCGCGCCGAGGGCTCGGGATCACGGTCGAAGTCGCGGAGATCGATCCGACCGCCTCGCTAAAGTTGAACAACCTGCACGAACGCGCGGCCCAGAAGGAGAACACGCCATGACCAAAACCTTCGAGCTCAAGTTCCAAGCCAACATCGCCGGCGCCGATCGCTACCTGGCCCCGTTCACGCAGGGCGTCGTGCCGCATTTCATCGCCGGGCAGCGCGTGGGTTCGCGCTCGGGGGAGACCTTCGAGACGCTCGACCCGGCGACGAACAAGCCGCAATGCGTCGTTGCCGCGGGCGGGGCCGACGAGATCGGGCGCGCAGCCGAGGCCGCCCAGGCGGCGTTCCGGCCATGGGCCGCAATCTCGGGTGCCAAGCGCCGCGCCATCCTGCACGACATCGCCGACGGGATCGTCGCTCGCGCCGAGGAGATCGCGCTGGTGGAGAGTAGCGATACCGGGCAACCGATCCGCTATATGGCGAAGGCCGCGCTGCGGGGCGCCGAGAACTTCCGCTTCTACGCGGACCGGGCCCCAAATGCCGGGAACGGGTTGTCGCTGCCGGATGTGGATCATGTGAACTACACGATCCGGCAACCGATGGGCCCGGTCGGTGTGATCACGCCGTGGAACACGCCGTTCATGCTGTCCACCTGGAAGATCGCGCCGGCGCTGGCGGCCGGCTGCACGGTGGTGCACAAGCCGGCGGAATGGAGCCCGCTCTCTGCCATGATCCTGGTCGAGATCATGGACGAGGCGATCCAGCGGCACGGGTTGCCGGCCGGCGTGGTGAACCTGGTGCACGGGTTGGGCGAAACCGCCGGCAAGGCGCTGACCGAGCATCCGGCGATCAAGGCGATCGCCTTCGTCGGCGAGACGGCCACCGGGTCGCATATCATGCGGCAGGGGGCGGACACGCTCAAGCGCGTGCATTTCGAGCTCGGCGGCAAGAATCCGGTCATCGTGTTCGACGACGCCGACCTGACGAAGGCGCTCGATGCGGTGCTATTCATGATCTACTCGCTCAATGGCGAGCGTTGCACCTCCTCGTCGCGCGCCTTGGTGCACCGGCCGATCTACGACCGCTTCGCCGCGATGGCCGCGGAGCGGGTGAAGAAGATCCGGGTCGGCCCGCCGCTCGACCCGGCGACCGAGGTCGGACCGCTCATTCATCCGCGGCATTGCGCCAAGGTGCTGTCGTTCCCCGACGCGGCCCGGGCCGAGGGCGCGACGGTCGCCGTCGGCGGCGGGCGGGCGATGGCCGATGCCGGCAACTACGTCGAGCCCACGCTGTATCTGGATGCATCGAACACGATGCGCATCGCTCAGGAGGAGATCTTCGGTCCGGTCCTGACCATGATCCCGTTTGACGACGAGGCCGATGCCGTGCGCATCGCCAACGACGTGCGCTACGGCCTGACGGGCTATATCTGGACCCGTGACGTTGGGCGGGCGCATCGCGTCGCGCGCGATCTCGAGGCCGGCATGATCTGGGTCAACTCGGAGAACGTGCGGCACCTGTCGACCCCGTTCGGCGGCGTCAAGCAATCCGGCATCGGGCGTGACGGCGGCGACTACTCGTTCGAATTCTACATGGAAACCAAGAATATCGCGGTCGCCTACGACAGCCATTCCGTTCCACGGATCGGCACCTGAGCGGACCAGAGAAAGGAACGATCCGTTGCCCATTCCCGCAAGCGTACTCTACCCGCCCTTCCACGTGGTGCGCCTCAACCACGTCCAGCTAACGGTCACCGACCTTGCGCGTAGCCGCGCGTTTTGGGCCGATACGGTCGGACTACAGGTCACCGGCGAGACGCCCGACAGGCTCTATCTGCGCGCCATGGAGGAGCGCGGCCATCATTGCGTCATCTTGCAAAAGGGGGACGCGGCGGCTGCCAACATACTCGGTTTCAAGGTGTTCAGCGAGGAGGACCTCGACAAGGCGGAGGCGTTCTTTCGTCGCCAGGGCTTGCCCGCAGCATTCGTGGAAGAGCCGTTCCAGGGGCGGACGTTGCGGACGCGCGATTTGCTCGGCATTCCGCTGGAGTTCTATTTCCAGATGGAGAAGCGGCCTTCGGTGCACCAGCAATATGCGCTCTACAAGGGCGTCAGGCCGTTGCGCATCGACCATTTCAACTGCTTCACGCCCGATGTGCAGGCGTCGGTCGATTTCTACACTACGCTGGGGTTCCGAACCACCGAATACACCGAGGACGCAGATCACGGCCGGCTCTGGGCCGCCTGGATGCACCGCAAGGGTGGCGTGCACGACATGGCGTTCACGCATGGCAACGGGCCCCGGCTGCACCATGTCGCATTCTGGGTCTCGACGCCGCTCAACATCATCGACCTGCTCGATCTGATGGCCACGACCGGGTATGTCGGCAACATCGAGCGCGGACCAGGACGGCACGGCATCTCCAACGCGTTCTTCCTCTACATCCGCGACCCCGACGGGCATCGGATCGAGACTTACTGCTCGGACTACCAGACGATCGACCCCGATCATGAGCCGATCCGCTGGGACCTTCGCGACCCACAACGGCAGACGCTCTGGGGCGCGCCGGCGCCGAAATCCTGGTTCGAGGAAGGCACTCCGTTCGACGGAGTCGACGCGCGCGAGCCGGTCTATGCCGCCTCTCCCATCATCGCCGCTTGAGGGGCACGCTATGATCGTCGACGCCGCCGCGGCCGCCGAGGCCGCAAGGCGCTTGGATCAAGCCGAACGCACCCGCACGCCCGTTCGGATGGTCAGCCTGGACCATCCCGGCATGGACCTGGAGGACTCCTACCGTATCCAGGAGGCCTGGAAGGCGCTGAAGATTGGCGCCGGGCGGCGCGTGGTCGGGCACAAGATCGGCCTTACCTCGAAGGCGATGCAAAGCGCGCTCGGCATCGATCAGCCCGATTCAGGCTTTCTGCTCGACGATATGCTGTTCGCCGATGGCGGCACGGTGCCGACGAGCCGCTTCATTGGCCTGCGTGTGGAGGCGGAACTCGCCTTCGTGATGAAGACGGATCTGGCCGGGCCGAACTGCTCGATCTTCGATGTGCTGCGGGCCACGGAGTACGTCGTGCCGGCGCTCGAGATCCTCGATACGCGCTACCACCGCAAGGATCCGGCAACCGGCGCGAGCCGCACCGTGTTCGACACCATCGCCGACAACGCCTCCAACGCCGGCATCGTCACGGGGGGACGCCCATTCCGCGCCGACGAGCACGATCTACGTTGGGCCGGTGCGATCTGCTCCAAGAACGGTGCCGTCGAGGAGACTGGCTTAGCCGCCGGGGTGCTCAACCATCCCGCGATGGGCATCGCCTGGCTGGCCAATCGCATGACCGGGCAGGGCGAGCGCCTGCTCGCCGGGCAAGTCGTGTTGAGCGGCTCGTTCATCCGGCCGATCGAGGTCCGGGCCGGCGATACCATCGCGGCCGATTACGGTCCGTTCGGCACCGTCTCCTGCTACTTCGAATGAAACGGAGCCCATCATGAAGCTTGTCTCCTTCGAGACCGCCGGCATCGCCTCTTACGGGATCTGGCGCGAGACCGGGATCGTCGACTTGGGTCGCCGCCTGGCGGACGGACCTGGTTCCCTGCACGCGCTAATCGCCACCGGTGACCTATCCCCAGCCCAAGCTCTCGCGGACGCCGCGCCCGACCACGCGCATCGAGATATCGTGCTGCACAAGCCGCTGCTCGACTGGGGCAAGTGCTTCTGCGTCGGCGTCAACTACCCCGAGCGCAACGAGGAGTACAAAGACGCATCGGCCGCGCCGAAATATCCGAGCCTTTTCATCCGGTTCCCGGAGAGCTTCACCGGACCCGATGCACCGCTCATCCGTCCGCCGGAAAGCGAACAGCTCGACTATGAGGGCGAAGTGGTAGTCGTCATCGGTAAGCGCGGCAGGCGTGTCGCCGCGGCCGATTGGGCACAGCACGTCTGCGGCTACATGATCGGCAACGAGGGCTCGCTGCGGGATTGGGTGCGGCACGGCAAGTACAACGTGACGCCCGGCAAGAACTGGCCGGCTTCCGGCGCGATCGGCCCTTATCTGGTCACCGCCGACGAGGTCGATCCCGGCGCGTTGAGGATTATCACGCGCGTGAACGGCGAAGTGCGGCAGAACGACACAACCGATCGCATGGTTTTCCCGTTCGGACGGATCGTCGAATACATCAGCACGTTCTGCACGCTCGAGCCCGGCGACGTCATTTTCACCGGCACTCCGACCGGGGCTGGCGCGCGGTTCGATCCGCCGCGGTATTTGGCGCCGGGCGATCAGGTCGAGGTCGAGGTGACCGGGTTGGGCGTGCTGCGGAACGGGGTGTCCGACGAGGAGCTCGCCGTTTAAGCGCTGACGCGATTGGTCGCTCGAGGCGAGGATGGCGGCTCACGGGCGGTGCCTGCCTCGCGGGCCGCATCGAGCACGGCGATGAGCTCGGCCAAGGCAGTCTGCAACTTGCTCAACCGCTCCTCGCCGGCGGCCTGGAGGAGAGTCATATAGATTGCGGCGCTGCCTTGGCTGATCTGGTTGACGAGCTGCCGACCAGAGGGCGTCAGACTGGCTAAGATTCGACGCTGGTCGCCGGGATCGTACTCGCGCTGCACCAGGCCCTGCTCGACGAGTTTCGGCATAATCCGAGACAAGCTCGGTGGCACGACCTCGCAAGCCACGGAAAGCTCCTGCATCTCAAGGTTGTCGGCCTCCTCCAGGGCGCGCAATACCCGCCATTGGTGATCGGTCAATCCATGCTCGCGCAAATGCGGACGGAACCAGGCCATAACGCTCTCGCGTGCGCGCAGCAACTGGATCGGAAGCGCCGCGCTGATCGGCGGCAAAGTTGGTGGGAGCGCCCCCGGGACGGTTTTCAGTCGAGCCATCGTTCAACTTATCATTGCTGGAGGCGGCTGCGTAGATCAGATGCGCGGTGCTTGTCGGCATCCCATTAACATGTTAAGCGATCTCTCAACAAGTAAGATCGAGGGACGAATGCTGCTACCGAAGACATTGTCGCGCCGTGACGCGATCGCTGCCGGTTCGGCGCTGATGTTCGCCCCAACCATCTCTCGGGCGCAGGCGCGGCCCATCAAAATCGGCGTGCTCGGAGATTATGGCACCGGGCGGGACCTCGGCGGGCCGGGCTCGGTCGTCGCGGCCAAGCTGGCGATCGAGGATTTCGGTGGCAATGCCGGCGGACGCGCGGTGGAGGTCGTATCGGCCGACCACCAAAATAAACCGGACACTGCGGCCAGCATCGCACGGCGCTGGTTCGATACCGAGGGCGTGGACGCGATCACCGACCTGGCGGTCAGCTCGGTCGCGCTGTCCGTCGCGACGCTGGCGGCGGAGAAGCACCGCTCGGTGCTGATCTCGGGTGGCGCGACCTCCGATCTGACGGGTAAGGAATGCTCGCCATTCACGACGCATTGGGCCGACGATACCTATGCGCTCTCGGCGGGGCTTTCGAAGGCGCTGGTCGCGACCCACGGCAAGAAATGGTATTTCATCGCCGTCGACTACGCGTTCGGGACGGCGATGCTGCGCGACGGCGTGCGTGCCGTCGAGGCGGCAGGTGGCGAGGTGGTCGGCAGCCAGCGCTATCCGTTCGGTTCGGCCGATTACAGCAGCTACCTGCTCGCGGCCCAATCCTCGCCTGCCGACCTCGTCGCGCTGGCGAGCACCGGGGCGGACACGGTCAATCTCGTCAAGCAGGCGGCTGAGTTCGGGCTGCGGGAGCAGGGCAAGGGCCTGGTCGGCATGCTGACCTTCATCGCCGACGTGCACGCAATCGGATTGCCCGTCGCTCAGGGAATGTTCGTCGCGTCGCAGTATTACTGGAACGATGACGCGCCGAGCCAGGCCTTTGCGCAGCGCTTTTTCAAGGTGCAGCAGCGGATGCCCACCAAGCTGCAGGCGGCGACCTATGCCGCGGTGCGGCATTACCTCAAGGCGATCGAGAAGACGAAATCGGACGACGCGCTGTTGCTCAACCAGACGATGCGGGCGATGCCGGTCGACTTCTTCGGCCGGCCTGCCCACATCCGACCGGACGGGCGCGTGATCTACGATCTAGGTCTATACCAAGTGAAGACGCCCGCAGAGAGCAACAAGCCCTGGGACTACTATAAGCGTCTCGAGACGATCTCGGGCGACACGGCGTTTCGCAAGCCCGGCGAAGGCGGATGCTCGCTGACGTGATAGGGTTGCGACGGTTCCGGGCGTAGCGAATTCGAGGGAGCACATGCCGCACATCACCTACATCCTGCCTGACGGTGAGGCGCAGACGATCGACGCTGCGGATGGCGCCAGCGTGATGCACACGGCGGTTACCAACGGCGTTCCTGGAATCCTGGCCGACTGCGGCGGGGCCTGCTCGTGCGCCACCTGCCATGTCTACGTCGATTCGGATTGGGTCGGCCGCCTGCCGGCAATCAGCGAGGACGAAGAGGGCATGCTGGAATGCACCGCGTCCGAGCGTCGGCCCAATAGTCGTCTCAGTTGCCAGATCGAGATGACCGATGCGTTGGATGGGATCGTTGTAAAGACGCCGGAGACGCAATCCTGACGCAAGGCGCGAATTCGGTGCCGGGCGTCGTCGTCGTCGGCTCGGGCCAGGCGGGGGTGCAGACCGCAGTGTCGCTGCGCGACATGGGCTACGACCGCCCGGTCACGCTGATCGGTGACGAGCCCGGCCTGCCCTACCAACGTCCGCCGCTCTCGAAGGCTTATCTGCTCGGCAAGCTGGAAGAGACGGGGTTGCATCTGCGCGCCGAGAGCTTCTTCCACAAACAGAACATCGCCCTTGAGGATGGACGGCGCGCGACCAGGATCGAGCGGGACCGCCGCCGGGTCCATCTCGATGACGGGCGCGCTCTCGACTACGAACACCTCGTGCTCGCCACCGGCACGCGCAACCGCACGCTGCGCGTCGCCGGGTCGGACCTCGCCGACGTCATGTCCCTTCGCTCACTGGACGACGCGCGGCGGCTTCGCGCGGCGATGGCGGGCAAGCGGCATGCGGTGGTGATCGGCGCAGGTTTTATCGGCATGGAGTTCGCGGCCGTCGCCGCCTCGGTCGGCAACGCGGTCACGGTGATCGAGGCCGGGTCGCGCGTGATGGGCCGATCGTCCTCGCCAGAAATCACCGAGTGGTTTCAGGATCGGCATGAATCTCGCGGCGTGACCTTCCATTTCGGCGCGAACGTGGTCGGCATCGAAGGCAAGGACGGCCGGGCCGCCGGCGTCGTCACGGCGGATGGGCAACATTTTCCCGCCGATCTGGTGCTGGTCGGTATCGGGGTCCTACCCAATGCCGAACTGGCGGAGAAGGCGGGGTTGGCCATCCATAACGGGATTTCCGTCGACGCCCACCTGTCGACATCCGATCCCCACATCTCGGCGATCGGCGACTGCGCCAGCGGGCCGAGCGTGCATGCGCCCGGCGTGCTGCGGCTCGAATCGGTGCAAAATGCCGTCGATCAGGCCAAGACCGTCGCCGCCCGGCTGACAGGCAACCCCGCGCCCTATGTCGGGGTGCCCTGGTTCTGGAGCGATCAGGGACCGGACAAGTTGCAGATCGCCGGCCTGGTCAACGACTGCTCGCAACGCCTCGTCGTGGGCAGCACGGCGGCAGGCCGGTTTTCCGTGCTCTCGTTCCGCGACGGTCGCTTCGTGGGCGCGGAGTCAGTCAATCGGCCCACCGACCACATGGCCGCGCGTCGCCTGCTCCAGGCCGGCATCCCTCTCGACATCGGCCAGGCCGCGCGCGCGGACTTCGACCTGGCCGCCTTCGTGTCCGCCCATCGCGCGGCCGCCTAATCGCGACCTTCGCTGAAAGCAAAGGAGTATCCACGATGCTTCATCACCGGTTCGACAATTTCGACAAGCTCGTCGACCCCGACAAAGGTTTTATCAGCCGCGAGATCTTCGTGGACAACGACGTATACAAAGAGGAGCTCGAGCGCGTGTTCACGCGCGCCTGGCTATTCGTCGGCCATGAGAGCCTGATCCCCAAACCCGGCGACTTCTTCACGTCGCGGATGGGCGAGGAATCGGTCATTCTGTGCCGCGACAAGAAAAACGAGATCCACGTCTTCCTCAACTCGTGCCGTCACCGCGGCATGAAGGTGTGCCGCTACGAGAGCGGCAACACGTCGCTGTTCACCTGCCCGTACCACAGCTGGACTTACACGACGGACGGCAAGCTGCAGGGCGTGCCGCTTTACAAGTCGCTCTACGAAGGCAACCTTGACCGCGACGCCAATTCCCTGGTCTCGGTCGCCAAGCTGGCTCTCTACAAGGGCACCATCTGGGCGACCTGGGACAAGGAAGCGCCGGAGTTCGAGATCTATCTCGGCGACGCCAAGGTCCATCTCGACCAGGCGCTTGATTGCCGCGACGGCCGCCCCGGCGGCTCCGAGGTCATTGGCGTGCACAAATGGATCCTGCCGGCCAACTGGAAGTTCGCCGCCGAGAATTTCCTCGGCGACACCTACCACAACCCGAGCCATCGTTCTGTTGACCTGATCGGCATCGGCCCGAGCGCTGCCGCCGGCAAAAAGGGCCGCCGCGACGACGAGATGGAGAAGGCCCAGCATGTTTGGATCAGCTTCCCAGCCGGCCACGGCGTGCACAGCGCCCTGGCGCCGGAGGCGAACGAATACATCGAATCGTTCCTGAGCGACCCCATCCTCGAGGAATATTTCCGTCACTGCTTCGAGGAGCGAAAGCGGCGTCTGGGCGAGCAGTCTCGGTTGATCCCGTTCGTCGGCACCATCTTCCCGAACACCTCCTATCACGGCCGCCAACCGCGCGGCCTGTGCGCCTGGCATCCGCATAGCCCGACGCAGACAGAAGGCTGGCGCTTCTTCCTCGTCGACGCCGATGCGCCAGCGGAGGTGAAGGAATATCTCCGCCATTACTATATGCGTTACTCCGGCCCGGCCGGCATGACCGAGCAGGACGATATGGAGAACTGGCTCTACGCCACCTCCGCAAGCACCGGGACTATCGCGCGCCGGCATCCGTTCAACTACCAACAGTCGCTCGGCACCTCGCAGGATGGCTACCAGGGCCTGGGCGGCGACATCAGCTTGCAAGTGACCGAGCAGATTGCACGCGGGTACTATCGGCGCTGGGGCAGCTACATGCGTGGCGCCGGCTGGGACGAGCTCCTTGGTCGCCCGGCGGAGAAGCAGATGGCGGCAGAATGAGCGGCGCCGGCCGGACCGTCATAGTCACCGGCGGTACGTTCGGGATCGGCCACGCCATCACGCTCGGCTTAGCGTCGCGCGGCTATGCAGTAACCGCTTTCGGGCTGGAGACGCGTCAGGTCTCGAGCACGGCCGAGGCGGCGATCCCCGGCCTGCAGGCCGAGCTTGCCGAACGGGGACTGGAGGCCGACCTACTGGAAGCGGACGTGTCCTCCGCAGCGGATGTCGATCGGGTCATGGCGCGCGTGCTGGCGCGGCATGGCCGGATCGATGCGTTGGTCAACAACGCCGCGATCGGACCGCTGGGGACCGTGCTCGACACTGACGAGGCGACGTTCGACCGGATCATCGCAGTCAACCTCAAAGGGCCGTATCTCTGCTGCCGCGCGGTGCTGCCACACATGATCGAAGCTGGTGGCGGGTCGATCGTCAACATCGGCTCCGGCGCCGGCTGGGGCAAGCCGAACATGGCGATCTACAGCGCGAGCAAAGGCGGCGTGTTCGCACTCAGTGCCGCCTTGGCCTATGATTTCCTGCATCACCGGGTGCGGGTCAACACCGTGGTGCCTGGCGGCGGCGGCATCGTCAGCGGCATGAGCCTCGGCCGGGTCGGCGGTGACCCGGCGCGGTTCGGAAAGGGCGCGCCCGGCACCGCCGCTGGCCGCCCGGCAAACGGCGACGACATGGCCAATACGGTCGCCTTCCTGCTCTCGCCGGAGGCAGAGGCCATCTCCGGCACCGTGATCGACGTCGGGTGCTTCGCCCAGCAGGGCGGCCCCGTTCCCCCCCGGCCGTCCCAGATTTGAATTCGGAGGACCTCCCATGGACACCAACCTTCCCGCGGACACACGCCCGCCCCTGGAGCGTAGTGCCGCCTATTATCGCCTCAGGGCCGATATCGAGGAGGTGCTCTACGCCGAGGCCGACTTGCTGGACGAACGGCGCTACAAGGAATGGCTGGAAATGCTCACGGAAGACGTGACGTATTTCATGCCCATGCGCCGCAACGTGAAGTTCGGTCAGCATGCCGAGCGCGAGAACACCAAGCAGGGCCAAGGCATCAGCTGGTTCGACGAGGACAAGTGGACGCTGACCAAGCGGGTCGATCAGATCCTCACCGGCGTGCATTACGCCGAGGAGCCGCTGTCGCGCGTTTGCCACCTCGTGACCAACGTTCGCATCAAGTCGGTGTTGCCGTCGTTGGAGGACGCGCGCGAGGTCAAGATCGATTGCCGTTTTCTGATCTACCAGAACCGGGTAGAGTACGAGAATTACACCTTTGTCGGGCGCCGTAACGATACGCTGCGACTTGAAGAAGGTAAATGGAAGATTGCTGCCCGGGAGATCCTCCTTGAGCAAAATGTGCTACTTGCAAAGAACCTGACTGCATTCTTCTGATCGAACCCTGCAAGGAATCATTCCGATGATCGACATGCTCACGCTCAGGCCCGGCGACAGACTTATGCTACGCGAGAAGGTCTTGGCCGAGGTCGTCGAAAACATGGAAGACGGGATGTGGGTTCAGGTCCGATACCTGGAGGTGCCGGGTAGCGAAGATGAAGTCGGATCCGTCGAGCTTTGCCACGCTCAGGACATCATCCGCATAGCCGACGCGGCCTGAACGGAATTCGCAGTATGCTTCGTTTCGACTTCATGGCGAGCGATTTCAATGAGCACTTCCTGATCCTCGGCACTCCGACTGAGCTGTCGGCGTTGGCCGAAACGCTGCGGCGGTATGCCAAAGAAACGGAAATGGTCGATCTGTCGCAATCGTTTCCCAATCCGGCCTTAACGGTATCGTTGCTGATTGAACCACCCGAGGGCGCGCGGCAAGGCCTGCACCAGACCGGCACGCACACATTCCGCTGGTGCTTGCATGATTGGCAGGCCGCGATCATCGCGGACGGGATCGACAAGCTCAACACCGACCGCTCGGCATCGGAAATTTTCCAACTCGGCGCCGAAGGCGAGATACCAGTCAAGATCTCACATGGCGAATTTACCGACGAATTCCTTGTCTCGAAGTGGTGAGTATCAGCAGCGGCCGCCGCTGATACTCATCGCGAGTGTGGTGCATGGATCGAGTGTGGTGCATGGATCGTGACGGGATGGCCTGACATAGGATGGGAGGACGGGATGTTATCCGTCACTGTCCGGGGTAGTTGCCGTGCCGTTCAAAGCCAACGCTGAGGGTCGTGACCACATCCCAAAGCAACGGCACCGGGCCCACGAACTCGGCAGCTTACGATGCGGCCCTGCGGCAGCGTGGCAGTCTGACGGTCTGGTTCACGGATACGGCGATCGCAGGTTGGAAGGCTGAGCCCAGGACCAGCCGAGGCGGCCAGCCATGCTATTCGGACCTGGCGATCGCCACGGCGCTGACGTTGAGAGCGGTGTTCCGCTTGGCCCTTCGGTAGACCGAAGGGTTGATCGGCTCCATCATGGCCGCGCAGCGAGTTTGTTCCACGCGTCTGCGCAATGGTCGACGATGTCGTCGTAGGCCTCGAAAATACGGTCCGATAGCCAGTTGGCCCGCATGTATTGCCAGACATTCTCGATTGGGTTCAGCTCCGGACACTTGGGCGGCAACGGCACGAGCGTAATGTTAGAGCGGGATGACTTTAGGTCTGACTGTATCCTGAGTTCCTGAAGTAGTTTGCGCATTCATTGGCGGTGTAGGTCCCGAGTAGGACGCCAATGGTGGTGCAGACGTCATCGCGAGTGCGAGCAGCGGCCTTGCGCAGGTGGTGC
>JAABUX010000914.1_pt1 | contig 47265 bp, 42 predicted proteins | sample 5561851 | NCBI WGS metagenome assembly JAABUX01 (sample SAMN10711883, study PRJNA513361) | rock metagenome | isolation source: Antarctica rocks | place: Antarctica: Victoria Land, Richard Nunatak red sandstone | collected 2016-01-03 | reverse complement strand
GCCACTTCGATCTGCCGCAGCAGGTTCACCACCTGCTCAGGCTGGTACTTCTTGCCTCGTCCCATATGCTCTCCTTGTCCAGTTCTCTCTTATCCACTGGCACATTTCAAGCCGGGCACTCCAGCTGTCCCAACATGAACCGGTTGTGGTGCCGAGATCGTGTTCCTCTCTGAGCGAGAACTCGACGGTGTAGAAGACCTTTGTCTTTCCCGCTATCCTCTTCCATTTCACATTAGTTGGAATCGTGACTCTTAAGATGTTTGGTCTGTTTGCAATGTCTTCCGTGAAGTCAGGGGATTTGTGAAAAACCTCCTTCGTAGCATCACAGAGCCGAGCCGTAAGCCCATCGTCTCCGTTGCACAGAACCGCGACGGGTATGGCGTCCTTTCCTAACACTGGAGCCCTCCTCCCTTGGCCCTGCATTGGCAAGGAAAAGACGATTGTTAGCATCATGAGAATTGTCACTGGCATGTGGTGGACCCATTCGAAGCGGTGCAGTGCCTGGTCGTTTGGTTCTTATCGGCCTCTTGCAATTGCTCGGGCTTCAGAGTCGTCCCAGGGCGGGCAGACATAATGTTCGTCTCGTCGTAGCCAGGAGAGGGGGGAGTAGGCGCGTTGACCATTCGCATCAACCTTCTCCTGGTACCTGTCGGTGAGACCTGCGAAATGCAAGTCTTCGTGTGGCCCCGCATCGTTGTCACCGCTGTTGCGGCTATCGATATGGCCCTTGTCACCCCCCAGTGCGTTCACACACTCCCCAGCGCCGCCGCACATCTTAGTGTCCTGTCTAGGACTGATGTCTAAGGTGTTCATAACGCCGTCAATGGGCTTCTTCGTGTAGACAACCTTGATGGTAGTGTTCGGGTCTCCCGTCTGAAGACTGCTATCTCGCTTGATGATCTCGTGAACTCTCTGTTTGGTCGCGCCTCTTCCAGTAAAGTGAACCGGGATCAGAATCGTGACATGTCCAGTCTTGTCTACGATTCGCACCGCGTCGTGACCGTCCTCATCAACCTGAGACAGGGGATTGTTTTCGACGTAGCTGTAAAGATTTAGCGTCTGCGGATTGTCAAGTTTGGAGTATGGAACCGGCTCCGCTTTTGCTGCCCAGCCGGGGCTCATGAACCGGCCCATCGTCGATCCGTAATATCTAGCCCCGAAGTAGTCCAGCCCTGATTCTGCGTCTCTTTCTTTGCCGGTGAACTTGTATACGAAATGCACAAAACGTGGAGTGCAGTCGTAGGTGAAGGTCTGCGTCATAGCATAAGTGCTCCAGGATTGGCTGGCCGCACGGTGGGCCGATGGAAGTATCCCGCCACTATCGTGATGCAGAGAAGCCCTAGAAGTCGCCAAACAACCAGACTCCAGGACTGCACTCCGAACGTGGTGGCAACTTTTCTCAACATGGGCCCTCTCCCTACGGGTGCGTTTGGGGAGTAATACGGTTTTGGAAGGACCCCTGAGCCTTACCCCAGTGACCCCATATCGATCACAAACCGATACTTCACATCACCCTTCACCACCCGCTCATACGCCTCATCCAGCTTATCCACCGTCGTCATCTCAATGTCCGACACGATGTTCTTCTCCGCGCAGTAATCCAGCATCTCCTGCGTCTCCCGCATTCCGCCAATCATCGACCCCGACAGCGACCTCCGGTTCGTCACCAGCGAAAATGCCGACACCGGCAGCGGCTCGTCCGGCAAACCCACCTGGCACAGCGTCCCATCCAGCCGAAGCAGGCTCAGGTACTCGTTCAGGTCGTGCGGCGCCGACACGCAATCCAGGATGAAGTCGAACTTGCCCTTGTTCCTCGCCATCGCGTCCTTGTCCTTCGAAAGCACCACCTCGTCCGCGCCCAGCCGCCGCGCATCCTCCTCCTTGCCCGGGCTCGTCGTAAACAGAGCCGTCTCCGCTCCCAGCGAGTGCGCAAACTTCAAGCCCATGTGCCCCAGGCCTCCCAGCCCCACAATCCCCACCTTCTTTCCCGGCCCCACACCCCAGTGCCGCAGCGGACTCCACGTCGTAATCCCCGCGCACAGCAGCGGAGCTACAGCCGCCAATTCCAGCTTCGGCGAGATCGAATAGACATAATGCTCCGGAGCCACAATGTTGTTCGAGTACCCCCCATACGTCACCGCGCCGTCATAGTCCTTCGCGTTGTACGTCCCCACCATCCCCTTCAGGCAGTAAGGCTCCGCACCCGCCTTGCAGTTCTCGCACTGCATGCACGTCCGCACCGTCACACCCACGCCCGCCAGGTCGCCCACCTTGAACTTCGTCACGTCAGACCCGACCGCCGTCACCTTGCCCACAATCTCGTGCCCCGGCACCATCGGGTAGATCGACCCGCCCCATTCATCCCGCACCTGGTGAATATCCGAGTGGCAGATCCCGCAATACGCAATCTCTACCACCACATCCCCCGGCCCTGCATCCCGCCGCTCAAACGAAATCGGCGTCAACGACGACTTCGGGTCCCGCGCAGCATACCCCTTCGACTGAATCATCTGTATTCCTCTCAAAACTCATCGATGCTTGCAAGCCATCTGATGCATGCAACAGCGCAAGGAGAGCCCCGCCCTTCATTCGCCGCCTCCGCCGTCGCGCCCGGACGTGTCATAGTGTCAGGGCAGCTGTTACTCCCCTTGATCGTGCACACACGCTCCAACGTCGGGCACCGAGCAACGTCCCAATACTACGTCGCCCTCGATGGTCTGCGCGCCATCGCCGTCCTGATGGTCTTCTGCCAGCACTACGGTGCCGTCCACGCGTGGATCTTCGGCTGGGGTTGGGCGGGCGTCGACATCTTCTTCGTCCTGTCTGGCTTTCTCATCACCGGCATCCTCTTCGACAGCCGCGACAAGCCACACCGCTTCCGTGATTTCTACATGCGCCGCACCTTGCGCATCTTTCCCCTCTACTACGCTGTCTGGCTCGCCATTCTCCTGCTTACCCCGGTCGCGCACTGGCGCTGGGATTGGCACTGGGCGCTTTGGCCCGCCTACCTCGGCAACTACGCCCGCTTCCTCTTCCTCTACCTGCCCGGAGATCCCTACCGTTTCAGCCGCCTCACCTTCGGGCCCACCGTCCAGGCCTGGTTTCACAGCCCCATGAACCTCTACATCGGTCACTTCTGGTCACTCTGCGTCGAGGAGCAGTTCTACCTCATCTGGCCGCTCATCGTGTACCGGGTCCGCCGTCGCGAAAGCCTGATGCAGATCTGTGTCGCCGCTGTCCTCGCAGCGCCGCTCCTTCGTTGGCTCCTCACCCAGACCGTCTCGACAAAGATGCTGCACATGGAACTTCTCTACCGCAGCCTCCCCACCCGCATCGACGCGCTCCTCATCGGTGGTCTCATCGCGCTCTGCCTCCGTGGTCCGGAGCAGGAGTGGCTGCACCGCTGGCGTAGATGGCTGCTGGCAAGCACCTCCGTCGCCTTCCTCTGTCTCTACCTCGTGTCTACAAAACTTCTCAGACTCCCGCTCGAAGGCTCGGCCTCTAACTGGATCGGCATCTTCGGCTTCACCCTCATCGATCTCTTCGCCGGTGCTTTGATCCTCGAATGCATCCACCCTGGAGCTCCTCTCAATCGTCTGCTGAGCCTCGCGCCCCTTCGTGGCCTCGGCGTCATCAGCTACGGCTTCTACGTCTACCACGACCTCTTCCACGACTTCTACGCATGGTTCGCAAACCGCTTCTTTCCCACGCACGCCCTCGCAATCACCATCGCAACGGCTCTCTTAGGCACGCTCCTCATCGCTCAGATCAGCTTCCGCCTCATCGAGCAGCCCTTCCTCAGACTGAAAGACCGTTTCACCAGCCAGACCCACCGCGCCCCGTCCTCCTAGGCCGCCAACCTCTCCGAATCGCCGCCGATTCCACCGCCCGGTCGCCAGACATCCCGCTTGACGACACACACGCTTCCACGGGAAACACGTGCCGCTGTGGCGCAATCTCTGGCTACACTCGCTATCATTGAAACAAAAGGTCCGAGAGACCGCCGTCATCCTGAACAAACTAAAGGATCCCGGTAGTGCGCCGTTGCTCGTTCTTTGCGGGGGGGGGGCACGCCCAGCACGCTACCAGCAAGTCCGAGCCTAACCCGAATACTTCGAAGACTTTGCGCAAAAGTACCCGGGGGGGGGGAGGGTACCCCTACTCGTCGTAGTGCAGCAGGCCCAAGACGTCATACTCCTGGAACTTCGCCCGCCCCTTCAGGAAATCCAGCTCAATCGCAAACCCCAACCCGGCAATCTCGCCACCCAGCTGCCGCACCAGCTGCACCGTCGCCTGCATCGTCCCCCCCGTCGCCAGCAGGTCATCCACAATAATCACCCGCTGCCCCGGCTCAATCGCATCCAGATGAATCTCGAGCGAGTCCGTCCCGTACTCAAGGTCGTACGTCACCTTGGCCGTCGGCGCAGGCAGCTTCTTCGGCTTGCGCACCGGCACAAACCCCGCATTCAACCGGTACGCCAGCGCCGGCCCAAAGATAAACCCGCGCGCCTCGATCCCCAGCACCAGGTCGATCTCCTTGCCAATGTAGTACGCCGCAAACGCATCGATCAGCCGCGCAAACCCCGTCTTGTCCTTCAGCACCGTCGAAATGTCGTAAAACAAAATCCCCGGCTTCGGAAAGTCTGGAATCGTTCGTACCAGCGGCTTCAAACCATCGCAGTTCAACAGGATCGACATATCTCTACCAGGCTCCCTCAATCTCAAACGGGCCCAGCTTCGCGCCCTCACTCTCGTCCAGCTCATGCCGCACCACCGCATCCACCCGGCTCCCGCGCGACCCCTTTCCCAACGCCGCCCGTAGCTCCGCCAACTCCGCCTCCTCGCCCGCCGCCACCACCTCCACCTCACCCGTATCCGTGTTCCGAACCCAACCCCGCAGCCCCAACTCCGCCGCTTCCCGCTGCACAAACCAGCGAAACCCCACCCCCTGCACCCGACCCTTCACCAAGTAATGCTCCACCATTTCGTTACGCCCGGCTCATATAAGCGCCTTCCGCCGTATCTACCCGGATCTTCTCGCCTTCATTGATAAATGGCGGCACCTGCACGACCAAACCCGTCTCCGTCTTCGCCGGCTTGGTCACACTGCTCGCCGTCGCCGACTTGATCCCCGGCTCCGTCTTGACCACCGTCATCTCCACCACCCCCGGCAACTCGATCCCCACCGCCTTGCCGTCATGAAAACTGACACTGATCGACAGATTCGGCAGCAGGTATTCCACCGCATCCCCCAGCGTGTCGCGCGTCAGCATCGTCTGCTCATACTTGTCGTCCATAAAGTAGTACTCGTCCCCGTCGTTGTACAGGAACTCCATCTTGATCTCGTCCACGATCACCCGTTCAATCGGGTCTGGGGACCGAAACCGCTCCACATACATGGCCCCCGTACGAACGTTGCGCAGCTTCGCCTGGATAAACGCGCGCAGATTGCCCGGCGTCCTGTGCTCCACCGAAAACACCATATGGAGGTCGTCCTTGAACTTGATAATCATGCCCGGGCGCATCTGTGTTGCGGGAATCGACATAAGAAAAACCCCTTGCGGTGTGTAGTTGGAACGGACGGATCGAAGCACATCGGCAGTCAGCCGGAAGCTCATCCGCGTCCTCTGGATTGTAGCGCAGCCTCGAGAACCACGGCTCGGTCCCGCTCGCCCCGATCCTAAGCCAGTGCGTTGACACTCCGCCTATCCCCCGCCGAAGATCCGCTTGAAGAAGTGCCCAATCCGATGCGCAATGTCATGCGCCCCCGGAGGCGCAGGCGGCGGCGGGGCCTTCACCGAAACCGACGCCGGAGCTGCCGCCGGTGGCACCTCAGGCTGCGCCGCCGCAGGCTGAGGCACAGCCACCGCAGGAGTCGGAGCCGCCGCCGCGCTCTTCATCGGAATCGGCTGGTTCGCTGCAGAATCTGTCTTCGGCGCAGCCGCCGTCACGCTCGGCGAAACAGCAGCTGCGGCAGGAGCCGCCGTCGAGTCCGCCCCCGCGCCATACGCCATCGTCGCCGCCACCTGCGCATGTACCTGCCCAGCCGGAACCTGCGCGGCATTCGGCGTCGCCGCCGGCGCCAGACCCTGACTCTGCGCCACCGGAAACGGATGCTCCTCTTTCTTCGCCGCCGCCTGCCCACCCGCCCGGGCAGCCTCGCTCACATTCGCCGTCGACCCACTCTCCGCCACCGACACCACCGGGGCCGGCGGGCAGCCGCACGGCGAGCTCTCCCGATCCACCACCTCACGCACGCTGCCATGCTCGAACAGCACATGCTGCCCGGCCGGAATCAGGTACCGCCCCTCGCCAAACTGCTCCACCGCCTCAATCGTCGGCGCCCTCACCCCGCGATTCTCAACGCACGTATCACCGTTGCTCGTCACCCGGATCCGCAGGTCCACCGGTCCGCCCGTCGGCGTCGAAAATCGCAGGTCCGGCGTAATCACCACGTCCCGCGCGCCTGCCACGGTGCGCAGCTCAATAGCTCCGCGGTCCAGCGCAAACAGCAGCGGCGTCGACTCCGTACCCGCGCCCTGTGCCCCTGAGGTCACATGGAGACTGCTGGTCGCGCAGATGTTCACAACACCCCCGCGGTCCAGGCTCAGCTCCGCCGTGTGATCTCGCGCCACAATCGACGCTCCCCCCTGCAGCGTCGCCCGCCCGTCACTCACCTCAAGCGGCCCACTCACCGCCGCATCCCGCAACGTCACATGACCAATCGTCTGCTGGCCCAAAGCCAGCGGACACAGCAAAATCGTGGCAAGCGCGAATCGTTCCCCGGTCACGTCCCCAGCTTACATCCTCAGGAAGTTCGCGATCAGCTGCTTTCCGTGTACGGTCAGTACACTTTCGGGGTGAAACTGAACCCCCTCGATCGGCAGATCGCGGTGCCGCAGACCCATAATCACCCCGCCCGCCCCACTTCCTCCAGTCCCGCTCTCATCGACCACCGCCCTCGCCGAAACCTCCAGCTCCCCCGGCAAACCCTCCTCGCTCACAATCAGCGAGTGATACCGCGTGCACGTCATCGCTGACGGCACGCCCGCAAAGATCGTCCGCCCATCGTGCTCCACCTCGCTCGTCTTCCCATGCATCAGCCGCGCCGCTCGCACCACCCGGCCGCCAAACGCAGCCCCAATCGCCTGATGCCCCAGGCACACCCCCAGTATCGGCACCCGCCGGCTCCCGTCCTCGGCTCCCACCTTGGCAAAGTGCCGGATTAGCTCGATCGAGATCCCCGCATCCTCGGGCGTACACGGCCCCGGCGAGATCACGATCCGCTCCGGCCGCATCGCCTCCACCTCCACCGGCGTCACCTCATCGTTCCGGCGAATCACCATCTCCGCCCCCAACTCGCCCATGTACTGCACCAGGTTGTAGGTAAACGAGTCGTAGTTATCCAGAACAAAGACCATCGCACCTCCATCTTACCGTCACGCTCGCGCCTTTCTTTCTGTCATTCCGCGTCTCTCTTTCTCATGCCGCGCCCCCCTTTTCTGTCATGCCGAGCCCCTCCTCCTGTCATTCCGAGCGAAGTCGAGCAACCTGCTTTTCAGCCCTGCCATCATTGCCAGAGCGGACCGAGGCAACGAACCCCAACCCAACCCCCTCCTACCCACCATGTTCCTCACGCCCAAGCGCTCCCAGCACTTCGCCGCCATGATCCTGATCGGCGACGGCGTCATGGCCCTCATCCACCCCTCCAACGACGCCCAGGCCTGGAAAAAAGGCCCCAAGCCCTGGCGCAACCTGATGCACTACCTCTCCGAAAAACCCAACCTCACCCGAGCCATCGGAGCCACCCAGATCCTCGCCGGCGTCCTCTGGGCCCTCCACCAGTCGAAGGTCGAACCACACCCCTAGCCAACGCCCTGTCTTTCGTCGGAAGACTCTTGTTTCAAGCAAGTTCAATGTCTACCTTGTGGGCATGGAATATATCTATGCTCATCCAATCGTTTTAGTGCTCCTCAAAGTAATTCTCTGGAACGTACGTAGCCTCCTAATTCTCCGGAACGTACGTAGCCTCCTAATTCTCCGGAACGTACGTAGCCTCAAGTTTGAAGTGAAGTTCGGTCGTTCTAAAAGGTGACGAGCGCCACTCTTCGAATCAAGTCTCCCGAGCCCTCTCAATCGCCCGAAACACCGCCTGCGCCTTATTCCGGCACTCCTCATACTCACTCTCCGGCACCGAATCCGCCACAATCCCAGCCCCCGCCTGCACATACCCCCGCTCCCCATCCATATACAGCGTCCGGATCGCAATGCAGCTGTCCAGATTGCCACTGAAGTCCGCATACAGAATCGACCCGCCGTACACCCCCCGCCGCGCCGGCTCCAACTCCTCGATCACCTCCATCGCCCGAATCTTCGGCGCCCCGCTCAGCGTTCCCGCCGGAAAGCACGACCGAAACGCATCGATCGCCTCCAGCCCCTCCTTCAGCCTCCCCTCAAGCGCACTCACCAGGTGCATCACGTGCGAGTACCGCTCCACAAACATCAGATCCTTCACCGCCACCGACCCGAACTCGCTCACCCGCCCCAGGTCGTTCCGCCCCAGATCCACCAGCATGATGTGCTCGGCCACCTCCTTCGCATCTCCGCGCAACTCCGCCTCCAGCCGCAGATCCTCCGTCTCATCCGCGCTTCGCTTCCGCGTCCCCGCAATCGGCCGGTACTCCACCCGCCGCCCACTCACCCGCACCAGCAGCTCCGGCGAAGACCCCACAATATGCGCCGTCCGCGCCTTTGCCTTACCACCGTCATCCTGAGCGAAGCGAAGAACCCCTGGATTTGTCTTTGCCCTCTCCTTGCCGGCCACAAACCCGGGTGCCCCATCCTTTCCGCCAACACCGCCTCGTTCGCCATGACTCTTCCTGTTGTCATCTTTCGCGAAGCGGAGGATCTGCTTCTCTACCGAAACGCTCCGGGCGCCACTAGATCCGGGTGCCCCATCCTCTCCGGCAGCTTCATCGCCGGAAAGGGTGGGGTCCGCCCCGCCCAACCCCTCCATCCCAAACCGCAAAAAATACATATACGGCGAAGGATTCACAATCCGCAGCGCCCGGTACACCGCAAACGCATCCACCCCCGGCTCGCAGTCAAACCTCTGCGACAGCACGCACTGAAACACATCCCCACTCGCCACATACTCCTTCACCCGCCCCACCGCCGCCAGAAAATTCGCCCGAGGCGTTCGCGGCCGAATCTCCAACTCCCCCAGAACTTTCCTCTTCCGCACCGCCGGCAGCGCCCGAGCCAGCCGCCGCTCCATCCGGTCCAGCCGCCGCACCGATCGCTCATACGCCCCCTCCCTTCGCCCCCGCGTCAGGTCCGCCGTCGCAATCAGGTGAATCTCCTTCTTCACATGGTCAAACGCCAGCACCTGGTCGAAAAACATCAGGCACGCATCCGGCACCCCCAACTCATCCACCGCCGTCTCCGGCAACCTCTCAATCAGCCGGACGACATCGTAACTGAAGAACCCCACCGCCCCAGCCGTAAACGGTGGCAACCCCGGCAGCCGGGCCGGCCGGTGCCCCCCCAGAGCCCGCTTCAACTCCTCAAACACATCCCCCTCAAACTCCCGCCGCTTCCGTCCCTCCACCACCGTCAGCCGCCGCCCCCGCGCCACAATCCGCTTATACGGCTCGATCCCCATAAACGTGTACCGCCCCACCCGCTCCCCGCCCTCTACCGACTCCAACAGAAACGCCTCCGGCTCCTCCGCCGCAATCCGCAGAAACGCCCCCACCGGCGTCTCCAGATCCGCCGTCAACGTCCGGTAAAGCGGCACCAGCGTGTGACCCCGCTCCGCCAGCTCCGCAAACTCCCTCGCCCCAGGCTCCGCCCTCTTCGACATATCCCACCAGAGTAAATCGCGGATGCGCGAGTTTATGGAACCAGTGCGAGTCCCTCTACGTAGATTTCAGTCAGAGGTCACCGTGAACGACCGTTTGTGAGAGCATAGCGCGGCCAACTTCTGAAAAGCGCGTTTCCCGTTACTAATCGCAACATCTTGCGAGACTTTCAGCGCGGGAACGAGTTCAATTGCTTCGTAGCCCAATCCACTCCACAAATGAGGTCGAATGAGACTTCCCCTGTTCGGCGGTACAGCTTTGCTGCTTAGCTCTTTTTTTTGCCATGTTCACGCTCAATCTGCGCCAGTAAACAGCCCTGCGATGGCGGCGCACTACGGCCATGGAACCCCTCGGCTGGTACCCATGACGGACATGAATGGGAAGCCCTACTCTGTGGAGCCGCTGAAAGGGCATTGGACTCTTCTGTACTTCTGGGCTGATTGGTGTGTGCCCTGCATAGAACACGGCATACCTGAACTAAGTTCCTTCGTCCAGAGCACAGGCGTGGACCGGGACCGGTACCGAATTGTCGGCATTCGATTCAACAGCACCTCAGAAGCTGGTGATTGGAACGACTTCAAGAAGAAGACAGAGCACCTGGAAAAGACCCTATGGCACGGAGTTCCACCATTCCCACTGGTGTATGACTCAACAACACAGGTGACTGCAAATTGGGGTGTTCATGCGCTTCCTACCTACGCCCTTATAGATCTAAAAGGGAACCTCGTTGCCAACGGTGATCTCGACACCCTGAAGAAAGCGCTCGGTCGGTCGCGTTAGTATCGGTCACTCCTTACAAGTCGGCTTGTGTTTACCAGCCCGCCACAAACGACCATTCAAGAGATGCAGATCCCTATAGCGAGGCGACCGGAACCATTTGGTCAAGATCAGGCTGGCTGGTCTCGATGGTCCTCGTCTGGCCAATTGCCTTCGAGCTCATTTGGATGTGTATCGGAAATTTCAAAATACGAGCGCCGCAAAACAATCCTCGCGGCGCCTGATCGGCCCTCGTCCAAAAGCTGACCGCATTACCAAAACCGCCTCCGTACTCCTTGGCGTACCTCCCGCGTCCTCCGCGGTGAGTCCTTCGCCTCATTCCTTGTCAGAATTAGACAGGAAAGTACGATCAATCGCCCCCAAACGCCGTCTAATGCCTTGGAGCGCAGGAGCACGACGCACGCCCGATCTATCGAGCCTACCCGTAGGTCCCCGGAAAGTTGCATAGGGAGGTTCCCCCCAACCTTGCATACTCTTTTCCACGAGGCCTAAACTCTACGGGTTTGGCCACCGACCGGTCTGGCCGACAAACGTCGCTCCTCCCCAGGAGGTGGCCTCAATGGCCGGAGAATCGCTGATCCCCGCAACACCAAAGAAGGTCTCAATTATGCAACACACCGCCGCAACCCCCGTCTCCCTTAGAACCTCGTCCACCATGACGATGGAAGAGGAGACCAACCCATGGGAGGCGCAAGCTTCCCGCTTCGACTTAGCCGCACGAAAACTCAATCTCGACCAGGGCATCTGGAAGGTCCTCCGCTATCCCACCCGCGAGATCATCGTCCACATCCCCGTCTCCATGGACGACGGGTCGATCGAAGTCTTCACCGGCTACCGCGTCCAGCACTCCATCGCCCGCGGCCCCGGCAAGGGCGGCATCCGCTACGCCCCCGACGTCACCCTCGATGAGGTCCGCGCCCTTGCCTCCTGGATGACCTGGAAGTGCGCCGTCGTCAACATCCCCTTTGGCGGAGCCAAGGGCGGCGTCATCTGCGACCCCCGCAAACTCTCGCAAGGCGAGCTCGAGCGCATCACCCGCCGCTACACCGCCGAACTCATCGAGTTCATTGGCCCTGAAAAAGACGTCCCCGCCCCCGACATGGGCACCGACGAGCAAACCATGGCCTGGATCATGGACACCTACTCCATGCACATGCGCCAGACCGTCACCTCCGTCGTCACCGGAAAGCCCGTCAATATCGGCGGCTCGCGCGGCCGTCGCGAGGCCACCGGCCGCGGCATCTCCGTCGTCTGCGACGAGGCCCTCAAACACCTCAACATGTCCGTGGAAGGCTGCCGCGTCATCATCCAGGGCTTCGGCAATGTCGGCTCCAACGCCGCCAAACTCCTCGCCGAAAAGGGATACACCATCATCGGCATCGCCGAGTACGACGGCGCGCTCTTCAACCAGAACGGCATCGACATCCCCAACCTCATCTCGCATCGCGCCCGCGCCGGCTCCATCAACGGCTTCTCCGAGGCCGAGCAGGTCGACAAAGCCGAGCTCCTCACCCGCGAGTGCGAGATCCTCATCCCCGCCGCTACCGAAAACGTCATCACCAGCCGCAACGCCGCCATGCTCCAGTGCCGCATCCTCTGCGAGGGCGCCAACGGTCCCACCACCGTCGTCGCCGACGAGATCCTCGCCGACAAGGGCGTCTTCGTCATCCCCGACATCCTCGCCAACGCCGGCGGCGTCACCACCTCCTACTTCGAGTGGGTCCAGGACCGCATGGGCTACTTCTGGACCGAGCTCGAAGTCAACCAGCGCCTCGACCGAATCATGACCGACAGCTTCGCCGACGTCATCGCCTACGCCACCTCGCACGACGTCAACAACCGCATCGCCGCCTACATGCTAGCCATCGACCGCGTCGCCTACACCACCAAACAACGCGGCATATACGCCTGACCCCGTTTAGGGCCGGCCATGGAGACTTGTCATCCTTGGCCGAAGCGGAGGATCCGCTTCTCCACCAGGACGTCCGACCTGCCCGCCCCGGGGTCCCCACCCTCTCGCAGCCACACCGCGAAACCGGGGTCCCCGCCAGCTTCGCTGGTGGGGGTGGGAAAGGGTGGGGTCCAGCCACCAAACTTGAGCGAACGGCCCCGAAAACCTGCTCCAACCTGACCCACGCGATCTCTACCGCCCCGGTATGTCAAAATGACAGTATCCTCCGCACCGGCGCCCGGTCGCGCTCCCCGGAGCACCCCCGGCATCCTGCCGCGATGAACCTCCCCAACTCCATCACGCTCTCCCGCATCGCCGCCGTCCCGGCCTTTATCTGGCTGCTCTCCGCCCACTCGCCCATCCAGACTCCCGGCCACCAGGAGCTCGCCGCCGCCGCCCTCTTCATCCTCGCCGCCATCACCGACGGCCTGGACGGCTACCTCGCCCGCAGACGCGGCCAAATCACCACCATCGGCATGCTCCTCGACCCCCTCGCCGACAAGCTCTTCGTCACCGCCGCCTACATCGTCCTCGTCGCCTACAACCCCAGCATCGTCCCCCCCTGGATCGCCGTCCTCATCGTCGGCCGCGAGTTCCTCGTCTCCGGCCTCCGCTCCATCGCCGCCGCTGAAGGCTTCACCATCACCGCCTCCGACATCGGCAAGCTCAAAACCGTCCTCCAGATCGTCTCCGTCGTCGCCGCCATCCTCGCCCACCGCTGGATCTACTGGAACTGGTTCGGCTTCATCGTCGGCGTCCGCCTCATCGCCTACACCTCCATCTACTGGATGACCGTCGTCAGCATCATCTCCGCCATCGACTACTTCATCGGCTTCTGGAACCAGATCGACCGCGCCAGCGACAACCGTCGCCAAAAACGCTCCTTCGTCCTAAACCGCAAGCCGGAAGCCCCAGCCGCCCCGGAACAGCCCTCCCGCATCTCCTAGAAAAGCTCTCATCCAAAAGTCGAGCTTTCAACGGCCTCAGAAAATATTTATTCAACCCCTGGCCCTTTTCGTGTCAACATGGCGCATTCAGAGATAAGCACGCATCTGCTGCTTTTGTCCTCGGCCCCTCCCGTACCCCAGATCTCAGATCGACCCCATCTCCCGGAGGTACTCCCATGTCCGAAAATCTACTTGCCACCATCCTGACCGTCGTCATACTTGTAGCCATCTTTGCCTGGGTTCCCTTGCTCAACGCCGTCTGCCCACCCTGCAGCCGCTTCCTCCAGCGCCGTCGCCGTCGCCTCACCGTCGGCCAGCCAACCGTCTACGCGGCCGACAGCGAAGCTGCCTGACCAGCGTCAGCTCACCTGCAGTTCATGCAGAAGAAAGGCGTAGTACAAACAGCGCTCATGCAGCGCGTCATACCGCCCGCTCGATCCGCCATGCCCGCCATGCATATTGATCAGAAATACCAGCGGCTCCCCATCCGTCTTCATCGCCCGTAACTTCGCCACATACTTCGCCGGCTCCCAGTACATCACCTGACTATCGTCAAAGCTCGTCTCCACAAGAATCGCCGGGTATGTCTTTCGCTCGACATTGTCGTACGGCGAGTACGTCCGCATATACCGGAACGCCTCCGCCCCGCTCGGGTTGCCCCACTCCTCGAACTCCGAAACGGTCAACGGCAATGAGGCGTCCAGCATCGTGTTCATCACGTCCACGAAGGGCACCTCGGCCAGAACCACCTTGTAGAGATCCGGCCGCATATTCGTCACCGCTCCCATCAGCAGGCCGCCCGCGCTCGCCCCCTCAATGCCCACGCGTCCCTTCTCCCCATACCCCGTGGATAGGAGATACTCGGTGCAGTCCGTAAAATCGGTAAACGTGTTCCGCTTCGTCATCATCTTTCCGCCATCGTGCCACGGCAGCCCCATCTCACCGCCGCCGCGAATATGCGCGATCGCCACCACCACGCCCCGGTCCAGGAGCGGCAGCCATACCGGATTGAAACCCGCATCGTAGGGGTATCCATACGATCCGTATGCCGTCTGAAACAGTGCGTTCTTGCCCTTGGCAAACTTGTCCTTCCGGTACACCAGCGAGATCGGCACCTCCGTCCCGTCCTTCGCCTTCGCAAACACCCGCTCCGTCGTATACCTCGCCTTGTCGTATCCGCCCGGCACCTCGACCTGCTTCAGAAGCGTCGACCCGCCGCTCCGCACGTCATACGCAAACGTGCTCGGCGGTGTCACCAGCGATGTGTAGCCATACCGAAACTGGGTGGTATCGAACTCCTCGTTACGAGCGCTCGAAAGCGAATACGTCGGCTCCGGCACATCGATCGCCTTCGACGCGATCCCGCCTCCAAGACCTACCACCCGCACCGTCGCCAAACCCTTCACCCGCTCCAGCACCGCATAAAAGTCGTGGAACACATCCACATTCTCGAGCGGCACATCCGGACGGCTCGCAATCACCTCTTTCCAGTGCGCCTTACCGGGCATCGCCACCGGCGACGTCACCAGCCGAAACGTCCGTCCGGTATCGTTCACGAGCAGGTAAAACAGACCTCCGCCCTCATCCACCGAATACTGCACCCCGTCCTTGCGCGGCTCGACCACCGTCCATGCCGCGGCCGTCCTGTCCGCCGGTAAAAACTTGTACTCGCTCGTGATGTGGCTTCCATCCTCGAGCAGCAGGTACTTCCCATCACGCGTCCGCTCCACACCCACGTTGAAACGCTCGTCCTTCTCCTCAAATACTTGGTTGTCCGTTCCCGCAGCTCCCCCCAGCACATGCTTCAACAGAAGGTTGCTGCGCTTGGTCGTCGCATCTTCGGTCACATAGAACAGCGTCTTTCCGTCCGCGGCCCAGGCCACCGAGGTCACCCGCGCCGCCGTGTCCGGCATCACCTGCCCCGTCCGCAGATCCTTTACATGCATCGCATACTGCCGAAAGCCCACATTGTCCGTCGTGTACGCCAGCAGGTTGCCGTCGTCGCTCACCTGAAACGCCCCGACCGACATGAACTTCTCGCCCACCGCCATCTGGTTCAGGTCCAGCAGCACCTCCTCCGGTGCTGTCATCGCGCCCTTGCGCCGGCAGTACACCCGGTACTGCTTCCCCTCGATCGTCCGCGTGTAATACAGGTACCCGCCCTTGCGGTACGGAACCGTGTCGTCCGTCTGCTTGATGTGACTGAGCGTCTCGTCGTAGAGCGCCTTCTGCAGCGGCCGTATCGGATCGAGCATCCGCTCCGCATACGCGTTCTCCTGCTCCAGATATGCCTTCACCTCCGGACTCGATCGCTCCCGCAGCCATCCGTAGTCATCCACCAGCTGCCCACCTGCGACCGTCTTCTCCGTATGAACCTTCTTCGCGACCGGTGCTCCCGCAACCCCAACCGGCGCAGCCACAGATCCGCCCGGCGCCGGCTCCTGCGCCCCCGCCACGCCCACGCAAACCGCCACAGCCACGAGTCCAGCGACAAATCGCATCGGCTCACCATCCCTGCTGAATAAGTTGACCCCCAACTTAGCCGCTCGGGGGAATTTCGGCAAGCCTTTACTGCCCCAGAATCGCCACGCCCCCCACCCCCTGCGTCGCCGCGATCCTCCGACGCCACTCCGCCGGACCCGTCTCATGCACGCTCGTCCCATCCGCGCTCACCGCCACCGTCACCGGCATATCCACCACGTCGAACTCATAGATAGCCTCCATCCCCAGGTCCTCAAACGCGAGGAGCCGCGAGTGCCGGATCGCCTTCGACACCAGGTACGCCGCTCCCCCCACCGCCATCAGGTACACCGCCCCGTTATCCCGGATCGCCTCAATCGCCGCCACACCGCGCTCCGCCTTCCCGATCATCCCCAGCAGCCCCGTACTCTCCAGCATCTGCCGCGTAAACTTGTCCATCCGCGTCGCCGTCGTCGGCCCCGCCGGCCCCACCGCCTCGTCCCGCACCGCCTCGACCGGCCCCACGTAATAGATAAACCGCCCGTCGAAATCCACCGGCAGTTTTTCCCCGCTCGAAAGCATGTCGGTCATCCGCTTGTGCGCCGCATCCCGCCCCGTCAGCAGCTTGCCCGTCAGCAGAACCACCTCGCCCGGCTTCCAATCCTGCAAATCCGACCGCGTCACTGTCTGCAGATCCACCCGCCGCGCCCCATGCACCTCATACTCGAGATCCGGCCAAACCTCCCGCCGCGGCGGCTCCAGCATCACCGGCCCCGTCCCATCCAGCACAAAATGAGCATGCCGCGTCGCCGCACAGTTCGGAATCATCGCCACCGGCAGGTTCGCCGCATGCGTCGGCCAATCCAGGATCTTCACGTCCAGCACCGTCGTCAGCCCGCCCAGCCCCTGCGCTCCGATCCCCAGCGCATTCACCTTGTCGTACAGCTCGATCCGCAACTCCTCGATCTTCGTCTTCGCCCCTCGCGCCTTCAACTCCTGCATATCGATCGGGTCCATCAGCGACTGCTTCGCCAGCAGCATCGCCTTCTCCGCCGTCCCCCCAATCCCGATCCCCAGCATCCCCGGCGGACACCACCCCGCGCCCATCGTCGGCACCGTCTTCACCACCCAGTCCACCACCGAGTCCGAAGGGTTCAGCATCACAAACTTCGACTTCGCCTCCGAACCCCCACCCTTCGCCGCCACTGTAACGTCCACCGTCCCACCCTTTACCAGCGAAACCTCCACAACACACGGTGTATTGTCCACGGTATTTCGCCGTGAAAACGCCGGATCGGCCAGGATACTCCCCCTTAACTTGTTGTCAGGATTGAGCCAGGCCGACCTCACCCCCGCATCGCACATCTCCTGCAACGTCATCGTCGCCGGCTCCCAAGCCGTGTCATCCTGAGCAGACCCTGAGCTTGCCGAAGGTGAAGTCGAAGGACCTGCGGTTGCTTCTTTCGGACCTGCCATAAACCGTACATCCATCCCCACCTTCAGAAACACCGTCACAATCCCCGTATCCTGGCAAATCGGACGATGCCCCTCAAAGCACATCCGGCTGTTCACCAGAATCTGCTTCATCGCATCCTTCGCCGCCGCGCTCTCTTCCATCTCATACGCCCGCGTCAGATTCGCAATGTAATCTTCCGGGTGGTAGTAGCTGATGTACTGCAGCGCATCCGCCACACTCTGAATCAGATCGTCCTGCTTAATCGCCACCATCGAAAGCTCGCTCCCATCCACAATTCTAGGCTCTCGACGAGCCCGAGGGCGCTCGCCCCACCCACTCACACATCCAGGGTCGAAAAGATCTCCGCAACCTCGACCTCGATCGCTGTCCCCACCACGCGCAGCCATCCATCCTTCTGCTCGGTCATCTCCTCCCCGCCGCATACGTAAGCCGTACGCGTCTGCGGGTCCAGAATCCACACCACCGGCACACCCATGTCGAGAAAGTCCTGCACCCGCCGCCGCATGGCCGCCACCGAATCCCTCGGCGACAGCACCTCCACGCACAACAGCGGAGCCTCCTCCACCACTGGCGTTCTCAGCCACGCCCTCCTCATGACGCAAACATCGGGAATGCGATACCGGGTGGAGCCAGTCTGCACCCGCGTCTCCGTCAATACCCGAACCTGCCACGCAAGCTCCCTCAAGGCAAGCATCAGAATGACCCGGGTCTGTACCGTTCCGTGATCCGTCTCACCCAACTGCCTCTCCTCCAACCGACCATCTACATAGTCCACATCCGGCCTGTACGTCGACCCGAGATATTCGCCCACAGGAACCAGGTGACTCGTCGCCATCGCACACCTCACACTGTGAACATTATCTCTCTCGATCACGCAGCCCGCTATGCTCCTATCGAAACATCCGTCACACTGATGTACAGTGGTCGGGTCTTAGTAAAGGACCCACAACGAATCCCGGCACACCCCGCAACAGGAGCCTTCATGATTACTCGGCGCGACTTCCTCGCCACCAGCACCGCCGCCCTCGCCGCTGCATCCACAGCCAAGAGCTACGCCCAGATCCTCGGCGCCAACGACCGCGTCAACTTCGCCGTCATCGGCCTCAACGGCCGCGCTGGGGCCCACCTCTCCGCCATCAAGGCCAACCGCCAGTCGGCAAAGATCACCCACGTCTGCGACGTCGAAAGCAACATCCTCCAGCGCTTCGCCGGCAATGTTCAGAAAGAGCTCGACTACACCCCCGCCACCGACAAGGACTTCCGCAAAGTCCTCGAGTCCAAAGACGTCGACTGCATCACCATCGCCACCCCTGACCACTGGCACGCCCCCATGGCCATCGCCGGCGTCCAGGCCGGCAAGCACGTCTACGTCGAGAAGCCTTGCAGCCATAACCCCGCCGAAGGCGTCATGCTGGTCGAAGCCCAAAAGAAGTACAACAAAGTCGTCCAGATGGGCTCGCAGCAGCGCTCCTCCCCCCACACCATCAAAATCGTCGACCAGATCCACAACGGCCTCATCGGCCGCGCCTATGCCGCAAACGCCTGGTACACCAATACCCGCAAGTCCATCGGCTACGGCAAGCCTGCGCCCGTCCCCGCCACCCTCGATTGGGACCTCTGGCAGGGTCCGGCCCCGCGCCAGCCCTACAAAGACAACGTCCAGCCCTACAACTGGCACTGGTTCCGCATTTGGGGCACCGGCGAAACCCTCAACAACGGAACTCACGAGATCGATGTCTGCCGCTGGGCCCTCGGTGTCGACCTCCCCAAACGCATCACCGCCTCCGGCGGCCGCTACGCGTTCAAGGACGACTGGCAGTTCTACGACACGCTCACCACCAGCTTCGAGTACGACGACGCCATCATCAACTGGGACTGCAAGTGCTGCAACGGAGCCCGCACCTACAATCGCGACCGCGGCTCCCTCATCGTCGGCACCACCGGCTCAGTCGTCGTTGACCGCGACGGCTACGAGATCTACGACCTCCACGGCAAAAAAACCGACGAGTTCAAGACCGGCAAGGCGACCTCGTCCGCCGACCTCACCGGCCGCGACTCCATGACAGACGCCCACTTCGGCAACTTCATCGCCGCCATCCGCACCGGCGAAAAGCTCAACCAACCCGTCAGCTCCGGCAATGTCGCCGTCACCATGCTCCAACTGTCCAACATCGCCTGGGAGGTAAGCCGCGAGCTCAAACTCGACCCCGCCAACGGCAAAATCCTCGACGACAAGGAAGCCATGAAGGGCTGGGACCGCGAGTACGAAAAGGGCTGGGCCCCCCACCTGTAAAGCCTCAAACATCCGGTCCATCCCCGACCCGGCTCGAACTCGCACCGTTCTACGGCCGTCATCCTGAGCGCAGCGAAGGTCCCCTGTATTGCGCATTTGCCGTTGCTTGTTCCGCGCTTCCATCCGGCAGACGCCAAGGGAGCGCAGGACTCGCATGCCTTGCCCTCACCGGAACAATCCCGCTAGGCTGACGCTCCAAACCCTTACAACCAAGACCTACCTTTGCCGCCCAAACCGGTACACAACCCCAAAGTTGATCCCCAGATTATTCTGGATCGTCCCGCCCTGCGGACCCGTAAATGTCGTCCCGATGTACGTCGGCGTCACCCGCCCCGCCAGGTTCGGGTAAAAGTTGTAGTCGAAGTTCACGCCCGCCGTAAACGCCGGTCGCCACCCGTCCTGCCAGATCCCGATCAGCGTCGACGGAATCGCCTTCGACCCGCCGCTGAAGTTCCCCCGCGCTATCCCACCCGTCCCAAACACGCTCATCGCATACCTCTGCTTCGCATAGAAACGATAGCTAGGGCCGCCCGTAAACGTGTACTCCGAAATCTGCGGGTTCGGAATGTTGTAGATCGTGTTGCCGATCTTGGCATTCCCATACCCCCCATGCACATCCGCCAAAATCCCCAGCTTCGGGTTCAGGAAGTACGTGTCGTTCAGATAAAACGTGACCTCGTTGTTCTTCTTGATCAGCTCGCCCGCCCGGAAGCGTAGATACCCGCCGCCGCCGGACAGCTCATTCTTAAACCCATACGTCTCTTCGATAATCCGCTGAATGCGCGCCTTCCGCACCGCCGTCGATTCGCGCCTGCCGTGCCGCGGTGCCTGCGCCTCCGCAGAGATCCCCGCTCCCAACCCCATCAGCAACCCCGCCACAACCACGCGCGTCACACCCGACCTGAAACCAGACATCAACACTCACTCCTGGGTACCCGTCTCTTTGCTAAGGTGGAAACAGAGCAAACGGCTTCCACAGCGGGCCACCTTTATTAGAACACCGCTGCCTCTATTGTGGGCGTTCGCACCGGGGGAGATCGCCTCACACCCTGCTCAGGAGTCCACCAGACATGCCCAGCAAACGCAGCGGACGGAGCTCCCCCCGCACTCCCAACAGCAGGAGAGCCCGTAACGCAAATGGCAGAAGCACAGGAAGCACAAACCGCAAGGGAGCCGGAGCGACCGTCCTTGCCTTCACCCTCGGCGCTGCCGCTGCGGCTGGCGCAGGCTATCTCTACCTCCACTCCACCCCTCGCACTCCCGTCCCATCCGCGCCCACCGAGTCCCCCTCAACCGCACGCGCGCCCGAACATCCTCCCGCCCCCGTCCGGAAGGCCGAGCCCGCCCGCGTCGCCCCCTTCGGAACCAGCGAGGACGTCTTTGAAGCCGGCGCGCACCTCTACGCAGCCCGCTGCGCCACCTGCCACGGAACGCCGCAGAAGGACGTCCTCAGCAATCCCCACGCCCAGCAACTCTGGCGCAGCGCCAGCCGCACCACCGCTGCCCAAACCCCCTCCACCCTCTACAACCAGATCTCCGCCGGCGACCCTGCCCGGGGCATGCCAGCCTACGCCCACACCCTCACCGACACCCAAATCTGGCAGCTCGCGCTCCTGCTCAAAAACTCCGGCGAGGAACTGCCGGATCCAGTCGTCCGCATCCTCAACATCTCCCCCAAACCCTGAACTCCTAGTGCAGGGAGTACGTAATCCCCGTAACGAACTGCACACTGTTGTTCCTGTACCCAAACGGCGGATTGTGGAGATAGTCATCCGATCCGCTGACAGAAAAGCTCAAACGCTTGTACGCCGGGATCGCCAGCGCTGCTTGCGCATGCGCCGAGTAGGCGTTCGTATTGTTGAACGCCGGATCGACCGTCCCGGACTCCGTAAACACCAGCTTGAGCGGAAGATCTCTCCGGTATGACTCGCCAAACGTCGCCCCGATCAGGTTCTGATTCCCGACATCTCCGATGAACTTCTGCTTCTTGTAATGCACCTCAGCCTTCAGGTCGAGCTGCTGCACCGGCTGCTTGATGACCGTAAATCCAACACCAGCGCCGTAGATCTGCTGCAGCTGCAATCCTTGCGAGAAGTTGTGATCAAACGCTGTATCTGCCAGCGCATACAACCGCGGCGAAAAGTAGTGGTCGTACTCCGCATCCGTGTGGAAGATGTCCGTCTTCACCACGCTGTCGGGCGAGGTTGGGTTTGTCTGCGGAATCACCGGCGTCGTTAGCTTGCCGTACGCCTCGGCCAGGTTAAACAGCATCCGGTTGTGCGCCGGCAAAAACGCCACGCCCGGCCTTTCCCGGACTAGCGCGGCGCTCGCTGAAAGCGTCGTCCCATTCTGCGTCGCCCGCACCAGCGTCGCTCCGCCCGTCACCGATCCGTTCCATCCCGAGAAGAACGGCCCCTTGTCGTCGAATGCCTTGGTATAGCTCGGCTCATCCACCACATACGCCAGTTGCTCGCTAGGTACGGTCTCGATCGGCTGCGACCCGCGCGTCACCGCCAGTTTTCCGTCCTGAACCTCGACCGTTCCCGTCGTGGCCCGTACCTTGGTCGGTGGCACATCCTTACGCAGAACAGCAAATTGCCCCGCCGTCCGCAGCTCCTTGATCTTGGCCAGCGGAACGCTGATCTCCCCCGCCATCTCGCTCTTGAAGGTCACCGTGTCGCCAACCGCGCGTACCAGCGTCCCCGTCAGCTGGTCGCCATTGGTAAACACAAGCAAGTCCCCCTTTGGTTTGTCCTGCGCGCCTGCCCCACGGTTCAGCGCAAGAAACGAGAGAACCATAGTCAGGAGAGCCACGGCACGGCTTGGCCTCGACAGGGAGGGAAAAAGAGGAAGTCTGGGCATGGCATCACCCTATCAGTACCCGCCCAGGGACGCCGCATCTTTCCGTGCACTCCCACATGGGCAGAGAGGCTACGTTTCAGGGGGTGTTCTCACCTCTCCTGCCTGGCTGAGATCGGCCCGAAACTGCGAAGGGCAAAGAATTTATTGCCAACCGTCTCTCCTTGGGCTTACTATCCGTCTCGCCTTCGAAGCAGTGTGGATTTCCTCAGGTCTCCGCAGGCGGAACCGCGCAAGTTTGTCTTAGAGTTTCAATTTTCTCTCCAGGTCCACGCGGCCCGGATGAGCATCCGGAAGGTCGAAAACATGTCATGGTACGCCTACTGCATCGCTGAACGACAGGCATTCCCAGAGCTCTGCCGGCATCGCCGGCCCACACCTCTGGCCGGAGTCAGCGGCCTCTTCGGTAACCAAACCTTTCTCTTCCCCGCCAGTGATCTCGCCGTTATCGTGTCCGAGCACAACGCCGAGGATGCCCAAAGGATGGATCAGCAGGCCGCCAAGGACCACGCCCGCGTCATCGCCGACTGCTTCCGCTCCTCCACCGTTCTGCCCTTCCGCTTCGGCACCGTCTTCCCCGATGACGAAGCCCTCCGCCGCTCCGTCCGCTCCAACCAGCGCCACTTCCAGGCCAACGTCGAGCGCCTCCGTGGCAAAGCCGAGATGCACCTCAAGGTGCTCGTCGACGACACCTGCCCCGGCAACTTCACCCGCGACCAGGCCGTCCGCGAAACCTCCGTCGGCCAGCAGTACCTGTCCAGCCTCCGCGACAGCGCCAGCCGTCAGCGCGAGCGCCAGTCCAAGGCCCGCGCCCTCTCCGTCCAGATGCACCGTATGTTTCTCCCCCTCGCCGAGGAGATCACCTGCAAGCGCATGGATTCAGGCAAGATGCTCCTCGATATCGCGCACCTGATCGACAACAAAACCGTGGAACGCTACCAGAACAAGTACTCCACCGCCACCCAACAGCTCAAAGAGTGCCGGATGCAGCTCTCCGGCCCCTGGCCGCCGTACCACTTCGTCCAAAAGTCCAACCCGCACCAGCACACCGCCTAGCCAAAGCGCGCGTCGCACGTCCTCGGTGTCTCCAAACCGGATCGCCACGCGCTTTGTCTCCCCAGCAGGCGCTCAGCTTCCCAGGCCCCATGCCAATTTGGGACTAGCAGGCGTGCGCCAGGCTGATTTTGGACTACCTTTCCCCCTACCCCCGCATCGCATTTACAGCCAGAATCATTCGTGGCAAACGGGATACCCCTGCGCACACGGTGATACACAGGTTAGGAGAAACGTCTCATGGTTCGTACCAAGCCCCTTTTTCAGGCTGCCCCAGTCTTCCTTCTCATTGGTTCCCTCGCTGCCGCTACCTCGACCCTTGCTGCCGCCCACCTTGCTGCCGCCCAGGAGCCCAACCCGACCTCCGGCGTCACCCCCGCCCAGGCCACGGAGGGCGTCACCCAGCAGGACGGCGTCTATCTTTATCGCGTCAAGGTCGTCCAGCGCGACCTCGACGCCGTCAACTACCTCCATCGCAGCGGCTCCACCCGCATAGGCTTCAAGGGAACGACCCTGCTCCCAGCCGCGACCGGCGAAGCCAAGGTCACCAGTGAGCGCGGCGGCATCATCATCGACGCCCGCTTCAAAGGTCTTCCGCCAGCCAACGGCTTCGGCCCCGAGTACCTCACCTACGTCCTCTGGGCCATCACCCCGGACGGCCGCCCCTCCAACCTGGGAGAGATCCTTCCCGCAGGCAATAAGAACAACATCACCGTCACCACCTCGCTCCAGTCCTTCGGCATGATCGTCACGGCCGAGCCCTACTTCTCGGTAAGCCAGCCCTCCGACGTCGTCGTGCTCCAGAACGTCATCCTTGAAGACCGCACCCAGGGCGTCCTCGAGAAGGTCAACGCACACTACTCGCTCCTCCCGCGCGGCCTCTACGCCGAGACCGACGGTTCCAAGACCATATCCAATCCCATCACGCGCAACGAGAAGTCCCCGCTCGAGCTCTACCAGGCCTACAACGCCATCCGCATCGCTCAAAATACCGGTGCCGATAAGTATGCCCCCGACATCATGATGCAGGCGAAGCAGGACCTCCAGAACGCCGCCGATATCGACAGCAACAAAAAGGGCGATCGCAAGATGGAGATCACCTTTGCCCGGCAAGCCGTACAGCGCTCGGAAGACGCCCGCCTCGTCACCCTCCGCAAGCAGGCCGCCGAGCGACAGCAGAACGCCGAAGACGCCCGTCGTGCCGCCCAGCAGCAGGCTGCTCAATCCCAGCTCCAGGCGCAGCAGGCTGCCCTTCTGGCGCAGCAATCTCAGCTCCAGGCCCAGCAGGCCGCCGCCGCCAAAGCCCAGGCTGACGCGGAACGCGCTCGCGCCGAGGCCGAAGCCGCCGACGCCCGCGCCCGAGCCGCCGCCGCCAACAAGAGCGCCGAAGACGCAAACGCGATCCGTGAGCGCCTCCGCTCTCAGCTCAACAGCGTCCTCGCCACCAGCGAGACCGCCCGCGGCCTCATCGTCAACATGTCCGACGTCCTCTTCGACACCGGCAAGTACACCCTCAAGCCCGACACCAAGGTCTCGCTCGCCAAGGTCTCCGGCATCCTCCAGGCCTACCCCGGCCTGAAACTCCAGGTCGAGGGCTACACCGACTCGGTCGGCAGCGATGACTATAACCAGAAGCTCTCTGAAAACCGCGCCGCCGCCGTTCGCGACTTCCTCGTCTCGCAGGGCGTCTCGATGGACAACATCTCCGCCACCGGCTACGGCAAGAACAACCCCGTCGCCGACAACGGCACCGCCCAGGGTCGTGCCCAGAACCGCCGCGTGCAGCTCGTCGTCTCCGGCGACGCCATCGGCGTCCACCAAAGTGCGCCCGATGCCGCACCCTCCTCCAACCCGCAGTAGCAGCCCAAGCATCGTGACAAAAGGCCGCCATCTCTGGCGGCCTTTGTCTTTGCATCCAAGCTACCCATGCCCTCACTCCGTAATCAGATCGTCTTCATCACCGGAGCCAGCTCCGGCATCGGCCGTGCCACCGCCCTCGCCTTCGCCGCCAAGGGTGCCCGCCTCCTCCTCTGCGCGCGCCGCGCCGACCGCCTGAAAACGCTTGCGCAGGAAGCAAAGGCCGTCGGCGCCGAAGCTGTCCACACCTTTGCCGTCGACGTCCGCGTGCGCTCCACCGTCGAGTCCGCCCTAGCCTCCCTCCCCGAAGTCTGGAAGCAGATCTCCATCCTGGTCAACAACGCCGGCCTAAGCCGCGGACTCTCCAAGCTGCAAGACGACGACCCCGAAAACTGGGAGGAGATGATCGACACCAACGTCAAAGGTCTGCTCTACGTCACGCGCGCCGTCTGCCCCGGCATGGTCGAGCGCGGCGCCGGACACATCATCAATCTCGGCTCCACCGCCGGACATCAGACCTACGCGAACGGCGCAGTCTACTGCGCCACCAAGGCCGCCGAACGCGTCCTCAGCGAGGGCCTCAAGATCGACCTCATGGGAACGCCCGTGCGCGTCACCTCCATCGACCCCGGCATGGTCGAAACAGAGTTCAGCACCGTGCGCTTCCGGGGCGATCAGGAACGCGCCGCCAAGGTCTACCAGGACATCACGCCACTGAAACCGGAGGACGTCGCCGACGCCATCCTCTGGGCAGCCACCCGCCCTCCTCACGTCAACATCCACGCCATTCTTCTCACCAGCATCGACCAGGCAAACTCCACCGTCCTCCACCGCCACAAGCCTGCCTGATCCAGCGGCCGCTCAAAATCCCGACCTAAAGGTGGATCGCCCACCCCAGCTCCGCAAGCTTCTCCTCCACATCCGCCAGCGCCAGCTCCAGGGCCGAACGCCGGTGAGCACTCGACGTCCGCTCCGACAGAATCCGCTCCCGCTGCATCTCCAGAGCCTGCCAGCGACGCTTCTTCTCCGCGTCCTCAAGGCTGCTCCCCTCCACCCGCGGCTTAGGTGCCGAGGCCTCTGCCTGCTGCTGCTCCACGGACTTGCTTTCCCATCCACGTGACATGCCCCACATATTACGCCCATCCGTCACCTATGAGAGGTAACCCTCGCAGCCCCATGCCGGCCCCTCCGTCCAACCCCTATAATCGGGCGAGCGGCCCACATGGGGAGAGATGTTTGTGATCGTTGACATCCAGGCTCTGCAAAAGGTCTACGGAGGCAAGCAAAGGGTCGTCGCCGTCGATGGAATCAATCTCAGCGTGCGCGAGGGCGAGCTCTTCGGCCTCCTCGGTCCCAACGGCGCCGGCAAGACCACCACCATCAGCATCTGCACCACACGCGCTCTCCCCACCTCTGGCCGCGTCACTATCGCTGGCGTCGACGTTGTCGCTGCACCCGCCACCGCCCGCCGCTATATCGGTGTCGTGCCCCAATACAACACCCTCGACCGCGCCTGCACCATCTTCGAAAACATCAGCTTCCACTGCCTCTACTTCGGCTTCTCCCGCGCTGAGGCCCGCGACCGTACCCAGCAGCTCCTGGCCCAGTTCCACCTCTCCGAGCGCGCCTCCGCCTACCCCTCCCAGCTCTCCGGCGGCCTCGCCCAACGCGTCCAGATCGCCCGCGCCATCGCCCACCGGCCCAAGGTCCTCTTCCTCGACGAACCCTCGGCCGGCCTCGACCCCCAGAGCCGCATCGCCATGTGGGAGGCCGTCCGCGCCCTCCGCCAGGAGGGCATCACCGTCGTCCTCACCACCCACTACATGGAGGAGGCCGACGAGCTCTGCGATCGCGTCGCTATCATCGACCACGGAAAGATCCTCGTCGAAGATACCCCCGCCTCCCTCAAAGCCTCCGTCGGCGCCCAAAAGGTCTACGAGCTCGACCTCCGCGACACCGCAAAGTCCCAAGCGCTCGTTCGCCCTCTCGAGCAACTCAACGGCATCGCCTCCGTCGAGGTCATCCCCCAGGGCGTCCGCATCCTCGCCCACCCCGCCGAAGGCCTCCTCACCGAGATCGTCCGCCTCTCCGACCCGCTCGGCCTCCGCGACCTCACCATCACCGAAACCAGCCTCGAAACCGTCTTCATCCGCCTCACCGGCAGAGATCTCCGCGAGTAAACCACCATGTCCACCGCCGCCCTCACTACCGACCGCGCCCACGCCAATACCTCTCCCGGCGTCGGCTACGCCCGAGCCTTCTTCGGCCTCTTCCTCCGCGACCTCCACGTCCTCCGCCGCGAACTCCTCCCGTTCGTCATCCGCGTCTGCATGAACCCGCTGCTCTTCCTCTTTGTCTTCACCGTCATCATGCCGCACATAAGCGGCGGCGCCGCTATGAACCCCACCGCCTCCATGTCCTCCGGAGCCGGCATCAACTTCTCCACCGTCCTCCTGCCCGGTCTCATGGCCGTCGCCATCATGTTCTCGGGCATCGCCGCCGTCGCCCTTCCGCTCGCGCAGGAGTTCGGCATCACCCGCGAGATCGACGATCGCGTCATGTGCCCGCTGCCCGTCGCCGCCGTCGCTATCGAAAAGATCGTCTTCTCCGCCCTCCAGAGCATCATCGCCGCCGCCATCGTCTTTCCCATGGCCTATTACATCCCGTCCACACCCGTCGTCGCGCACGTCACCAGCTGGCCCTTCCTCATCCTCGTTCTCATTCTCGCCAGCCTCACCGCCGGCGCGCTCGGCCTCACCATCGGCACCTCGGTCAAGCCCCAGCAGATCGGCCTCATCTTCGGCGTCGTCGTCATGCCCATCACCTTTCTCGGCTGCGTCTACTACCCCTGGGCCGCGCTCTCCCACATGCGCTGGCTCCAGATCGCCGTGCTCCTCAATCCCATCGTCTACATGAGCGAGGGCCTCCGCTCCGCCCTCACCTCCGGCCTCCCCCACATGCCGCAAGCCCTCACCGTCGGCATGCTCTGCTTCTTCCTCGCGCTCCTCACCTGGCTCGGCATCCGCGGCTTCCTCCGCCGCGTCATCGGCTAGACCTGACACATCTCCCTAACCCGCCGTCGTCCTGAGCGCAGCGAAGGATCCCTGTATTTGCCCTTGTGTTAGCGACAAACCTCCCTACTCCACATTCCGCAGTGGATGATGCGCCGCACCCACCAACTCTCCGCTCTCCACGCGTCCACTCAGATGATCCGCGATCAGCCGCCCATGGAACCGCCCGTTCTCGATAAAGATCTCATTGGTCCGCTCGCCCGCCACAATCACCCCCGCCACATAGATCCCCGGAACATTGCTCTCCAGCGTCCGCGGATCGCACACCGGGCAGCGATCATTCTCCGGGTCCAGCCGAACCCCCAACCGCTCGATAAACTCGAAGTCCGGATGGTACCCCGTCAGCGCAAACACAAACTGATTCGGCAGCCGTACCGGACCCTCCGGAGTCTCCAGAAGCACCGAATCCTCAGCGATCTCCTCGACCGTACTATGGAAGTAAGCCGCGATCTCCCCATTCTTGATCCGGTTGTTGATGTCCGGCAGAATCCAGTACTTCACATGCCTGTGCATCTCCGGCCCGCGATGCACCAGCGTCACCCGCGCCCCATGCCGCCACAGCTCCAGAGCCGCAATCGCCGCCGAGTTCTTTCCCCCAATCACCAGCACATCCAGCCCAAAGAACGGGTGCGGCTCATGGTAGTAATGCTTCACCTTGTGCAGCTCTTCACCCCGAATCCCGAGATAGTTCGGCAGGTCATAGTAGCCCGTCGAGATCACCAGCTTCCGCGCACGATGCACCTTTGCCCGGCCAAACCGGTCCGACGTCCGCACCGTGAAGTCCCCATCCGCACCCTCGACCGACTTCACCGTCTCGTACTGCCGCACATCAAGCCCGTAGTGCTCCGTCACCTTGCGGTAATACTCCAGCGCTTCGCTCCGCGTCGGCTTCTGGTTGGGGCTCGAAAACGGCATGTCCCCAATCTCCAGCAGCTCCGGCGTCGTAAAAAACGTCATGTGCGACGGATAGTGAAACAGCGAGTTGCACAGGCAGCCCTTCTCGATCAGCACCACCCGAAACCCCGCCCGCTGCGCCTCGATCGCACACGCCAGACCCGTCGGCCCCGCCCCAATCACCAGCACATCAAAGATCGCCCCAGCGTTGTCGCTCATACCTCATGATAGCGAACAGCCACCGCCGCCTTCGCCTACTCCGATTCCGGCACCCCGGCTGTGCTCGCCATTCCGCCATGTCGGCCCGCCGTTCCGCCGCCAAAGGTGTCGGGTCTAGATAGGCCAAGGCTTCAGCCTTGGCATTCAGGGTCCAATCCACGAAGGGCTTTAGCCCCCGGGATATGTACTTCCTTGGTGAGCCCCAAATCCGCACTCATCGCGCAAAACCCTACGTATCCAGAATCACCAGCTTGTGCGCAATTGCAAACAGCGCCAGCTCCAGCCGCGTCGAAACCCCCGTCTTGTCAAAGATATTCGACAAGTGCCGCTTCACCGTCTCCTCGCTGATCGTGAACTCCTTCGCAATATCCTTATTGCTGCAGCCCTCAACAATCGAGTTCACCACCTCCAACTCGCGCGGCGTCAGACCATACGTCTTCTTCTCCGGAACCGCCGCCGCCTTCGCCATCAGCTCGCGCAGCGCATGCAGCAGGTTCGCCACCCTCTGTCCGCCAATCCAGTAGTCCCCGGCAAGCACCGTCCGCAGCGCCTTGATCAGCTCGCCCGCCACGGACCCTTTTTCCACAATCCCGCGCGCCCCAATCTGCAGCGCCTCAATAATCTGCTGCGTCGAGATCGTCGACGTCAGCAGGATGATCTTCACCCGCGGCGACCGACCCATGATCGCCCGCATCGCCTCAAGGCCGGGCAGCCTTGGCATCGCCAGGTCCAGCAGAAGGATGTCCGGATCGAGCTCCAGCGTCTGCGTGATCGCAACGTCGCCGTCCTCCGCCTCGCCCACCACCTCAAAGCCCGCTTCCGCCGTCAGCATCGCCTTCACGCCGAAACGAACTACCGAGTGATCATCCGCCACCACCACGCGGATCGTCGACGATCCATTTCCCGTCCCTGCAGGTCTCCGCAACGTCTCATTCATCACCGGCACCTCAACACCTCCAGATGTTACTCCTGTGAGTTACCTCTAATCCGAGACTCCCAGCGCGTTCAGCATATCCCGCAATCGCTCAATAGCATCCGGAAATTGTTCTAACTTCGTGACATAAGTGTCATTGACAACACCGGTCTCAAGGTCTAGACATATCCGCTCCAGCTCCCGCGCTCCCAGCATTCCGAGACTCCCTTTCAGGGTGTGAGCACTCTTTCGTAACGTCACGTAATCACCAGCCCGGTACGATGCCCGCATCCGCTCCCACTGCACCGACGCATCGTCAAGCCCGGCGCCGTAGAGCTCACGCAACGGTCCGTCGCCCAGCATCGACCGAAAACTCCCAAACACCCCCTCATCCAGCACCCCAGCCCCCGCAGGATCCACCGCACCCAAAGCCTTCCTCTCCCGAAACCCACTCATCCCGGAGGTCCGCAACACCTCCCCGAACTCCTCGACAGAAAACGGCTTCAGCAGAAGCCCATCCGCACCGTTCGCATCGCGCGCCTGACTCCCACTCATCGCAATTACCTTCACCGCCCCGGAGCAAGCCCCCCGCAGCCGCCGCACCAGCTCCTCCCCGCTCACCCCCGGCATCTGCAGATCCATCAGCACCACATCCGGGCAGGCATCCGCCTCCGTCAGTCCGGCCAGCGCCTCCTCCCCCGAGCTTGCAAGCGCAACGCCATACCCCTCACTCGACAGCAGCAGCTCCAGTACCTCCCGGCTGAGCTCATCATCGTCAATCACCAGAACCCGTCGTGCCTCAAGCTCGTCCACACCCGAAAGCCTACCAAGCTGTGCTTTCCCGTGCCACCCGCAACCCGAAGCATTACATTAAATCCCATGGCGCCCGAGCCCAACCCCTCCCCATCTCCCGCCGAACTCTCGGCTCGCGAAGGTAGGTTGGACAGGTTGGAGCATCAACTCGCAGAGCTCTCCACCCGCTTCGCCGCACTCGATCGGCAGCTCTCCACACCCGATCCCACCACACGCCCCGCACCCTCCCCACCCCCACCCAACCTCGTCCTCTCCGAGCCCGAACCGCAAAGCCCACCCACCCCCAAAGCATCGCTCGAAAACCGCCTCGGCTCCCAGGTCTTCAATCGCATCGGCATCGTCGCCCTCCTCATCGGCGCCACCTGGTTCCTCAAGCTCGCCGTCGATAACCAGTGGATCGGCCCCACCGGCCGCGTACTCATCGGTCTGCTCGCCGGCTCCGGCCTCGTCCTCTGGTCCGAGCGCTTCCGCCGCAAAGGCTTCCCCGCCTTCTCCTACTCCCTCAAAGCCCTCGGCAGCGGCGTCCTCTACCTCAGTCTCTGGGCCGCCTTCCAGCTCTACCACCTCCTCCCCGGCCCCGCCGCACTCGCCGCCATGCTCCTCGTCACCACCTGGAACGCCTGGATGGCCTGGTCGCAAAACGCCGAACTCCTCGCCGCCTACGCCCTCGCCGGCGGCCTCGCCACACCGCTCCTGCTCTCCACCGGCGGCAACCACGAGATCTTCCTCTTCACCTACCTCCTCGGCATCGATCTCGCCTCCGTCGCCCTCGCCCGCCTGCGCTCCTGGCCGCGCCTCCTCCCCGGAGCCCTCCTCGCCACCGCTGCCTACTTCATCGGCTGGTACTCCCAGTTCTACGAGCCCATCGAACTCGCCGTCACCGGCCTCTTCATCCTCCTCATCGCCGCCACCTTCGCCTCACCCGCCTTCGCCCGACAGCACGCGCCTCACCAGCAAAACCGCTCGCGCGACCGCACCCTCCTCGAAGACATCCTCCTTCCCCTCGCCAGCGCCGCCTTCGCCGCCCTCGCCCTCTACTCTGCATTCCAGGACGCCCACCGCCACAACCTCCTCCCCTGGCTCATGCTCGCCCTCTCCGCCGTCTACCTCGGCCTCATGCGCCTTCCGCAGACAAGGCTTGCATCCGCCATCCACCTCTCGCTCGCCATCGTCTTCCTCACCGTCGCCATACCCCTCAAGGCCAGCGGCGCCTGGATCACCGTCGCCTGGCTCGTCGAAGGCGCCGCCCTCCTCTGGGCCTCCACCCGCGCCTTTCCAGCCGGCAACCCCGACGCCCAACCCGGCCGAACCACCCTCCTCCTCCTCTCCTCCGCTTCGCTCCTTCTCGGCCTCGGCGGCATCCTCTTCGAACTCCTCTTTATCGGCGGCGGATTTTTTCCCGACACACGGCCCGCCTTCCTCAACAAGGGCTTCGGCACTGCCCTTACCGGCCTCGCCGCCTTCGCCCTCTCTGGTTGGATCGCTTACCGCGCCACACTCCCGGCCACCGCACCGCAGACAATCTGGTACACCCGCCTCGCCGCCGCCCTAACGATTACCTTCAACCTCGTCGCCGTCCTCGCCGTCGTTGTCCAGATCAACCTCCTCTTCGGGGACACAAGAGACACCCGCCTCAACGCCGACGTCGCCCTCCAGCGAGCCCTCGCCGTCTCCGCCTTCCTCATGCTCTACGGAGCCCTCCTCCTCGCCATCGGCTTCTGGAAGCGGAGCGCCTTTATCCGCTGGCAAGCCCTCATCCTTCTCGTCATCGCCAAGACCTTCCTCTACGACACCCGCAACCTCAGCCAGGGCTATCGCGTCGCCAGCTTCGTCGGCCTCGGCGCACTGCTCATGGCCGTCAGCTTCGCCTACCAGAAAGACTGGCTCGCCCTCCGCGAACCCGTCCACACCCCGTCCACCCTCCCGCCATCCGAAGGGGGACCCACCGCGTGACACGCATCCCCTTGCTTGCCCTCGCTATCCTGCTGCCCGCCTCCGCCACACCGGACGCCAACTCCTTCGCCCGCTATCGCCGTTCGGTCACCCCCGCCGCATCCGGGCAGACCTGCGTCATCCTCGACGCCTCCACCTTCGCCCACGCCGCGCCCTTCCTCAAAGACCTCCGCCTCAACGCGACCGACACCACCGGCACCCACGAAGTCCCCTTCGTCGTCACCCTCTCGGAAGCCCAGCAGACCGAAACCGAACCCGCCCCGATCCTCAACCTCGGCATGCGCGGACACGCCCTCAACTTCGACCTCCAGATGCCCAACCGCCCCTACACCGAGGTCAACCTCGACCTCGCCGGCCAGGACTTCCTCGCCACCGCCACCGTCACCGGCGTCTCCGCTCCCGGCTCCGCAACCGGAACCGCCCTCGGCAGCTTCAACCTCTTCGACCTCACCGGGCAGCACCTCTCCCGCAGCACCGTCCTCCACCTGCAGGAGTCCACCTTCCCCTACCTCCACATCGTCCTCACCGCCTCCTCCTCCAGCACCGGCGGCTCCTTCATCGCCACGCCGCAGATGATCCGCGGTGCAGGCGTACCCCCCAGCCGCGAAGCCCAGACCCTCTTCACCGTCGCCGCCCAAACCCCGGCCATCGAAACCCGTGACCGGCAGACCATCGCCCGCCTCCATCTCCCGCAGCGCGTCCCGATCGAACGCGTCTCCTTCGTCTTAGCCCCCAACTTCCACGCCAACTTCAGCCGCGACGTCCTCGTCTCCACCCACGCCGAGGGCTCTCCTCCAAACTCCAGAGACTCCGTTCAAGGCACCATCCAGCGCGTGGACATCACCCGAGGCGGCCGCGAAACCCCCTCCGGTTATCAGATCCCCTCCGGCTATCAGATCAAGGACCGGCAGCTCAGCATCCCCGCCACCCTCGGCGCCAACCTCCAAAGCCCCGCGGAGGTCGAGGTCGCCATCCAAAACGGCGACGACCCACCCCTCCCCGTCACCGCCGTCCAGCTCGAAATGCGCCAGCGCGCCCTTTGCTTCCAGGCCGCGGCAGCCCAGCAGCTCACCCTTTCCTACGGCGACCGGAGGCTGGAAGCCCCAATCTACGACCTCGCCCGCACCTACAGCCCGTCCGCCCACTCCACCATCGCCCATCTCGGCCCGGAAGAGCTAAACCCCAACTGGCGCCCACGCCCCGACATCCGCCCCTACACCGAGCGCCACCCCCACCTCCTCTGGATCGCCCTCCTGATCGTCGTCTGCACCCTGGCCTTAGTCGCCTTCCGCTCCTCGCACCCCCACCACCGCTAGATCCGGTCGGCTCCCTACCGCAGAGCCGCATCCACCTCACTCACCCAGTTCGGCGACTTCAAAATCTCCCGCGGCTTCGATCCATCCGCCGGCCCCACCAGACCATCCCGGTGCATCAGGTCGATCAAATGCGCCGCCCGCCCATACCCAATCCGTAGCCGCCGCTGCAGCAGGGAAGTGCTCGCCTTCCCAAACTCAAACACCAGCCGCACCGCATCGTCATACATCGGATCGTTTGCGTCACCATCCGTCGCTCCCTCGCTCTCCTCGGCCTTGTCCTCCTTCGGCCCTTCCAGAAAGCCCTCCACATACTCCGCCCCGCCCTGCGCCTTCCAGAACTCCGTGACCGCGTTGATCTCCTTCTCCGTCACAAACGGCGCATGCACCCGCTGCACCCGGCTCGTCCCCGGCGGCAGATACAGCATGTCCCCCTTGCCCAGCAGACTCTCCGCCCCATTCGAATCAATGATCGTCCGCGAGTCCACCTTGGTCGCCAGCCGAAAGCTCATCCGCGTCGGCACATTCGCCTTGATCAACCCCGTAATCACATCGACCGAAGGCCGCTGCGTCGCCAGCACCAGGTGAATTCCCACCGCTCGCGCCATCTGCGCCAGCCGCGTGATTGACTCCTCCACATTCGACCGGTCCAGCATCATCAGGTCCGCCAGCTCGTCGATGATGATCATGATGTACGGCAGCGGCTCCTGGTCCGCCGGATCTTCAAACATGTCCGGCGTCGCATTCTCCACCATCTTGTTGTACTGATCGATATTCCGCACATGGTGGCTCGCCAGCAGCTTCAGCCGCCGCTCCATCTCGCGCACCGCATTCCGCAGCGCATTCGCCGCCAGCTTCGCCTCTGTAATGATCGGCGTAAACAGGTGCGGGATCCCCTCATACATCCCCAGCTCCACCCGCTTCGGATCCACCAGAATCATCCGCACCTGCTCCGGCGTCGACTTGAACAGAACGCTCATGATCATCGCGTTGATCGCCACCGACTTGCCCGATCCCGTCGACCCCGCGATCAGCACGTGCGGCATGCTCGCCAGGTCCGCCGTCACAATCCGCCCATTGATGTCCTTGCCCAGCGCAATCGCCAGCCGGCTCTTCGACTGCGCAAAACTCTCGCACTCCACCACATCCCGCAGCCAGATCGTCTCCCGCTCCGAGTTCGGCACCTGTATCCCCACCGTGCTCTTGCCCGGCATCCGCTCAATCAAAATCGACTCCGCCGCCATCGCCAGGCACAGATCGTCCGCCAGCCCCGTCACCCGCGAATACTTCACCCCCGCATCCGGCTTGAACTCAAACGTCGTCACCACCGGCCCCGGGTTGATCTGCGTCACCTGCCCGTCCACATCAAACTCCGCGCACTTCTCCACCAGCACCCGCGCCTCCTCCCGCAGCGCCTCCTCCCGCACCGCCGCATGTTCCTCGCTGTGGTACAGCAGCGACGAAGGCGGCAGCTTGTACCCGCGCACGCTCTTCGGCACAATCGCCACCGCCTTGATATCCGAGTCCGCCCGCTTGCCAAACGAGATCGCCTGCGGACCCATCGCCTCAGCAGCAGTTGCCGCTGACGGAGCCGCGACCGCCTCCTCCAACCGCTTCACCTGCCTCGCCGCCACCGGCTCCCCGACGGTCTCCTCGGCATCTCCCACACCAAACGCAAGCTCCGGCGCAGCCGTTCCCGCCCCAAAGTTCTCCGTATCGTCGAGCGCCCGTCGTGGCGCGGACGACTTCAGCAGCTCAGCCGCAAACGGCGCTGCCGCCGCCGTAGCCGTCGCCAGCGGCGTGGTCGGCGGAGCATCCACCACCGTCCGCGGCATCGCCTCCCACATCGACGCCGGCTCCGCCGCCACCGCCTCCTTCGGCATCGCCTCCACAGCAACGTCCTGAGCCCTGCCCTTCCGTCCCCACCACCCAAACAGCGATCCCAGCAGCGTCCCGCTCTCCGCCTCAGCCGGCGGGAGGTCGGCCGACCGCGCCTCTTCCGCCAGCCTCTGCTTGCTGCTCCGGAGCTTGCTGCCTTCTGCCCCCGGCTCAGCCTCTTCCAGCTTCTTCATCCGCCGCGCGTGCCGCCATTGCTGCCACCGCTCCCCCATCCGCAGCAGAAACCCGAATCGCGTACTCGTCCACTCCCGCCACGTGTTGAACGTAAACGTCGTCGCCAGATACAGCGAGATCGCCGTCATCAGCCCCAGCACAATTGCCGCCCCCGGCAGATTCAGATACCCCACCATCGCATCGCCCAGCAGCCGCCCGCTCACACCCTCGACCGGCAGCGCATTCCGCCACAGCAGATGCCCCGGCAGCAGCGCAATCGCCGCCGGCGCAAACACCACCCACGTCAACAGACCGATCGTCTTCGCCGTCGGCGACCCTGCCGGCCGCGACAGCATCCAGCACACCCCCATCCGCCCCATCAGCAGAGGCAGCAGAAACCCAGCCACTCCAATCCCCTGCAGCATCCCGTCCGCAACATACGCGCCCATCACGCCCGTCCAGTTATGCGCCGGCCGCCCCGTCGCGTACCCGCCCACCGTGTTGAACGAGGGATCGGTCGACGTATAACTTCCGAGCGCCAACAGCAGAAGAATGGCCGCGACCAGAAGCATCAGGCCCAGCAGCTCATTCAAACGACGGCTTCGTGTCGGCGCGGCAATCGGTCTAAGCGTCTTCATCTCGTCACAAAGCAGGTCCGCCGAGCCCAACGCAACTCCGCCCACCCCACGGCAGCGGCGGTCGTTGCGGTCGAGTCCATCACCAGAGCACCTCCGATTATCACAGAGGCAAAGGTGCCCGGGAGAAATCACCCCGCTCCCGCATCAGGATGCAAACCCACCGCCCGCCCCGGCATCTATCCCTTCACACTCGCCGCCGGTGGCCCACAACCGGCGGACCTTATCAAGTTCGCGGGCAGGGGCGCGGGATTTTCGCGATTTCTCCTGCTTGCCATCGGCTAAGGAGAATCGCTGTCAGCCGGTGGACCCTGCCCGTCGATCCAAATCCCGAAAGGTACTCCACACACGATGCCAACTGACTCCGCTAAACAGAACGAAGCCAAACGCGTCCTCCACTCCCTCATCAGCACCCTCCAGGACAGCCAAAAAGGCTTCGCGGACATCGGCGAACACCTCAAGGACGACACCCTCAAGCGCTTCTTCCTCTCCGAATCTCTCAAGCGCGCTAACTTCCGCGCAGAACTCGAAAACGAACTCCACCGCGCTGGCGAGCACGATGTCAACGACTCCGGCACTGCCGCCGGAACCATCCACCGGGTCTGGGGTGATCTCAAAGCACGCCTCGGCGGCGGCGACCACACCCTCCTCGAAACCGCCGAAGGAGGCGAGGATGAGGCCAAAAAGGCCTATAAAGACGCCCTCGAACAGGAGCTCCCCCTCCCCCTCCACCAACTCATCGCTGAGCAGCAGTCCCATATCCTCACCTCCCATGACTACGTGAAGCGAGCCCGCGACGAACGCAAGTAGCCCCCCACCACGTTGCCGTTGCTGTTGCGGTTGCCTGTTTTACGCCGTCATCCTGAGCGAAGCGAAGGACCTCTGTATTTCCTGTAGCCGCCTTCACCGTTCTAATCCCTCTAACAAATCAGCCCTTCCACCTCGCAGGTGCCCCGAATGCGCATAGGCCGCCTCATCATGGGCACCCTCTACATCGGTGCTGGCACCCTTCACTTCCTCGCCACCCGCACCTACGCCGGCATCGTCCCGTCCTTTCTGCCCGCGCACCGTGAACTCGTCCTCATCAGTGGTGCCGCCGAGATCCTCGGCGGCCTCGGCGTCCTTATCCCCCAAACCCGCCGCCCCGCAGCCTGGGGCCTCATCGCCCTCCTGGTCGCCGTCTTCCCCGCAAACGTCACCATGATCACAGAGCACCACCGCTTCCCATCCGTCCCGCTCTGGGCCGCCTGGCTCCGGCTTCCCCTCCAACTCCCCCTCATCTTCTGGGCCTGGCTCTACACAAAACGCGAACAGGCTGGCGCAACCGCTCTCCTCCGCCCCGTACACTAAGAAGAAGCAAAGATAAACACAGAGGCCCGGCTGGGAGCCGGGCCTCTGTGTTTATCTCCAGCTCCGCACTTCAATACACCGGAAGTCCGAAGTCCGGACCTAAACCATTATCTTCGAAGACTTTGACACAAAAGTACGGGGGGTGGGGAGGGTACCCTCTTAGTACCCGGCATGATAGAGGTAGAACACCACCGCTGAGGCTAGGAGGCAGTAGATCCCAAACAGGTACCACTTGCCTGACTCAAGCCAGCTGCTCAGCCATCGCAGGGCGACCAGACCCGCCAAAAACGCAAACACCGCTCCCAGCAGACTGACCAGCACCGCTCCGTGGAGGTCCAGCGGTGTCCCGCTGCCCGCTGCCTCATGGCTCGCCTTCAGCAGCCGCAGCACCTCCCGCCCCACCACCGGCGGCGTCAGCACCACCGCTAACGCAAAACTGAACCTCTCTGCCCGCTCCCTCGCCGCACCCGTCAGCATTCCCACCGAGATCGTCGACCCCGACCGCGAGAACCCCCGAAACGGCAGCGCCAGTCCCTGCACCGCCCCCATCCACCCCGCCTGCCGCATCGTCACACTCGTCCGAAAGTCCTCAGCCAGCGCCGCTGGCCGCACCCGGCTACGCTCCCGCAAACCCGCAATCAGAATCAGCACCCCAGCCGCCAGCAGCGCCGGAGCAATCAGATCCAGCCGCCCGAACAGCTGTTCAATCTCCGCCTTCGGAGTCCCGCGAAAAGCCGTCTTCTCGATAATCTTCTGGAGCGCCACGCCAATCACCCCCGTCAGCACCGTCGCCCACACCACCCGAATCGCAAACCGCTGGAACGCGTCCCCACTGGCAAAATATGTCCGCCGCCACGTCTTCCAGAAGTACGCAATCACCGCAAACATCGTACCCGTATGCAGCATCACCAACAGCAGCGTCATCTCCGGAGAGGCCGGGTCCAACCCCATCAGCTTCTCCGCCACCACCACATGCGCAGAACTCGATACCGGCAGCAACTCAGCAAGGCCCTGAACCACAGAAAGAACAATCACTTGAACAAAACTAGGCATCCCCACATTCTAGTGCGACAGCACCACTCATCACGCAACCCGAACATGAAAACACTGAGCACTTAGATCCGTGCAAATCCGTGTTAGGTCTTCGCATCCATAGTCACAACTTCCTCTAATCCCGATCGCTCCCATACACCGCAATCCCCTGCTGCACACGAAACGAAACACTCTGCGCCCTCGCCGCGAAGTCGCTCTGCGGAAATCTCGCCCGCACCTCCTCCGCCAGCTCTTTCGCCCGCGCTGCCGCTGCATCCGCCTTCTTCTTATTCCCGTCCACCTCATACATCGTCACGGCCACTCCCTCCCGATACGTGGCGTTGTACAAGGCCTCTGCCGTCTTCAGCCCGTCGGGGAACTGCTTGGCATACCTCTCGTACAGCCCCGCCTCCATCTCCGGACACTTCGGCAGCCCCTGCCAGTCCCCGCACAGCTTGTTGTCCAGCATCTCGTACGCCGCCATCGCCGCGTACTTCGTCCCCGGATAGCTCTTGATCACCTTGCGCATCTCGCCGTCATAGATCTGCGGGCGCAGGTAAGCGTCCTGCTCCTTCGCGCTCGGCAGCGACTTCACATCCCGCCGCTCGATCTGCCATCGCACATCCGCCGCCCTCCACGCAGACTCCGCCGCCAGAGGAGACTGCGGAAAATACTCCACCACCCTCCGGTACAGCAGATGCGCCGACACATCCGCCCCCTTCGGCGCATGCGGCTGCGATGCCTCGTCCTCCAGCCCCGCCGCCGCGCCGTACAGCAGCACATCCCCATTCGGCGTCGCCGGCGAGATCACACCCTTATCCCGTATCCACCCCGAGGCCGGGGTCACCGTCTGCTCGTCGCCAAACTCCGGCTCCTCCTCCGTCTTGTCCTGCAAGTCCGTGTTGGCGAAGACCTTCACCCACGGCCCGCTGCGCTCCGTCACCACCACCTCATGGCCTGGCGTCACCTCCGACACCTTCTGCGACTCCGCATCCGCCGACAGATATACCGTCGCCGTATGCACCACTGTCGCCCGAGCCGCCTTGTCGTCCCCGGCCCTCTTCTCCGGAGCCTGGGCCGAAGCCGCAGCCCCCATCAGCACCACCCCAACGCACATCAACGACATCCACAAGCAAACAAGACCACGCACACGCATAGACGTATTAGACGTCTCGCAACGCAGCCCCGGAAGCGCTCCTCAGCTCTCCCGTTCCAGCATCGGGTCGAGCATGCCCTCGACCTTGCCCAGCACCGTCCGCTCCCGAAGCATCCCCAGCGTCAGCTGCCGGCTCTTCGCCAAATCTCCAAAGAAGTCCCCATCGATCACTCCAGCCAGCTCCCGATCCAGCGCCGCCAGGTTCACCTCATCGTTCAGCGCAAACGACCGGTGATCGAAGTTCGTCGATCCCACCACACTCCACTGCCCGTCCACCGTCATCAGCTTCGCGTGGATCATCGCCGGTTGATACTCCCAGATCTCCGCCCCACCCTGTAGCAGATGCCGGCTGCTGTGCCGGCTCAGCCTCCGGATCGTCGGATGATCGATCTTCGGCCCAGCCGTCAGAATCTGCACCTCGACCCCGCGCCGTACCGCCTCCACCAGCGCCCGCCGCGCACTTCTGTCCGGCAAAAAGTATGGCGTCGTAATCCGGATCGTCTCCCGCGCACTCTTAATCAGCGCCTGGAACAGGATCCTCGCCTGCGTCCCCCCGCCATGCGGCGTACTCGAAACCACAAAGCTCGTCGCTCCCTCCGGCGATGCCCGAAACCGAAACTGCGCCGGCCCGGAAAGAATCTCGCCCGAGCACTCCAGCCAGTTCTCCGAAAACGTCGAGATCAGCCCCGCAACTGCCTCGCCCTCTACGCAAAACACCGTGTCCCGCCACGCCGGAACCTCCGCCGTCCCACGCAGCCAAAAGTCCGCAATGCCCGCCCCGCCGATAAACCCCGTCTCCCCATCTACGACCAGCAGCTTGCGATGCGTACGGTTGTTCGCCTTCTGCCATGTATCCCACCGCAGCGGGTGGTACCACTCCATCTTCCCGCCCGCCGCCCGCAACTGGTCAAAATACGCCCATCGCGTGTTGAAGCTCCCCAGCGCATCCACGATCAGCCGCACCTCCACCCCGGCCTTCGCACGCTCCGTCAGCGCGGCCAGCATCTCCCCGGCCACTTCCCCCTCCATAAACTCATATGTCTCAAGATTGATCGCCCGCTTCGCCCGCCGGATCGCCTCCATCTGTGCCCCATAGAAAGCAGCCCCATCCTTCAACCGCGTCAGCCGCGATCGCCGGATGGTCCCATCCGTCACCACGCTCAAGAATTGGGTGAACTCCTCCGAGTCCAGCGCGCACCCCGGGTCGTCCCGCATCGAGTACGGCAGCGCCGGCCCAAAAAAATCCAGCAGCACACGCGATCCATACAACACCAGAGCGCTCGCGCCGATCACCGCCAGCGTGCGTGTCCCTGAAGATGCCTGAGAGTTGCGAGTGAGCTTAGACATGTCGGTCAAGAATACAGGCGAGCCATCTCGAACGGTTTACTGAAGCCGCCACCCACAAGCCAAAATCCTCAACAGCCTCGCTACGCCGCTCCCTGCGCCGCCATCATTCGCTCCTTCAACACCGGATCGATGTTCCCCCCGCTCACCACCGCTACCACCTTCTTCGCTCCCGGCAGCCCCGCCGCGCCCAACAAAGCCGCCGCCACCGTCACCGCTCCGCTCGGCTCGGCAACGATATCCGTAGCCCGCAGCAGCACCCGCAGAGCCACGTAGATGTCCTCCTCCGGCACCGCCACGATCCCATCCACAAACCGCAGCACATGCTGGAAGTTCAGCGCGCCCAGGCTCTGCGTCCGCAGCCCATCCCCGACCGTCCGCGATGTCATCGCCGCCGGCCACTCCACCAGCGTCCTCGTCTCAAAGCTCTCCTTCGCATCCGCTGCCAGCTCCGGCTCACATCCCCACACCTGCACACCTGCCTGCGCGAGACCTTCACTCGCCGCCAGCTTCACTGCCGTCGCCACACCGCTCAGCAGACCGCCCCCGCTCACCGGCGACAGCACCAGATCCACATCCTGCAGCTGCTCCACGATCTCGAGCCCGCACGTCGCCTGTCCCGCAATAATCCGCGCATCGTCATACGGCGGAATCACCGCATACCCGAACCGTGCCGACATCTCCTCCGCCTTCGCCTTCCGCTCGCTCGACGCATTGCCCACCATCACAATCTCCGCGCCCAGCGCCTCGGTCGCCGCAATCTTCACTGCCGGCGCATTGCCCGGCATCACGATCACCGCCTTCACCCCCATCGCCCGCGCCGCATACGCCACCCCCTGCGCATGATTGCCGCTCGAGTACGTAATCACCCCCGGAGCCCGCTCCGCCTCCGGCAGCTGCGCCACCATGTTGTACGCCCCGCGCAGCTTGAAGCTCCCGATCGGCTGCGCACTCTCCGCCTTCAAATAGAGCTCAAACGGCGGCACTGCGAAACCCGCTGCGCGCAGCCGCTCCGGCTCCACCCGCACCATCGGAGTCCGCACAGCGACGCCCTCAATCCGCCGCTGCGCCGCGCGAATCTCGTCCATGGTTACAAATTCACTCACCCCAGAAGCCTCCCCGACAGCTCACCGGCTATTCACGGTTGCCGCCGGCGGAAATAGGTTCTCCGCCGGCGCTCCATCTATCTCGCAACCGAGCCTTGCGCCCGCTACAGCTCCAGAATCACCGGCATGATCAACGGCCGCCTGCCCGTGTTCTTGTGGATCGTCCGCTTCAGCTCCGTGCGGATCTTCTCCTTCACCACGCCATAGTCCGCGCGCTCCTCCGCGCTCGACTGCTCCAGCACCCGCTGCACCACCTGCCGCACATCCGCAACCGTCTCCGGATCCTCGACCGCAAATCCGCGCGTCACAATCTCCGGCGCACCCTCGATCTTGCCCGAGTGCTTGTCGATCGCGATAATCGGCATCACAAACCCGTCCTCGCTCAGGTGCTTGCGATCCTTGATCACGATCTCTTCCACGACGTCACTTGCCGATCCGCCAGAATCAATGCACACCCGGCCCACCGTCACCTTGCCCGTCTTCGCCGCCTTGTCCCGGTTCATCTCAAGCACGTCGCCGTCCTCAAGCAGAAACGTCTTCTCCACAATGCCCAGCGACCCAGCCAACTCCGCATGACGCTTCAAATGCCGGTAGTCTCCATGAATCGGAATAAAGAACTTCGGCCGGACCAGATTGATCATCAGCCGCAGCTCCTCCTGGCTCCCGTGCCCGCTCACATGGATCAGCCCGTTCGTGCCGTCGTCGTAGATCACCTTCGCATCCCGCCGCTCCAGGTGGTCGATCACGCGCCCGATCGCCTTCTCATTACCCGGAATGATCCGCGAGCTCAGCACTACTGTGTCGCCCGCATCAATCTTCGCGAACTTGTGCGTATTCACCGCCGCCCGGCTCAGCGCGCTCATCGGCTCGCCCTGCGTCCCGCTGATCAGCACCATCAGCTTCTCGGAAGGGAAGTCCCGCATCTGTCCCGGCTGAATAATCAACCCCTGCGGCGGATCGAGATACCCCAGATCCTGTGCGATCTCGGTGGAATTATCGATCGATCGCCCAACAATCACCACCTTGCGCCCATGCCGGTGCGCCAGATCCATCGCAATCCGAATCCGGTGAATCGACGACGAAAAGCACGAAAAGAACAGCCGCTTCTTCGTCCGCGAAAACACGTCGTCCAACGCCGGCCGCACCGCCGACTCACCCGGCGTATACCCCTTGCGATCCACGTTGGTCGAGTCCTGCAGCAGCGCCAGCACACCCTGCTTGCCCAGCTCCGCAAACGCCTGCAGGTCGAACGGCTTCCCATCCGGCGCCGATAGGTCGATCTTGAAGTCGCCCGTATGCAGCACCACGCCCACCGGCGTATGGATCGCCAGCGCAACGCAGTCCACCAGGCTGTGCGTCACCCGGATCGGCATCACCGAAAACGGCCCCAGCGTAAACCTCTGCCCAGGAATCATCTCGATCAGGTCCGCATCGTCCAGCAGACGATGCTCCTCGAGCTTGCCCTCCAGCAGCGCCAGCGTGAACTCCGTCCCATACACCGGAACCTTCAGATCACTCAGTATCCATGGAAGCCCGCCGATGTGATCCTCATGCCCATGCGTCAGCAGAATCGCCTTGACCTTGCTCCGGTTCTCGAGCAGGTAGCTGATATCCGGGACGACAATGTCGACCCCCAGCAACTCCTCTTCGGGGAACATCAGCCCCGCGTCAATCACAACAATGTCATCCTGCCACTGGAGCGCCATGCAGTTCATGCCGAACTCGCCCAGCCCGCCCAGCGGAATCATCTTCAATTTATCGTTAGCCATCAACCTTTCATTTTACCAGCCAAGTCCTCGCGTGCCACGAGACCCCACCAGGAAGGTATCCGTCAGCGTGAATTTCACCCTCCGGAGCTGCCTCCCTTGAACAAGGGCCTGCACAAGAAGCGCGGTACCGAACAAGGCAAGAAAGACATGGACAGGCACCGTTCGAGATGCGATGTTCGGCCGCAGGAAGTTTGTATCGAGTGACTTCAACAGAAAAAACACACCGACCACCGCAGACACAATCATCCGAAGCTGCAGCAGCCCACGACTCTTCATACTCATATCCTCTCAGGTGCTTGAACCGCAGCGCACAGGTCAAACCCGCCCAAACAGTTCGGGAGCAGCCTACCGCAGCAAATCCTCCAACACCAGAGACATCTCCGTCTTCTCATCCCGGTACTTCACAATCACCGGCGTCGCCACGCTTAGCCCCCACTCCAGCCCCTTGCCTTTCGCGATCGCGCGCGACCCCGGCACCACCACCGCCCCCTCCGGTATCACCAGCGGCATCTCCCCCGACGCCCGGTACACCTCCCCCCGCACCACGTCATACACCGGCGTCCCCCGCGTCAGAATCGTTCCTGCCGCCAGCACCGCCCTCTTCCGCACAATTGTCCCCTCATACACACCCGTACTCCCACCCACCAGCACATCGTCTTCAATAATCACCGGCGACGCATTCACCGGCTCCAGCACCCCGCCAATCTGTGCCGCCGCACTCAGGTGCACCCGCTTCCCAACCTGCGCGCAGCTTCCCACCAAGGCGTGTGAGTCCACCATCGTCCCCTCATCCACATACGCCCCCATATTTACAAACGATGGCGGCGCCAGAATCACCCCGCGAGCCACATACGCTCCGCCTCTCACCGATGACCCCCCCGGCACCACCCGCACCCCATCCTCCGCTCCAAACCGCCGCGGCAGAAACGTCGCCTTATCCACAAACTGGAGCCCACCCTCCACCCCAAACGCCACCGTCTCCCCCAGCCGAAAGCCCAGCAGGATTCCCCGCTTCACCCACGCATTCACGCGCCACCCCAGCGCCTCGGCCACATCCGGCTCCGCCGCCCGCGCCTCCCCTCGCTCCAAAGCCCCCCGAAACTCCTCAAAGACCCGCAAGGCCTCCGCTTCCCCAACCGCCTCCGCCCCACGCCCAAACCATTCTTCAATCCTGTGCTGCAAACCGTCCGTCATCGGATCTCCCATATCTCTGTCACGTCACATACCCACGCGCCGCGTCACCTGCACCGCACTCACTCCTGCCCGATCAGTCGGCCTGCTTCAGCAAACCGAACTCCCCCAGCATCTCGCGCAGTCGCCCACGCAGCCCATCGCTGACCGGCACCATCGGCAGCCGAAGCACGTCCTCCCCGCGCCCCATCATCGCCAGCACCGCCTTGATCGGCGCCGGACTCGTCTCTGCAAAGTGCGCTTGCATCAAGCGGAAGAACCGCAGATTCGTCGCCTGCGCCTCCACCCACCTGCCTTTTAACGCCGACCTCACCATTCCACCGACCTCGGCCGGCAAGGCATTCGACGCCACCGACACCAGACCCGCCCCGCCCAGCGCAATCACCGGCAGCGCCATCGCGTCGTCGCCCGCAAAGACCTTGAAGCCCTTCGGCACCGACTGGAGCACCTCCGTAATCTGCATCACGCTTCCGCTCGACTCCTTCACCCCGATGATGTTCTCGACAGCGGCCAGCCGTGCCACCGTCGCCGGCTCCAGGTTCGCCCCCGTCCGCCCGGGGATGTTGTACAGCAGCACCGGCAACTCCACCGCCTCCGCAATCGCTCGAAAATGCTGGTACTGCCCCTCCTGCCCCGGCCGGTTGTAATAAGGATTCGCCGTGAGGACACCCGATACCCCCCGGACCCCCGCCAGCCGCTTCGCCCGCGCCACCGCCTCAGCCGTCGAATTATGGGTGCATCCGCCAAATACCGGCACCCGTCCACCCGCCGTCTCCGCCACCACCGCCATCACCCGCAGCCACTCCAGCTCCGTCAGCGTCGAAGCCTCACCAGTCGTCCCCGCAGGGACCAGAAAATCAATCCCGCTCGCAACCTGCCACTCCACCAACGACCGCAACGCCGCCTCGTCGACCGCG